>Ga0208011_1000027_pt1 | contig 81247 bp, 72 predicted proteins | sample 7_EtaG_FD_184080 | JGI IMG/M metagenome (GOLD analysis project Ga0208011, IMG submission 184080) | Marine viral communities from the Subarctic Pacific Ocean - 7_ETSP_OMZ_AT15161 metaG (SPAdes) (version 2) | ecosystem: Environmental > Aquatic > Marine > Oceanic | place: Pacific Ocean | collected...
AAGGAGTGGGCAGAAGAAGATGCTCTAGACCGTAGCCTTCGAGCTAGAAGGAAAAAATGGGATGCCCAGAATAAAGCCGATGATAATAAATGGTACAACAAATTGAATCCTTTTCGCGAAGGCGAAGAAACAGTCCATGAGGATATCGGAGGTGTGTCGGATTGGCTTCACATTGATGACGATGGTAATAAACATACATTCAATAGCGAAGAAGCATATGAAGAATACAAGGATAGAGAGTGGAAAGAGAAGAACCCCGAAGAATATGAACGAAGGAAGGCATCAATAGACAAAGAGGTGGGAGCCTGGCAGCAAAAAAACAGGGATGCTAATCGGGATCGGGAAGATTCTACAAAAGCATATGCAAAGGACCGAGAGGCTCGCAAGAAGGAGTGGGCAGAAGAAGATGCTCTAGACCGTAGCCTTCGAGCTAGAAGGAAAAAATGGGATGCCCAGAATAAAGCCGATGATAATAAATGGTACAACAAATTGAATCCTTTTCGCGAAGGCGAAGGAGACAGTTAAAATGAAAGTAATAATAGAAAAAACCGAAATCGATGAAATCATTAGCGAGATGATAGAAGAAGGCTTTTTTGATCGGTTCCGTGCCGGCAAAGCTGGTAGAGAAGCCGCCAAAGCGGCAAAGCCTGGCGTTGGTCAGCGGCTTGGGCGAGGATGGGATGCAATAATGGGCAAAAATTTAGAAGATTTGCCTGATGCTGAGATCGAGAAACTAACAGCACAAGCAAAAAGCATAACAGATAGTTATGTGAAGAAGCTAGAAGACTTAGCCGGTGATTTGGAGTCTGATGCTGCCAAGATGGGCTTAGACACTGATTCCGTCGATAAAGCAATCAAGCCAATAAAGAATGCTTCAGAGTTTCTCAAGATTCTAGGGGTAAAGCGGGCAATGTCGGCAGCAGAGGCATCTGCCTTGACAGAGCCGGAAAATATAGCATCAGGCGAAACAGAATCCGGCGAGGATATTTCTGCCGAAGAGCAAGCTGCCAGGAAGCGATACGGCTTAGACGAAAAAGAAGGAGAATGATAATGAGTAGTCCAAAACAAAAGAAAAAAAGAATGATAGCTAGGAAGTTATCGAATGTAAAAGCTGCTGCCGAAAAAGCAGCAGAAGAAGCTAAAGCAGCCGTATTAAAGGCAGCAGCAGAAGCAGAGGCGAAAGCTGAACAAGCCGTCGCTCAAGCAAAAGCAAAAGCTGAACAAGCAGCAGCAGAAGCGAAAGCGAAAGCCGAACAGGCTGCAGCCGAAGCCAAAGCGAAAGCTGAAGAAGTGAAAGAAGATGTTGAGGTTGGAATCGGTTCTCTACTCCGTCGTAAGCGACCAGCGAAGAAGCGAACTGTCACGGCAAAAGAGGAATAACCTATGGATTTTCGTCAGATGACAAAGAAATTTTTACTTGGTGAATCCTATGATTCACCAAACATTAATAGCTATATCCAGTCCCTTAAAGAGGTGCTGGAAGCCTTAAAACCTTCCTCTCAATCTGATAAAATGAGAGTAGAGATGGCTCAAAGTCACTTAAGGGAAATAAAGAGAAATAATAGAAGACTTCAAGAAAAAGTTGATCTCTTGGAAGAGAGAGTAAGAATTTTCGAAGAGGGTAAAAAGGAATAAGCTTATGGGCGGATTAGCAGGACACATGAGTCATCTGTATGACAATCCAAACCTTTCTTTCTCTAAGATGAAAGACATTTTTAATAAGGCTACAAGAGGAGAGCTCGTTGGTACAGAAAAGACCGACGGGCAGAACCTTTTCGTATCTTATAGTGTCCGAGATAAGAAAGCTAAAGCGGCAAGAAATAAGTCTAATATAAAGTCGGGAGGATTAGATCCTGCCGGACTTGCCCAAAAGTTTGCCGGTAGAGGAAACTTAGAAAGAGCTTTCGTAGACGGCTTTGCTGCTTTTGAGCAGGCTGTACAATCTATGCCGATTGAGCTACAGATAGATCTTTTTGGACCCGATGCTAATATTTTCTATAACGCCGAAATAATGGATCCGAGAAGCCCAAATGTCGTCAACTACGATACTAAAAATTTGGTAATCCATCGAGTGGGTCATCTTGCTCTCGATAAAGAGACTGAAGAGACTGTACCAGTAGAATCGGAAGAGCTAGTATCTCAGCTCGAACAGGCATTGGGAGCTATTCAGGACACAAAAGAGGAAGAGGATTACGGAGTTCAGGTTAATGCTATAAAAAACCTAGAAAAGTTTACTAGCGACAGCCCTACAATGAAAATCACAAAAAGGCTCGATGATCTAATGAGATCCGCTGGTCTTTCCGACGAGAATGTTGTCGGCGATTATATTATTAAAAAAGTTAGTGAAAGAATCAACGAAAGCTTTCCGGCAGCCAATAAAGATATTAAAGATATGATCCTACAGAGGACACTTGGTCAAAAGGGAGCTAATCTAACTAAGATACTTGCTAAAATCCCGAAAGAGGAAGCTGAATATCGAGATTCAGTCCGACAGTTTATTGCTGGTAGCAAAGACTTGATTAAGGAAATAATTTATCCACTAGAAGATATAGTCCACGACTTTTCAGTCTTAGCATTAAGCGGCTTGGAGAGTGTATTCATCTTAGATAATCAGAAAGAAGTAGAGAGACTTAGGAAAGAAGTCGCCACTGCTATTAGATCCATAGAAGGATCGGGTTCTGATGAAGCTATGTCCATCTTGAGCAAGCAGTTACAAAAACTTAAATCAATTGATAATGTCTCGACAGCCTCAGAAGGCTTTGTTTTCGATTATGATGGGAAGACTTATAAATTTACTGGCAACTTTGCCCCGATTAATCAGCTTCTCGGATTATTCCGCTTTGGGCGAGGAGATATTCCCCCAATGAAGAAAATAGATGAAGAGCAAGAACAGTTCAACAGAATAGTTGCTGTTTTTCCCGGCAAGTTCAAGCCTCCTCATTCTGGGCATCTTGGAGCTGTCGAAGAGATTTATCCGACAACAGAAGAAATGTATATTTTAATTTCTCCAAGAGAGGATAAAGGTGTTACTGCTGAAGCCTCGAAGAAAATTTGGGATATATACCTAAACAGATACGGTCTTGCCGGCAAAGCACAAGCTTTTGTATCAACCCAGCTATTCCCCGCTGCTCCAAGTCCCGTACAGGCAACCTATGAGTTTATAGAAGAGTTTGTAGAGCCGGATGATAAAGTTATTTTGGTGCTGGGTGTGAAAGATATCAAAGATGGTAGATATGCCGGAGCAGTTAGAGTCGGTCAGAATAGAGGCATAGATGTAGAGATACAGCCCATACCTCCTCAAGCCGGCGGAATAAGTGCTAGCGGAGACATGAAGCCGGCTATGGAGGCGGGCGATGAAGAGAAGTTTAAATCCCTCCTTCCCGAGAAACTAAGCCCAGAAGACAAAGATAGAATATGGAAACTAGTTAAGGGAGAGGTATCGGAAATCTCTACTGCTTCTGCCGTAGTAGGCTATGCCGATGATAAATCCGAAGATGAAAAAGAGGAAAGTTATATGATAACGAGAGAAGATATTGTTTATGAAGAAAAAGTAAGAGAAGTTATTCGTAAGAAGATCGAAAACAGAGCTTCGGTTCTTAGCGAGACTAAAGAAGAAGATACCAGTGTGATTTATGTCTCCAAGGTTCAGAAAGAGAAAATAGACAACTTTCGACTAGAACACAAACTTAGAGAGTGTATTCATAAGTTGCTGCTGCAGGAAAAAGAAGATCTTCCTCCTCACAGAAGCACCGGCATCAATGTTTTACAAGTTCTGCTAAGGACAGTTGTTTCCTCCCTCAAGACTGGCTACAAATCCCTTACCACCGACATTGAACAAAGAAATTCTTTTCGAAGCCACATCATTAATGCTGTCGTTAATTCTTTGGCTCCAATCGAACTAGACGATGAAGCAGGACAAGAGCTAAAAGAGATCGATGTAGACATAAAGGATGATATGCCAGCAGACGCCGATAAATTCATTGACGTCGGCGACGAAGATTTTGCTTTCGATGAAGAGGAAAAAGAATCATTCCAGACGCTGCCGGGCGAAGATTTGACCGGGCGAAATGTAGCAATGCATGCATATGATAGAATTGAGAAGCAGATAGTAGATGCATACGCCGATCTAGATAACCAGCAAGATCAGAAAATGTTTTATGATTATCTTATTGCCAACCTAAAACTTTATTTTGATAGGTTTGAAGATCAATTGCAAGATGAGCTTCCAGAACCTTCCAATGCTGCTTATGAAGAAGAGAAAGAAGACGAAGAAATGGGGGCAGCGATGGGCGAGACACCATCAGACGAAGGAATTGAAGAGCTTGAAGAAATATATTCAGATAAGCAAAGAAAATGGGCTTGTGCTCAAACCAAGGGAAGCAGAAAAAGCTTCAAAGGTAAACCCTCTCTTTCTCCGAAAGAAGCAGAGGAAATGTGCTCCGCCGACATTGAAAAACCAAAAAAATGATTTTTTTCTTGACTTTTATAAAATGATCAGGTATTTTAGTGAGGTGGTTGGGCAGGAGGCATCCAACAGCAGCATGGTGAGTGATGAGTTGGAATAAGAAAAAGAGAGTATCAGGAAAAAATAAATATTATAGTATTAGAAGTAAATTAAAAAGAGAAAATAAAATTACTTCTGATTTTGAGATAATGTTAAATAATTTAACTTTAGAGGATATAATAGCTCTTAAGTTAGAATATTCAATTAATGTTTCCGGCACACCTGTATATGGTCTGCAGTTAGCTAAATCATTGAGATATGTTTGTAAAGAGGCTCTCTATAAGCTAGCACTAAGCGCCACAAGGTCTAAAAACTCTGCTGCTCGGTTTCTCGGAGTTAGCGAGAACGATTTCCGGCAAGAACTTAAAAGAATGAGAATAGAGAGCTTCTTCTTGGATGAAGAAGATGAAAAGAAAGCATAAGATAGTAGCTATTAGCGGCGGTTTTGATCCAATACACATTGGGCACCTTAAGCTTATCCAAGAAGCATCCAAATACGGCAAGGTTGTTATCATTTTGAATTCTGATAGCTGGCTCGTAAGAAAAAAAGGCTATTATTTTATGACTCATGAGGAGAGAGCCCAACTTCTAGAAGGAATGAAGAAAGTTCACAAAGTCGTGCTTTCTCTGGATCAGGATGACACAGTTTGTGAAACACTTGAGAAGATAAAACCTGATTACTTTGCCAATGGCGGCACAATAAACAAAAATACAATATCTAAAAAAGAAATAGATACTTGTAAAAAACTTAATATTGAAATGATTTGGAGCATCGGCGGCTCTAAAATCCAAAGCAGTTCGGAACTAGTTGATAAACTCAAGATTCCCAAGTCAAACAAGAAGACGGAACTGGAAGCTTTTAAAGACATAATCGATTCCTTCAATAGTGTAAATTTTCTCAAGAAATAGCTTGTAATATCATTTATTTTATGATAATCTCGTAATAAGCAATGAGTGTTCTTAGCTCAGTTGGTTAGAGCATCCGTCTTATAAGCGGAAGGTCGTGGGTTCAAAGCCCGTAGAGCACACCAAGAACTGGATATCTTAATGAGAATAAAAGAATTCTGTGAATTGTTGAGAAAGTCTTCTTACAGCTTCGAACACGAACAAATTTGCCGGCTACGGGAAGATTTAAACGATAAAATGGATCCGAAAAGCTGGCTTTCTCTGTTTGAAAATTATTTTAAAAATTATACCAACGAAAAGGAAGTGGAATATATTATGGAAGGAAAAGTAATCAACGAAAACACCTCTCAATTTTTAAATTTACTATCGGAAAATTTTTCGACGAAAATACAATTATTATTAGAGAGTAGAGAGGACAAAACATCTCCGAGTAATAGGCTTGACTTCTTAAGGGAAACAAAACATGTAAGAGAGGGAAATTGGAAGATTAACAAAATACCAGATAAGATTTTAGACAGGAGAGTAGAAATCACTGGACCTGTTGATCGAAAAATGATAATCAATGCCCTAAACTCAGGTGCAAATGTTTTTATGGCGGATTTTGAAGATTCAAACTCCCCAACTTGGGAGAACTGTGTCAATGGTCAGGTTAATCTATATGATGCTATTCGAAAAAATATTGATTTTACAGCAGACAACGGAAAAGAGTATAAATTAAATAAAAGCCCAGCAACTCTCTTTGTAAGACCAAGAGGGCTACATCTACAAGAAAAAAACTTTTTAAATTATGATGGTGTTCCAATCCGAGCGGCACTCTTTGATTATGGAGTATTCGTATCTCTAAACATAAGAGAAATGGTTGATAGAGGAGAACCGCCTTGCTTTTACCTACCAAAACTAGAAAGTTATTTAGAGGCGAGAGTCTGGGCAGAGATATTTGCTTTTACAGAAGAATATTTTAGTATCCAGAAAGGAACAATAAAAGCCACAGTATTAGTTGAGACTCTGCCACTAGCATTTCAAATGGATGAAGTGCTTTATGAGCTGAGAGAGTATTCTGCTGGACTTAATTGTGGAAGATGGGATTATATTTTCAGTTTTATGAAAAACCTATCATCAGAAACATTACCAGACAGAGACCAGCTAACCATGTCAAGGCACTTTATGAGCTCATACACAAATCTCCTAGTTCATACCTGTCATAAGAGAGGCAGCCATGCTATGGGCGGAATGGCAGCACAAATACCAATTAAGAATAATCCAGAGGCAAACGAAGCAGCCTTAGAAAAAGTCAAAGAAGATAAAGAAAGAGAAGTGATAAATGGACACGACGGCACATGGGTTGCCCACCCAGGATTAATAGCTATAGCGAAAGAAGTTTTTGATTTACATATGAAAGGGAAAAACCAAATAGATAGGGAAGTGGAAACTTCCGTGACCCGAGAAGATCTTCTTAAGATACCGGATGGTGATTGTACAGAAGAATGCTTTCGAAAAAATATTAATATTGGATTTACATATCTGAACAGTTGGCTCGATGGCAAGGGGTGTGTGCCCATAAACAATCTTATGGAGGATGCCGCGACAGCAGAGATATCAAGAACTCAGCTTTGGCAATGGGTAAAAAATAAAGCAGAGTTAACAAATGGGAAAATATGTGGGGAAGAATACTTCACTAAAATATTAAATGAAGAGATAGAAGATTCCCACGAGAATTATTTAGCTAAGAAAATCTTTAAGAATTTATGTTTATCTGATAATCTAGATGAGTTCTTAACAACAGTCTGTTACAAACATTTATAGGAGCAAAAAATGAGCAATGAAATAAAGAGACCATATACCGACGAAGATGTCAAAAAATTGAGAGGTTCCGTAAGAGTGGAACATACTTTGGCTCGAAACGGGGCAGAAAAGCTAAGGAAGCTTCTCAGCGAGGAGAAATATATCAATGCACTCGGTGCTGTCACCGGTAACCAAGCTGTACAGCAAGTGAGAGGCGGATTAAAGGCAATATACTGTAGTGGTTGGCAAGTGGCAGCCGACGGAAACTTGGACGGCACTATGTATCCAGACCAAAGTTTATATTCAGCTAGAAGTGTGCCCTTGGTGGTAAAAAAAATAAATAATGCTCTACAGCGAGCCGATCAGGTAGACTCAGCAGAGGATATATCTGATAAAGATTGGTTTGCCCCTATCGTAGCCGATGCCGAAGCAGGTTTCGGCGGACCTCTAAATGCTTACGAGCTTATGAAATCTATGATTGAGGCTGGAGCAGCCGGAGTTCATTTCGAAGATCAACTTTCATCAGCAAAGAAGTGTGGGCATATGGGAGGTAAGGTTCTTATTCCCACCGGTCAGTTTATCAAGACTTTGATTGCCGCCAGATTAGCATCAGATGTATCGGATGTTCCGACAGTGTTAGTAGCACGAACTGACGCCGATTCAGCCAAGCTATTAACATCTGATATCGATGAAAGGGATCACCCATTTATTCTATCGAAAGAGCGGACGGCAGAGGGTTTCTTCCGGATCAAAGATGGTATAGAACCAGCTATAGCCCGAGCCTTGGCATATGCACCATATGCTGATATGATTTGGTGTGAAACATCCAAGCCAGATTTGGAGCAGGCAAAGAAGTTTTCTGAAGCGGTAAAAAAAGAATTTCCGGACAAAATGCTAGCCTACAATTGTTCTCCCTCGTTCAATTGGAGAAAACATCTTGATGAGAAGACAATAAGAAAATTCCAAAATGAGCTCGGAGCTATGGGATACAAATTTCAGTTTGTTACATTAGCAGGATTCCACACTTTGAATAATAGTATGTTTGAGCTTTCTGTAGGATACAAAGATACCGGAATGGAAGCTTATTCTGAACTTCAGGAAAGAGAGTTTTCCAATGCTTCTCTCGGCTATACTGCCGTCAAGCATCAGCGAGAAGTCGGAGCTGGGTATTTTGATTTAGTATCGAAGACTATCAGCGGCGATGAAGTATCGACTTTGGCACTCAAAGAATCCACTGAAGAGGAGCAATTTTAATGCCCATTTATGTTTACGAGTGCCAAGAATGCTCCGTGGTAAAGGAAGAGCTACAAAAAAGCACTGAAGAGCCTCTCACGGACTGTGAGGGGTGTAATGGGGAGAACTCTTTGAAGAGGATTATAGGACTTTCTTCCTTCCAACTCAAAGGTACCGGATGGTATAAGGATGGATACTCTAAGGGAGGAGAATGACATACATCAAGACTACAGACGAGAACTTGAATGTTATGAGGAATATTTTAAGGATCGCACCGTCGCTAATAAAGATATCAGAACAAATGTTAGAAGAGATAGATGCTAACAATGATATCATCCAAGAGCTTGTAAGCGACTCTTTAGCTAACAAAGATCAGATAGAATATTTGGTATTGGAAAACGAAAGACTTAGTGACGAGAACGAAAAATTAAAAATAGTACACTAAACTATTCTCTGATTTTCCATCTCTCGGCTTCTTCTTCCTCAAGGATATCCCACTCTGGAACTTCTGTTCCCCAAAGGAATACTTTCTCTTCAACAACTATTTGAGGAGTGAAGTCCATGAACACTTTCACTTTATGGGGAGTATTACCAGCCATAAGATCTTTTACTTGCTTCAGTGTCGGCGAGATTGTTAGATGGTGAAACCTTGTATACACAGCAGAAACGACACCGATGACTTCCATATTCTTATTTAATAAAAGAGAACCAGAACTACCTGGTGCGGCAGGAAGAGAGAATAAGGAGTGCTTTTCTTCTGGAACATTAACAAATTTGAAGTTGCCGCTGAAATACCCCTTGAACATAGGCGAACCTTCGCTAGAATAAAGGCTAAGTGGCGAAGCGACATTATAAACGATTTCTCCTAAAACTGGGTCTTCGCCAGAAAGCACGAGAGCTCTAGCTCCTTCAATTTTGCTCACTTGGATTAAACAGGCATCAAACTTTGTTGCCGAAACATATGAGATGGCGGAATAGACTCTATTCTTCCGATCAGATACTTTCAAGAAGTGTCTTACATCATCCGGATTCGGCACCTGACCTTTAATAGCCTCAATCAGGCTCGACACATCACAGACATGAGCAGCAGTCAATACCACAGTGCTGTCCTTATCTTGCCAGATTATACCCCCAGAGCCGGTATATCCGGTGTAAGCTTTCTTTGTTTGCTTATCAACGACGACTCCCTCTACGAATACTGTGGAATTGTAAATTCCAGCAAGAGGAAAGTCTTCTCCAACCCCAGTGGTACAAGAAGAGGAGGCACTTAAGCCCTCGACGGTGCTTTTACTAGCCGTGCAGCTAATAGCCAGAGGAAGAAGTAGAGCGAATATCGATAAATTTTTGAGGTTATTTTTAATGTTAAACATAAAGTATCTATCTTTGAGAAATACTAAAATACCTGAAAGATACTATTTATCTCTAGATCCACAGGATTTTTATGAATAAAATCACTTATATTCTCGATACAAGTGTTTATCTACATGACGCAAATGCAATCTATCATTTTGGAGAAAATGATATCATAGTGCCCTTGAAAGTGCTTGAGGAAATAGACAAGCACAAAAAAAGGCAAGATGGTGTCGGCGCCAATTCTAGAAAAATAATAAGAACATTTGATGCCTTGAGAGAAAAAGGTAATCTCTCTAGGGGTGTTAAAATTGACGAGAACAAGGGCATACTCAAAACGGTGAGTGTCAACCAAGTAGAAGACTTGCCGCCAGATCTAGATAAAAACATTCCAGATCACATCATCGTCGGCACTGTCCTCAAGGTATGTGCCTCCGTGGGCAGAGACAACACTGTTCTTGTTACCAGAGATATAAACCTTAGAGTGATAGGCGACTCTCTAGATATTAAAACCGAAGATTTCAATCCTGATAAAGTAGTTGAAGACACAGATGAGCTTTTCTCAGGGTTTAAAGAGGTTTCGATAGCTCAGGAAGAGATTGATCAATTTTATTCTGGAGATGATTTCGTCTTAGAAGAAAAAGCTTCAGAAAACCTTCAGCCTAATGAGTTCATTATGTTATCATCAAATATAAATGAAAAATCAACAGCCCTCGCGAGATTCGTTGAAAAGGGCTCTCCGCTCGCTCCGATAAGAAATATAAACAGTAACAACAGCAATGTATGGGGAGTTAGACCAAAAAACAAGGAACAGAGCTATGCACTAGATTTGTTGCTGGATCCATCTATTCCGATAATAACCCTAGTAGGAAAAGCAGGTTGCGGAAAAACCCTGCTAGCAATTGCAGCGGGACTAGAGCAAACAATAGGCGAAAGCAAACATTATGATAGAATGGTGGTGTCCCGTCCGGTTGAGCCAATGGGGAGAGATATAGGCTTCCTCCCAGGCACAATAGAGGAAAAGATGGCACCATGGCTAGCACCAATACAAGATAACTTGGAATTCCTAATGGGCAACGAAAAAGAGACACTCGATATGTATATCGAAACAGGTAAGATCCAAGTTGAAGCGCTAACATATATCAGAGGCAGATCCATAGCAAACTCTTACATAATAATTGATGAAGCTCAGAACTTGACATCTCATGAATTAAAGACTATAATAACAAGAGTTGGAGAGGGAACCAAAATAATTCTTACAGGAGATGTCGAACAGATAGATAATGCTTATGTTGATGAGACTTCCAATGGGCTAGCCTATGCTGTTGAGAAATTTAAGCCCTACAATTTATCTGGACATGTTACCTTATTGACTGGTGAACGATCCCTTGTTGCAACACTAGCATCAAAAATATTATAGGAGAAAAAAATGAAAAATAAAGAACAAACAGCAGAAGCCTTGGCTACTGATGAGAATACCAATGAATCAAAGATGGCTGTACAGCCATCAGAGGGACCACTCAAACATATGTTGGTAGACTATGTTGGAAAAGTATACACTCCAGATAATGGAGAGGTTACGGTAGAGATGGTTATTGAAACACTCGCTTCCGAGTTTCCAGAGTTCCTTTATGTAGTAGCTAAGGAGAACTGGTTACGAGGATACCAACAAGCGATGACTGATGTAGATAACTATGACAGTAGCGAAGAAGCAGAAAAAGAGGCTCTTTCAAAATGAGCTTCTTACGGGAATCTAATGAAAGAATGAAGTCGGTACATTTTCTGTGGGAAAACAGAATAGATGTATATAATAAAAAAGATTTACCCCCAGAAATAGAGATAGACTCAATATTACAAAAGATATCTTCTATTTTGCCGACATCTTTCTTGGATAATATAGATTCTGTATATGTCGGCGAATTCGACTCCCTCAAAAAGAGGGAGGTCGATTCCGTCTATCAGGATGGGGCAATATACATCGTTCCATCCTATGTTTTCGGCAAAGAAGAGCTTCTCAGGAACATTGTCCACGAGGTTGCCCATGCTGTTGAAGAGCAGAATTCCCTTGAAATCTACGGGGATAGGGAACTTGAGGGTGAATTCGTGAAAAAAAGGATAAAACTACTTGACAAGCTGAAGTCAATAGGTTATGATATACCATCTATAGAGTTATTTACAGATTCGGAATACTCTTCCGAGCTTGATAATTATTTTTATAAAGAAGTGGGATATCCATTGATGGCTCAACTAACAAGTAATATGTTTTCTTCACCATATGGAGCCACTTCTTTAAGAGAATATTTCGCCAACTCTTTTGAGGATTATTTTTTGGGCAACATGAAAGATGTTAAAATTATTAGCCCAAAGGTATATGATAAAATTAACAAACTCGTAAAGAAATCGGAGGAAAAAACATATGGCAACTTTTAATATAAAAACAGAGGGAAACATTATCAATGTTGAGGTGGAAGTTCCGGCTGCAGATCCAAAGCGCCTAAACAGAAACCCTTCATCCGTTGTGGTCGATGATGTGCTGGATTATTTATCAGCTAACGGCATAGAGGTTGTTTCATGTCTAAAGCAACAAACGCTAACAAATCGAGGAAAGAACCCGAGACTCTCAGGAACTTTTAGCTTTCAAAAGAAAGAAAGCATTTCCGTGCATAAGGCGCCGAAGCCAAAGAAAGAAGAAGTGGTAGAAGATACTTCTGAAACCACGACTGATGAGCAGACTGCCTACTCGGCAGAAACAGAAGAATCCAGCACTAAAGAGACTAAGAAGTCAAAGAAGAACAAAAAGAGAAAGAAAGTGTACAGTGAATATTCTCAACAACAAGAAGAATAAAAAAGAAAATCTCCATATAACTGAATATCTATCCTTTAGCGGCGTAAAAGACTGGGACTTTTGCCCTCACTACTATAAGCTTACTCGAATTGATAAGCTATATAAGTTTGAGGGAAACATCCATACCGCTTTTGGAAAGGCTGTCCATTCTTCTTTGGAGCTTCTGATATCTAAAAAGAATCACAAGGATATAGAATATGTGGTCAAGGAAGTGGAGAGCCAATTTATTTCCATCTTCCATTCTGAAGCAGAAAGTGTTGGAGTAGACACCGAATCGAAAGACTTTAAAGATATGGTGAAACAAGGGGAGAGCCTCTTTCCTCATGTTATTCCGTTTATGAAGGCAAGGTTTGGTAATTATGAACTTGTTTCTATCGAAGAATCACTCGATGAGCCAATCGAGGGGCAAGAAGAAAGCGAGATTAAATACAAGGGCTTTGTGGATCTCGTCATAAAGACGAGCGATGGGAAATTTCATATCATCGACTGGAAGACATGCTCTTGGGGATGGAATTGGCAAAAAAAGACAGATCCAATGACAACATATCAGTTGACCTATTATAAAAACTTTTTTGCAAAAAAATACGGTATCGACTTAAAAAAAATAGAGACATACTTTATACTCTTGAAGAGAACAGCCAAGAAAAATATTGTTGAAGCTATTAGGGTTTCGAGCGGTCAGAAGAAGACGGGCAATGCCCTCAAGCTACTGAACACCGCGATTCACAATATTGAGAACGGCAACCATATCAAGAAAAAAACATCTTGCCGTAGTTGCTCTCTTTGGCGAAACCTTTGCGAGGGATAAATTGACAGACAAAAAAATCAAAATTCTAACAATAAGCGATCATCCATTTTCGCCATCTGGAGTAGGTACTCAAACTAGATACATCCTAGAGAAGCTCCTCCATACGGGCAAATATTCCGTAATCTCATTGGGCGGAGCAGTGAAGCATGAGCAATACAAACCCCAGAAAACAAAAGAGCATGGCGACGACTGGATAGTTCTTCCTGTTGACGGCTATGGAGATCAGAACCTTGTTAGGGCAGTTCTTAGAGATCACAAGCCAGACATGATATGGTTTATGACAGATCCTAGGTTCTTTACCTGGCTCTGGGATATGGAAGACGAAATCAGATCAAAAGTGCCGATGATCTATTACCATGTGTGGGATAACAAGCCATATCCTTATTTTAATAAAAATTATTATGCTAGCACTGATGTAATATGTACAATATCTAAAGTTACAGACGATATTGTGAGAACCGTCTCGCCAGATACAGAATGCCATCGAATCCCCCATGTGGCAAATCCAGATGTCTTCAAGAAACTACCCAAAGATATCATAGAGAAATTTAAAAAACAATCAGGGCTTGATGATAGATTTCTTGTCTTTTGGAATAGTAGAAATGCTCGTCGAAAGATGTCCGGAAGCTTGATTTGGTGGTTTAAAGATTTTCTAGATGAAGTTGGACATGATAAAGCTCGATTGCTTATGCACACGGATCCTAAAGATAACCACGGGCAGGACTTAGAGAAGATAATTACAGAGCTCGGTCTTACTAATGGCGAAGTGATGTTTTCGACAAAGAAACTACCACCCCCAGAGTTGAATATTTTCTATAACGCGGCAGATGTTACTTGTGGGATATCGGATGCCGAAGGCTTCGGACTGTCCACTTTTGAATCACTGGCAGCCGGTACACCTATCATTGTTTCTATGACGGGCGGGCTACAAGAGCAAGTTACCGATGGAGAAAAGTGGTTCGGAATAGGCATTGAGCCGGCTTCTAAGGCGATTATAGGCTCTCAGGCTGTCCCATTCATCTATGAGGATAGGATAAGCCGAGAAGGCTTCATATCGGCTCTCAAAGAGATGTACAATAAAACCAACGAAGAGCGAGAAGAGCTTGGCGAACTAGGAAGAAAGCATTTGGAAGAAAATTATAATTTTGAGGAAACATTAGAGCAGTGGGATACCCTATTGACGGATATCCACGAAAGATGTGGCTCTTGGGATACAAGAAAGAATTATAATAAATGGGAGATGTTAACCATATGAAAAAGAAAGTTTTAGTAATTGGACCAGCGCTAACATCAAGCGGATACGGAGAACATGCCCGATTGATTCTTCGTGCCCTCAGAGCCCACGAGGAGCATTTCGATATTTACTTTGAAAACATAAATTGGGGGCAGACCGGTCACACGATTGCTGACGATGAAGAGAGGAAATGGATTGATGGACTTGGCTTCAAGACAGCAGCGCTTAAGCAGAGTCAGGGCAATGTAGATATAACAATACAAGTAACAATCCCCAATGAGTGGAAGAAGCTTGCCCCTATTAATATTGGTGTCACAGCAGGTATAGAGACGACGAAGATAGCCCCGCAATGGATTGAGAAGAGTATGGCTATGGACAAGATCATAGTTCCGTCTGAACACGCTAAATACGGGTTCGATAACACTCAATATGTGGCAAAGAACGACGAAACTGGCGAAGAAGGAGTTTTCAAAAACCAAACTCCCGTAGAAGTAGTCCATTATCCAGTCAAGGACACGAAGCCATCTAAGCTGAAGTTGGATTTAGATAGTGATTTTAATTTTCTTACAATAGCACAGTGGGGTCCAAGAAAGAACTTGGAGAATACAATAAAATGGTTTGTTGAAGAGTTTAAAGATGAAGAAGTCGGATTAATAGTAAAAACCAGTAAAAGGCGAAATAATGTTGCAGACAGAAATAACTGTAAAGAGAGCATAGAAAAATTACTGGCTGGATATCAAGACAGGAAATGTAAGGTTCACCTTCTCCACGGCAACTTGACAGAAGAAGAAATGTCTGGATTATACACCCATCCAAAGGTAAAATCCATTGTTACAGCTACCCACGGAGAAGGCTTTGGGCTTCCTCTGTTTGAAGCAGTGTATAACGGTATACCTGTAATTGCTCCTAACTGGAGTGGGCATGTGGACTTTTTGTATGCCGAGAAAAAAGATAAAAAAGGAAAGGTCAAGAGTAAAGCTCATTTTACAAAAGTTGATTATGATATAGCACCAGTTCAGCCCTCAGCGGTATGGAATGGTGTATTGCAGGCTGATAGTCAATGGTGTCACCCGAAAGCTGTTTCCTTTAAGGGAGCTCTTCGGGAGGTATATAAAAACTATGGACCTAAAAAGTCTGAAGCAAAGAAGTTAGCAAAACACATTATAGAAAAGTTTAACGAGAAAGACATCTATAAAAAAATTGCTACCATTGTTAATGGCGAAGAAATAATTGCCCTCGATAAATCTGAAATTCCAAAGATTTCTCTCTTGACTTCCGTATTCGATGGAGACGAGTATATAGAGCAATTTCTAGAGGATGTTACCAGACAGACAATCTTCGAAAGTAACTGTGAATTAGTATTGGTAAATCCAGCTTCACCCGGAAACGAGAAAAAGATTATAGATAAATATATCAAGAAGTTTCCTGATAATATCAAATATTATGAGCTGGATGAAGATCCTGGGATTTATGGTACTTGGAATTATGCACTGGAAAAGGCAACAGGAGAGTTCATCACAAACGCAAATTTGGATGATAGAAAGTCAGTCAACTCTATTGAAAAACATGCTACAGAACTCGTATTGAACTCTGATGTTGATTTAGTCTATGCCGACTCCCTAATCACCGACAAGCCAAACGAGACATTTGAGCAGAATAGCTCATCCGGAAGAAAATATAGTTTTCCTGATTTCTCATTTGAAAATCTTAAAAAGATGAATATGCCCCATAACAATCCCATGTGGAGAAAATCTGCTCATGAGATAGCAGGCGTATTTGACTCTAAATATAAATCAGCCGGCGATTGGGAGATGTTCCTCCGAATGGCTTCAAAAGGAAGCGTGTTCAAAAAGATACACGAGACGCTTGGGCTTTACTACTTCAATCCGAAGGGGATGTCTACAAACCCAGATAACTTCGAATGGAAGCGAAAAGAGGAGCAAGAAATCTTTAACAAGTATAAGGATTCAACAGTTCCATGAAATTGATAGCTTTTTCTGTATGGGGCGTTGATTTAAAATACTTATCCGGCGCCATCAGGAATGCCGAACTAGCCCAATTAGTTTACCCTGATTGGGTTTGTAGGTTTTACGTCGATTCGTTGGTGCCATTTTTTGTAATTGACGAACTTTCTAAGCTTGAGAACGTGCAGATTGTGATGACGAATGAGCTTGGGGATTGGAAATCTTCTTTTTACCGATTTGGCGATATAGATGACGATGACGTGGAAGTTCTTATTTCCAGAGATTCAGATTCCAGGCTAAGCATCAGAGAGAAGGCTGCTGTCGATCAGTGGCTATCTAGCGATAGCGGCTTCCATATTATGAAAGACCATCCATGGCACTATACCCATCCTATATTGGCTGGCATGTGGGGAATAAAGTCGAACGTCGTACAGAATATGAAAAAAAAGATAGCAGGCTGGGACAAGACAAATACTTATCACTCGGATCAAAATTTTCTTAGAGATATTATCTATCCTGAGATAAAAAATAATTGTCTAATACACGATGATTTCAAGGCTCAACCATTTCCTGCCCCTCGTGGCGACGTAGAATTTATTGGTCAAGTTTTTGATGAGAACGAAGAGACAGTGAGGGAACATCTTGATGCTTTAAGGGCGGTTTTAGGGAAATGAACAAAATAGCCATTTATCATCATCTTGGTATGGGCGATGCAATAGAATGTAACGGCATGGTCCGCCATTTTGCTGAAAAATACGAAATCGTTGATATATTTGCTAAAGAGTCTTACCATGAGGCTTGTAGCTTCATGTATAGAGACGACGATAGAATAATCGTAAATAAAATTGATGGCAACAATGAGAAGGAAGAGGTCTCCAGATTCCTTAAGGATTATAAGGGAGAGATTATCATCCCAGGTCATCAAAACTATTTTAAAAACATACCATACTTTAAATCTCTAAGGTATGGTCCTGGAGAATCCTTCTATCACATTGCTAATGTTCCATGGCAATATAGGAATGAAAAGTTCCATATCGATAGGGACGAGAGTGAAGAGCAGAGGGTATTAAAGAAGCTAAATCCTTATGGGCAAAAGTTCTTCTTCGTTCACGATGATCCAAGCAGAGGGCATACTATAGATGTACAAAGCCCTTATATGATTTTAAAAAATGATCCATCTGAAAGTTTCTTTAGTATGCTTGGTGTTCTGGAGGCTGCAGAAGAAGTACACTGTATGTCAAGTAGTTTTTTCTGTTTGTTGGACTGTATTGATAAAAAAATACAAGTCAAAAAAAAATTTCTACACAAATCAATAAGAAACGTAGATTTGGGTGATGATGGTATTGTTTCTGACTGGCTTGTTGTCTAATAGGGGCTCAAATGTATGAAGCAAAGAAGTTAAATATCGCATTCTTATCGAGCGACAACTATTTTGGATTAGCTGGACTAAGGACTTTAGAACATAAAAATCTGAACATTGTGTACAGGAATTTTGGAAAAAAAGAGTTAGAAATATCTCATTTAGATATTGATTATTTGATTTCATTCTGTTATCATAAAAAAGTCAGTAGCAAAAATCTGCTAGCTGCCAAGAAAGGGAATATAAATTTTCACCCGGCTCCATTACCTTCTTATAAGGGATTTTCTGTTTATAATTTTGGAATTTTGAACGATGAAGAAGAATGGGGAACGACAGCTCATATGATGGAAGAAGAATTTGATTCGGGCCCTATTATAAAGACTAATTCTTTTCAAATTAGTAACGAAACTGCATATTCTCTAAGGGAGAAGAGTAGGCTTCACCTGCTAGAGTTACTAAACGAAGTTACAAACGACATTGTTGAAGGGAGAAAGTTTAAGCTAGTTGATAATGCAGGAGGCTCATATTATTCGAAAAAGATGATGAATGAGATGAGAATGATTAGTGCGAGTGATTCGGAAGAAACTATTGAAAAGAAGATAAGGGCTTTCTGGTGCCCGCCCCATGCCGGGGCAGTCGTTAGAATTAGAAACAGAGAATATACTCTGATAAACTCAGATATTATAAAAACTTTAGGAGACAAATAAAATGGCAGATACTTTAGGTGGATTAGTTGATAAACTTGTCACTATTGACATGAAGATGTGGAATAACCAAGAATTTCTATATGAGGTAAGGAGATTAACTTTCGATGAATTCGAAGCAAAGCACACAGATTCCAGACAGAAAAGAAAGGATCTTTTTGAGTCGATCAAAAAGTGTTGTGACTTGAATGTACAGAGAAATCAATTGATTGATGAAATAGACGAAAAAATTGTTGAGATGCTTAAGGCTCTCCTGAAAGGAAGCGAATTGGACGACGGCAAGTTTATTCAGAGAAAACATAAAACATACTGAGGCAAGTTATGATACACGGTAATGAAAATTTATTATTTGGAGAACTCTATAAGCAGCTACCTAATGGCGGTCGCTTTATCGAGATAGGGAGTAGAGACGGAAAAGATCATTGTTTTCGTCTGGCAACCAAGGATGGTTGGACAGGCTTTTGTGTGGAGGCAAACCCAGAAATTGCAAATTATTCTTTAAAAAAAACATATGAAAACCTACCAGAGGTAAGAACATTCAACTATGCTGTCATGGCAACAAAAGGTAGCGTTGATTTCTATATTGAGGCAACTGAGAATAGCGGAGTATCCAGTATCTTTAAAAACAGAGCATCTGGTCAAGATTCGGGGATTAGAAGAGCGATTTCCAAAACTGTTTCCGTTCCATCGATTTCGCTGTATGATTTTTGGTTATCAGTAAAAAAACCGCCTGTAGATCTACTAATGATTGATACAGAAGGATGTGATGCTGAAATTATTATGTCAACTGATTTTTCCGATTTTAAGCCAGAATTTATAATGGCGGAAACAACATTTATGTATTATTACTTGGAGCCGCATCTAAAATCAAACAATATAAAAGTTTGGGATATGATCAATGAACATCTTTCATCTTATGGATATGAACTGATATTACAGAATAACGATATAAATTACAAAAGACAATTCTGCCCAGAATTGATTGATACACCAATGAACGCAGGATGGAGGAGAATGTAGAAATGAGAATACCTAGAGCATGTATAGTGAGAGAGTGTGGGTACGTTGTCTTGGACGACGAGAATAAGAAAGCATACAGAGTATTGAACAAGCCATCATACGATATAGTGACATCTGAGATGTTCAAAGAGCGAGAGGGATTGTTTTGGCCAAGAATAATGGAGAAGAATGTCTCTTCTGACGATGGCTTGATAAAGAGCGACGAAAAGTTTAAGACGGTAGAAGTTGAGTATCTAGAGCATGTTGTCTATTGGACTGAAATGTCCTTTTTCGACATCAAACAATCATTATTGTTTCTGTGTGATATTTCTAAGTATTTAGCGGAAAGCAATGTTCATATGGTTTCTCACCTGTGGAATATCAGTCTAAGCAAGGGAAAGCCCTTTTTGATAGACTTGGGAGATTTCAGAAGAGGATCCAATTTGCTGGCGATTTATGAAACTATAGTCTCTACATTGTCGGAAAAAACAAGCCATCACATACCAGAAGGGTATCAGCCATCTAAGTGGATGAATAACCATGACTACATTCTTTACGAGCTAGAGAAAATAAGGCATGGCATCGGCTTAGAGATAAAAGATGTAAATATTCTCATAGACAAAACAAGAGATGTCGTATCGAAAATTGACATAAAGCAGAAACATATTCGTTGGGACACATACCCTACACAGAGAGACATGCCCGACACATTGGAGGGATTGACTGCTTACGCTCCGAGAAATAGACCAAACCTGTGTAAAGTGCTGGAGAGTAAAAAGCCCGAAACACTGCTAGATTTGGGATGTTCTTACGGGCTGTATAGCTTTTACGCTTCATCCTTTGGTACTAAGACAGTTGGTTTAGATTATAGTCATGAGATGATTTCATCAGCGAATAAAAAAGCTGACTTCCTTGATACAGATTGTAGTTTCGGCTTCATTGATTTACTTAATGTGAAAGAGTGGGGCTTAAACGGGGTATATGAATCTTTCGGAAAAAGACTCAAATCAGAAGCAGTCATAGCCCCAGCCCTACTACACCATGTTCATGGACGAGGCACCTCGGTGGAGGATATCATTCGAGAGTGGATGTCTTGTGCCGAAAAGTGGATTATGGTGGAGCATATACCAAACGATACAACTGGTCAGATAATCTCAGCCGACAAGATTGTAGAGACATTCAAAGAAGGCGGGTTTAAGAATATATCTGTTCTAGACTCCAAGCCTCTTCCAAGGAAATGGATTTTGGCAGAAAGATGATACCAATCTACAAGCCGTACCTTCCAAGCAATTCTTTAAGATATGCCCATGAAGCGATTGATTCAACTTGGATCTCTTCTTCTGGGAAATTTTTAGAAAAAGCAACAGAACTACTATCAGAATATCTTGGCACCAGCTATGTTCAGCTAGTAAATAACGGGACGAGTGCAACACATCTTGTCTCAAAGGCACTAGTGTATAAACATCCAAATGTTAATAAGATCATTTTACCAAACAATGTTTATGTTGCTGCTTGGAATTCTTTTCTTTATGATAAGGAGTTCGATATTGCCCTGAGCGAGCCGAACTTATCAACATGGAATATTGATCTGGAAAGTTGCCCCCCTCTAGATGCTGATGTGGCAGTCTGCTTTGTCCACAATCTTGGGAATATAGTGAATGTTCCCAAGTTTATGAGAGAAAATCCAGGAGTTGTCTGTGTCGAAGACAACTGTGAAGGTCTTTCTGGCGAGTACGAAGGTAACAAATCTGGCACAAAATCTCTTGCCTCTTCCCTATCTTTTTTTGGGAACAAGACAATCACATCTGGCGAGGGCGGAGCCGTTGTGGTTGCTGACGAAGATACTTACGAATATTTGAAATGTATACAAGGTCAGGGTCAAAGCAAAGAAAGGTATGTACACAGCCATCTTGGTTACAATTATAGGATGACCAATGTTCAAGCTGCAATACTAGCAGGTCAGCTAGAAATAATATCAGAGATATTGGAAATGAAATCGGGACTTTTCAATTTTTACAGAGAAGGTCTGTCTTCTGTCGATGGAGTTTCCCTTCAAAGGCAAGAGGAGGGCACGGCTCACTCTAATTGGATGTTTTCTGTCAGAATTCACGGCTCAAGCGGGTACGAAGATTCTTCCAGATTTTTATGCGAAAGAGGCATAGAGACTAGACCAATGTTTTACCCGTCTTCGAAGCACGACCACATTAAGGCTTCTAGTCTTGTGGCGAAGGGCACTGAGACTAATGCTGAGATTCTAAATAGGGAATGTATCATACTTCCTTCTTTTCCAGAGTTAAGTAAGAAAGAGCTGGATCACATCGTTGAGTCAATTAAATCTTTGGCAATAAAAGTACAAAGCCAGAGGTAGTTCATGAAGTATAAGAAAATTTTAATTACTGGCGGAACTGGGATGGTGGGCACTGCTCTTAGGAAGACTCTTCCCAACATGGTCTTCCACTCTTCCAAAGATTTTGATCTTAGAGATCCCTCAGAAGCCAAAAGGATGATGGATAAGCATAGTCCAAATGCCGTGATCCATTTGGCTGCCAAAGTTGGAGGAGTAAAGGGCAACACTGATTATGTTGCCGACTACTACTCGGACAATATCCTCATAAATACAAACGTGTTAAATGCTTCTCACTTATTCGGAGTAAAGAAGGCTGTCTCTCTATTATCAACATGTATATATCCAGATAAAGTCAGATATCCGATTACAGAAGAGCAACTTCACGAAGGGGAGCCTCATTTTTCTAATTTTGGCTATGCTTATTCCAAGAGAATGATCGAGATACAGAGTAGAGCTTACAGACAGCAATATGGTTCCAACTTTATATGTGCTGTGCCGAATAATTTGTACGGAGGGCACGACAATTTTGATCTTAATAACAGCCATGTTGTACCTGCCTTGGTTCGTAAGATTTGGGAAGCAAAACTGTCAAACAACTCGTCTGTTGAAGTGTGGGGCAACGGAACTCCAGTTAGAGAGTTCACATATTCGAAAGACATAGCAGAGATACTTCTTTTCTTGCTCGACAATTACGACGATAAAGAGCCGATAAACATTGGGAATACAGAAGAGCACTCAATAGCAGATGTGGCGAAGCTTATTTGTAAGCAGTTGGATTACAGTGGAGAAATAGTCTGGAATACAGATATGCCATCTGGACAACATAGGAAGCCAAGCGACAACACGAAACTGATTGACTTGGGCTGGGATAAGAATAGATACACTCCCCTAAAAGAGGGCTTAAAAAACACCTGTGATTGGTTTATAATGAACTATCCAAATGTAAGGGGTGTTAAGTGAAAACGGCGATTATAACGGGAGTTACTGGACAGGACGGCTCCTACTTAGCAGAACTGCTCTTATCTAAGGGTTACAGAGTGATCGGCTTAAAAAGAAGAACCTCCTTGATAAATACGGCAAGGATAGACCATATCTTTTCCCACGAAAACCTAATCCTGGAATATTACGATCTTGAGGATTCGGGCTGTATCTACAAACTAATAAATAAATACGAGCCCGACGAGATTTACAACCTTGCTGCACAGTCTCATGTAAGAGTGTCTTTTGATATGCCTGAGCACACAGTTAGCGGAGTGGCTATTGGACCTCTTAAGATTCTTGAGGCGATAAGAAATATGAATCTCTGTGATAAGATAAAGTTTTATCAAGCTTCGTCATCAGAGATGTACGGTGATAATCCAGACTACCCTTTTAACGAAACCTCAAGGCTTATGCCGGCTTCTCCTTATGCCTGTGCTAAAGTGTTCGCCCACAACATTGTCAGGAATTACAGAGAGTCCTATGGCATCCATGCCTCTAGTGGAATTCTGTTTAATCACGAATCACCTCGGCGAGGAGAAACCTTTGTTACTCGAAAGATAACCTTGGCAGCAGCCCGGATAAAGCTTGGACTACAAGATCAGCTATGTCTAGGAAACCTGGATGCTAAACGAGACTGGGGTCATGCTAAAGATTATGTCCTGGCAATGTGGAAAATGTTACAAAAAGAATCTCCGTCTGATTATGTCATCTCTACTGGGGAGACTCATTCAGTCAAAGAGTTCTTGGAGGAAGTTTTCGATTGTGCTGGGCTTGACCCATATAAATATCTAAAAATAGATGCTAGACTGTTTAGACCACACGAAGTGCCTTATCTGCTAGGTGATAGTACAAAGGCTCGAAAGGAACTTTCTTGGACACCAGAGCATAGCTTTAAGACACTAGCAAAAGATATGTATGAAGCCGATTACGAACAGGTGATCAGCTCTGAGGGACGATACGGGCATATCGAAAAAGCGCTGAGAGAGACAATTTGACGATGACAGAAAAGAACGAAATAGACCATCGCCCATGGGGAATGTATGAAGTTTTGTATTCCGGCGATATCTGCAAAGTAAAGAGGATAGTCGTCAACCCAAGGCAGCGACTAAGCTTACAGTCACACTCTCAGAGAAGAGAGACCTGGATTATAGTACAAGGAGCAGCCCTCTATCAAAAGGGCGAGTTTGGACTGGGCTCCGCGACGGCAGGAGATCATATCATAATAGAGAAAAATGAAAAGCACAGGATAGAAAACTGTGGTAAAGAAGAACTGATTTTTATAGAAGTTCAGACCGGTGAATATTTTGGCGAAGACGATATTGTTCGCTATGAAGATTCTTATGGTAGGACTTAAGGAGGAAACTAAGATGAAACTTTCAGATCAAGCAGTTGGTGCCCTGATGATGGCACTCCAAAAATGTCTAATGGAACAAACAGATATTGTCCCACTGTTGGGCGAGATGGATTTTACACCAGACGATGTAGGGAACTTAATTGTAGAGAACCCACCTAAGTTTGAGGTGCCCACAAAAAATGCCTAGATATACCTATCAGTGTGAGGTATGTGATGAATACTTCGAAATCACCCACGGGATGAAAGAACATCCAGAACCTTGTGAATGTGGGGAGATTTTGACGAAGATTCCATCCATGCCACTCGATATGAAGCTAAAAGAAGGCAAGAAGAAGGTCGGAGACACAGTGAATACTTATATAGAAGATTCCAGAGATGACCTCGTTCAGCAAAAGAAAGAGATGGAAAGTAAGAGATGAATTATTTAGTAATAGCATTGGCATTGGTTATTATCTTTATGGCTTGGTTTTGTTATAGATTACTCCGGAATCTATACAACCTGTCGGAAGGTATTCACGATGTTGTCATTGAGATAGAAGGCTTCACAAAGCACCTCGAATCAATTTACGAAATGGAAATGTTTTATGGGGATGAGACACTAGATTCACTCCTCCGACACTCTAGAGCACTGAAAGAAAACTTGGGCGAATTCACAAGAACAAATGCAGCAGAGCTGGAGGATAGGGAGGAAATAGATGAAGAAGAAGAGACTGACTCGGAAGAGACGGAATAAGAAAGAGAAGAGAGATTATTTCACCGAAGTCCATCAAGAAGCGATTGTAAGATATGCTCAAACAACCGATCTTAAAGAACGAGATCAATTATATGAAAAACTGATAGGTCCAGCATTCAACGAAATGGTCGATAAGATCGTCTATACCTATAAGTTTACAAACTTAGCAAATATTGATGATCTAAAAGCCGAATGTAAAATTTGGCTTACAACGATTTTGAACAAGTTTGACCCAGAGAAGGGCTCGAAAGCTTTTAGCTATTTCAGTGTTATAACTAAGAATTGGTTTATACATAAAGTAAAGCATAATAGCATTCGGCTCAAAAGAGAGGTATACTTCGAAGAAGTTGCTGATCTGGACGAGATGAAAAATCTAGTAACTCACAACGACTACTACGACCGACGAGAAAAGAAGGAGTTTTGGGATTCTTTAGGCAAGGAACTTGATGTGTGGGAAGGCGAAGCGGTGAAAGCAAATGAAAAAAGAGTCGTCGAGGCAATAAGAATTATACTTTCGGAGCCAGAAGACATAGAAATTTTCAATAAAAAAGCTATTTATTTATATCTCAGAGAGATAACAGGTCTAAACACAAAGCAGATTGTAAATAGTTTGAACAAAGTGAGAACGAAATACAAGCTGTTTAAGGAAGACTGGGACGTATAAAATGAAGAGTAAATTTGTTAGCCATCTCGAACAAGCTATCGATAATATAAGAAATGATCGATCTATAGCATCAGAGCTTCTGGGCGATGTTTCAGAATATATTGGTCAAAACAAAGAGAGACACAAAGATGTCGGTCAAGTTGCCGCTAAATATCTGGAAACTCTTCAGAGATCCAACGAGCAGCTAGTCAAACTAACAGCCATGTTACAGAGGGCAGACGACGATGAATACGGAGACTTGACGGAAGACGATAGAGATAAGCTGTTCGAATCGTTCGAGGAGGACGGATCGAATGGCTGATAAAAAGAAATCAACAGTGAACACTGAAATAGAATGGGGAGTATTAAACCCCAGGCAAGATAGTGTTATTAAAGACAACTTTGAGAAGAATGATGTTCAGTGGTTATCATATATAACGAATAAGTTTGTTGACTCAATCAACTCTGATGACGATTATATCAAGAAAGGTATTATAGAGAGGATTGAGCCCGACCCCGACCGACTCTTGCCGTCTGGAGTTTATCGATGTAAGGTCAGATGGGTAGAAGGTGACGGAATCAGCACTGTTGAGTCTATGTCGTCGGAACTAGAAACTACCTCCCATTCTCTAAATAATTTACGAAGAACATACGAAGGAGAGCTTTCAAAGAAGCCCCAGATTGGGCAAGAATGTACAATCAAAGTACCGAAAACGAACTTGAGGCACATAGACGGTGAAATCTTAGAGCTACATAACAGATTTTGGTATACAACGGCAGGAGCCAGCAGGAAGCGAACCAAGCCAACATCTGCTAAGAATGCGAATCAGAATGGCGGGGCAACAGGAAATAACGGCATTTCGACGAGTACAAGCGAAGATACTCAGACTGCTGAAGGGAGCTCTTAATAAGAGAGAGGTGCCCAATTGGCGAATAATAATTTAAAGAGATACAATAATTTATCCTACTTATATTCCCCATTCAGGGAAGAGGTGATCCAACTGATCCTATCAATACGCCAAAATCAGCTTCCGTTCGTTGTGTATGAGACATACAGGACACCACAAAGGCAGAAGTATCTAAACCACAGTGGCTATAGCACAAACGAGGATCCCTTTCTCAATGCCCATGTTAACGGGTTAGCAATAGATTTTATGTTAAACGAGAAAGCTGTAATATCTCCATCAAGTGACTCAATGACGATAGAACAGATAGTAGAGAAAGCATTGGACGAAAGAAATTCACCAAAAAACTTGGTGATATATGATATAGGAACAAACCTTCTGCCGGCGGACGGCAAGGAAGCTAGGACGATTGTAGAGAACCAGAATGTTTTAGATTTCTGGCAGAACTTAGGAAAGCTGATAAAGAACCAGTTCCCAAACTTGTCTTGGAACGGAGATAAGAACAAAAAAGAGAACCAACTTATTGGTATTGACCCACCACATGTAGAATTTAAAAAAACATCCAGTTTGATACGATCTGGTATCGCTCGACAAGAAATCAAGAGAGCGGGAGCCCCAGGGCTAAAATAGGAGAGGACGAAAGATGAAATCAAAAGCGATAAAGGGATTCAATCCAGAGCTAGATAGCGAACTAAATTCTATGCCAGACGGAAAGGGTGTACTCGGCAAAGGTATTGCGGGATCCCCCAGTATAGAAGAAATTCCATCATTAATAGTAACGGATAGAGATTCTGTTTATCCGCCAGACCCAAAAACAAATGCTCAGATGGTGTGTACGGTTGATAGACCGAGAAGCAGAGTTAGCGGCTATTCATCAGATACCCAGGCTGGGTGTATGGATATCGTCGTCGGCAGATTAGGATATGAATCGAGAAGTGTCTCGGTAGATCCAGATTTTACCAAGGATGCAGCAAGAATATACATAAGCCAAAAAACAGATGTTGATACCAATTTTAAGCTCATAGAGGGCGGAGTCGGAATGGCGAAAGCCAGATCTGCTATCGCCATCAAAGCTGATGGTGTCCGGATAATAGGTAGGGAAGGCATCAAAATAGTAACGGGCACAGATAAGAAAAACTCCCAAGGAGGGGACATACGGTCTATCACTGGTATCGATATTATCGCGGGCAATAAAGAGGCAGAACTTGAGCCCATGGTAAAGGGTGAAAAACTGACTGACTCTTTGGGTAAGATGGCGGATCACGTAGTTAAACTTAATGCGATTGTGGATCACTTACTGGTTACACAAATGAACTTTAATTCTTCTATCTCTAGTCACTTCCACTATTCTCCCTTCTACGGTAATGCTACAACACCATCGGACTCGTGTGTAGCACAGGGAAGCAAGGCATCACTAGACCATCTACAGGAAACGAAGCGATCCCTTTCGTTTCATAAAAACAATGTTCTTAGCTGGAAGAATAATTGTCTATGTCCATCCGGGCAAGACTTTATCTTGAGCCGATGGAACAAATCTAACTAGGGGTGACTCAATGGCGAAGAAAAAGAAAGCAACTACAGTAGACGAATCCCATCCCCCAAATCCGGATGATCAGTATAGCACCGTCATCCCTCCCATTGTGGAAGATTGGACTTACCGCCCGGTTAATAAGCCTTTTTATGATCCTGAAGCTGTAGCATATGCTATTATAATTCAGTCTGGAAAGAAAATAAAGGGAGAGATATATCTAACTCCGGATGAATCTGTTGATACTTCAACATTGCCCCGAGATAAAAATTCAGAGAAGAAGATTGTTAAGCAATCCACATTTCCTCACATCATCTCAGAAGCGAAAGAAAGAACTCTAAAATATTATAATAAAAGAGTAGATCCAGGAAACATTGAACTTCTTTCAGATTTGACGATCATCGAGCATGTACACATTTCGACACGCCCGCGAGCCCCAAACTTATTCTATGTCACCATCGATGCACCTAAATTTGATTTAATACCAGATTTGGGAAGATATATTTTGACACCCATAACCAAAGAAAGCTCTCTCTATCAACTGGCAGAGGAATATAAAGATTTCTTCCGGATTACTGATAATACAGAAAAAGGCAAAAGAGCACGAATCTCTGAAATACTTCGAGCTAACGGCATTAATGTATTGGAAGCCGACAACTCAGAAGTAGAAGAATGGATATATAGAGTAAATTACGGGCTCGAAGATCCACCAGGTAAAGACTCGAAATTCAATAAGGGCAGCGAAATTTACCTTCCCAACACGGAGCCTGACTTCTCTCGGGTGATATCAGGAGGGAAGGAGATAGAACTTCATATTGGAGACACTAAGCAAGATATAGGAAAATTAATAGCTCTTCTGAAAATCTATGATGAAAAAATTAGAGAATCTCAATTTGTAGTGAAGAATTTTGATATTGATCGGCAGATTAAAGAATTGGAAAATTTCCTACCTCGAATACGAACCCACTTCTTAGATAACGATTATAATTTTAGGAATTTCTTAGAAGACAATATTCGGCTAGGGCTGGATAAAGATTCCAATCTTATATACATAGGAATCAGCTCGTCCGGCAGTGTAGCATATTTAAATAAGGCAATGCCGAGCTTAGCACTCGAATCCCCTTTCAACAATCCAAGAACTATGAATTTACTCTCTTACCTACAAGAGATAGTATTGTTAAGTTCATCATCACTCCCATGGAAAGATTTCTTAAGCCGTTATATATCTCCAGCCCCTCAAATTGTCAGTAGAGATCCTCAAAGTGTATTTGAAGATGCTCAGCAAAATACCAAAACTATTTTAGAACAGTTAGCTTCTCGCTTTGACAAGTTTTCAGCGAAAAGCAATCGGCAACTTGGTGAAGAGAATTCTATATATGGATCCGTACAGATAATGAACGGTATCTTTAATCAGCAGACATCGGCTCTTCGAGACACTGGAGATGCAGTTATACGAGACTTAGCGAACATTAGCGAAAAGATCGAGAACCCCGGTGCCAGTGCTTGTGGAGCTGGCGCCACGGTGTATAACGAAGTTCTTAATAAGATAGATTTCAAATCATTGGTGGCTTCAGCTATTGATTGTCTCAAGGAGCAGGTTCCATTTGATTGTGAAGATATCGTTTTAGCAATTGCTGAAGAGAATCTAGATGCAGTTGCCGGAATCTTCCGGGCAAGAATAAATCCACAATATCACGACATACTGGAAGAAGCTTTACAGATCGCCACATCAGGTGATTTCACTCTTTATCAAATAAAATATGAATATCAGTTTTATAAACCCTTAGAAGAAAAACTAGCTCAAGCTTCTGAAGGGCAAATTTTCTTAGGGGCATTAGAATACGGACTCAATTCCGAGGGAGTAGATTACAATTCCTTGTTCCAAGAAGTATGTTCCTACTTATCCGATCCACGTCAAGCCTTATCAGATCTGACAGATGCGTTCTTCCTACCAACAATCTTTTTACCTGATAATCTTCCTACCGTTGATATCGATGAAATGACTACCGTTGCTTTCGAGAAAATGCTTCTTGAGCTCGTTTCATCGCTTATCGTCAAAACAGTTCAGGCAGTCATATCCACTCTCTTGAACCGATGTAGAGAAGGATCAGGATCGGGAGATGGCTCTTCCTCTCCCGGCTACGGCTCTGGCTTGGATGTCGGAGCTGCCATTGCCGATAATGTTGGCGCACCCAACTTTAGAGAAGCAATGGAAGATTTGCTTGATTCACTTGGAACCTCTCCGTGGTCACCAGCATTGCCTACTGGTGGTGCATTCGAATTGATTGAATCCGGCACCGTCCAGCTAGCCTCCGATATCAGTTCCAGTTTGACTTCCTCTACTCTCGATATGGTAGAGACAGAAAGTAAATTCCTGGTTATGCAGAATCTTTTTACAATCTTAAAAGGGGAACTTACGAGTCCAGAGATCATAAGATTGTTAGAGGGTAGGGCATCTCCTTCTCTGCTCCAAGTGGTATTGAATATTATCCATCCTAGTTCCACCCAGCCACAGAATGAGATATTGTCTCCTCTTCGAGATTCCATCATGACGAAAGGAGATGTGGAAGAGATGTTTCAAAAAATAGCTAGCCTAGTAGATCTTGGACCTACGATTGAGCAAGTTAATATCTTAAGTAACCAACTCGGTTGCTCGTTGGACGACTTTGTTTCTTCAAGGGTGCCCCTTTGGTGTAATACACTTCCTCCCGATCAGACAACACCTGTTGCTGAATCTGTAATTTACGATGAAAAGGAAAACTTTCTGGACTATTATCGATACTTGTGGAAGCCCAGCAACATGCTTCCTGATCCCTGTGAAGATCCAAACACCAATATCAACACCATAGTTCCCAAAGACAGCAACTCTTTCAGCTTCATGTTGGACAAGGTGCTAAAGACTATCTTTGATAATGTGTATATGGCTTATGATTCGTCCGTTCTTTCATTTCCAGACCCGATGTTTGTATTGACAGAAGAGCCTCGTAAGATCCCAAGAGTTCAAAGGACAGGCGCACAGGTGTCTATTGATTATTATAATTTTCAAAAATTACAAGAAGAAGAGCTTTCCTTTGAAATTCCGGATCAATTTGGACACGGATATGTTATAAACCCTGAATTCCAGAGATTAATATCAGACGGAATAGTACCAGCCGATGGTGATCCTAACGGACCTTATGGACCATATACGACAGAGAAACTAGATCTCATCGGTCGCCTGGCGGATATTCTACCAGAAGGTATACCCCTTACCGACTTTGGTTTAGACTCGGCAGGAAAGATGTTTGAGCTTCTTAAAGATTTTTTGGTAAGAAAACCTGCACCTCGAATTACTGTTAATGATACTGTTCCCGAGCTGGCAGCCAATTCAAAGGCAGCCCTGAAGAACATAGATAATTTAGTATTGAATTCTTCAACTCCGGGTCAAATTGAACTTGAGCTACAGCAGCCCACGGTGCTGGGAAATGTAGAATCCAAGATGATGCAGTATGTGCTACAGTTGAAGATGATGGAAAATAATGATTTTCTACTTAAGATAGGTCAATTTCCACCAGATCTAGGAGCTCTCGCCGTCCAAGAGCCGGTACAATCTGAAAATTCTGCTTTCTTTTATGAAGAGTACGAAGGTAATATTACCTTCCCTGCCACGGCTCACGATTTACTTCAATATGTGAGAAGTAACACTCCGTCCGCGATTTTTAATGACTTTCAACAAAAAGCAGACTTTCAGCGATTAATATATACAATAACAAGAAACGGCATAGAACATTATAGTGGAAACTTTTCTTCTCCTCCTAATGTTTTCAATGATAACCTGGTTGGAGATCTGAACGAATTTTCTGACACGGTAATGTATCACGATATTATCCGCCAGATGTTTTCTGGCATCTCTTCTCATATTCTGACATCGCCCATGCTTAGGTTTACAGGCGATATGGGCAAGTCCATCATTCGGGTACCATATTTATCTATTGTCGATTGGTCACCCCTCCCCAATGAAGACGAGGCTGCCTGTGGGCACGATCCACACATCCTCTCCATAGATACTATTCGGCGACAGATGAAAGAGGATTACGAAAATAAGATTAATAAGATTGAATGCGACGATCTAGGGAACGAGATAAGCTCCAATGCCCAGGGTCGTAAGGATCTCTCCTCCCTAGAGAAAGCCATTATGTCGGGATGTGTTCTCACCACCTTGAGGACTTATTCTCTAGAGCAGCTTTTAAGATCTATGTTTCCAGTCTCAGTCTTTTCAGGTTCGGATTTTATGACAGAAGTCCAGTTGAAATACATTGTTGATAAGGTTAATGATAACATATACGATAAAAGCGAGAGCTACTATGATGCTTTTCTGCAAGAACTGGAGAGAGTCTTTGGTGATCGAATGGAGGAATTTAGTCCTTACGGAACCATACCTTCGGTAATAGCAGACGGCAATAAATCGGGCATAAGCTGGGTTTATGCCCAAAGGGCTTTGGATGAGTTCTACGGAGCTAAGGATTTAGCAACAGAGGAATTATCCTCAAGCCCCATAGGCAACGCCAATCTCGGCGGAGCATCCACACCAACAAACTCAGACATTTTCCAGCCAAGTTCAGACGAAGAGATTATCTCACAACCCTCTGCCTCGCCCCCCACACCAGCGACGGGAGGCTCGTCTACTCAACCTCCGCTCTCTGCTCTAGAAGTTGGCTCGCCACCCAGTAATTTGCCTGCTCAAATAGAGGTAGTGGATACTGATGTTTCCGAGTCTTTGAATCCTGGATTATTAGAAGACCCCTGTACTGATCTGAATGTTCCGTCCCTGATTCCCACTACTCCGCTGAGAGAAAATCTTAAATATAGAATAGCATTTCTCATCGAAGAGCAGGTTTATTCTTTGCTAGGAAAGTTACAAGATTTAATATCTTTTAAGGGCAACTTGTCTTTAGACGATAATTTTCTTACAAAAATCCTACCTCTGCTAGATACTCCTCGCTATGACGGTGACCCTCGTTTTGCCGAAACAGGAGACTACGGGACAGTGACAGCAATCGCTCTCAAATCTCAAGCCGAAGAATATAATGATAAATTTAACCAATGGAAGGCTTCTAAAGAAGCTATATTGAGACTTTTCAGGCAAGCCCCTTTTCCTTCTGAGGCATATCGACAGGCTATGATAGATTCATTGGAGGCACCAGATCCACTGACTTTAGGAAGAAATTCAATTCCAGTTCTTGCTAGCACTGATTTGGACGGGACTACATTCTATTCTAAGCACACTGATAGTAGTGATTTATCTATGAAACGAGAACTTAAATATATGTCTGTTTCGAATTTTAAACAGATTCTTTCAGCGAAGCTCGATGAATTCAAAACTTGGTATGAAGACGACGAAAGAGAAACAAATTGGAATGGCGAGTTTGGATTATTTAGCCACCAAGAAGGCTCCGATAGTAAATACTATTGGGATCTTACTTCCAAGGGAGACGACGGGCAAGAAGGCAATAAGGGATTTTGGGAATGGTTTTTTGCCGACAGTCAGTATAAGGACATGGATAAGTTCGCTCGAACATACCCCTATCCAGAATATGATGATTTTTTAGAAGGCATCCAGAAACATACCCCGATTCCAAATGCGAGGGGGCTAGAATCATATTCCGGTGAATCCACACCGTCTTTTGACCCATCAGGCGAAGCGGGAAAACTCTTCTTAGAAAGATATATCCTTACAGAGAAGCAGGAGTCTGAAGAGACAGATGTATTTCCAGGCACAAGATTCATGTCCAGTGATCCCGATAGTCCGACCATTGCCAAAGAAAAGTTAGGTGGAGAAATTAATTTAAGTTCTCAAGAAATACAAAATATTACCACATTTGCAGGGCAGATGAACGGGATTGCCATACAAGGGGATTCTGAACATTCTCCTGACAGCAATGTCGCTGATAAATTTAAAAAGATATCCTTTGGACTTAGACTTAGCTATGTCTCGCCACTTTCGCCTTTCGTCCCAAAGTCTGATGAAACACACACTCTGAAAGTCGGCGGATACAATTGGAAACAGTCGTTCAACTCCACATGTCAAGAGAAAAGTAAATCATATGTGTTGAGAGAAGAGTATACTAAAAAATTCACAAGTTCTGAAGCAATTGGCGAGGCTCTGGAATCAACAGTAGGAACTTTACAGGGATACCAGGAGTTTGGTCCTACAGAGCCCGAAGAAGCAGAACAGTTGTCAGAACAAGTGTTGGAATCTGCAGCAAACTCTTTAGCCGAATCCGAAATAGAGAGTATGGCTGTTCACCGAGATGTAATGGTGTTCCCTATATGTTCGGTGGAATTGCCTATCCAATTATCCGACGATTTGAAATTTAAAGATTTCTTTAATTCTCTTGAAGTTGGACAAGGCTTTAAAAGCAAAAAGTTGGAAGATCTGTTCAATAACCAATATATGATACCTTTGGTTGAGCAAATGAAGAAATCTCAGCCATATAAATTACTTTTCAAATATTGTATCCCGTCCGATCCAATACTTTCAGCTACTTCGATATATTCGAATATAGTGAATGAGCTGCCTCAAGAATTTTTTAGCAAAACTAAGGAAGAGCTAAAGAGCCTCTTCGAAGTAGCTTTAAACGGCGGAGATTATACTTTCGAATCAACATCCCAAAGAGAATCTGGCGGCAATCGAGGGGCATATGCTCGTGCTTCCGCGAATTATGGAACTGACGGCAAAGCCCGAGATCCAAGTTTGTTTGACTTCGCGATAAAGACACCAAAGCTTATTTTTAAAGGACTTACAGAATTTATTGATCCAGTCATTGCCCCAGCATCAAAGATAGTAAAGGCTGCAAATGCAGGTATGCTTATACCCCAAGTTATGAAGATTTTGAATCCGGATGGAACTGCCGGCGGCACCAACGACGAGAACTATTTCTTGACTCAAGTAGCTTTCCCTCGCGGCTCAATCCCTTTTCCAACTGGGGATATGCTTGGCGACGAGGTGACTGTCATCGATAAAGCACAAGGCTTTGGAGGAGCATCGGTAGATGAAGAGATAGTAATGTTTCGTTTTAGAGATGCTCAGCTTAAGAGCTCGGAAACCGGAAACAATTTGTTCGATAGATATATACAAAATGTCTTTATGAAATATAAGCCACCTCTTGCCGCCATGGAGGAATACTATGAAAATGCTTCTGACTCAGCCCTTGTCCCTGAGAGCGAATCTCCGCTCTTCTCTGAAGAAACTAAAGCATTTCAGCGATTCGCACTCGGAACAGTGAAAAGGGACTTTGGATTAGTGGCTGGAGCTCTTATGAGCCAATATTCGAAAGATCTCAAAAAGGTGAGAGATGGTGTGGTGGAAGAGCTCAAAGACAGAGAGATGCTCACCGAAGAACTAGATATCCAACTTCATTTAGATGTTCTGCACCCGTTCTCCCGAGCTTTGTTTCAATTCTTACGCCAAGCTTCTGATTCGGTTACCTGTGGTGCCCGAGATGTGATAATAGGAATCTTACGAGGTGAAATAGTAGTAAATCCTACTTATTTCAGCGGCATGGCAACCGGGTTTCTTACTGAAGTAGATATTAAAACAGAAATCGTATCTCTAAAGACAGACTCACCAATCGTGGATTGGGTTATTTGGGGCACAAACGGAGGTGCTTTCCATATTTCTAACCCGCCGATACCACAAACTATCTTTCCAGGATATCCCCTACCTTTGCCAATCACACCAGTAGCAATGTCTTCTCTTCCTTACGATATGGTACCATATGGACCAGGACCACCCCACAGTCCTCTTGGACATATTTACCATGCAGTCGTTGCAGCAGAGGGGCTGGCGAATGTGGATCTCGACATGAAAGATATCTTGAGAGAGGAAGAAGGCTTAGAAAGCAAGAAAAAGCTTCGTGGAAAACTATGTATAGATATGGAACAAATCTCTGCCGAAGAAAGAAAACGGCGAGGCTTGGAGTGATAAATAATGTCTGGAATTTCGCCATCTCTACCTTTAAGAAGGGATCCACAGTATGCTGGATATGCCCTGAACTCCAACATGCTTGATGTAGTAAAGCAAAACTTCAAGCATTTGGTCCTCACGGCACCAGGGGAAAGGATGATGATTCCTGATTTCGGTGTCGGGATCAGGAACTTTCTTTTTGAACAAAATGACCAGTCCACATATGCCGCCATCCGTGGAAAGCTGGACGAACAGGTTCGGAAATACATTCCATTTATAGCAATCCAAGAAGTCCAGTTTGAAGGCGGAGAGATTCAGGATAATGGTGTTCAGATAGTTATAACATATGAAGTGGTTCCGCTTCAGTTCAGTGATACGCTTTCAATAGAAATTTAAGGGAGGAGGATAACATATGCCCTCTGGCAAAAAGATATCAATAAATTATACAAGCAGGGACTTTGACACCATCAAGAGTGATCTGGTCAACTATGCTAAAAAATACTATTCTGACACTTATCAGGATTTCTCGGAAACTGGATTCGGCTCTTTGATGCTGGATACGGTTTCTTATGTGGGAGACATTCTCTCATTCTATGTAGACTACCAGGCGAACGAGGGATATCTAGCAAGTGCCATTGAATACGATAATGTGGTCCGCCATGCCCGACAACTAGGATACCGGCTAAACAAGAGCCCTTCTTCCTATGGTACTGTAGCTTTTTATATAGTAGTCCCGGCAGTTGTAGATGGACCGAACCGAGCATATATGCCGATCCTCAAGCAGGGGTCCGTTCTCTCTTCCGACAACAACACCAGATTTACCCTAACAGAAGATGTGGATTTCGCTAATACCAAAAACAATGTCGTAGTTGCCACAGTAAACAGCACAACCGGTCTGCCGACATCCTATGCAATCCAAGCTTACGGGCAAGTGGTTTCCGGAAGAATCGTCGAAGAGACAGTTTCAGTCGGCGACTATGAAAGATTTAGGAAAGTCGAATTAGGCGGCACCGATATAGCGGAAATAGTTTCAATCGAAGATGCCGAAGGGAATGAGTATTTCGAGGTAGAAAACTTATCTCAAAATGTTATTTTCCGAGCAGTAACAAATACCAACTCAGACGACAGAGAAAACACCCCATATCTTCTTAAACCACGATATATCTCCAGAAGATTTACGACTGAAAGAGATAGAAATATAACAACAATACAGTTTGGTAGCGGAGATGAGAGCTCAGATAAGAGTTCAGCCATTTCAGAACCAAGCTCTGTAGTTATGTTTTCCTACGGCAAAGAATATATTTCAGATACAGCAATAGATCCAACAAGGCTCGTTGATTCTAACAAATTTGGAGTCGCCCCGTCTAACACATCGCTTAGAATAAGATATCGACTCAACAGTGCTGCTAGCAATAATGTGTCTGCCGGCGGTTTGACATCAATTGAGACATCTAACTTTTCTTTTGAAAACGAAAATGATTTATCTAATATTCTCGTAGAATCTGTAGTATCTTCTGTTGAAGCAAACAATGAGAGTGCTATTGTTGGCAACATTTCGCTACCAACATCTGAAGAGATAAAAATAAGAAGCTTAGGTATGTTCTCAACACAGCATAGAGCAGTTACCAGGGAAGATTATATCAACCTCACTTATGCAATGCCAGAAAAGTTTGGAGCCGTGAAGAGAGCAAATCTTATCCAGGACAACAAATCTTTTAAGCGAAATCTAAATCTTTATATCATCTCAGAAGACGAGAACCAAAAGTTGGTACAGTCCAATCAATCTCTAAAAAGTAACTTAAAAACTTGGCTAAATAAGAACAAGATGATATCTGATTCGATTGATATACTAGATGCCAAGATAGTCAACTTTGGCATTGAGTTCGAAGCAATCGGAGAGGTAGACCAAGATAACTTTGACTTACTATCTGATGCTGTCGAGGCTCTATCTGAAAAATTCACAAAGAACTACGACATCTCGGAGAATATTTACATCTCAGACATCTACTCTACTCTAAAGAATGTTGATGGAATCTTGGATGTAACCAGTGCCAAAGCTGTCCTGAAAGTCGGCGGAGTATACTCTGATGTATTTTACGACTTCCAAGAGAACCTTTCGGCAGACGGAAGAATGATAAACATACCGAATAATGTCATCGTAGAACTTAAGCTGCCAGACATAGACATAAAAGGAGTTATTAGATAATGGCTATTAAGAGATATATTGCTGATGCAGATAACACCATAACGGATGCCCTTAAATCAAACCTGATTGACTCCGGAAGCCTAGCAAACATGGGAGAGGCAGACATCCTAGAGGTTTTCTCAATAAGAGGACAAGCCACATCTTCATCACTAGAGATTTCTCGGGCACTAACAAAGTTCCCAGTATCTACTATCATATCTGACCGAGCGGCAGGCACGATACCAAAGAGCGGAAGCACCAACTTTGTGTTACGACTTTCCAATGCTCCTCACTCGGAGACAACCCCAACAAAATTTAATTTAACAGTCCAGCCTATTTCCCGCTCTTGGGAGGAGGGATACGGGCTAGATATGGAAGAGTATAAAGACCTCGGGGCATCTAACTGGGTATCCTCATCTACAGGAGTATCTTGGACGACAGAGGGAGGGGATTATCTCACTTCTTCAAACTATAATGTATATTTTCCCGGCGGCGACGAAGATTTAGAAGTTGATATCACAAACCTCGTTGAGCAATGGATTGATGGAACCTTTTCCAACTATGGAGTGGGGGTTCATCTAACAGCCAGCGAGGAGAACTCTTCTAGAAGCTATTACACGAAAAAGTTCTTCGCCAGGGACAGCGAGTTTTACTTTAAGCGCCCATATGTCGAAGCAAGATGGGACTCTTCTGTTTCAGACGACAGGAACCAGTTTATTATCAGCAGTTCTCTTTTGCCGGCTGAGGATAATCTAAATAAGATCTATTTTTATAATAAATTTCGTGGAAAGTTTGTTAATGTGCCGGCAGTTGGAACGGGCAGCATATATGTTAGCCTCTATTCCGGTTCGGTCGGTCCTCTTGGAAGTAAACTAGATCTCCAAGGTGCCGCCACTTCCATAGAAGGAGCTTATGTCTCGGAAGGGATATATTCCGCATCGGTAGCTATTGACACGAGTTTTACTACATTATACGATGTATGGCACGATAATGCTGGAACCGAGTTTTTTACCGGCAGTGCTATCAATCCAGTATCGTTCAATGCTTCATCGGATGACGAAGACGAAGAATACATCATTAAAATAACTAACTTGAAATCTTCATATTCTAAGAACGAAAAATCACAGTTTAGAATGTATGCGAGAACAAAAGATTGGTCACCAAATATTTACACAATCGCCACTTCAGACATAGAGAATACTACAATAAACGATATGTACTACAAGCTCTATAGGAGCTCTGATTTGTATGAAGTCATTCCGTATGGCACTGGAAGCACGAACCATACGAAGCTTTCTTACGATGATAAGGGAAACTACTTCAATTTTGATATGTCTCTCCTACAAGAGGGCTACGAATATACATTCAAATTCTTGATAGAAGAGTACGGTGAATTTGTGGAACAGAAAGAAGAATTTAAATTTAGAGTTGATTAAGAATGGGAATTAAAGATTTATTTAATAACGAGAAAGATACTAAAGTAGTATCTGCTACGAACAAGAAGAATATTTCCGAGGAAATTGAGTCCGAAGGGTATTATACATCCGAAATACAGGAAAAGAACAAGTTCGAGCCCCATGTTGACTATTCGCTACCAAGAAACTTTGCTAAGTTTGGTTCGGCGAAGAAGTATTATGAAGACTCAATAACAGGAATATATACCACTTATCCATTCGATGGCTCAAAGAAAAATAAGACCCAATGGATGCTGACTGCCTCCGGTATTGATAGATATATCTTCGAGAACGAATATCCCAGAACGAACGGCTATATAGACTTTTCTTATGGCGGCTGGGGATCTACTTCATTATCTACTGGGTCAACCACAGTGTATGCTCTTCCGTCCACCACAGAGTACATTACAATATATGGTGGACCAAATAAAGATCCGAATGGTTCCGGCAAAACTCTAGCTAGCATTTTCGCCAACTCAAGCTCAAACTTTTATGATGTCTCTGATAATCGAGAATCGAATTTAGAATTTGCCGATGGCGGTAACACTGTCGAATGGTGGATGAAGAAAGATGCCTTTGTCGCTGCTGGCCAGCAAGAAGTTGTTTTTGATTTATGGTCTAGCGGATCAACGACGGGTACCCCTGCCGGCGACTATGGTAGATTTGCTGTTCTCGTTAACAGTTCTTCGTCGCCGATTCATCTCTCTTATTTGTCTGGAATTTTTGGAATTAATGCTAGTTTTGATGGTGCACTTGCTCCTACAGCGGCATCTATAGCAGACGGCAATTGGCACCACTATGCCATCAGCGCTAATACCACACCATACGAATATTTGTCTAATACAAAAAGCATTTTGTTTGATGGAGCCGCCGAGTATATCGAAGTTGGAGCGATAGGAGGCACTGCTGATATCGGCGGCCGAACAAATACATCGCTATCTCTATGGTGCAAGATGACTTCTCTTGCAGTCGCCGCCAATGTTTATGGAAACGGCACCGCCGGAAACACGAATAGATTAAAGATATTGCCCGACGGCACGTTTCAAGTAACAATGAATAACGCTGGCGGCACTACTTTCCCCGCGACCGGAGCGGGATTAGTTGCCGCTGATACATGGTGTCATTTGGTTTTTACATACGACAGTTCAGACACGACCAACGGTGCAAAATTATATATCAACGGGGTCATTCAGAATGGAGCGGGCGACGCAACTAATGGCGCCTTGGATATTCCGACACAGGCACCAGCGCTGGCTAGCGGTCGCGCCGGCACAGCCGCTAGTCCATTTCCTGGGAATATAGATGAACCGAGTTTTTGGGATAGAACACTTTCCGCATCTGAAGTTCTAGGACTTTATAACAATGGAACTCCAACAGATCTAAAGGGCATGCCTGGATTAATATGCTGGTATAGGATGGGAGACGATCCTCGCGATAGTACAGACAGCACCGATCCCGCAGCGAGAATTTATGATCAAGTGGGCAGCAACAACGGCACTCCTGTAGATATGGAATCCACAGATATAGTTGAAGATGTGGCCGGCATCGGGCAGTGGGGGCGCATAAAAGCAGACTTGTATGTGGACGGTGTGTATAAAGATTCAGTTTCTGGGAGCGGAATCAATGAAGTAACAGGAGCACTAATCGCCAATGTTGGATCTTATTACGAGGCTAGGGCAGCAGACGATTTATCTGTTGAGTTTACTGGATCTGTTGTTCCCGGATGGTGTAAACTCTCCGCCTCTATTGACGAATTTCGTTTCTGGAAAACTGCTAGGACTGATAAGCAAATAGGAATGAATTGGTTTACTCAAGTGGGTGGCGGCACAAACATTGACGATGCAAACACCGACCTCGGTGTCTATTATAAGTTCAACGAAGGAATCACTCAAACTGTCAGCATTGACTCGAAAGTCTTAGACTATTCTGGTCGATTCTCTGATGGTACCTGGACTGGGTATAGCGCTGGAGCAAGGAGCACTGGCTCTGCCATGGTGGATGCCGGTGCCACAGATTCAGAGTTCAAGGATCCCATTATCTACTCTTTCCACCCAGAAGTGGTTTCACTATCGACGACCAAAGCGATGGAAGGCACAGAATATGATTATGGGAATGCTTCTAGTATTTATTACAGCATCCCGTCTTGGATCATAGAAGAGGACGACACAAGAGGAGATTTATTAAACCTAACTCAAATAATCTCAAGCTTCTTCGACTCTCTCCAACTGAAGATCCAGGATATCCCAAGGCTCAAAGATGTTCAGTATGTCTCATCCTCTCAAAAGCCTTATCCGTTTACGAAGCGAGGAATAGAGTCGCTAGGCTTCACAGCCCCAGATTTATTTGTAGAATCAACTCTCCTCGAAAATGTAGCTTCCAGAAATGAGACAGAGAATTTCGACGAGAAAATATACAATATCAAAAATGTGATATATCAGAACATCTACAACAATCTTCTGTATATCTACAAGACAAAGGGAACTGCTAAATCTTTTAGAAACCTAATGAGATGCTACGGCATTGATGAAGAGTTGATGAGAGTCAATCTCTACATCGACGGAGCCACTTACGATCTGGAAGACGGCTATAAGATAGAAGGCTTGGATAAGAAGTTCGTCAACTTTGCCGGACCAGATAGATTCAATGGCTCTGTTTACCAGACAGCCTCTTCCGACATATCCAACTCGGTTTCGTTCCTCACAGCTTCCACTTTCGATCATCCAATGACTGTCGAAGTCGAGGCAATATTTCCAAAGAAATTCACAAAAGAGGACACTCTCTATTTCGAGACAAACTTTGTTTCCTCTTCTCTATTCGGCATTCATACAGCCAAAGATGATGGAAGCGACTATACTTGGGAGACAGGAGATCCCGCCAACTTCCAAGTATATTCGGTAAGAAACTCAACTGAATCTGCTCACGGAAAGTTCGTTCTAAAGAGCACAAGCGAAAATTCGCCTTTCCCAACTCTGGAAACAGAGATCTACAAAGACCTCTATGATAATACTAACTGGAATTTTGCCGTAAGGCTCAAGCAAGAGTATGAGATACTAAACACGGGCTCAGTCCCGATTCCAGCTAGCGACAACTCATACATCCTAGAGTTCTATGGTGTCGAGACAGAAGGAGACTATGTAAGAAATGAGTTTATCCTAACCTCATCCCTTGCTTATGCTTCTGGTTCAAACTTTATCAAGAATAATAAGAGGCTCTACACAGGAGCTCACCGAACTAACTTCACTGGCTCTACATTGGAGAAGACGGATGTTAAGATAACTTCTAATCGAGTTTGGTACAGCTATCTAGACAGCGAAGTCATGAGGGTCCACGGCAAAGATTCTACAAACTACGGCACGAAATATCCGTTCGAGAACACATATGCCCTATACAAGGAGATAGGTGTTGAGATTCCCTCGATTGATACTCTCGCTCTCCATTGGGGATATAACACCCTAAGCAGCTCGGATGGCGGCAGCGGTCCAGGATACACAGCAGGCTTCCATGTCGATGATCTATCTTCTGGCTCAACAGCAGCAAATGTTACTTATGGCTCTCTCGATGATGTCTTGAAGAAGGAACACCCAGGACGAGGAAACTTCTTCCTAGCATCAGACACCGATGCTATCACTAAAGAGTATCTCTCGAATGCTAAGCTTCAAGGTCCGGAAACTATGCAGTCCGATGATCTGATTCAGATAATCAACGGGCAAGACGATCAAATATTCACAAGAGAATCCAGACCACAACAATTCAGGTATGCTATTGAGAAAGGAATGCACCAGGTTATTTCGGACGAAATGATAAATGTTTTCGGCTCGATCATCGACTTCAACAATCTTATCGGAGAGCCCGTAAACAGGTACCGCCAAGATTATCAGGATCTAGGAAAGCTAAGACAGATATTCTTCAGCCGAGTAAAGAACACTCCGAATCTCATAAAATATGTAGACTTCTTCAAATGGATCGACGGCTCCATCACAGAGATGCTACAACAGCTTATTCCAGCTACTTCAAACTTTTCACCAGATGTGGCAACCGTTGTCGAGAGTCACATACTCGAAAGAAATAAATACTACAACAAGTTTCCGACAATAGAATTCAAAGAAAACATCCCAGAAGATGCGGCAAGAGGAATCAATGAACTTTGCTATCCCTGGAAAGAGGGTCATGCTCCACAAAACGGGAAGCAAAACACTAGCTGTTTTTGGTGGAGAAACAGAGCAACCCCAGGACAACTCCCTCTAAACCCAGACCCAGACTCTGTTCGTTCCGGAGTAATAAGCATTGCCCACAGCTCATTTCAGAGAGAACTAAATACTCTATACCGATTTTCTGGTGACGGCATTCTAAATACTGATGAGGATGCTAATGATCTAAGTGTGGTGAAATCAGTTATTAAGTTTGGAGCCAAGGGATTTATTTCCATTTCTGCTGATGATGTAGCTCTGGAAGAGGAGGATTGTACAGATGGGGAAGAATAATATCGGAAAGAATAACTCTTTCAAAAACAAGGTGAAGGGATTCGCTGCCACTATCGGAACAGACGATGAAGACACAAATTATATATTAGCAGAGAACGGTGATGTTATTACGACAGAAGTCGGGGAAGAATTGACGATTGAATCCTAATTACAACAAACAGAACGGAGATTTCCAATGGCAAATGTAAAAATATCAAACTTACCAGCAGCAGCAGATGTTACAGGCGATGACCTGCTTCCTGTTGTCGATGGCGGAACCACAACACAAAAAGCAACTTTTCAACAAGTATTGGACTATGTTACGGGCTCTACTTTTGGCGAGCTTAATGTTAGCGGCTCTCTCATAGCAGATGTAGCACTAAGCGGAGCAGTCGGATCAGAAATAACATCAACTTCCTACTCTCTATCTTCTGCCGATAGAGGGAAGACACTCCTGTTTAGTAGTTCCGCCACTCAAGGAATCACTTGTTCATCGGGGCTCGATGTCGGCTATAATACCACCTTTATTCAACTTGGGAGTGGTCAGTTGGAGTTGTCTGCCTCGGCAGGAACTTCAATACTGAATCGCCAAAGTCATACAAAAACAGCGGGACTATACGCAGCAGCAAGTGTTGTAATAATTTCAGCTAACACATATTTGTTTGCTGGCGATACCTCGGCATAGGAGAAACCGTTCGTGTCTTTTATTTTTTTACCAAACCTAAAAATCATTTCTGGAGTCACTTCGACTGGCGGAGACATTTTCGACAATCCAGTGGCTTCATCATTTACAACATTTGAATACTCTGGCTGGGATGGAACAGTCGCGAACCCAATAACAAGTTCTGATTTTTCAGTCTATCAAAACTCGGCAACAGCCAGTTATCAGTATCCAGCCTGGGACGGCACAGTTGCCAACCCAATAACAAGTTCTGATTTTTCAGTCTATCAAAACTCGGCAACAGCCAGTTATGAGTACCCTAGCTGGGAAACTGGTTCCGCATAATAAAATAAAATGAAAAAGAAGAGTATTTACTTGTATAATAGAAAGAGAATCAAATGACAGACAGTTTCTTAAAAATAGCACCATTCCAATTATTTAGTTCATCAGTAGATACCGGCTACAATGCCGAGATCTCAGCTAGCTTTAAGCCGGGCATCGATATAACTAATATGAAAACAGATCGATACTCCGATCTGAATGATGCTCCAATGCAAGGACCGTTTACCGAGAAGTATGTGGGCGGAAGCCAATACAGACATGTCCCTCTGAACGACGGCAACGATACACCGCTTACTCGCCCAGAGCTATACAATATTACAATGACATCCAGTGTCCTCAAAGTTATAGGACCAGATAATATTGATGTCAATCGAGCACGAGCTCCTTACTTTCGCGATGGCTTCTCCAAAAGACCAGTCAACATAGCGAATATACATACGACCGGCTCCGATGTAGGAAACTACCAGCATGATTACCAGGTTGTACAGACGGTAAGCAGAACTACAAACAACCGAGCATTCACCGAGGCAACTGGTTCAGGCTTCGCTCAATATCTCACAACACAATTTGTGAGTGGAGCCAAAGATCCGAATCGGACACTTCCAGACTTCGATATAGACGGCAAGAATGAGTTCGTCTTCGTCAATCGTTTCAATGCCCCAGGAGGCACTCAGGTAAGCTCTAGGGGTGTTTTAGATACATATGCCGAGGAGTATGCCCCCGCCAACGATATCAACACTAGGAACTACACAGTTCGCTCTCAGCTACGTTCTGATTTAGCAAGACACACACCGAAAGCTGGTACTGGAATACCGACACAATATCATAACGACAACAGGAATCCGAAGATAGATTTTACAAAGGATCCTATAATAGTTCCTGATCGATATGCTTCTCGAATTTTGACAGAACGAAAATTAACAGCTAGCGATGCCTCCACTGACGATGTTTATGGATATGCAGTATCTATGGTTTCCGGATCTGATGGTATTTACATCTTGGTAGGTGCCAGGGAGAACGATTCATCGGATACAAACAACGGCGCCGCTTATATTTACCAGGTAACCAACTCAGGAATATTATCTGAGCAGAAACTAACAGCAAGCGATGGCTCGCCCCAAACCAACCAGCTTTTTGGAACTTCTGTTTCTATCACTTCCGGCACCGATGGAATTTATGCCATCGTCGGAGCGCTAGGTGATGATGAAGCAGGCACATACGATGGTGCCGCCTACATCTATCACTCAACTAGTGCTGGAGTGTTGACCGAGCAAAAGCTAACAGCTAGCGATCCTCCTCTTTCCAATTATCGCTATTTTGGCAACTCTGTTTCCATCGCCTCCGGCACTGATGGCATCTATCTCTCTGTGGGCGCCATCGGAGATGATGAAGCTGGATCTAATGATGGCGGCGCTTATCTCTATCACTCGACAAGTGCCGGCATCTTGACAGAACTTAAGCTAACAGCTAGCGATGCACCCACTTCAGCCGCTAGAAACTTTGGCAACTCTGTTTCAGTCGCCTCCGGTACTGATGGCATTTACATCTCAGTTGGTGCATATGGCGATAGCGAAGTTGGTCCAGATTATGGTGCCGCTTATCTTTATCATTCAACAAGTGCTGGACCCTTGACTGAGCTTAAGCTAACAGCTAGCGATGCAGGCTCCTCAGCGACACCGCGTTTTGGCACTTCCACCTCTATTGCCTCCGGCACTGACGGCATTTATTTACTTGTCGGAGCCCGAGGAGATGATGAAGTTGGTCTAAACGACGGCGCCGCTTATCTCTATCACTCAACAAGTGCTGGACCCTTGACAGAACTTAAGTTGACAGCAAGCGATGAGCCTGCTTCAGACGCTAGAAACTTTGGCAACTCTGTTTCAGTCGCCTCCGGCACTGACGGCATCTATTCACTGGTGGGCGCCGATTTGGAACCAGACGATGTTGGAATATTACAAGGCGCCGCCTATATTTATCACTCAACAGCTACCGCTTTGATAGCCCAGAAGGTAACACCCAGCGATGGCTCGGAATCAATAGCTCAAAGGTTTGGATCGTCAGTATCGATTGTCTTGACTACCAATCAAGTGGGTGCTAGCGACGTGTATGTTCTAGCAGGCGCCAGCGGCGATGATGTCGGACCAGGCGGCACCGATGCAGGTGCCGCATATCTCTATAGCGGCTCAAACAGCCAATTGAGATATAGTAGTGAATATTCTCAGTCATATGATAACGGATTTATAACTCATGCCATACCTCGGTCTGATTTGAAATATAGATGGATTCAAGCATCAGCCCTAACAACCGAGGCAGAATTACCAGGATATCAACACAGTAGCCCCACTCCATTCGGACCCTACGACGATATAAACTATGTTTTAGATAGTGGAAATCCGGCACTTCATAATATAATCGGCGATGTAGTCGAGCCATCGAGGGGAGACTTCATTGGTATTTCTGGAACAGGATTAGATAAATCAGGCATAGATATCCAGACTACACTCGGATCAATAAACCTCCTTTCCAAGACAGCAGCCACCATTTTTAATGTTTACAATGGACCTTACCAATATTCTTCCTGGAATCAAGTAAGAAACAGCTACAACCCAATCGTCAGACAGCTTGTAAGGGAGAGTATTCTATCCCTCGCCAACCCACAGAAGACAACAACAAACTCCTTGGGAAATCAGGTATTTTCGAAAAGAAGTGATGGGGTAACAAACTATAAAGAGCCAGTTGTGAGCGAAAATGCTCATCCCGTTGAGCATAATCTTCTGGTCCGACCAGACCTCACCTCTCAGGAGACAATCCCTTCATCTTTGAAGTATTCTTTCGCCAACAATCTATCTTCTTTTACTCGGCAGTCTATCGTAAATAAGGCTAACATCCAGCAACAGAACCAGAGCTCTATGTATGACGATATCAAAGACTACTATCTAGAGTCTCAGCCAGGCGGAGATAATCCGGTAGAGAAGTTGCTCGACATCAAATATTCTCAAGGATTATATCCAGCCGTAGCAAACACATTCATCAACATCACTCGGGAACGAACTGAATACTCCGAAGTTGCCGGCACTGGAAGCAATGGCTATGACAGGATTTTCGGCAAACAAAGAACTTTCTATAAAGAAGACGAGATAAGAAATTCTAATGCTCCTAACTCACAGGGCTTCGCTCCTTCCGAAAATGTTATAGATTTCAGCTCTTCTTACGATTTCAGCGAAAACATCTCAACCAACTTCATTAACGACGATTCCAGCATCGTTCGGCTTGATGATACATTGGGTAGCAATGCTTTCTGCTTCGGCACAAATCCAGGCTCAAGCCCGTCAACCAGATTTTTACAGTGGAAAGACACTTTCTTGACATCAAGTGTGTCCTCGGATATTTCTCTGTCTTTTGAGATTACGAGAGGGACATACGGAACATTCGATGGAACAGTCACGCTAGAAGAACCTTCCTTCTTGCAGCCAGGTAAGGCAGTTTATGTACAATATAGGCTTTCAGATGGAGGAGCTTGGCAAACAGCAGATACGATACTTCCTGGCGACCTTACAGCAGGCAACTATTCTCTCACGGCTTCCTCTTTCGATCCTGGTGGACCTGCTTTTGTTAGAATTTCCCAAGAAGTATTTAGCGGACAGGGAACATCGAATGGCTACCAGTTTGATAACTATGCCATCAGAAATCTAAATATTACAGCTTCTACTGTCGATACAAACAAGCCAGCTCTCAACTTTGACTCGATGGCAACAGACGGAATAAAATCTTTTCCAGAAAGTGCCTCTTATAGGGATTATAACGGAGAATTGATGCAGGATTCAGACGAGACTATGTTCTCCACGAGCCCGCTTCCGTCACTATCCTATTTGGAACTCTATAATATAAAAGTCAATCAGTCAAGCAGCGGCTATGTCGAGCGACTAACAGAACAAATTGCTGGCGAGAACTCTTGGTATAATACATACAATGATTATGCTGTCGATGTAAGACCCCACACAAAGAATAAGAGCATAGTCCCAGAGTTCAGGATGTCAGATCACATCCCATACTACATTGTTGATAAGGGTAATGATTTCAGAGCCCCAAATAAGAAAATACTATCTCTCAACGGAGCATCCATCACATCAAGTGCTGAATCAGTGTCTTCGGAACTCTTTGATAACAACTTTGTTACAAAGTATGTTCAGTCATCGAATACAGCACGATTCGCCAGCATGACAGATGAGCACGAAGATGTAGCCAGTGTCAGCAATGTAAGCTTTACTTGTAAAGGAATAAAGAAACTTCTTCCCTACAACGGATTCTACCCCAAAGACAGAACGGTTCAGATCGGAAACCTGCTTAGCGAATCCTTGTCCACGAATGTCGAAGGCACATACGAAGGAGTGGAAGGATCCTTTCCAAAACAAGGCTGGCAAGGCATCCTCAAGCCACTTATGTCGCCAGGCATTCTTTACAACTCGATCAAATCAGGCATCGCTGTTGACTACCCGATTTACACAGGAAGTATTCCAGGGCTTGTAGCGGGCGATAATACACCATCTGATTTCAGACTCGATGTTGGACCAAACTACCGCTTACCATTCGAAACACTCGTCGATGTAAAAGGAAATCTCCCAGAAGGAACGGAAAACCCAATCAGATTGGTATCCGCCTTTGTTACTGACGAATCAGATTTCAACACCGATCAACTGTTCAACTACAAATCCGTATGGAACGGGCAGAAGACAGACTTATTCGAACTTGGGATGCACAACTTCCTAGCCGAAACCGTTGACTTCTTTTTACCACAAAGCGGATTGAGCAACTTCAGGTCACAACCAGAAAACGAATGGGATAGGTTCAAGGAAGGCACCTCATACTATATGGATATCGTTCTCCGAGATTCCGTCGAGATGAACAAGTTTATCGAATACTCAGGCAGCGGAGAAATAGTAGAGAACTTAAAATTTGGAGCTAGCGACGGGGAATTAGATGATCGATTTGGTATATCTGTTGACACCGTAGAGGGTTCTTCGGGAGAAGGTATCTATGCTTTAGTTGGATCCGTCATCGGCAAAATGTATCTTTTTCAGAATAGATTTGATACAACAGGCTGGAAACAGTTGGAAAGTATTGAAGTATCACCATTAGACACTCCTTATATGTCTGTATCGATTGCCTCTGGAACTGACGGCATCTATATGCTCGCCGGCAACAGTTTCGATAGCTCATTGCCTTATGCCGCCAATCAACAAGGAGCAGCATATTTATATCATTCATCCAGCACTGGAATTTCAAAGCAAGCTCTTTCAGCGAGCGATGGAGCAAGCTTTACGATGCCAAGGTTTGGGACATCGGTATCAGTAGCATCTGGGACAGACGGCATCTATGCTCTGGTTGGTCAACCAAGGGACATTGGCGGTACCATGAATGCTGGTGCGGCTTACCTTTTCCACAGCAAGAGTAGCGAACCATTTTATATAGATAGGCTTGGACTCACGAACCAGAAATGGCAGACAAAAATAACATCAAGCGATGTTGGCTCGATAGATCTTTTTGGACAATCAGTTTCTGTTGCCTATGGTAGCGACACTGCCTATATGTTGATTGGCTCAACAGGAGATGCCGATGGCGGATCAGGAGCAGGAGCGGCTTATCTCTTTCACAGTAAAAGCGGCACACCATTTTATGTTGATAATACTGGTCTAACAAACCAAGAGTGGCAGACAAAGATTACGGCAAGCGATTCGACGGCAGGCACGAATCTAGGAGATTCAGTATCTATTGTTTCCGGCACCGACGCATTATATATGGCAGTCGGCGGAACTGACGAGTCTACCATAGCTTCTGATGCCGGGGCAGCATATCTTTTCCATAGTCAAAGTGGAATTCCGTTTTACATTGATAGCACTGGTCTGACAAATCAAGAATGGCAGACAAAACTAACAGCTAGCGATGCCGCTGCAGACGATAACTTCGGCAACTCAATATCTAATGTAGTTGGTGCCGAAGGGATATACACTCTCGTTGGAACTCGACTTGGCTCTTCTTCTCTCGGCGAAGATGCTGGCAAGTCATATATCTACCATAGCCGAAGTTTGGGTGTTTCAGAGCAAATAATGAGTGCTTCGGACGGACTTCCTTATCAATATTTTGGAACCTCAGTCTCCTTGATCAGCTCTTCGATTTTGCCGGATGAATTATACTCAACAATGGGAGCGTCAACAGCATCTTTCGCTGTCTCTGGATCCGGAGCGGGATATATGTTCGCTGGAACATTCGGCTCTCTGTCTGGCACAATCGGCATTCAAAATGTCCAACAAGATTACAGGCAGCACGGTAAGCTATTCGGCTTACCGCTAGAAGATGCTTACGATCCAGCTTATGCCGCTTACACCCCGCCAATGTTTTATGGCGAGGCAGTAGCAAGAATAAAGTTCACCCCAACCGTAACTGACAACTACACACTTGATGAGATCATAGAACAGGCGACGGTAGAAGAAATAATAACTGTTGACTCAAATCGAGTAGCTACAGTGAACGGCTTTGTAAAATCACTTACGACATTACAAGAGCAAAACAGAATGCCCGTCAGCTCATCAGTCAACTTATTCGGAAAGTATTTCGAGAAAGGGGCAACTTGGAATGCCGAATCGGGACAAGCAACAACTATCGACGGTGCTACAGCCCAGCCATCATGGGTCGTATCAACCAAGTTTGAAAGCCCAGTTTTGGATGTTTCTAGTAGCAAATACAACGATCTTTATTCGGCTCACCTCCCTGATGCTGATATGGCGACAAACTTCAATTTCTACCCAGGCGAGATAAACAGAACAAACCCAAGAACAATGTGGACAAGCTACGGCAAAACTCCAACTGGAACAAAAGCTGTTACATTGGAACTGAGAGAATCATTTCCCCACAAAGTGCTGGGACGAGCAAGTGCTACGACTGGCTCCCTAATGAGGCAATGTAAGTTCGATAAGGGAGTGACGAAGAAGGTCGGCACCGTCCGAGGCACCAAGGAGATCAGCGAAGCTATCGTTATGATTCCTTACTTGGACAAGGCAGTAAAGCATGTAACCACTCAGGTCGAGGGCTACAACCTCATTCGACTGAATAGGTCGATATACAATATCCAGAAGAAAAACTTTGAGAAAGAAGGTATAGCAATAAAGACAGCCGCTCGCCGAAATAACGAACAGATCGAGAGCACTACATTTACAGATATGTTCCAGGCAATGGAGAACTACAATGTGCCTCCAAATATGGATTTCCTGAAGTATGACGACATTGCCCCGTTCGCTATGTATTTTTTCGAGTTCAACCAAACACTAGACCAGGATGATCTAACGGACATCTGGCAAGGGACTATGCCAAAGGCAGCCCTAAAGGTGGAGAAGGACGAGGTAACGATAGAACATCAAGTAGATCCGTATGAGTTCTTTGGATACATAAAGGACCAAACATTGATCGGGCAGATGAAGTTTTTCACCTTCAAAGTAAAGAAGAAGGCAAAACAAAATTATTATGAGATAACCAAGGATGCCACAGACGATAGTAGATTTAGATTTACATTCTCCAGCGATCCTGAAGCAACAGCAGTCCCACCACAGGGAAGCTATAACTGGCCGTATGATTATTTCTCTCTTGTAGAAGGAATTGACATCGAAGCAAAATATACTTTGAAAAATGAGGATGAGGGGTAATTAATATAAATGACGTTCTTTGATCCGAAAGAAGATGTAATCGATATAGAGTTCACTCAGTTTGGCAAACACATGTTAGCTAAAGGGAAGTGGAATCCGGTATACTATGCCTTTTATGACGACGATATCATTTACGATTCAGAGTATGCCGGAGTCACCGAAAGCCAGAACGACATACAATCCAGAATAACTGGAAGTGCCAGGGCAAAAAATCAATATGTCTTTAGTGGCATCGAGACAGAAATCAAGAAGCTGATGGATGACCTCCCATACGGAGACAATGAGAAAGACAAGATAAGCCTCCAGGCGACAGACGATAGAGAATATTCATTGAGCTATCCTCTCGGCAGAAGCGACATTGGAAAAGAAAAATATCCAGCTTGGTCAATAACCTTCCTCAAAGGCGAACTGAGCAGCTCACTACCATACAGCACTTCCTCTCTCGGAACAGTGCCTCGAATCCACCTCTTCGCCAAGAATGTAGAGTTCAATACTGAAGTTAGAAACAAATTTGCCGATACAGCCGACACAGCCGAGGATTGCCCGACCGGCTCAGCGGTGGAATCAAGTTTGAGCCAAATAGGCGAGTCTGGAAATGATATGGTTGAGCCATCTGATCTAGTTTTTGCAAACAAAGTTTACGAAGACGGAACTTACATAAACATCGTAGAAGATTATCTTTTGATGGAAATGTTGGAAAAGAACACTCCTTTCGACGAGAAAAATGTTGATATTGAGGTATTCTTATACGAGAATAATCTCAAGACAGGCAAGGAAGTTCTCACTCCACTAAAATTCAAGAAAAAGAAACCTTCGGTAGTAGACGGCATCTTAATAGATGAAGCAGACGAAGACAGAGAACAACAAGCAGAACTAACACCAGATTGTGTAGAATACTTTTTCAACATAAGAGTGGACGATGAAATTCCAGAGGATGTCCTTTGCCGAGCAGTTAAGAAGCGCCGAGATCTTGGACTCTATGCTCCGCCGGTCGTATGTCCAGAGGAATTTGCTCCACTCTCACCCCCCGACGGTCCCTGTCCTCCAACCACTCAGAGCTGCCCAGATCCTGTTGAGCCAACTTGTGATGATATAGAGGAGGAAGAATAATAGATGTTGAGTATAGAAGCAATAAAAAGCACAGTTCCTGTTGCAAATATTAAGTCCATTATCTTACAAAACCCCTCGTCTACAGTGGGATCAGGCACGGGGATGGTAGTTCGAGTAAAGGCAACAGCCATTACAACAGCTAACGAATTGGGTTTTGATACTTCAGCCTCCACAGCATTTTTGTCGGTACCAAAATTAGAATTTAATTCACACCTCGGAGTAGCACTAATCCAAAGCACTAGTACCAAACTCACCTCTCTCCTTCAATCCTTTGGAACGAACCTTTTGAAATATATAGGACCGGCTAATCAGTGGAAAGGTAATGCCGCCTTTGATAGTTTTTTGAGTCATAAACTTGGCAACTCTGTGGCGATTCCTGACTTTAAAGCAAAGTTTATGGAGGTGATACATCAGCCTCTTTTCGGCAATATCGAGTCTCCGATTTTGGAGAAAATAGACAACAACGGACAAACAATCAAAACAGTCCCATTAGAATTCGAGTTTAGTGTAGATAAGCAAACCCCCACTCATTTAACTTATTTTATTGTAAGCTTTTTAGATATTAACGGAATTGTGGAAGAAGTAAATTCACAGTCTCCCTTTCCTGACTCCGATGGAGCTCCCACTCTAGGATTGAACACAGTCGATTTGGAAAATCTCACAGGACTTTCATCTCCAGTAAAAAATGACACTATCTTTCAAGCAGGCATACTCTCTGGACACACTTCCTTTTTTCAACTTCCGAATGGAAAATTTTGGACGGGTCCGGTAGAGAAAGAGGGCGGTACTTACCAAACAGATACCAAAATTCCTCTTACTGTCCGAGAAGCTAGAAATGTGAAGATTCAAGATTTTAGAAATCTTGAGCCGCTTGAAGCGGTAGAAGTAATGAGCGATTTCACAGGAGAGAAAGAACAACTACGACTTATCTTGGAGAACTTCAAGCCTCGGATTAGGACTCTTGATCCATCTCGAAACAAGCCTCACCCATATATTAGCGAATTATTTTCATCTATCGGTGTCCACAACAAAGTAAATCTCATGTTTATGATAAATTTTGAAGATATGTTGTTTAGCAACTCGATATATGGCGAACTGTGGAAGACAGTATATGCTGATATAAAACAGCAGATTTTTGAATTTTCGGCGATAAAATCGCTTAGGGTTTATCGTCAGCAAGTAGAGGAAGAGAAAGGCACTAATTCCATAGGTTCGCCAGTTCAGAGACTAACACCAGTTCAAGGAACATTTCCGGAACTCATTGCTGTGTCCGGGCAAAGCCAAAACTCTTCGACACTCACAGAAGTTGCCAATTTTAAAGAAGAGACTAAAATGACACTATCGGAAGGAACCAGTATTAGGTGCTTTAGTATCACTGACAGCTCCATTCCTGAATCATCGATTTCACAGTATCGTTATTATGTAGAAATGGATTTGTATGATGGATCGTCAGATTTCCTGAAGTCGAAGGTGCAAGTTTTACAGAAATTCCTATATACACTGGAAAATTATCTTTCGGATATAATGAACTCTACTCTCCGAAATGACAGCGCCGCCGGAGACGATCAGCTTCGAAGAGAGGGATACAGCCCACAGTTTGGCAACCTTACAGAAGGCTTCGCTACGAAGATGAGGGGAAAATATCAAACTCGGCTAAAGGCAGGTGTTGCAAGCTTCTTAGAGGTCATATCCCTCTTCACACCTGATAATACACCGAGTAATACTGAGTTAGACGAAGTAGGCTTTTCCGTATCCGCCACTCAAGAGTTTATGAATATGATATTAAACCCTAGCCACACAAACCCAGAAAGCATCGGTGCTGCATTACAAATCGTCGCGACAACTATTTCCCAAATCCTGTCTTTTGTTGGCGAGGATTTAGCATCTCAAGACCCAGCCGCCATCCTACCAGCATCTTCTCCTCGGTCCACCTCAAAAAGATGCGCTATGATTTCTAAACAGTTTTCACAAGCAGTGGATATGAGGGAATTAAGCTCTGGAGGGTACGATTACCTTTCTTCAAATTTAGCTGTAGCAACATCCGAGCCCAACAATCTAGGTCTTCGAGACATAGGAGGTATTGCTTTTAGACAGAGAGTTCAATCGGAAACTTTAAAATACTATGTTCAGACACAACCAGATTTGACTACTGGACTAACATCTGACAAGAAAAGTTATGGAGGCACTGTTACTGTTGGGTACCGAGAAATGAGCTATTTGTCACCATCCCAAGTATTCGTCGGTCCCACTACCGACAAAACCATCGATCTTCTCGGATTCCTCAAGACCAACGAAAGGGCAATAGTGTTAGAATCACAAATAGTCAACAATACACTCAGCCAGAGAAACTCAGTTGTTGCCAGTACGGTACCAGATCAGTTTTCTGTTACCTTCAAGAAAGCCTGGGACAACAAGGAGCGAAAGTTTTCCCCACCACAGCAAGTGTCGTTTTTTGAAGAAAATATGAATCTAATAAAGACACCGCTACGACCACCCGGCGCCCCCGTCGTTAATGCCTCCCAATCCACAACCGAAGATGGTGAAGTGCTCGTGATCTTCGGAGGAGACGGCAAAACAAGGACAGCTCCAGCTTCCCTCTATCAGTCCTTGTTCAATAAAAGGATGGCGAATACAGAACCAGACCGTGAAAAATATGATATAAATAATACCAGCAATTTTTTAGAGTCTATGACAACAGATCAGGTAAGGGACTTACCAAATCAAATAAAGGCATTATTTCAATCAAGCACCGGAGCCCAATCAGAAGTGAACCCAACAAATAGGGCTGAGAAAAATCTTCTTAGCGATCCAAGCCTAAGTGCCATCTCGACATTTCGATATAAAATGATTGTTGAAATTCAGTGCCTGGTGCAATTCGACAAGCTGGATGGACGATATTCGCTCTCGTCGCCAATCTGGACAACACTAGACGAGAAGCTGTTTAGCTCTTTTGTCGATAAGAAAGTGCTTTGCCGTCTAGTAGAGTATTCGGCACCACCAGAATTTGGGTTGAATCACCCGGAAGATTTGAAGATGCATGTGCATGATCGATATTTCACCCTCTCGCCAGATACTATGGTGACGAATCCGGTATCAGTTGGGGCAACAGAATCGACATCGTTTATCAACCACGATTACGAATTCGTGAATTCGGATTTTGACGGATCCCCTGAATTTGGAATGACATACTTACCCACCAGCCCCCCGAAGCCTGTCGATCCTAGGATTTTGAATGCCATAGATCGCCTTAAACACTTTACCAACAAGTTGAGCGAAAATTCAATCATGGATGCCTTTCATTCGATTCCAGGCAGCACAAAGAAATCATCAACGAGCCCGAGTGACTCTATGCTTCGAACTGACGAGATTGCAATTTTGTCGGCAACTCAAAAAGCCACATCTGCTAAGCTGGCGAAGCTCAATAAGACAATTGACTCAACTCGGGGATTATTAAAGGCGAAAGAGAGAGAGGCATCGCTGACAACGGCTAACATAGTGTCCAATTCTTTCACCTCTTCGGAGAAAGCACAGCTCCAGCAAAAGAGTGTTTCGATAGCTCAAGAGATGAACTCGCTAAGGGTAAAACTAGCGAATGACGAGCAGCAGCAAAGCGCGGCAAAAGAGGCTCTAAACATAGCCAACAATAATGCCGAGTCTTTCTCTTCCGGCGGAAAGAGCTATACTTCGGTGGAAGATCCAAACAATGTCTCTCAGGTTGGTCCGCCTAATCAAACATTTACATCAACAGAACAGCTTATGACTGATTATGGCTTACTGATAAGCTCTATAGAGCATGACGCATCCCTGGGAATTGTCAAAGAAGAGAATATTGACAAACTTCAGAAGTATTCGGGCTACATTGCCGGGCAAGATGGCGACACCGAACAATTCTCAAATGAGATTGAAAGTATCAAGATCTCATCCCAAGAGCCGGACACTGTTGTTAAGAATGCTGAAGAGTTACAGCAGAAAGAGCTCGTTACCTCTTCGGGCACCGTCGTCGGGAAGAATCAAACTAATAGGGGTGTTAAGAAATGAGTCACAGTAAAGTAGGTAAAAGGGCGGCATACATCAATAAATCGCTTCTAAGAATTTCTTCTTCTGATATACCAGATCCGATTAGAAAAATTCTTAAGAGGTATTACACCACAAAAGAGGAATCTATAAAATATGCTCAGGATTTATTTCCATCTCCGTATTTTAATTCAAGTGTGAAAGAAAACAGTCTAGATGTCGGACTAATAGCCTCCGTCCCCCTAGAAAGACTATACGAATTTGCTTCTGCCGTCAATACGACTGCTAGATTTTCGGACTACTATTATCGGAAAGTGCTTCCTATGGATAAAGACACATTAGAAAAATCCAACAAAGTAGGCACCACAGACTATATCGATGTAAACTCTTATTATAGCTTTTATGCTAAAATATATGAAAGTGTTCTCTCAAAAAACCCTACATTGCCAGAAAATATACTCCCCAGCTTTTATGCTCTATATGCTCAGGGGGTTTATGAGCAAGACAATGTAAAGCCTCTCAACAATATTGACTCAAACTTTAAATCCGATATCGCCGAGGGCTTCTTTTCTTCCTTAGCAGGCAATGAGAAAGTAAAGTCGAGATTTATGAAGTATTTCAACGACTATGGAACAGCCTTGTCTAATATGATATCTTCTGACAGCGAAAGTGCTACGACCCTCAGCAATCTGAGTCTAAATTATTCAACCTATGTCTTTACTGAATCCAGTATTCCCCTCTTTACTTCCGAGGCAACAAAGGGAGAAATGTTTCCTATGTATAACAAGGTTTCTTTCTCTACAGATACTAACACGGCATTTTCCAACATACTGAGAGAACTCAAGATCGAGAAAGAGCTTGTCCGAGAGATAGTTGGAACTGCTGAAGACGAGTTAGTTCCTTTTGGGCAGAGTATTGAAAAATATACCCCTTCAGACTCTGGACCTCCGAATCCTTCCGATGCCTTTAGTGATCAGAAGATGAAGATGTGGGATGTAAAAGAGTGGATTACTGATAAAATTTTTAACAGTGTGCCAACCGGAGTGGAGATAGGAGAAAAGGAAAAGTTGGTATCCGCTGCCGACGAGTCCATTCAAAAGTTGTTTACGAAAATGATTCTCTCCGCCCGGATAAATGATCTTTCTAAAAACAGACTTAGAACCTTGGAGGAGATGATGGACGGTAAGCCGTCATATTCTGAAGAAGTAATGTACAAGATAGAGAAATTTGATTATCTCGAAACAAAAAGCCCCACCGTTCAGAGGAATCCGATTGCTACATTCTACATACCGAATTCATCAAAGCTAGATGTTTGTAACTTCATCGATACTCAAGTTAAGTATGGGAAGCGATATAAGTATGTTGTTTATTCCTATGACCTGGTGATCGGCAGCGAGTATAGCTATCCTGATGCCTCTTCGAAGGATGGTAAAATCTTAAAGGTGACTGTGAAATATGACCCTAGCATTAAAATAATAGAAAACAAGATTTCCGAATTGGATGAGGTAGTCGTAGTGGATCACCCTCCTATGGCTCCGGGTATCTCTTTTGTTCCATACCGAGAAATAAATAATAAGGTATTAATCAACCTAAACTCTTCGACTGGAGATAGGCTTTTAGTGCCTGTGACTCTCGATAACTCAGATGTTGAGAAGTTTGAGTTGATTAAAAAGTCACAAAGAAGAATAGATGATAAAATTCGCTTTAAATCTGACGATATATCTGCTATATTTGAAGTGTACCGGACTACAGAGAAGCCTAAGAGCTATCAAGATTTCGCCGGCAAAAAATATACTGTCACAGGAGAACTATCTTCGGCAGCCGCTTTTAGAGATGATATAGAGCCTAATACGGACTATTATTATTCCTTTAGGACTAGGGATGTTCATGGCAATGTGTCGAATCCGTCTGTTGTCTACAAAATCAAGATGGAAGATCTTGGGGATGGTCCCCACTTTCTAGATGTTGATGTGGTAGACTTCGAGGAAATGGACACTGCAGCCACCGGCAAAGAAGTAGTGAAGGCAATGAGAAGGTATGTTCAGATACTACCAACTGTCCCCCAAGGGCTACTTAATGTAAAGGAATCTGATTTGTTAGATGTAAATACTGTCGATGGAGTGACTAGTGTAGTTCTTGGAGTAGCTGACGAATCATTATGGAATAAGAAATTTAAAATTAGATTTACATCTAAGAAGACAGGAAGAAAGGTTGATTTAGATGTAAATTTTGTTGTAGAACATAAACTAAAACAAACTTAATACTATTTATTACGATAGGAGTGAATAAAATGGCTTTTTTGGATAATTCTGGAGATATTATATTAGATGCGGTGCTGACCGATACGGGCAGGCTCCGGCTAGCACGAGGCGACGGCTCGTTTAGAATAGCGAAGTTCGCACTAGGCGACGACGAAATCGACTACGGGAAATACAACGCCAACAATCTAAGCGGCAGCGCCTACTACGATTTAGACATCCTCAAGACACCAGTCTTCGAGGCATTCACAAACAATGCTTCAAACATGCAATCTAAACTAATCTCAATCGCTAGAACGAATTTATTGTATCTTCCGGTAATAAAGAAAAACACCCGAGATGCCTCAACAGCTATGTATTCCGACTCTGATGTCTCTAATTTATTTTTAGTTAGTGTCGATAATACAACCACTACAGCGATTAAGAATTGGGAACCAGATACTCAGGGCATTCTCTTCCCGACGGATAGTTCCAATGCCCATATTCGCTTAGATCAGGGGCTCGATACTGATCAGCTAACTGCTGCAAACCCTATCGACGCCGATCTTAAAGAGACACAATATATCGTAGAGATGGATAATCGATTTGGATATCTACTGTCAAAGACGAACGAGAAAGCAGATATTTCCTTTGTTGATGATGATAGCATAGCTAGTTATTTCCTATCCCAAGGGGTTGTTAGTAGCAACTTTATCAAGAATATGGAACCTAACAGTACGGACGGCAGCAATAAGGCAGGTTCCAGTTTGGCGGGACCGAGAGGAACGAAACTAACGACGAAGATTCGGGCATCTACCGATCTTTCTTCCACAACATTCTTGTTCTCCAAGCTTGGCTCGACAATGACTCTCCCGACTGGAACGGGTGGTTCGGCTGAAACTTATCTTACCATAGATACTGTACTAAAAGTTACCGGGGCAACTACAGGATACAAAATTGATGTGCCCGTTAGGTACATTAAAAAGCAATAGAGGTTAAATAATGGCAACAGTTTATAAAACATTTCTCAATAACGATGTCGCTTCGACACGAACTTTACTACACGAATCGGTCCCGGTCACGGGCACCATCGTCTCAGGCACATACGCCGACACTAACATCAAGAACTACTCCCACGGACTCTTCCAGTCTGTGTATGACTATCCATACCTTAGTTCGTCAGCGAATCACATCTTTGATATCACATGCGGATACTCTAGCACTTCTCCATTATCCGCCTCCGCTGTAACAGACGGTGTTGCTGCTAGCGACATTAAAGACAAAATCAATATGTACAACCAGATGGCTCAAGTTCTAGTAGGGCACGATGTCGAAGGAAATATCCAAGAGTTCGATCAGGACGGAGATATTTCAGGCGGCGGCACTAAGATGAAAGAAGCCTATGTTCTAAACTTCGCTCGCCTCTTGACAAAAGACGAAATAAAGAAGGGCTCGTTTTCTCTCAAGGTTGCCACAGGCTCGGCAAACGATCCGGTTGACTTCGCAGACTTGCTGACGATATCTGACTACGGAGCGGAAAACGATTATCGAGTAAACTCACCAGCAGCAGAATATGGAATTCTGTATACATCATCTGCTACTCCAAGCTCAGACTCTGGGGTTGGACTGCTGTATTATCAAGCTGGAGTTGCTGTGCTTACAGCATCACTTTTCGACGGTGCCCTGCTGGCTGACTCTGAAACATATACTGGCTCTCTCTCGGCATCCAACATTCAGTCTAATGCTGATGCTATTCGAGCCAGGATCTACGATGTGGCATACAATAATACGACAGAACTAAACTCATCAGTTTATTTTTGCCGAGTGAATCACAACGAGTTTAACTATAGTGCTAATCCTACATACCTGAGCAGCAGTAAGATCGTAGTGAAAGACCAAGCCACGGATGCTCCTGTTTCGTATACGACTACTGTCGGACTGTATTCTGCCGATAATGAACTTTTAGCAGTCGCGAAAGTTTCGGAGCCTCTTAAGAAGGATCCGACGAATGAGCTGATTCTTCGGGTAAGACTAGATTACTAGAAACATGAATTATGTCGTTTTACAAATTCGATCCTAGCGATATTCTCTACAACAGGATAAGAACTTATCCTCGGGTCCACTTTGATATTCACACGGGCTCGATATATTATAACGAGAATGTCAACAAGTTTGGAACCCCAAACGGAAATGTATCACTCCAGGAGCTAGCTACACTGAAAGCATCTGGGGGAGACTATTATACTTTCGTTACGAAGGATAGTGGACTTGCAGCTTTCAATACTGTATCCACCACGGCTTTTAACGGACTGAGTTTTGGCGATGTGATTACTTCGTCTCTCCCACAAACAGCTTCGATCTCTATTGAATACCACGAAGAGGGAGACAGTCGCCTTCACATTGATGCTCTGAGAACTCACACGGACAACTATACTTACCTAAGCAATCATTATGCTTTTAGTTCCTCTTTAGGAGATAAGGACACACAATCGCTAACATTGGTGAGCTTCCCGTCCATTTTCTACGGCTCATCTATCAAGAAGGGGAGTGTAGATTTAAAATTTTATATCACTGGAACACTGATCGGGCAACTTAGAGATGAATACGAAAACGGCGAACTTATACAAGTTGGTCCGCCTGGTAGCACGGGGTCGGGGAGTGTTGCCGGTGTAGCATACTACGGAGAGGGGCTTCTCCTCCTCACGGGAAGCTGGAACATCACAGAAGAGTCTCAAGATTTTTATGACGGACTGGATTATCCAAAGTGGAAGTATTTTGCCTCGCCAGGAATTCCGCCATTCCCAGAAACAGAATCAACGAATTATTCGATTGATCTCAGCGGCACGAACTATGTTCCAGTGGTTACAATGTTGGCTCATGCTAAAAAGGCTCATCTAAACCACTCGAACAATCCCACGGTCATTACTTATGGACAAGCTAATACCAGAGACACTGGAACTCTTGGGTTTTATGAGCGAACGGACTTAGATATTAAAAATGTAGCCAAATACCCGTATAATGAAGATACGGGCTCTTTTAAGAAAGAAACATATGTCTCCAAAATTGGAATATACGACGAAAACAGAAACTTGATTGGGATTGCAAAACTGGCAACCCCAGTAAGAAAAAGAGAAAATGATAACTTCACTTTCAAAATGAAAATGGATTTTTAGTGTTATTAGGATTAGATATTTCAACAAGCATCACGGGATTATGTGTTCTGGATGCTAGCGGCACCATTGTTCACTCTGACTATATTGATATGAGAAAAGAGAAATCTTTTTACGAAAAAGTGAAGAAGGCAAAAGACATCATTGCCGCCACAATAAAAGAGCATAACATAAAAGAAGTCTGGATAGAACAATCTCTCCAGGCTTTCCGTCCCGGATTGAGCTCGGCGAAAACCCTGCTTACGCTGGCTAAGTTCAACGGCATCTTGTCGTGGACAATTTGGGAATCAGGAATCGAGCCAAATTATGTTGGAGCGAGCACAGCAAGAAAATCTTGTGGGATCAAAGTCCCGAGAGGAGAGAAGGCAAAAAATGTTGTAGTGAACTTTTTACTTGACAACGAGCCCTGTTTTGAGGTAGAATATACAAAGTTCGGAAATGTCAAACAACATTTTTTTGATATTGCCGATGCTATCATAGTAGCGAAAGCAGGTTTTACATGTCACACGAAGAAAAGCTAGACACCCTCAAGAATGTCTTGTCTTTCTCTCACAGAATCAAGGGTGAACATCTTTTCTACTGCCCATACTGTAATCATCACAATCCAAAGCTGTCGGTAAATATAGACAAGAATGTTTATAAATGCTGGGTTTGTGATACAAGGGGAAAAGATATATGGAGAATTGTTAGGAAGTTTGGAGACTTCAGAGATAAGAGAACTTGGAGATCTTTCTCCGAAGAAATCGACTATTCTGAAACAAACATATTCGAAGCCTTGTTTGGAGAAAAGGAAGAGGAACAAGAGGAGAAGCTAACTTTACCAGAGGAGTTCATTCCGCTATCGAACAAGAAAAATCCAATCAGTGCTAGGGCACCCTTGAAATATCTCGCCGACAGAGGTATAGGAAAGAAAGAAATAATAAACTGGAAGATCGGCTATTGTTCGAGGGGAGAATATGGCGGAAGGATTGTGTTCCCATCTTTCGATAAGAGCGGTAATGTCAATTATTTTGTTGCTAGAACTTATGGAGACGACTGGGTAAAATATAGGAATCCCCCAGCAACTCGAAATGTTATTTTCAACGAACTTTTTGTGGACTGGAAAGAGAGAGTATTCTTGGTTGAGGGAATCTTTGATGCAATCTTTCTTGGCACGAATGCCATCCCAATCCTTGGTTCTACTATGAATGAAGATTCCAAGCTGTTTAAGAAAATAATAAATAACGATACTGCTGTTTATATGGCTCTCGATGATGATGCCGAAAAGAAATCTATGAGGATAATAGAGAGCCTGATTTCTCACGGAACTGAGGTTTATAAGGTAGATACATCAGGCTTTGAAGATATTGCTGAGATGCCGAAAAAAACACTTGACAAAAGAATTAAAAGTGCTAAAATGATAACTAACGAAGATTTTCTAAGTCGGAAGATCCGTTCGATTGTTGGAGTATAAATGAGAATAGCTCACATTTCTGATACACACATCAGGAACTATGACAGGCAAGACCAATACAAGGCGATATTTAAATCGCTCTATAAGTCTGTGAGAGAAAATAAGATAGAGTATATTATCCACACTGGAGATATCGCTCACAAGAAGACGAGCATCTCGCCAGAGTATGTAGAGATATGTTCAGACTTTCTCAGGAACCTTGAAAGTGTCGCTCCCACATATGTTATTTTAGGTAACCACGATGGTAACCTTAGAAACTCGGACAGACAAGATGCACTGACACCGATTGTGGATGCCCTCCGTCTTGAGAACTTGTTTCTTCTCAAGAACTCGGGAGAATATTCCGTCAACGAGGAACTTACTTTAAATGTTCTTTCTGTCTTCGACACAGACAATTGGGTAAAAACACCAACGGATGATAGCAAGATAAACATAGCCCTCTACCACGGTGGTATCAGAGGCTCCCAGACAGACATAGGCTGGGATATTAAAGTCGATCACGACACGGGCATCTTCAGCCCTTTCGATTATGCGATGCTGGGCGACATTCATAAGTCCAACCAAATTCTAGACTCTGAGGGTAGAATCCGGTATGCGGGTAGCACAATCCAGCAAGATCATGGAGAAGCCCCGGACAAAGGATACTTGATTTGGGATATTAAGAGCAAGGAAGAGTTTAATGTTGAACATATTATCCTTCCAGATCCAAACCCCCACTTGGATATCATACTTACTCCTTCTGGCGAACTTCCGGAAGATGTGAATATCCCAGAAGGAGCCAGAGCGAGAATTATTGCAGAAAAGTCGATAGGAACATCCCAGCAAAAGAAGCTGCTAGATGTTGTTAGGAAGCGCTTCTCTCCCCAGAGAGTTACTTTTAAAAATAAGAATGTCGGTGAGTCTGCTAGAGATGAAATAGTTTCCGAGCTAGATATTGGAGATCTTAAGTCTCTTGATGTCCAAGAGAAGCTTATCAGAGAATATCTAAAGGACTACAATGCCTCTTCAGATGTTATGAGTGAGATTATCGAATTGAATGCTAGGATGAATGCTATTTCGGAAGCAGAAGATACGACTCTACGAAATGTCAATTGGAGTGTAAATACTCTTCGCTGGGATAACTTATTTAACTACGGAGAGGGCAATAAGATTGATTTCACTGCTCTAAGCGGGATTATAGGAATCTTTGGGAAAAACTATTCAGGAAAGTCCAGTGTCATTGACAGCCTCTTGTTTACACTAGAGAACAGCACATCTAAGAGTAGTGTCAAGAATGTTGATATCATAAATCAGAACAAGAAGTTCGCCCAATCCAACCTCTCTCTTACGATTGGTAATGTGAAATACTTGATCGAGAGAAAGATGGAGAAATATGTCAAAAAGCTCAAGGGCAAACAAACCGACGAAGCTAAAATGACACTCGATTTCTCCTCAAAGAATGTTGTAACCGGCGAAGAGCGAAACCTAAATGGCGAAACGAGAGGAGATACTGACAACAATATTCGAAGAATTTTCGGGAATAAAGATGACTTCATGACGACAAGCTTCAGCTCTCAGATGGACTCTCTTCAATTTATCAATCAAGGCTCTGTCGATAGAAAAAAGAGTTTGAGTAAGTTTCTGGGACTTGATCTGTTCGAGCGAAGGTATAAGATAACAAAAGAAGAGTCTTCTGACACGAGCGGTGCACTGAAGCAGCACGAGAATATTGACTATGATGAGAGCATCTCTAGCGAGAAGCAGAGTCTCTCTGTTGCTTCGAAAGAGTTGTCAGCACAAAAGCGCACCTGCACTTCCCTGAAAGGAAAGCTTCAAAAAGCACTAGGTGGTGTAAACGATATAGAAATAAAGATTGCTTCCTATCCAAAGCTGGATATCAATATTGATAAGAACAGAAAAGATATGGAAATAGCGAAAGCGACACATGAATCCCTAAAATCCAGCAAAGCTGAAAAAGAAGCCATGGCGAACAAAAACAGGTCTTATTTAGATAAGATTGATAGCTTTGTTTCATCTTGTTCTTACGAAGATTTGCGAGCAGAAAAAGATTCAATACAATCTATTGACACAGATCTGTCACTACTGTTGGTTGAGCACCAGCGAGTAGAAGGGCAAAAGAATAACCTGAGACAAAAGATTTCACTACTTAGCGAAGTCCCTTGTGGCGACAAATTTCCTGGATGTAAATTTTTACACGATGCAGTAAAATCGCAGGGAGAAATCTCCGGGGTCGATAATGAGTTGGTATCTCTAACTAAGAAGACCGACAGCTTGAAAGAGCAATTCAGATCCATAGACAGAGACAAGGTGTTTTCTAAAATAGAGAAGTATGAAAAGATATTGAAAAATAAGGCAGAGGTAGAAAAAGAAAATAACACCCTCTTGCTGGAATTAGAGCGAAAAACTTCTAACATAAAAGAGTGCCTACGGAATATTGATGATCTGGAGAAGGCAGAGAAAGAGTATCTCGAAAACGAGAAAGACTGCAAGCTCGTCGCCTCCCTGCTAAAGAAAAAGGAAACAGCAAAGCAACAAGTGGTAGGTATTCAAGACAGTTTGGAAGAGTGTGAGAATGACATTTTTAAACTTATTGCCAACAAGAGTAGCTACGAAGAGAGAATCTCTCTCCTCAAAGAACAGAAAAAGAAGTACGAAGATTTGAAGACACAAAATGTTGCCTACGAATTGCTAAAGAGTTGTATGGATCCAAACGGCATCAGTTCAGATATTATCAAAAAATATCTTCCTGTCATTAATGAGGAGATCAACAAGGTTCTTATTTCCGTTGTGCCGTTTGAAGTCTTCTTTGAGCTTCAGGAGCGAAAGCTCGATATTTATATCAGGCATCCCAAATATGAGCCCCGAGTAATAGAGATGGCAAGTGGTGCCGAGAAGACACTGGCTGCCATGGCAATTCGATTAGCACTCACGAAAGTGGGCACTCTTCCGAAGAGCGATATTTTCATACTAGATGAGCCAGCAACAGATTTAGACTCGGAAAATATGGAAGGCTTCTTATCAATACTAGAAATGTTAAAATCCCAGTTTAAGACCATTATACTTATCTCACATCTAGATACTCTAAAAGAATGTGTTGACGACGAGATTATTATAGATAAGAAAAATGGTTTCGCTAGTGTAAACATTTAGGAGGATATCTAATGACTGAAAAGGAAAATATAATATCAGAAAGCGATGTAAGCAAGAGCACCGGCATAATCGATATGGGACTAGCCAAGCTGACGAGTAGAAAGCTTCTTGTGTGGACTACAGCGACTGTAGCACTGTTTATGAACATAGTCCCACCAGAGGAATGGCTCCAAGTTTGCTTGCTTTATATAGGCTCTCAGGCAGCCGTAGATATGATTGTTGCCTTTAGGAACTCAGGACGATGATTCAGTTGATTATAGCTAAAAGCTATCTCAAGAGGGCTTATATGTGGGTGAAGAACCACTGGTATGTTCCGTTTGGATTACTGTTTGCGGCAGTGACGTGGTTTTTCTATCGGCAGAAGTCGGCGATGCTTGTTGATAACCTCAAGGAAACTCGGTCTTCCCACAAGAAGGAAGTCGAGGAAATGAAGAAGGTTCACGAAAAACATATTTCGGACAGGCAACAATCTCTAGACTCTTTTAAAGAAGCAGAAAAAAAGACTGAAGAGGAAAACAAAGCCAAAACCCAAGAATCTCTAAATAAAGAAAAAGAGAGAAAGGAAGAGCTAAGGAAGAAAGAGATACACGAAATTGCCGAAGAGTTGAAGAAGTTCCACAACGAAAGGAAGAAGTGATGAGAATAATAGCAATAGCGACAATGCTTATGCTGATGTCTTCCAGTCCCTCAGTGGCTCAAAATATTGTTGCTGTTGAGAAAGGAGCCCCAGCTCCTTTTGACGGTGTTTTGCTGGATAAAGAAACCGCCGCAGACATCATTGCCTCTGGCGAGCTCAGCGACGAGAGATGCAACATTAAACTTGAATATGAAGTGGGAAAGGCTACGAATGCCTGTAACCTAGATAAAGGAATCGCCGAGGCTAACTTGGCGGCAGAGAAGGAGAGAGCAGAGAAGATCCTGTCCATTAAGACCCAGGAGATAGATAGGCTCAATAAGAAGTTAGAAGAATCAGCCAGCCCTGATTGGGGACCAGCTTGGTTTGCCGGCGGAGCCTCCATAGGAGTTGTTGCTTCTTTGGTAATTTTCTTTATAGCAGTTCAAACAGTTAACACAGATATTACTCAATTATGACAAAAGACTTTAATCAAGTTGCCAAATTGGAAAAGGCAATAAAAACAAAATATGGAGAGGATGCAGTAAGGAACCCTCTGAACGACTGGTCCAAGGAAAAGGAGAAAGACTACCTTGAGCAACTTAAAGAGCTAGCCAGCGAAGAGAGAGCTGCAGATAATGAGCATTCCAAAGAATGCTATTATGGGTTTTTTATCCATAAAAAACTACTTAATAAAGAATCTAATAGAATTTGTCCGGTTTGCGAGACTTATTCTTTTGAAGCTCGGGATGATATATATTTAGGCAAATGGGAATGTTGTTACAAATGTTATGTATCTTGGGTGGATGGAAGAGAGGCTCGCTGGAAAGCGGGCTGGCGACCAGGAGATAAAAGTGGTAGAAAATAAGATAAAAGAATTGCTGGAAAACATCGAAAAGATTCTCAGAGATGCAGACAAGTTTGATCGAGGGAATTTCTCTGCTGGAGTTCGAGTTCGAAAAGATTTGATGAAAGCTGTTAAAGAAATAAAAGATGTTAGGCAGAGTGTTTTGGACGAAAGAAGCCGAAGAAAAGAAAATAAGGAGAACTAGGCACATGGCAACAGTAGAAGAAATAGCGAGAGGAATCTCTCAAGTATTAGCAGACTCTTATGACGGAGCAACCGACGAAGACGGTAACCCGATAAAGATTGGTCTTAAGCGAGAAATGGAAGCAGACATCACCGACAAGAGGGTAATGGACGGCTTCGGCATGGGTCTGAGTGGGAACATTCTCACCATCAAGTATCAAGGCGATGTGACGATGAAGGAGCTCAAAGATAAAGGTTTTGAGTCCGATACGGAACAAACACTGGCAGATATTCTTAAGTTCGTCAAAGAGCACTACAAGAGGGTAACTGGTAGCAGTTTGAGCTGCAAACCCCACGGAAATATGAGAATGTCCGTACAGTCAACTAGCCGAGTAAGAAACTGGGTAGAAGCACAAATGAAGTATAAGATTACGAATATGGATAATGTCGTTGACTGTGATGCTGCTCCTACCGGCGAAGAGCTGCTAGATAAATCTATTCGAGATTTTCTAGGAATGGGAAAGAAAACTTTTGGTGCTAAAGAGGCAGATAATGTGACTCGAAAAGAGGAGAAGTCAGAATGAAAATTTCAAAGCAAAGGGTGAAAGAGATAATAAGAGAAGAAAACGATAAGTTTCAAAAAGCTCACTCGGAGATCAGCAGGACAAAGGGGAAGCTTGAGAGCATCTCGCAGATAGCAAGTCAGATCAACAAAGTGTTGGAAGATCAAGAAATGTACGATCCAGATATTGAAGAATGGGTCCAGGAAGATATAGCTGTGATCAGTGCAATGATGAATGCTATCCTTCAATACGAGAAATTCGAGAAGGTTAGATCCTAATAGGGTGAAACCATACTTTATGTTGTGCTATGTCTTACAAAGTTTCCAAGAGTCAAATAAAGAAAGAGATAACGAAGTGTGGAAAAGATCCGATCTACTTTCTGAACAATTACGCTAAAATATCACATCCGAAAAAAGGTCTAGTTCCGTTTAAAACTTACAACTTTCAGACGGAGCTCCTTAAGGATTTTAATGATTACCGCTTCAGTGTAATATTGAAAGCCCGACAGTTAGGTATATCTACCATTACTGCCGGCTATGTTGCTTGGCTAATGATGTTCCGAAGAGAGAAGAACATTTTAGTAGTTGCAACAAAATTTAATACAGCAGCAAACCTCGTTAAGAAAGTGAAAGCTCTGATAAAGAACCTTCCAGACTGGGTTAGGATATCCGAAATCTCAGTAGATAACAGAACATCTTTCGAGCTGTCCAACGGTTCTCAAATCAAAGCATCCACAACTTCAGCAGACGCTGGGCGTTCAGAAGCACTGTCTCTTCTTGTGATAGACGAGGCTGCTCATGTTTCAGAGCTTGATGAGATGTGGAAAGGTTTGTATCCCACACTATCAACTGGCGGCAGGTGTATAGCATTATCAACTCCCAATGGTGTTGGCAACTGGTTCCACCAAACATATATCGATGCCGAAGAGGGAAGGAATAGCTTTCACCATGTGAAGCTTCCTTGGGATGTACATCCAGATAGAGACAAAGAATGGTTCGCCAAAGAGACAAAGAATATGTCTAGGCGAGACATCGCCCAAGAGCTTCAATGCAATTTTAACATGTCCGGCGAAACAGTCATACATCCAGACGACATAGAGAGGATGCTGGCGATTGCTTGTGAACCAAAGTATAGAACTGGCTTCGATAGGAACTATCACATTTGGCAAGAATATCAGGAAGGCTTTCAATACCTCCTTGTTGCTGATGTAGCCCGAGGCGACGGAAAAGATTATTCAGTCTTCCACATAATCAAAGTGGACACAATGGAAGTTATCGCCGAGTATCAAGGGAAGCCAAATACTGACACCTTCGCCAACATGATTAGCACCGCTGGGGCAGAGTATGGCAACTGTATGGTGGTGGTAGAAAACAACAATATTGGATATAGTGTATTAGAAAAACTAGCAGAGCTTGAGTATCCAAATATTTACTACTCTATCAAGTCTACACACGAGTTTGTCGAGCAACATGTCGCCGAGTCGAACACGAGTGCTGTACCAGGATTTACCACCTCTTCGAAGACCCGCCCCCTTATAGTAGCAAAATTAGAAGAATTTATAAGAAACAACATAATTACACTATATTCTAGCCGAACCCTGAGCGAGATTAGGACTTTCGTCTGGAACAATGGTCGCCCACAGGCGATGAGAGGGTACAACGACGACTTGATAATGAGCCTGGCAATCGGATGCTGGGTTAGGGATACTGTGTTGGAGACATCTAAACGAGATGAAAAATATGCAAAAGCAATTCTTAATAGCTTTGTAGCAGCAAATACTAAAATAAATACAACAATTCCAGGCATGAGGGGCTACAAAAGAGAAGAAGCTCATGATAGAATGAACAAACAGTTAGAGATTCAGAAAGAATTTAGCTGGCTTTATAAAGGATAAGAAAATGGATCAAGACAATAACAATAGGAACCCCGACTCTAGCTTATATAGAAAGTTGACGAGGCTCTTTTCTGGACCAATCACAAAGAGACGAACTCAATTTTATCGTAACGAAAAAAGAAGACAGCTTGATAAATACAAATTTCAATCTGCTAGCGGACAGAGTTTCAAAAAAGCGACTTACAATCCTTTTGAATCAATCCAATCAAACGCCATGCAAAACCAGGGGCGAGCAGAAAGATACTCCGATTTCGATCAAATGGAGTATACACCAGAGCTAGCATCTGCCCTCGATATATATGCTGATGAGATGACTACTCACACATCTTTTGAGAACATGCTAACAATCGACTGCCCGAACGAAGAGATCAAGGGAGTGCTTGAGGTTCTTTACAATAAGATACTTAATGTTGAGTTCAATCTGTTTGGCTGGTGCCGAACGATGTGTAAGTATGGCGACTTCTTTCTTTACTTGGATATTGACGAAGGAATCGGTGTAAAGAGTGTGGTTGGTCTTCCGTCCGCCGAAATCGAACGACTAGAGGGAGAAGACCCAACCAACCCTAACTATGTCCAGTTTCAATGGAACAGCGGAGGAATGACATTTGAGAACTGGCAAATGGCTCACTTCAGGATACTTGGTAATGATAAGTATTCTCCGTATGGAACTTCAACTCTGGAGCCGGCTAGAAGGATTTGGCGACAACTCATTCTACTAGAAGATGCGATGATGGCATACAGGATTGTTAGGTCCCCAGAACGAAGAGTTTTCTACATCGATGTTGGTGCAATTGCTCCGGAAGACGTTGAGCAATACATGCAGAAAGTCATAACTCAAATGAAGAGAAACCAGGTGATAGATAAGGATACTGGAAGGGTCGATTTGAGATACAACCCAATGAGCATTGAGGAGGATTATTTCCTTCCCGTCCGAGGAACAGCAAACAATTCTAGGATTGAGTCGCTGCCCGGCGGAACATATACTGGCGATATCGATGATGTAAAATACCTTAGAGATAAACTGTTTTCTGCTATAAAGATCCCACAGTCATACCTCTCCAGGGGCGAAGGTGCCGACGAAGATAAGTCAACATTGGCTCAAAAAGATATCCGCTTCGCTAGAACTATCCAAAGGCTGCAAAGAGCAGTTGTTTCGGAGCTAGAGAAGATCGGCATTATTCATTTATACATCATGGGCTTTCGTGGCGATGACTTGATTTCCCATGCTTTAAAGCTAAACAATCCTTCGAAGCTTGCTGAGCTTCAAGAGCTTGAGCAATGGCGAGCCAAGTTTGATGTAGCAAGTTCGGCGACAGAGGGTTTCTTCTCTAAGCGATGGGTATCGGAAAACATCTTTGGGCTAACAGACGAAGAGTTCCTGAGAAACCAAAGGGAGAGATTCAACGATCAGAAAATCCAACTCATGCTCGATGCCGCTGGCGAAATGCCAGAAGCTGAGGGTGGAGCCACAGGAGGCGAAGTCTTTTCTGGCGAAGGAGATGCTGGAGACATGGAATCAGGGTTGGCTGCAGCCACCGACGAGGAAGAAGACTTTGAAGATCTTCCCGTTGATACTGATACTGGGGCAGAGGGGGATCTTCTGACCGCTCCGCCGGCTCATCGTTCTGATAAAAAACATCATTATGAGAAAGGTTCTTACACTCCAGTGAAGCACCGAGGAGGTGATCGAAGGTCACTAGGGGCGAAGAAGCGAATGTCCAAGGGGAGCTGGAGCAACGAGACGGGCAAGAATACGACGAGAAATGTGTGGAAGGGTGCCGAAGATTTATTGGGCATTACGAGTGAGTCGGGACATACTTATAGAGGCGAAGAAGAAAAAGTCTTCGAAGTAAAAGAGAAGCATCAAGAAATCAAACTCCTAATAGAACAACTGGAGACAAGGAAGGAAGAAAATAAAAATGAAACACAAGAAGAACAAACATAATAAGAAGAGAAATACCGCTTTTCTTTACGAGATTCTTGTACGGGAAATTACGAGAAGTATTGTTAATGGAGAGCACGGTAAAAAGAAGGCATCGATAAAACTTTGTAGGGAGTTTTTCCAAAAGGGAGCCCCTCTATCAGAAGAGAAGAGAATCTATGATTCGCTACTTGGTCTGTCGGACATATCCGAAGATATCGCCGATAGAATACTTGATGAAGCGAAAAAAGATTACGAAAAGCTAGACAAGGTAGAGATATTCAACGAGCAGACAAAGTTGATAAATCAGGTAAACAAGGAACTGTCGCCGAACACATTCCAGATATTCGTTCAGAACTATAAAGATTTAGCGACGGTAGCCCAGATTCTAAACCAGGAGCTCCCAGTAAAAGAGAGGGTTCTTCTAGAAAGAAAGTATGTAAACAACAGGGCTGAAGATGCTGTCGAGGACATGAAGCCGACTGACAGCTTGGTATATAATACATTCGTGAAATCTTTCAATGAGAAATACGGCTCTCTCTTGAAAGAGCAGAAAGAGCTTGTTACCAGACATGCTCTCTCTTTTAGTGACAACGGACTTTCCCTGAAAGTATTCCTGAACGAGGAGCTAACCAGGCTCAAGAGCTTAATACTCAAGGCAAAAGAAATAGAATATATAAAAGAAGACACTGTAATGAATGAGAAGATGGATGGGGTATATTCTATCCTAGAATCTTTTCGAGAGAAAGAGGTGATTGATCAGGAGGCTATCTCTAGTGTACTTGAGATTCAAGAGTTAGCTAAAGAATTGTGGGAGAAAGATAGTAATGCCATTAATAATTAAAGTTAGGGAAGAAGAGGAGCCAACCCCGGCACCATCAGAAGACATAAAGATTAATATCGAAGAGCCACCCAAGGAAGAGACACCCTCTCTAAAGATGAATCTGAGAGCGAGAAAGTCTCTTGATGGAAGTATAATGATCACCGATCACTATGTTATAGATATAGTAGTTATTCCTGGTTCAAATAAAGTTGCAACTTTCCCCAAAAATGCCTACACTGACGAGGTGTATACAGCTCAAAATAGATTATTCGATCACCTGACGAAAGCGGGTGTTATCGACAGAGAGAGTATCCAAGCTGGAGCCGTTCACGGCTCACTAGAGGGAGCCATTCAAGAATCAGCAGGTGATGTGCCAGCGATAGATCTTACAGTAATGTCGATAGGAAAGTTCCTAGAGAAAGAAAAGCCAGAGTATATGTTCCTAAAAGCATACGACGATGAGATAGACGATATGTATACCGAGCCAGATGCCGAAGACTCGACTAAGCTCGGAGAGGTGCCACAGGAAGAGTTCAAGGGAAGTGTCTCAAGATCACCAAGGTATAACTACCTGGGGTCGAGAATATAATATCATGGAGCTAATTTTATTCATTTTAGCCTCTTATGGCTTAACTCTGATTCTTTTATATGCTACAATATTTGATAGCATAAGACCAACCGAGGGAAAGCTTGGTGAGCTTTTCTCATGTAGTATGTGTATGGGGTTCCACAGCGGGTGGATAATGTTTCTACTTTTCTGGGTAGGCGGACTGAGGATGTGGTCCACCTTAGAACTCGGAATCTTTATTATGGGATTTTTGTCTTCTGGAACTTCATATATTCTTGACAAGATTGTGTCGGACGATGGCATCCAAATTAGTAAATGAGGAGGATATGGTATGTCTTTAGTAAATGTTAGATGGTTTCTACCTAGTGTAAGAAGATGCTGTAAGGGCAAATAATTCGGGCGGGTAGTGCCCGCTTTTGCTTTATTGGTGCTGTAGCACTATTTATATTTTGAGGGAAAATAAAGATGTCTAAAGTTTTATTGAGAGAATATTATGAATTGTGTCCCGGCGGCATATGCCAGGATTTGCTGACGGAAGAGGAAAAGAAACAAGTCGCCAATGGTGCTGTTATAATGACAGGCATCCTACAGAAGGCAGACACCAGAAATGGCAATGGTAGAGTCTATCCTCTTAAAATTCTCGGCAGGGAAATGGAAAACTACCAGAAGCTAATCAAAGAAAGTCGAGCTCTAGGAGAGTTAGACCATCCAGAGGATAGTGTAATCAACCTGAAGAATGCTTCTCACTTGGTCACCGAGACATGGTGGGATGGCGACACGGTGATGGGCAAAGTTCGAATCCTAGACACACCCAGCGGAACTATTCTAAAATCCCTTATGGAGGGAGGAGTCAAGCTCGGCATCTCCTCTCGTGGATTAGGGAGTGTCAGAGAGTCAAATGGAGAAACGATTGTTGAAGATGACTTTCAGTTGATATGTTTTGATTTCGTATCAGAGCCATCGACACCGAATGCTTACATGACACCCAGAATGATGGAAGGTAAGGAAAATCCACTTTCGAAGGCAGACAGGGTAAATCGAATGCTCAACAGTATTACAGGGGATAAGAAATGAAAAAAAGCGAGCTCAAAAAAATAATCAAGCCAATGGTCCAAGAGTGTATCAGAGAAAATGTCCAACAAATACTGCTGGAGAGCGGTCTTTTATCCTCTGTCATCTCGGAAGTTGTGAGCGGCTTACAGAAGTCTCCTGTGACAATGGAACCAAAATCAGTTGTCTCTGAGTCAGTAAAGCCCACAGAAGTGGTAAAGTCAGATCCAGAAGTATCAAAAAAGATAGAAGAGACGAAAACAAAGCTTATGGGTGCAATAGGTAAAGATTCCTATGGTGGGGTGAATATATTTGAGGGCACCACACCAATGGCTCCGGATAACGGCTCGTCGAGTGGAGCACTAAAAGATACTGATCCATCAGATTCCGGTGTCGATATAGCAGCGCTCACCAATCCTAATTGGGGCAAGCTGATCTAATAATCACTTTTTCGTAAAAATGGTCTGCTTCTCTATTATATCTTCGAGCCCAGGACGACCCTTCTCTTCGGTGTGAAACCAGATCCAACGGACATCTTGCTTGATGTCCGTTATTGTTTTGGCTAATTTCTTTATTTTTCTTTTTAGCCACTTCTCTTCTTTGTAGGCACTGACTTCGATGTCTATTCCGAGCTCGTAGGCAATTTCCAATAATGTCCCGCCATCCCCTTCTTTGGAAGCTTCAGCAGCCAGTTTATACATTTCAGTCCTTTCTTCCTTCTCTTCCTCGCTCATACTACCAAGCCTGTCTGGATGAGTCTCTAGGGCGATCTTCTTGAAGATATCTTTTATATCTTTGTCTTTAAGAGTTTCTTCGATTTCAGATTCATCTTCTACCTGAGCTGACTGCTCGCTTTCGTCACTTCCGCTTTGGCGATCCGTGCTTTGCTTCTCGTTGACCTCGGTGGATATATTAGTTTCTTCATTTTTGTTACCAGATTCAGAGTTTTTGTTTTTCTTTTTTTTCTTGTCAAACTCTTTTTGCTGCTTGGTGGTGTAGTAGTTGCCGAATTCTTCTCGGCATTCATCAAAAATAAATTGAGCTTCTTCTATTGAAATTTTAGAGAAGTTAAGCTCCATTCTTAGCTTCTTTATCTTTAGTTTTTCCTTCTTTTCATCCCTGGAATAGTTCATAGATATAAGTAGTTTTTACTTCTTGATGAAGAGCTTACAGTTAAAAGCGGCTTTGTGGGCATAAAATGTATTTTTGTGCTCTTAGCGACTATTTATTATTACGATAAAATTGCAATAGCAAACACGAGGTGACGACTGTGGTATGTGTAGCACGAAGAGATAATGATAGCGACGAAAGAATGATCAAGCGATTCATGAAGAAAATTAAAAAGTATGGCGTGATCACCGAGGTGCTAAATAGAAGATTTTTTGTTAAGCCCTCGACAAAGAAGAGATTGGCGAAGAAGAAGCTGAGAGCGGATTATCTAAAGAAACAAAAAAAAGAAGGCAATATTTAAAAATAGTTTGGAGTTAATACTATGAGCACAATGATATACAGAAACGGAATTGGAAATCAGGCAGCATACCAGGTCGCTGCAATCCCATTCATTACAGGTTCAACAACCTTAGCCCCAGGCATGGAACAGAAAATATCTTTTCCAGCGATTACTCGGTCTATTACGGTAGTTAGTAAAGCAGCCGCCGACATCGATGTCCACTTCAACTCTTCGGCAGATGGTAATGTTACAGGAGGACTTCATTTTGTAACATTGGCGGCGAAAGACTCGGTAACATTCAATGTAAAATGTAAAGAGATATATATATCCAACAGCGATGCCACTACGGGCTCTTATCAACTGTTCGCCGAGATCACAACGATTCAAAACTCAGAGATGTATATTCTTACAGGTTCTGGGCTGACTGATTAAAAAGAGGGCAACGAATGGGTAGCAAAAGCGACGATGAGTTCCGATCAGATTCCAGCGGGGCAGCATCGGCTCGGTTGGCAATATAACTGGGACTATGGTACTTCGACTTCCATAGAGTTCAGGGTATTGATAAATTCGGCTGTCGTTCAGGACGGAAAGATTTCGCAGCTTTCTGAAAAATTCGCTGCCGACAGCGGCACTGTCGATAGGACAAACCATAATTCTGGATTTTTTTCCTATTCCTATTTTGAAACTGATGCCTCTCACACTATCGAGCTACAGCTTAGAACCCCCGATTCACTTACAGGTGGCGGCAAATGTTGGAATGCTTCTTTGGAGTTTTGGCGAGTTCGATAGGACTGCCGAGAGAGCCTCTAAAAGCAGATCCGGATCTGGTCCAAAAAAAAGTTATTTTATTTATTTCGTTATAACTTCTGTATAGCAAACCCACTGTGCTCCTGTGGATTTTCGCTTTTCTGATATCTATTTACCTATGACGATACAGAATTGTATCCGGATTTAGATAGTAAGATTAGATAGACTTTTTATACACACGTTCTTTCTGAGCTTCATTTTACACAAACATATTGCCTCTTTTATTGAAAAAGCAGAAGATTTTCTTCCTGGTTTTATTCGTAAAAAGCTTGATTTGCTCGATCAAATGCCAATAAAAACAAATTGGATATGTGGAGATGTATGTCTTCACTGTAAAAACGCATAATCAATTTTTAGAATAGAATAACTTTAAAACAAAAAAAGGAGGAAATAATATGGCATGTGAATTATCAAGTTCATTTTCGAAAGAAAATAGACTTCAACCAAGCACACCGCTTTGGAACCACGGACCTATACTCTGGAATGGACAATATGAACCGGCACATTCCCAGTTTGGAGGACACGACCATGGTGCTGCTACTAGGGTCGTTCCCTACAACAACGATGTATATACATTTATCGGTATGCCAGGTTCTGCAAGGGATGGGGGAAGCCAAAATTCTGCTGAACACCAGGGTAGTGTATACATATACAGAAGTGGATCTTCTGGCTTCGATACGGAGATCATTATAGGTCCAGGCGGCAATGCCGCCCCACTTGGAGGTGCGACTCCATCAAACTACACTGGAATCAACTTAGGGGGCGAAGATTGGGATGACGCTCTTTTTGGTAAGAGTATCGATGCGATAAGCTCTTCTACAGGGCTTCACTTTGCTGTTGCTGCCCCAGGGCTGGAAAACCTAGCTGGGCGAATTTTGCTGTTCCAAAGCTCTTCTAGCGGAATAGAAATGATTGACGATACCGGCAGACTGCTTACCGGCTCTCATGAGCAGCCCGGCGGCTGGACATACGGGCAGATGTCGCAGCTTTATTCCCAAGCGGGAACAATGAAGAGCCTTGGTGATTGGAGCCATTCATCTGCTATGAGCATGTATGGCTACGGTTCACCAAATGACGGTGTATCTGTTGCTTTTGACGAGAATGAAGAAAATCTTTATATCTCTTTTTATGACTCGCTTCTTTCAGGACAATACAACGGGAACACACCACATGCTGGTGGTGTTCGACTTTACAAGAGCTCTAGTTTAGGTGGCATTGAACACCTCAAAGATCTTGTAGTATCTAGCCCAATTAGTCGAGAGCAAGTTGGTTCTGCTCACCAGATGATCGTTTCTGATGGAAAGGTATACATAGCCGCCAGTGGTTATGCTATTCCTAGAGATCCTGGGCAAGCATATTTGTTCACATACGACATCAATGAGGGAACTTACACAGAGGATATATACTATCCAGCCAGTTCATTTTCTGACCCAGACGGCGAAATATTCACCGAAAACTTCGGTACCGGCACACCAGACATTGTTAGTGGATCTGATGGGATCTACATTCTTCAAGGGTCGGGCAAGCGTCACGACACAGACCCATACACCCCCTTGGATGGACTCGGAAGACTCTACCTCTTTAAGAGCAGTAGTCTGGGAGGAATAGAAGTACACTCAGTATTTACGGGCTCTAATGATGACAATGAATACGCATACAACTTCTTTGGAGGACAAACTCAATTGATGAGTGGAACAAGCGGTTTTATTATCGTATCCTCAGAGTTGAGCGGAGCTTTGACTGGTCCAGATGAATGGTGGGGCAACGGAGTAGTAGATCCAGCAAGAATCTGGGTTTATGAAACAGGAAGCAACACCAACAACGCTTACTATATAAACGGAAACAATTCAACTGAAATCTCAAGCCTCAGCACTGCCTATTATATGGGCAAAGTTTTAGATGCACGGATTAGTAATGATGGGGAAACCCTCTACTTGGCGGCATCAGACCCAGCATGGGATAATAACAAAGGGGCAACAATTTTATATGAGTGGGGGCTTTCGGGCTCTTGCTCTCAACAACAGGCAGGGGAACCTGCCGAAGGAAACACAATTATGACTACAAAAAAAGGAATAGCTGTATTTGATTCCGCTGGAAACAAAGTACACAAATTTTTAGACGATGGTACCGCCATCGTTGGACAAAGCACTAAGCGAGTTGAGCTTAGCGGTTCTGTTTATTTAGATGATGATTCGGATAAGAATCTCAAAACACGACTAAGCGATGCTGCTGCTTTAGCTTCTGCTGATGTTGCTGCCGAAGAGGCTCGTGCTCTTGCTGCTGAGACGGTACTATCTGGTGCACTTCACACCGAGATTGGTCGTGCTGTAGCCGCTGAAGCTGCTGTTGCTTCTGATCTTTCAGATTACGAAGCAAGTAATGATGCTGCTCTAGCTGCCGAAGCTACTACTGCTCGTGCTGCTGAAGCTGCTAACGCTACTGCTATTAGCACCGAAACTGCTCGTGCTACTGC
>Ga0208011_1000028_pt1 | contig 81161 bp, 89 predicted proteins | sample 7_EtaG_FD_184080 | JGI IMG/M metagenome (GOLD analysis project Ga0208011, IMG submission 184080) | Marine viral communities from the Subarctic Pacific Ocean - 7_ETSP_OMZ_AT15161 metaG (SPAdes) (version 2) | ecosystem: Environmental > Aquatic > Marine > Oceanic | place: Pacific Ocean | collected...
ACATTCAATCAAGGAAAAACCCTACATGGCCCGAAACCTCGACACCGTACTCACCTGGGATCAAGCGGTCGCAGACTTCACAGACAATATCATGCCCTATGTGCGCGAGCAATATGAACAGGACGGCATCGCCGACTGGCCAGCCCGCCGGGAGACATGGAACAACTGGACCGATTCGCTCTGCAAGGACGGTCAGATTTCTGACTGGCAGTATGAGAATTGGTCGCAGCCCCCCATTTGCGGGGCTTGACATTCTCTTGACAACTTCGTGCTTGACTTCTGCTCATGCATGTGGGATAATATAGCATATTCAAACGGGAGTACATTCATGAAAGTCCGCGCAGCCCTCAAGAAAGTCAAGAGCCATTTCAAGAAGCAGGGGATCAACATCCAGATCTGCGCTCCTGCCCGGCATGGAGATTATAAGTGGTCCTTCGAGCACAACGGGTATGTTGGCTCCTTCTCGGTCAACGGCATGCACGGCTGGGACCCTGCTGCCCTGGATGGCGAGGCTACGCTCTTTCACGTCCGCGCCGTTGGCGATATTAGCGATCCTTACACGGATTACCATGCTGGCTCGTTCCGTGACAACATCACGCAGGTCTGCCGTAGCTTGCTGCCGAGCCCTCCAAAGTATCCGGCTGGAACCTTGGTGCGAGGTAAGGACACGAAGCGAGCAGTGCGCTGGGGCTTCGCCGCCAAGGTGGGTCTCGTCATGAGCGCCGGCGATGGATACTGCAAGGTTGCCTGGACCGGCGATCGTCCCAATCAATGGGGTGATTGGCCTTCGGTCTCTGCCCGCGATCTTGAGAACATCAGCAGTTGACATTCACTTGACAATTTGCCACTTGACTCTCACTCGCACAGGTGGTATAATGATGCATCAAGTAAGAAGAAGTAAGGAGAAAAAAGTCCATGTCATTTAACGGAACCGTCCGCTGCGGCTATTGCTACGTCACCGGCCACAATGCTCGTAAGTGCCCCGCTAAGATTGCCCGCGTCAAGGAAAGCTATGAGCAAGCCCTTCGTCGCCTCGACCATGCCGAAACGTCGTGGGACAAAGAATACTGGGCCGACCAGACCAGCAGGAGGCGCGAAGAGTACATCAGGTACACGAAGATCGATCTTGCCACCGGCAATAAGGTCACGAACAAGGCGGCCAAAGCGCTCCGCATGAAGAAGGTCCGGTGCAGCTATTGCTTAACCCGTGGACACACGCGGCGAGTCTGTCAGAACCTGAAGAACGACTACACGATCTTTAAGACCCGCACGGCGGCAGCACGCAGCCGGTGGCATGCCACGCTTGTAGAAAAGCAAGCTGGCCGGGGATCACTGGTCATCACCGGATCGTGGGGCTATGACTCCGCCGGGGAGTGGGGGTTCAGAAAAACGTCTTCCCTACTCTCAGGCTACAGCGTGAAGAATGTCCATGCCCACACTAACTTTCAGGCGTGTGTCTCCCTTGAGACCGTACCCCTGTCGGGATTTCAGGGCCGCGAGGTGTACCGCTCAGAAAATTGGATGGCACTCGCCGCAGTGACAACAGCCCCTGGCGAGTCCTCCTCTCACATCGCGTTCTCGCCGGCGGGAACTGTCCCGGCTCTGGAGGACATCCCTGGCATCGATGAGGTGCCCCCGCTCAAGCAAGTTTTCCCTACCGGGTGCCAGCGCTCCGGCCACTACGCCGACGGACGCTTTAGCGAGACCTTCGGTTCTGGGCTTCCAACCGATGCTTACAGTGCCCCCGCCGGTACTTGACATTCCCTTGACAATTTAGTTGTTGACTTTCCGCTCATCTTCATCTATAATGTACTACATAAGATAGAGCAATACTTCCACTTCCCCTCGGAGAAAATCATGGCTGTCGATTTCGCCACCTTCTTGTCCATCGCCCCGCTCATCCTTGACAGCCGGCTGCCCGTGCTTATCCGCGGCGGACACGGCAAGGGCAAGTCTGAGATCGTCTACATGATCGCAGCCACTCGCGAGCTTCCTGTCGTCGAGCGCCGCGCGTCTCAGATGACTGAGGGCGATCTCTTGGGTCTCCCCGATACCGCTGAGACCAGCATCGCCGGCCGCAAGTCCACCACCTGGAACGCCCCAGATTGGCTTGTGACGGCTTGCGAGCAGCCGGTCCTGCTCTTCCTTGACGAAGTGGACCGCGCGACCGTAGAAGTCCGCCAAGGGCTCTTTGAGCTTACGGATAGCCGGAAGATCAACGGCTGGCAGCTGCACCCTGACACCCTGATCATGGCTGCCGTCAACGGCGGCGAGCACGGTGCCCAGTACCAAGTGGGCGAAATGGACCCCGCGGAGCTTGATCGCTGGACCGTCTTCGATGTCGAGCCGACCGTGGAAGACTGGCTTGTCTGGGCTAAGGATAATGTTGACACGATTCTGTGGGACTTCATTAACCACAATCGGCAGCACTTGGAGCACGTTGGCGACTTCGAGCCTAACAAGGTCTACCCCTCCCGGCGTAGCTGGAAGCGCTTCAACGACACTGTGGCGGCCGCAGGGGCCTATGAGCAGGATGCTGATCGCAACGTGCTCTTCCACCTTGCTACCGCGTTCGTTGGTTTTGAGGCCGCCGTCACCCTGAAGGACTTCGTTGAGAAGTACGAGTGGCAGGTCACGATTGAGGATATCCTGGACGCCGGCGATCTTTCCAAGGCTGCTAACTGGGGTATCAATGACCACGCTGCCATGATCGAGAAGTTTCAGGCTGCTGAGACGTTCGGTGAGACCCTTACGCCGGCCCAGATTCACAATCTCGCTAACTACTTCGTCTCGATGCCCTCCGAGGTTGCGATGAAGCTGTGGACCGTTATCGGTGACACTGATAACATCGACAACGTGGTCGAGCTTCACAAGAGCACTGCGGCTAACGGCACGAAGGTCTCTGATCACCTCGTGGTTATCCTTGGCGGTGACATGTGAGCCGACGGTCCTTTGTCTCAAAGGTCAAGACCGGCGACGTGGTTCGCTGGCTTCAGAGCCACTCAGACCCCACCGTCGGCATTGTGCTTAGCGTGCGAGAGGGTAGGACACCGACGGCCTACCCTCTTGTAGAGGTAAAGTGGACGTCTGGCGCTTATTGTCCTCCGCTCGTCATTGAGCCAGAGCTAGAGGTTATCAGTGCGGCGTAGAAGACGTTCGTTAAAATTGGAGAACGATCTGGTGGCCACGAGGGATGTTAGAGTAGGCGACCTGTTGGTAAGGTATAGCGATGGCACCCCTGCGGTTGTCCTGGAGGTTGCTAAAGATCTTGGCCGTCCTCACTTCCAGGTCCGCCCCAGCGAGGACGTCCCGCCCAGGAAACAATACCGCCTCTGGACGGAGGGCAGCGACGTCTGGATTAAGGAATTCTCTCTGAACGCCCAGTATTACCGGGCCTGCGACCCTTGACATTCCCTTGACAATTTGGTTGTTGACAAGCCCCTTCCGCCTATGGTATACTACGTATATAAGGATCGAGAACTAAATGAGCACTTCTGATAACAGTCCCCCGCCCTTTGACCTCAACATGCACGCAGCGCGTCTGCTGATGCGTGAGTCCTTCTTTGCCGCGCTCTCGCGCCGCATCGACAAGACTCCGACCGATCAGATCCCGACGGCTGGCGTCCGCGTCAATCCTGCCACTGGCTGGTTTGAGCTTATGTACAATCCTGAGTTCATGGGCTCGCTCGACGATGAGCACAAGCTGGGCGTGCTCATGCACGAATTCTACCACTGCGTTCTGGAGCACGTCACGGGCCGCAAGCCTGCGGATGGTCTCCAGCGCATTGATAACATCGCGATGGACCTTGCGATTAACGGTCTCCCGGAGATGCGGAACAAGCTCCCGGATGAGAACAATCCCGGTCCCATGATGCCAAGCGGCGAGCCCATGAAGGCGGTTGTGCCCGGCCAGGGGCCGTTCGCAGAGCTTCCCGCTAACATGAGCTACGAGTGGTATCTGGAGGCGCTCAAGCGCATGGGCGAGGACCAGGAGGAAGGCGAGGGTCAAGGTCAACCCGGAGAGGGCGATGGCGATGGTCAGGCCGATCCCTTTGGCGGCGCTGACAGCTTTGATAGCCATGAGGGCTTCGGAGAGGCCCAGGGAGCCGTCTCCGAGATTGCCAAGGAGCGACTCCGGGATACCATCAAGAAAGCCGCCCAGGAGGCCGAGCAGGCCCGCAACTGGGGCTCTGTGTCCTCCTCCATGCGCCAGGACATCCTGGAGCGCATCCAGAGCCGAGTGGACTGGCGCAAGGTGCTGCGTTACTTTGTCAAGACTTCCCAGCGGGCCGAGGCCCGCTCTACTCCGCGGCGGATCAATCGTCGTTTCCCCCGTATCCACCCTGGCAAGCGCGTGCGGCGCCATGCGCGGATTGCGATCAGCATTGATCAGTCCGGTTCGGTTGATGATCGTATGCTCACCGCGTTCTTCTCGGAGCTTAACAAGCTTGCAGAGATTGCAGAGTTTACCGTCATTCCTTTCGACACTGAGGTTGCCGTGGACAAGGTCTACACCTGGAAGAAGGGATCGGCCCGGAAGACGGAGCGCGTTATGTGCGGCGGCACGGATTTTGATGCTCCGACCAAGTACGTCAATAAGGAGAACTTCGATGGACATATCATTCTAACTGATATGATGGCTCCTAAGCCCATTTCCAGCAAGTGTCAGCGCATGTGGATGACCACTCGCGCATGCATGCAGCGCCCATATTTCAGTACGAATGAGCGCGTTATCGCGATTGATGTATAGTGCGCGGCGGCCGTCCATATGCTCGGGTCAAGACAGTCTTTAAGGCAGGCGATCTTGTCCAAGTAGTAGGCACTCACCAGGAAGACATGCCCAGCGCGAGAATAGGAATCATCACCGAGAAGGTTTTGAGTTTTCACCCGCATGAAGGAGGCTCCTTCTGGCTCGTGCTCTTCACGAACGGTATCACCATTCGGATCTGGGAAGGTCATCTAATGCATGTCGTCGGCACCACCTCCACTCTTGACACTCCCTTGACAAGTTCTACTTGACTTTAGCCCCAGCCTCCTGTATAATGTATCAGTACCGTCGAGAAAGGAACACATAACATGGCTCGCACTTCTTGGAAACTCGCCTTCCCCACTCTCCTCGCCCACAAGGGGCTGTCTTCGCGTGATCGCAAGGTCATCGAGGACATGAAGCGCGGCTATGGCCACAGGGGCGCCTCGTACATGACTCCTGGCCGCCGGCGCTACTTTAAGCAGATCCAGGAGCGCTCTCAGGGCGCCCTGGAGGCCATGGCAGCGCGGGAGGCCTCTGGGCCCACGGAGTTGGATACACGGCTCTCACGGCTCGCTGAGCGCGTCACAGCCGGCTCTTGGGCCCATGGCTTCGTGGAGTCCCTCCAGGAGCAGGTAGCCTACCGCGGGCCGCGTCTCTCAGACGGTCAGATGCGGACCCTTGAGAAGATCGAGGCAGAACATTCTGACGAAGCCATGGAGCGCATCGCTGGCTTTGTGGAGCGTTGGAAGAACGACACCGACAAGACGCGGACCAATTTTCACAGAGTGATCGACTACTATCGCGCCGAGGCCATGTACTGGCGTAAGACCGTCCACGCCGTCGATGATGCCGCGGCTGCCGGTAAAGAGTACATCCCGGACCTGGAGACCTGGAAGAGGGTAGTGCAGAATAAGTACGCTCAGAAGGTGATTGCAGGCTATGAGCAGCCTCCGCTCTACCCGGTGGGTTCGATGGTCTCCCAGCGTGCTGGGGGTTTCGTGCGAAATCCCTACCAGCGACCCTCTCGCTCTGCGGTTAAGCTTGTGCCGCTGATCATTATCAGCACTGACGAGACTATCGTGTCCGCCGCCAAGGGTAACAAGCGCTACAAGGTGCTGCCCGTCGGCAGTGCAACCACCACTGTTTGCGAAGAGCGCGACATCAAGCGCTACCGTCCGAGCAAGAAGTAAAACACACCCCCCGTATCTCATAAGGAGAGAAACAGCAGAATGAACACGAACGATCAACCCATCGAAACCCTTGTGCGCGAGCTTATTGAGAGCGTGAACAGGGCAGCCTACTCGGAGTCCGTGGAGGGCATGCGTGAAGGCCTTCGGGCTGCCGTAGAAGCCTTTGAGAGCGCCCGACGGGTGCATACCACGGCGGGACGCTGGGAAGCGCTCCAGGGGCGCGTGGAGACCCTCCACGAAGACCCTCCGTCAGCCACAGTCGACCCCTTCGACCCTTATACTTTCAATGGCCCGGAGAGCCGACGATGAATAGACAGAATAATAGGGAAGTCCTGCTTCAATGGATTCAAGGCAGAGCCCCGTGCCACAATCATCGAGGATCGTTGCGAGCCGATGCCTTCGGAGGATTATGGTCCTACAACCTGAAGATTGGTCAGCGCACCGATTCCCAACGGCTTGTGATTGCTGATTACACGGCTACAAGTGGGGAGTTTCGTTCTCAGACCACATCGACGCACGTTAATCTTGCTCGTCAGTATGCTGATGACGTGATGCACCCGCGCGTCTGGATGACGACACCCCTCTCAGTGGATCAAGAGATCCCGTTTTAGTCAAAAGGATGTCAAATCGGGGCACTTTGGCTTGACAAACCGCCCCAGACGGTTACATTACATAAGCGAAAAGGAGATAGATCGCATGGCAAAGAAGTACGACAACTGGTATGTTAGCAAAGTGGACGTGACCCGGAGCAATGAGGGGCGCCTACAGGCGCTTGAACGCCCTCTAACACGTCCTGAAGGCTCCAAGAGCCTCACCGAGGGTAAGAGGCTGGCCCGCGTCTCTCTCGCCCGCATGAAGGCGATGGGGCTGGAGAACCTCGTCCTGTGCAAGCCGGATCACAAGCGGTATTCTCGCCTTCTGCGCGAGTCAAACAAGCGCAATAAGGCCAAGCGCATGACGAAGGCTGATATTGCTGCGATCATGGCTGACGGTGTAACTGAAGAGAAGAAGGGCGAGGTCTGAAAATGAGAAACTTGAACAAGTATGGGGCTGTTTTTCTCCTCGCTGACATTGTTTGCTGGGGGAGCCTCATCTTTTACGCCTGTCACTATATGCGGTGTCCACTGTCATGACAACACAGAACGCCGAACCCATCCGTGTCGTATTTTTGCATGGTTACGAATCCAGCCCGAAGGGTCAGAAAGTACGACATCTGAAGAACGCCGGCCTGGACGTTATTGCGCCATGGCTTGACCGCGATAGTTGGGACCACTCCGTCACGGCTGCCCGACATACCATTTCTGTATACAATCCTGATGTTATCATCGGCTCCTCTCGTGGGGCCGCGGTAGCCATGGCCACAAACACACGGCTGCCTACGGTGCTGATCGCCCCAGCATGGCGAACATGGTGTCCATGGGCAACTCCCCGCGGTGACACTATCATTCTTCATTCATGGAGCGACACCGTGATCCCCTACGCAGATAGCGAAATGCTGTCGCGAGAGAGCGGCAGCATGCTCATTGAATGTGGTATCAACCATCGCATGAACGACGAAGAGGCGCTGCGTCTGATGCTTAATGCTGTTAAAATGCAACATGCTAAGCGCCAAGGGGATGTTTGAAAGCAAGTTATGACGTTTAACGAAGGTTTTGATCGTGTCGCTGCTTGGCTTGCTATGCGCAACTATGAAGTGTGCTTGGGCCCCGATATGCCTGACGCTGCCTCCTTCGAGGAGGAACGTGTATATATTAACTCTCGCCAGCATAGCGAGAACCGCCTTTATACTTTGTTGCATGAAGCCGGCCATGTTCTTGTCAATGAAGCCCGCGATGGGGATCGACTATACGAGTTGAGTTATCAAACACACCAGGAAGCTCGACATCGCCCCGCAAAGAATAAGCGGGTCGCAGTACTGAGCGAAGAGTTTGAGGCCTGGAGACGCGGTGAACTACTGGCGGAATACTTGGGAATCGAGATTAATCCAGTCAAGTATGATCACGAACGAACCAAGGCACTCATGAGCTATATTGACTGGGCGAGCAGTTAAATGTTGACAGTCGAGACAAAAGATGGTATTATGAATTCAATGGCAAAGAATAACATTAAAGTAGGCGACTTAGTTCGCTGGAGGGACACCAGCGCTTGGGGCGTTGTATTACAGTTGTCATCAACAGGGCAGCATACGATGTCAGCTTTAGTGCATTGGAATCGCCTGAAGCTCTGGCGCATGCTGGATCCGACGGCGACTCGCTGGGAAGATACGCGCAATCTTGTGCTTATCAGTGCATGCGATATGAATACTGCCCCGCCAAGGAGAACGAAGAATGAGCAAGAATAAGAAAGAAGAAGTACATCACATTGAGGAAGATCTTGATTGCGATGTAACCGAAGAGATTGAACAGGCTTTATGGCAGATTAAGGAAGACATGGATCTGGAGACTGAAGAAGTAGAAATGGCAGTGGACAGTAGAAAGCCTGTCGACTGGAGAACGAGACTTATCCAGAGCGTGAGAGAAGAACAAGAGCCCCAGAACAATAAGAATAGATCTTAACTTATCCATTGGAGGATATAAAAATGAAGACAAAGAATAAGATTATTGCATTTCTAACTGATACAGAGAAGCTAACAGAGTTTGCACAGGATGGTGTTGTTTTTTTAGTAATCGCTGCGAACTTCGTTGTACTTGGCGCACTTGGCTATATGGCTGCATGCTTTGTGCTTGCGGCCGCCATGAACTAAAGGAGCGCGAGACTAATGAAAACTATTCTTACAGCAGTCATGACTATTGTTTTATGGGAGTACAGATATACTATTATTTATCTAATCTTTTAGTAGAAGTATAGAAAGATAGAGAGATAGAGTAGTATTGTGTATAAAGAATGCTTAAAGCATATGAGTGGATAGTGGTAGTCTCAGTCGGTATTGTGTTATTAATGATTGATAGTCGACTGTGATTATACCGTCTTTAAAATGTGGTGGGATGTGGATGGGCTTAAATACTACATCGAGCCCACCACGTCAACCGCAATATAAGTAGAGGTTAACGGAGAAATACATGCGACAGAGTAACGAAAAGGCAGCGAAATATATGCGACAGATGGAAGTAACATCTATTAATGTATCGTATGCAGACATCTTTATGGGAGTCTCCCTAGCCGTCGGCTTTTATACGCTGTTCTGGCTTTCGTTTGCGCTAGATGTACTGATTGCAGGCGGTTAACCTGCATTATGCTGGGGTCTCGACCATAAATGTGACAGCATGACCACCACGACCCGACACATTAAAGAGTACCCGATGACACATTAAATGCGAATTGCCCGATTTTATAGATGCCCATGAACAGCCAATCGAATGTACGTTGCCCTTATAGAAAGATAAATATGTAACAACCACAATGCGAACGTAATAATGCGGTTCTACGGCAGTGCAGCGCGTGTGACAGCGCATTGTACGCGAGAATGCATATAAATATATATTATATTCGCTAGTGTTACAGCAAGAATGCGCGAGAACCCTAAAAATAAAACATTAACAATATCAACTACTTAGTGTAACCTTCCCTTATAGAGAGATAAACATGGACAACCCCCAATTCTACTGTCGGTTCTGTGGCCACTGGTCATACGTTCACGCGGACTCTTGTGTGCGCTGCGGTGCTAACGTTCCCTTACGCGACAGCCAAGCGTAAAGCAATATATTATGAGCGACAGCATGCGAACAAGATCTGCGAGAGTATTAATAAATAAATATTGTATACAGGTTCCGTCTACTGTCGTCGGGTATAGCTGTATACTATTGGCAGTCTATGCTAGTACACTGAAGAGACTAGCGCGAGACTATAAAGAACACAAAGAAGATTATTAATGACAGCTCGACTTATAATGTTACTAATCATACTAGTATTAATGATACTATGCGCACACACATACAATAAGTGATAGTGTAACATAAAACATTATTAACTAATCTTTCTGTCGCATTAAATGAAAGCAAAGGTTTAACGTCAGCTACCGGGGGGTCCCCCCTACCCCCCTCCTGCCGGGATGTATGTCTCCGAGTTACGTAGCGTGTGCTATGCTGGGCTAAGTACGTTTATGATCTGCCGCCAATTTTCCACAATTGAAGGTTTGAACGCTGCAAAAAATCGCCCCAAAAAATTCCCCCACAATTCGGTTGAGAATCCACCGCATGTGTGGTATGATGTAGAGAGCATATAGGAGGAGTGAATGGGAGTACGTAGAGAATACAACGGAGGCAAGCGCAGGAAGTCGCCGGCCAAGAAGCTAAACGAATACAGAGAGGTAACCATCGACGGCGCAGAGGCAGTCGAGATATTTATCGAGAGCAAAAAGCACGGCACACATATAACCATAGTCGATAAGGAAGATTGGGAGAGATTAAAGGAGTACCGGTGGGCACTGGATGTCCAGGCGCATGCCATCTATGCGCACACCAACATCCCCCACCCAGATGGCGGATGGTACTATCCCCCAAACGGCAAACGACGCCGGCGCTCGCTGACCGTCAGGATGCATCGCCTTATAACGAACGCACCAAAAGGCATGGTAGCCGATCACATCAATCACAATGGCTTGGATAACCGAAAAAGCAACCTTCGAGTATGCACAAATGCAGAGAATATGCGCAACCAGCACAGTCAAAAAGGAGGCACATCGATCTATAAAGGAGTGTGTTGGCACAAAGCTTCGGGAAAGTGGTATGCCCAGATCAAATTCAAAGGAAAAACCATACACATAGGTCTTTTCACAGACGAAAAAGAAGCTGCCAGAGCGGCTGACGCTAAGGCCAAAGAACTGCACGGTGAATACGCGTATCTAAACTTCCCAGACGAGTAGGTGATTTTCGGATTAACGCGCCTACCTACTGTATGGGTAGGCTTAGCGCAAGACGTGGAAGATGTAGATTGCCACGTAACGGGGATGACTCGTTCAAGTGCCCCATGTGCGGCGCTAGGATCTGTTGGGCGGTACCCGGAGGCAGCAAGGGTTCTACAGGATATGCTCACTGCTCTCGGTCCATCGTAGCTACACATGTGTGGAAGCTAGACGAGGGCCCTCCCGACTGCTGTCCATGGAACGGCGATGCCGAGCGTGACTGGGATGGCTCCATTGATATCTGGGACGATATGTCGTGGGTTAACGACGTTGTACAAGATGACGGAGATGTTTGACCCCTACCGTGAAGACCCGATGTTCATGATCGGGGACTTGGTGTATTTCGAGAGATATTGGCAGGGACCGAATGGTCTGCGGTTGGGATTGGTTGTCAAGGTTGCCTACAATCTTGGGATTCGTTGTGACCCTCTCTACGAAGTGTTTTGGTTTAGTCGTGGTTACAACATCGTGCATTCCGGCAACCAATTGCGCCTAGTGTATGAGAAAGACCGGACTACCGGCGATGTGAAAATAAATGTTTGTCCTTGACTTGGAAGAACGACTATTTATTGTTGAGTTGGCCGATGCGTCCGATAAGTAATGTGACGGCATGCGGTTTAAGTGGAAATTTTTTAGAGGAGCTTAGTCTATTACATCATGGAAGTCTCAAAACCCTACATTGTTACCCTCTTGAATGAGGAACTCACCAAGACTGATAAGTCTGAAATCAAGAAAATGATTGACAAGCAGGTAGAAAGTATGCTAAAGTCAGATCTAAAGAAGGCGCTAGAAGAAGAGTTGGAAAAGGCGCTTAAGACTAAAGAAGTAAAGGGAGACATCGGTGAGATTGCCAAGACTGTCATCAAGAAACTCTATAAAGACCTCTCTTTCCATCATCCCTATATCATTGATCGTATTAAAATCTAGCGTCAATGTATAGTGGTGTTAACGACATGTCGGACTGGATACACCTGATGCATGGCTCAAATGCGAAGGAAGGCGATTTTATCAAAGATCTGGGTCCTACACAACGGTCTCTCGGATATGTGATTGAAGTCAACATGCATACAAACATGATGAAAGTTAATTTTCCGAAAGTTGGAAGACTGTCCTGGGTTATTTGGGAAAATCACGGACAATATAAGGTCGTCTGACTATTTATCCCCTTCTTAAGGAGCTAACAAGATGCTAACAAAGATTTTTATACTCGTAATTGGTGCTTTTAGTGCTGGATTGGCCGCTGGGAACTTTTTTATTGCTGAAGATAGCGATGTGGGTGATGCGGCATGGCCCGACGCTGTGTTGGAGCAGAAATTTTTTTTGCAAACAAACCCCATCAAGACAATAAACCCTGCCACTGAGTGTCGAGTTTTCAATGAATCTCTGAGTTTTGAACAAAACCTTGTAAATTGTACTCGGTCAAACGTCGTTCGGGTTGATATATAATATGTGGACATCGAATTTCAGCCGGGCGATATTGTCGTAGACTTCATTGATGGCGATGTTGGACTTTTATTGGAACGCTTTGATGTTCTAGAAAACTCAACAGACGAAAATATCCGGGGAAGAATATTCGCTTGGGACATTATTTGGACTGGGCCCAAGATTAAAACCTATAACAGGTACACACCTTATACAGAAATAGGTCTAAAGAAATGCATCGCGGAAGGGATTTTACAGCATTTTTCTGGTATATAATGTATGAGCGCTCTGAACGAGGAATTGTCATCGATTGAACTTAAGCCGGGCGATATTATTATCGATCATATGGCGGGTTATGTTGGAATTCTCATAAAGCGCGAGAGGCGTATCGATATCGTGCAAGATGACATGTATTTTTGGCAGATTCGATGGTCAACCGCCTTCCCAAAGTCAAAAGAAGCAAGGAAACGTAAAAAAGAGTTGAATATTCTAGGTTATCTCGAAGAAGATACTTTAAAATTGTCAATTTTAGTAGGCGCAACAGAAAAATACTCATCCGATGACCCCTAAATGACAGAAACAACTTGGCTAATCAATGTAGGTGACTTAGTTTTGGTAAAATCTTATGATTTCGCTGAAACAAGAGCCATATTTCTACAGGGTGTGGTCATAGGTGAAAAAATTGAGGACCAAAATACGATATTTCCTTGTGTCCGCGTCCATATTTTTGCCGAAAACGCCTGGCGTGAGTGCTTTCCACATGAAATAGAAATAATCTCTTCAGCATAGTGTCTCTATATACTTCGTGGGCACGATATTTCGTAAGATACTGTTTTGGGGAACGTTAATAGCGGTCCCCCTTAATTTATTTATCTTCGGAATCGGCTATTATGCAGGCGACCGGACATTACAATTCTTGCCAATGTTAAATATTGCGCTCCTCTCAATACAATTTCTTAAAAAGGAGGAGAAAAGTAATGAAAAATAAGATCTTAGCAGCACTTTTGCTATTGGTAGGGGGTTTAGCTACCGCAACCGCCGTAACCGGCCACGACGTCGCTTCAGGACCGGTACCGGCAGACTACAAAACCATTCCAGTACACTCTTCCATGAGTAGAATAGAAGGGCGTATCCGCGAAGCAGCCGTAAAGGTGTCCAGAATCGAAGGAGGACACGGCTCAGGCTCTCTTATTGAGTACAAGGGGTCTCACTTCATCCTGACTGCGCAACACGTAGCAGACGGCGTACCGGGACAGATGTACGTCATTGAGAAACACAGTCACCGCAAGATGGGAATTCTCATCTACAGTGACCCTTTGAATGATATCGCTCTATTATACTTGCCTCCGTTTGAAGAGATTCCGAATATTAAGCCAATGCCATGGCGGCCCTTAGAAAAACTGGCCGAGATTGGAACAGAGATCAACTATTCTGGATATCCAAGTTTTCACGCCCTTTTAACCTTCAGAGGTTCCATTGCGGGTTATGAGACACACCCAATTGCTGGAACACAGCTTATTCTAAATGTGTTTGGTTGGTTTGGCTCTTCTGGCTCAGTAATTTACACTGATGATGGTTACATTGTAGGTGTATTATGGGCTGTAGATGTCGATAGTCGTAGAAATCAGGTTAACGAAGACATTGTATGGGTATCCCCTATCCAAAACTTCGACATGCACCTAGCCTTGAGTGGTTTGTGCGCACAGGCACCAGATTTAGTCGAGGCATGCGAATAAAACCACTTCATTTTTAGTATGATCGCAAGAAAGATGCTATTTATTAATGAAACTTTGGGATTTGTCATAAAATAACTATTATTTCAGGTTTTCTCGAACAAGAACAAGTGCGATCTATCCAAAAACTACTTCATAGATACGAGAGGGCCTGCAAAAAGTGGTGAAAAGGTGATAATATATAATTATGAGACTGCTGTTTGAAAATTGGCAGAAATATTGTGATATGGATGGAGTGCTAGTAGATTTCGAGCTAGGCGCAGCAGAATACATTACAGGCGACTTAAAGGCTGGAAAGGCACCTGAGTTAGCCGAAGAGATTGGGCGCGATTACGCGACTGTTGAGGATATTAAGTCTAATAAGCCCGTAAGAAAATACATGTACAAAGAACTTTCTGATCATGTAGATTATTGGGCAAATTTGCCATGGACGAAAAACGGCAAAGCACTATGGAGCTTAATATCCCCTTATAATCCTAATATTCTCACCACTCCCATGGGTCGTGGCTCAGAAATTGGCAAGCAGGCTTGGATTGATAAAAATCTATCTCCATCGCCAAATCAAGTTTTTATGTCTAAAGACAAATACCTTTGGGCAAACAAAGACAGTATCTTAATCGATGACTGGACTAAGAACACAATACCATGGACAGAGCACGATGGAATTGCGATTCTTCACTCAGATGATGATTATCAGAAAACTGTAAATGCGTTAAAGGAACTAAATATAATATGAAACTCCTACTTGAAAATTGGCGAGAGTATTTGGATGAGAACGAGGAAGTTGTCAAGAAAACCTTTCGAATAGATGGTGGCCGGATAGTGGTCATTGAAAACAGTAAATGGGCTGGCGGTGCCCATTCGATAAGTGGTTTTTTTGTTGATGAAGACAAAAGGGGCAAAGGCTTAGGAAAGAAATTAATCCAATTAGTATTGAATAAGTATCCGGGTGAAGAAATCTCCGCACAAGTAAGCAGTTTAGCCTCCTTGAAAGCTTTTATGGATTTAGGCTTTAAGCCTCCTGAGAAACCTGATGCATCGTTCGAAGAAGCGGAAGACATTTTTAGCCGCAACTATGGTAGTCTAAATTTGAGGATAAACAATGAAACTCCTACTTGAAAATTGGCGAGAGTATTTGAGCGAAAGAGTTTATGGCAATTTGATTACTGCTTACTCTCGCACATCTCGTTTAGCTAATATCAAGAGTATGCTAAAAAATGGCTGGCGAATTGGCGACTACGGCGATTTTGAGCCTGGGATATATCTCGTTTATAACTTTGAAGAAAGCGAATATGCAGATCGTTGGTATGGCACATATGTTATGAAGTTCGCTATTAAGGCAAATAATAAGTTTTTAATTTTTGACCCAGATGCTGCAAAGACAGTGTATGGAGAGAATTCCGATCTTCGGTCTCAGATTGAATTGATCGATCCGGAACTTCTAGAAGATGAAAGAGTTGAAAGCTGGATAGCGAGGAGGGAAAAATATGGTGGGGGTTTCTCCGCATTTCCATCAGAGCTTAAAGAATCTATTAATGGAATAATGATAAATACTGGACCCAAGAAAGATGGATATGTAGCAGTAATTTACAAACCAGAAAACGTCCTGACTATGACTTCGTGGGCAAAAATTCCTGAATTATATAGCGTTGAAAAACTCCCCAGAGAACAATGGGAGGATGCGGTGTATGCAGCAAAATCTGGTGCTGATGAACTACTTTTGAGATTAATAAAAATATACGATGGCGATGTTTATAAACTAAAAACAAATCCGCCCACACAAGAAGAATTGGAAGCTATCGCAGAAACCATAAGATACCCAGAAGCCACAGAAGAAGATAGTTTGAGAGCTTTAAAGGAATTTTATATTGCGATATATGCTTATCCAGATAGTATAAATGATATGACATTAGAAGAACTTATAGAAGAAATATATGAAACAGATTATATAGATTTTTCAGGCTTAAGTGCATCGGAGATCATTGCAGAATATGTCGACGCCGAAGATATATCAGAATTTATACAACCCGGCAAAGAAGTAGCTTTGCGTAATATAAAAAGCTTTTTGAATATTCGCGATAGAGGGGCGCGAGACTTTGAAGCCACCACATTTGATGAATATTTAGAATGGATGAAGAAAATAGGACTTGATCCTCAAAAACGAACAGATCCATATAGCAGAAAAACACTCGAATGGAATAGAGAGGTCGATGGCATACAATTACCGCAAAGGATTAAATTGGCATAATGAAACTCCTACTTGAAAATTGGCGGAAGCTTATAAATGAAGAGGTTGTTGATTTCCCAAGTGAGGCAACCGCTTCCGAGCGTTATGAAAGTTATAAAACACATATGGACTCAGCAATTGAGCAAATAAAGTCTTTAGAAAAGATTTTTGAGCGACAAGGTTCAACCACAGAAGATTTAGTTAAGATTAGAATGAGTCTTGAAATATTGCGAGATGACGAGATGCTGAAATACGACATAGAAGGATACGAATGAAACTCCTACTTGAAAATTGGCAGGAATATTTGGAAGAAGAGATCTCAAAGATATACTATTGGCAAACGAGAGGTCCTTGGAAAAGTGAAAGTCAAATTGAATTTGGTGTTACTCATGTTCCAAAAGCAACACCTCGCCAACGAGATAGAACAGAAGAAATATTTGAAGAAGTTAGAAAAGAAAAGTTTCCAGATCGTCCAAGTCGCTTAAATTGTGTCTATTTATGTGAAAATCTTAAAGGTTGGGAAGGAAAAAGCTTTTGTAGTTATCCTGCTCGCAACAATAGTGAAACTTATGAAGTGGAACTTCGCGGAGACTATAATTTATTTAAGACGAATGCAGAATATTGGACCGAGGCTGTGATGAGAGGAGATGAAGAATCAGCAAGAAGTTATGCTGAAGCTTATTGGGAGGGCGCCGGTGAATATGTAACATCTTTAGAAATACTCGTCGATCCGCCAGAGGCAGCGATAATAGTGGAGAAATACGAAGAATGAAACTCCTACTTGAAAGTTGGCGTAAGTTCGTATCCGAGGAAGAGGACACACAGCCCTCTCTGCCCTTGGACCACGTTTTTACTGTGGGCCGGCCCTCAGATGGGGAAATTAGAAGATTACCACAGGAGGAACGCATCGGCGGACTTACTGTATTGCATAGGACAGAACGCCCAGAAACACAGGCAGGGCCGGCAAAATGAGCTTACCTGTTTTTGTAGAAAATAGCAAAGTACCAGTTTGGCTATCAAAGATTTCTCCGATTGAGATTGAAGCTATAAGCCTAGGCGTTTTTGTATTTTCGAGAGGAACAATAAGCGAAACCACGCGCCGGCACGAAACCATTCACTATCACCAATGGAGAGAGCTAGCCTTTCTTCTATTCCCAATTTTATATGGGCTTTTTTGGTTGGTTGGTTTTGCTAGGTATCGAGATGGTGTCAAAGCATATTATGCTATACCATTTGAGCGTGAGGCTTATGTAAATGATGATAATCCAGACTATTTAGAAAAAAGGCCATTTTGGGCATGGAGAAAGTATTTATGAAACTCTTAATTGAAAATTGGCGAGAGTATTTAGACGAAATGGTGTCAGATGGCAGAGGGCTTGCACATCACGGACAGTTCAAGGGCTTAATTGAAAGAGATGTGAATATACCAAAAATGGTAGGCTACCATGTGACCAGAGCGGTGTTTGATCAGTTTGATAATAGCAGATTAGGAAGCAATACCGATATGGGTAAAGCCGGCCAAGATAAATATAACTTAGACAGCTATCTCGGACATATGTTCGTTCCAGATTATCAGCAATTAGGACCGCACAAAGACAAGCTTGTGGGAGATGGAAATACCCCTTATATGTATTCTGTCACATTAACGCCCGGTAAGGTAGCCGTGTTGAACATTAAACGATTTAAAAAATGGTTCAGCGCTGATGCGAAGCACTCAAGACAAAATCTTAAGGAATTTGGAAAATGGCTGAAGCAAAATGGATACGGTGGCTTGCATTACTCAGATCCGACGATGAAAGGCAGACTTATGGCTGACACAATACAAATATTTGATGCTGGTGATACCAAGATCAGAAGTATCTGGAACATGGATACAGACGTAAGATTCCGAGCCAAAGATTTACAAGGTCAATCATTTGCAGATGCTTTTGGGGCTAACCAATGAAACTCCTACTTGAAAATTGGCGAGAGTTTGTAAACGAAAAGAAATGGGAAGATTATGAGATCGACAAAAATACTTGGACCGAATTCTCTCCTGATGAAATAGAAGCCTCTCGTGATCCTATTGAGGTGGATCTTCCAGAGGAATTTATAGCCTTAATTAACAAGGCTTATGAAAAAATTGGAGGAAACTTTGATTTTGGGGCCCCCGAAGACGTTCCCGGTGATGCTGATATTTGGGCGGCAATCGATATTGATGATGACCCCGAGCCCGACGCTCTTAGAATCGGAAAAACAAAACCGCACGGTGTTAAGCTCTCTGCTTCGGGGCACGACGGCACTCGCCCAGGAATCAATGCTTACATACAAAAAACAGCCGATTTGTTAAATAGTCCCGGCTATTACGCAGAAATGTCTAAAGGGATTGCCCACGTTATGTTAAAATATCATAATGTTTCTTATGTTGATGATCCTGAAAAAGTACAGAAGATTTTAGGACCATCAAAACTAATTAAATGGCTTGGACCTCACCCTGAAGGAAAATATCCTGGTATTGATGGATGGTACACCCGCACTATCTCAGGGCACGAGGATGAATTAAAGATTATGTTAGGAGAGCCAAACGCATGAAAGATTGGCTTCAAGATTGGAATAAATTTCTAAACGAAGAGAAACAAGTTGTTTCAACGCGAGAAGAACTAGTTGATCTATTGCGAGATAATCCTGACCAAAAAAGAAAGCTGGATATGCGCAAGGGAGAAGGACACAAGTCTTTTGGCGGTGTCTTCAATCCGCCAATACAGGTTGAGTTCGATTATGGAGAGTTTCCAGAGTTGATCAATCCTGCCGACGGCATGGGTTGGGATATAATTCTTGCTGACAACTCTAATATAGATGACGATAATCTATTGCCAGTTGGGCACTTTGGTTACATTCAAGATAAAGATCTATGGAATAACCATGGTGTATACGATATGCCAGAAAAGGTGGGCGGAAACTCTAAGATTGTTTTGTCAAAAGATGGCAATATTAGTGGCGCCGAAAAAGATCATCTTACAAAATTCTTCGAAGATATGTGGCAGTTTGAAAAGCCGGAATGGTATACTGTTGAAGAAGAGCGTATTCTTCGAGAAGTTACCGAAGACGAGCTACGAGTAGTTGAAGATATCTTAGATAAAATGGCTGAGGATCCAAAATGGCTGCCATTTAATGATATATTTGGCGACAAAACTCGGTTAGTCATTAACTTTCCAACTATGGATAGACATTCTGAACTTGGTAGATTTGCTGATGTGATACAGAATCAGCTTGGACTATCTGTAGACTGGAACAAAGGTACTGTTTCCGCTGATAGACGATGGAATGACCACGTCGGTGCAACAGAACGCATCGCAAACAGGCTTGTCGGAGGGAATGCCAATGAACAAGATAGTGGAGTAATAGAAAGAAGCTTTACCATGAAAATTGGTAAGTATTTTGCTAGATTAGAAAATCTTTTAAAGAAACTTTATGATACAAAACACGCGGTGAGATCGAACAGATTCGTGCACATGCAGTCGCTTTCTTCAAGGATGGTAATAGATGCTATAGGCGAAGATGGAAATAAGCGATATGACCAACTTTTGAATCAATTAGAATTGTATCTAGGAGGATCTGGAGGGAAAGCTAATAAGCACTGGTCGTCTAAAGATAGAGAAGAAGGAGATCCTGTTTCGGAATTCCCGGAATTTGCCGACTATTGGCAAAAAAATGCCGCTTATATTAAGCAAAATCTGAGTTCTCTTAACAGCGATAAGTATTCAATAATCATTACTCGACACCCAATTGATGTTCTTCGAATGAGTGATTATGAAAATATTACATCTTGTCATTCTCCTCCAAGCCAAGAAAAAGTTGGGCAAAGTTACTATAAATGCGCGGCAGCAGAAGCTCAGGGCCATGGGGCAATTGCATATGTTATAGAAACAGAAGAACTACTTTCTGAAACAAACACAGGTAATATTGAAAGCGCCGAGCAGGAAATTCAAGAAGGCGAAATATTTTACGACGATCAGAGGCCCCAAGATACGGGAGATATAAGACCAGTTTCGCGAGTTCGGGTACGGAAGCTAATGTACTCTGAAGATGATGAGACTGGCGGCCAAGATTTTGCGTTACCTGAAAAGCGTATTTACGGCGCCGGCATTCCTGGCATAGCCGATCGGGTTCGCGAGTGGGGTAGACAAACACAAGAAGCAAAGATTGAGAATCTGCCAACAAAAGATGGCAAAATTAATCTCAACGATTTCCAGATATACGGCGGATCTTATGAAGACACTGCCGGGTGGGTGGGTCGTGAAGAGTTGATGTTGCTTCTTTTGCAAAAACCAAGCAACGATTTTACTGGCAGGATTAGCCAAAACATAGAAACTGAAGATGATTTAGATGCTGAGCTTCTTGGTGACCCAGCCGGAATGTATGAAAATGAGTGCCGGCTGATTGCAGCGGAATGGAACAATAGATATGCTAGTGTTAGTGTTGGTTACCAAGTAGAAGGTGATGGAGCCGATGGTGTTTATATTGGAGCAGAAGCTACGATACACATTAAATGGGACGCTGACGAATGGACTAGCCTTCCCAATACTTGGGACAGAATTGTAAGTTATAGCGCCGATGAGTTAAATGGCTTGTTTGGAGATCTTTTTCTAGACCGGGCCCGCTTGTATCGTTCGGGGCAGGAAATTAAATGGGAATGTTCGCTTAATCTTGAGCACCCAGATTTCGGTGGACAATCTTATATGGTAATACCATACGAGTTTAATGAGATGTGTGAGGTCGTCGATGTAAACGCTGACGATAGACGGGATGCTTTTAAGGAATATCTTACCGAATACTTTAGACGCGAAGGATTTATACAAGGCGCCCAATATGTGCAACTTGCTATGTCGATTGAAGATGGAGGGGGTGACCACCTAGAGTGGGATGTAGAAACCGACGGTGAGTATACAAGTTCATATGTGTCGTATGCTTCTGTTAGTTTTTATTATGATCCAGAAGAATGGAAAATAGATCCGAGAGTATTACTTCAAATATTAGATTCGCGCGATTTTAAAATATTATTAAGAAATAATATGCTAGCGGGCCCTAGAAGACAAATATCTACTGATTATTATCTTGATATTTCAAGCGCCGGCGCCGTTGATGTCGGAGGCGAACTTAAATATACAATCCAGTTTAAGATCACACTTGATGATCCAGACGAAAGAGTAGAGTTATTTAAAGAACTCGTCACCGGTGATATGGATGATGAAGACGAAATAACACGAGTATTTAACAAAACTCTTGCTCAAATAAAATACGAAATGAGCCATGGCACTGCGTGGGGATCAGACCTCGACGATATTCAAGAAAGCATGCAGCGGCGATGGACAAGATTCCTGCTGGATGTATGAATACAACGCGAAATTAGACAGAATCATTGATGGTGACACGGTAGACGCCCTCATTGATCTAGGTTTTGATATTTGGATCAAAAAGCGTATTCGTCTATACGGCATAGATGCCCCTGAGACACGCACAAGAGACTTAGAGGAGAAGAGCCTAGGGTTCGCTGCCAAGGAGCGCTTAGAAGAGCTTCTAGAGGCTTCTGGGGGGCTGTTTGTACTCTCTTCTGCTGGTGTTGGCAAGTATGGCAGGTGTCTTGGGACAATCTTTATCGATAACAAAAACATAAATGAACTTTTAATTTCGGAAGGCCACGCGTCGATATACGAGTAAGAAATAGGTTATTTTATTACTTCTATAACAAATATAAAAGATACGTGACCGGGGAGTGTTCTGTAACACTTTTAAATGCAGCAAGAGCCTAGTTATGTCTGTAAGAGGAGATAGAAATGTCGCAAGATCAGCCGGGTTGGGGAGAATATTCCAGATTAGTCCTACAGCAACTTGAAACTTTGTCTTCAGGGATCGAGTCATTACGCACAGAACTTCAAGATATGAAAGGCCAGCTTACTGAGCTTAAAGCTAAAGAAGATCGTGTACAAGACTTGAAAGCTTGGAAAGAAAAGATGGACGAAGTTGCTTCCCCCACGCAGCTAAAAGAACTTGTGGCTCATGTAGAGGAACTTAAGACCTTCAAGACCAAAGCTGTGACTATATTTATGGTTGTTCAGTTTGGAATGGGTGTCGCCATGGCTCTTTTATCATATTTTAAATAACCCGTATCTCACATATTTCGATGTCATCAAACAATAAACCCACTGTTGAACAGGTTTTGAAAGTATTGATGAGACAATTAACAGGAAAACTAACTGAATCAGATTCTGTTGTTCCGCAAATAATCATTAAAGGCGAAGGAAATATTTGGGCCTGGGATCCGTATAATAAAAAGTTAATTTGCGTAGAAAGAGGAACCATCGGCTATATTCTTATGGAAAAACACAATTTAGAAAATAAAACATTAATTTATTGCTCGGGTGGTGATATAATCTGTATAGACCCCGACGAGATCGAGCCAATTGGTTTAAATTAATGTTTTATGCGTTTAATTCATTCTGGTATGGAGTGACAGCTTTATGTGCGACATGGATGTTTTATAGTTTGTTCGACTATGAAGCCTGTGTTGTTACACTATTAACCCTAATATTTTTACAAACTAAAAGGAAAGATGAAAATACAAGTAATTAATTATAGAACAGGCGCCGTGAAAGTGTTTGATTCAGAAGAGGAAGAAATTCAGCCGTTTATTTACAAAGAGCGTTATTATAAGTCAGGAAGAGTGCATAAGCCTACTTATAGACAGGATGGAAGGGAAAAAAACAAGCCATAAGAAAAGAAGGTACCTTTCTCAAAGACTTCAAGATGAAAAAGGACCTATCTTTCTAGTCTTTATTCACACCCCTGAAAGATATTTTACGAAATCGGAGGGGCCATTTAAAGATCAAACAAAAGCTTTTGAGGTGATGGCCGAGCATTTGCGCCGTGGCCATATTTCATGGATTGTCTCATACGATGCATAAAAAAGATGATTTTGGCTCGATAGTCGAAAAAGACTTCAGAGTAGGAGATATTGTAGAGTGGTCTACATTTAATGCTATAGAATCTGAATGGACGACCCATTACGGAATTATTACCACTATTTGTAAAGAGATTGAGTCAGAAAGATTAGTATCTGTTTCCAAAGTGTTGCCACTTAATGGCCCACAAGTAGAAATTAAGTTTTTCACAGCCAGTTTAAGATTGGTTTCAGAAAGAAAGGGGTCGTAAGAAGCCAATGAGTTCTAAAATAGATCATGTAGCATTATTAGTAGATGATTTGGAAATAGCCGAGACTTGGTATTTAGAAAATCTAGATGCTGTAGTTGAATTTAAGGATCAATATTATACCAGACTTCGTTTACATCATACCTGTATTGCTTTAATAGACAGGACACACTACCCACGAGAACATATAGGAATTTTGATAGAAAATATCGAAGATTTGCCCACTGAGCGAGGAGAAGTAGTGAAACATCGCGATGGGACCATAGGAGTTTATGTAAAAGACCCTTTTGGTAACTATTTAGAGTATATTTGGTATTCTGACAACCAAAAGAAGGTTTTTTTGAAAGATGGCTGATATTGATTCTTTAATGCCGCTGATTAAACACTTTATGCCCTTTGCTCAAGAGCGAATGGGGTTTAAAGAGCCACCGCGCTTGTTTCTTAAAGGAGACACAGATAATGCGTCCGATCCTCTAGGACGGACAGCTTTCTATGATCCTGCCGAACGCGCGGTGACAGTGTATATCACCAGTCGTCACCCAAAAGACATTCTAAGGTCCATATCTCATGAGCTTGTTCACCACACTCAAAACTGTAATGGTGATTTTAGCGATGCTGGTGAGATGGGTGAGGGGTATGCACAAAGCAACCCTCACATGAGAGAAATGGAGCGTCAAGCATACGAAATGGGGAATATGTGTTTCCGAGATTGGGAAGACACAATAAAACAGACTATTTATCATGAGCATCTAAATAAAGGAGATTATACGATGTCAACTAAAGATTGGAAAAACAAGGAGATGAAAAGTCTTCTCTCAGAGGCATGGGGGTTCAAAATGGACCTCAATAGAATAAACGAGGTGTCCGACAACGAAGATGTCATGGATGCAAAGGAGGAAACCGAAGGTGATGCCGTCGATGCTGAAGAAGAAGCGGCACTTGAAGAAGATTCTGCGGCTAAACACAGAACGGCCGGGAATACCATCGACGAGGAAAGCGATGCTGAAATCGAAGAATGTGGTGAAATGCCAGAAGAAGGCGAGATTGTCGTAATGGGAGATGAAGAGTCTGGTGTCGAAGTTGGCGCGGAAGATCCTGCCGAGCGTGTAGGCGCACTGATGGATGAACTTAAGGGATTACTGATGCAACTCGCTGGTGGTGGTGAGAGTGCGGCCATGGCAGATGAAGACCCTATGGAAGAAGGCGGAAGCGGTCGCAAAGACCCAGTACGCAAGCGCCCAGGCCGCGATTCTGATGATAGAACACGACCTATGCAAGAAGAGAAAATGCGTGCGATGGTGCGCAAGGCAATTAAGGAAGCGATGAAATAAATGTCTGCTGACTCCAATTGGAGTGACTTCTTGCAGGAAGGAATAACTGAAAAGACTATTTTCACTTATATTCAAGGACTACAAGAGGTTATCAACAACCTCCAACCTAAAACCCTTAAAGAAAAGAACCGTCTAACGCTTGCAAAACAACACTTGCGAGAAATTAGACGGCAAGCTCGACGTATGCTCAACGAAAATGTTGAATTGCAAGAAAAGCTGACGTTACTAGAAGAAAACAAAGGAGGTGAGTAAATGGGCGGTGCTGGCGGACATATGCGTCATCCTCATGATTTAAATGAGGTGGAAGATGGTCAAGATGTTGTTAACCTTTTTAAAGCTATTCCAGCTTATCTTAAAACCAAAGAGTTTCAAGGTGGTGCATCTTCTTCTTTAAAGGTTGATGGTAGTAATAATGGCTTAAAAGTTGTTGTACGTAATGGCGACTATACTTTTGCAGTTGATCGTGGGACACAGATGGCCGCTGACGTGGCGGGAGTGTCCTTGGGCGACATGGACATCCGATGGCCCGAGAAAATCGATCCTGCGACCGGTGAGGCCAAGCCACGGGGGCTGATGGGTTCATCTATACAACTTGTTACTATGATGAATGAGGCTTTAGCTGCAAATCGAGCCAAGATGGTTGGATTATTAACACAACTCGGCCTTTTACAAGAAGACGGCTACCCCGATTTAAGTAAGTTTATTATGATCGAGTGGGTCGAGCGAAGAGCATTTGATCACCCCACCAATCCTGATCTCGGTAGAGCGAACGTTATTTATTATCCTTACGATTTTATTGCGTTTCTTGGTGTAAATCAGTTTTTTGAAATGACCAATCGTCACGGTGAAGTCACGCGACCGAGTGACCTTAAGGCCACAGAAGAAGACTCGGGTCCTGGAAAACCTGCTTCTTATGATCGCGAAGCACTATCGGAACTCGTTGAAATGGTTAAGCCATTTGCCCCTGAAGGTTTTGAGGTTTTATCTCCAATCTCCCTTAAAGTCGCGGTGGGCGGTGATGTGCCAGAAGAGGAACAGGAAGCAGCAGTCACAGAGGCTGTTAGCACTTTAGCTCAAAACATCGATGCCACATTACAAGAGCAGATTCCGATTAGACTGCACAGCGGCGACGATAGGTTACCAACTACTCACACTTTAGAAGAGTGGTTAGGAATGGCCGAGAACTTTCCCTATAAGCCAGATATCAAGATAAAACAAATGGTCGGCGAAGAAGAACGCATTAGAAAAGTCAGCCCTTTTCACAAAGATATTCATAAGGCTCTGTTTTATGAAAATGTTGCGTTACCCGATCTTGTTGTTGATACAGAAATAGCTGAAGCTGTTCGCGGGGATTTAACTCCTTCACTAAAAGCGCTCTATGGTGCAATCTTTATAGAAGCCGCACGAAGATTAGGTAATACTGTCAAACAATCTTTAGGTTCGAGCGTAGAAGAGTTTGGACCTACGGTCAGTCATGAAGGGGTTGTTATCGATGCTGGAATGAAGTTCGGAGATAAAAAAACAGGACACCCTTTTAAGATTACAGGAGAGTTCATTGTGGATGCCACCGGTGGTGCATATGCTGGCGGTCAAGCATTGGAAGAGCAGGGAGTAGATTTAGAAGTTATCGAAGATGAAGGTGGAGATCCTGTTGTCGATGTAGATGCTGCTCCGCAAACAGTTGCGTTGGTGCCGGGAGCATTTAAGCCTCCACACAAGGGGCATGCCGATATGGTGAGAGCCTATGCAACTGGAGATGGAGTGCCAAAAGCAGATAGAACCATTATTTTGATTTCCAACCCTGAAGGTGCTTTACGCAGTTTGCCTCATGATAGTTCAGAAGTAAACGCAGAACATTCCCGACAAATTTGGGAAACAGTTTTTTCCGATGTTACAAGTTTGCCGGGTGTTGAAATAGAAATAGCTTCTTCAGACATGCGATCTCCGGTGAGTATTGCTTATGAATATATTAGCGAAACAACTCCACTAGATATTAGGGCCGGCGACAATGTTATTCTGGGAGCAAGCAGAAAGGACCGCGATTACGAGCGCTGGAAGGGTGCTACAGAGTATCATAAGAAGAAGCAGGGGGTGAATGTCCTTGCCGGCGAAGAGTACGCTGTGGAGCCTTCAGAGCGCTCTGATGGTAAAAACTTTAGCGCTAGCGATTCGCGGCAGTTGATCAGCAATTTGGTTACTAATCCAGAAGATATGGAATCACTTCGACAATTAACTGAATATATCCCACAAGATAAGATTGATGAGTTATATCGTATTCTCGGACAGCCATCGCCTGTTTCACCAGAACCGCCCGAAGAAGCAGAGATAGAAATAATACCGCCAGAAGAATCCGAACTGGAGGAACTGTCGGCAGTCGGGGCAGGCGCCATCGAAGGACCTGGCGGAAGAAGAAAGAAAAAGAGCATTATTAGAAGAGAAAATAAACAAACCGTTGATGACGTAATAAGACTACTTATGGAAAGAGGTATCATGACATGAATAAGCAAGAAGAACAAGATTTTAGAGAGAACATACGAACTCTTATTAAGCTTGTAAAAACCAAAAAGAGCTTTAACGAATCTCGAATTCGCAGTTCTCTAAAAACTCTGGCAAGGCTAGAACTACAAAGGATGATCAGTGAGCGAGAAGTCGCTGATACCGATCCGACTCCCAATAAATCAACTGGAATTAATATCCTGGAAGACCTTCTTAAGAAGATCGTCCCCGTGCTGGAAGTGGACTATAAGAGTCTGACAACTAGTGATGAACAGCGGCAGTCTTTCCGCGCCCACGTCATTAACGCAATTGTGGCTACCCTCACTCCGGTTGAGGCAAACAATCTAGCTGGCGAAGAGGCTAGCCAAGGTACAAACCCCGCGGAAGTCGATGATATAGATGAAGAAATCAACATCGATGTTGGTGACGACGCTGGGGCCGATGACGACAAGTTTATTGATATTCGCACAGATGCAGAAATAGCTGCTGATGAAGAGACTGAAGAAGAGGATCCTGTAGGGGATTTTGGTATCGAAGGTCAGGATGAAACCGGTCGCAATATGGCTTATAACTCGTTTAAGAAGATTGAAACCTCTATCATTGATTCTTATGAATTGCTTTCAAATCCAGAGGATCAGGAGCTATTTTATGATTACCTGATCGCAAACACTAAGCTGTATTTCGATAAGTTCGAAGATGAGTTGACCCCAGAACTAAGCGAGCCAACTAATCAGGCTTACGCTACTGCCAGCCAAGATCTTGACTCTGATAGCAGTGAAGAAGAACTAGAAATCGAATTATAGGACGGCATCCGCGCCGTTTGGACTCATGTGCTGTGATTGTTAGTTGAGCGCTAAAGAAGTAAAATCACTAGACATTGAATTTTAATTAATTAATTTCACTTGACAGAGCTTTGAAATGCTGGTACATTATGGATGTGGTGGTGCTGTGATAGTAATTGATTGCAGACATAATTCATATTCAATCTAATATATCTAATATATCAAAACAAATGAAAAAAAGCAATAGACATAATACTACAGCTTTTAACAGTGTTAGAATTAAATTAGAAGAAGAAGGGTTAATTAATAATGAATTGCTTGTTTTGATAGCAGCGCTTTCATTAGAAGATCTGATTGCTTTGAAATTAGAACTGGCATGTGGTGAGGTTCGAAATCGTCTATATGGATTTGACATATGGAGAAATCTAAAACCTATTGTCCAGGAATCAGTCTTGAAGTTTGCGATCTCAACAAGAAAGTCAAAAAAAGATGCAGCCCGATTTCTTGGACTCAATTATTTAGAATTCAAAAAGTTACTAACTAAATACAACATAGAGGAATACTTCGACATGGTTTAAGTAGGAGATGAACAAGTTGGTTAGAAAAATACTTATAGCAGGCTCCAAGCCAATCACGAGCCTGCTGGTCAAAGGGTGACGAAAAAAACACTAAACTGTGGTTCTAGCAAGTGGTGAGCAAGAGATCCACGACCAACTGGTGTCATATATATAAAGGTGCAATATGTGGAAAGTGTATAAATGGAATGGTCACTATATCGAGGGGGATTTGTTAAGCAAGCACTCATCCGAAGAAGCAGCCCTCAAAGCTGCCAAGAAGGCCATAAAGTTTAATAAGACAGAAAAAGAGAAGAAAAAAAAGGAGATACTTATTTGGCTTGACGGTGAAAATGGAACACCGTTAGGTGTGATCGTTAAAAAAACAAAATAATGGGGACGAAATGGCTTCGACAGGGTAAGAAAGAGGCATAGTGCAAGTAGGTTAGATACGACCTTAACAGTTCAAAACAATAGTTGCAAATAACAACAATCACTTCGATTCTGTTCGCCTAGCGGCTTAATCGGGAGGTTGCTCAGAGCCTTCTATCCAATTTGAGCAAAACAACAGACAAGTTGTAAAAATCAAAACCATCTATTGCAACAGGACGGTAAGCAATAGATTATAACCGTCTACCTTTGTCAGTTTGGACGGTATAAACTGAATAAACTTGTGAATGACTAGAATTAGACTTATTTTGGACGACGGTTCGATTCCGTCCGTCTCTACCATTGCGGGTGTAGCTCAGCGGTAGAGCCTCACGTTGCCAACGTGACTGTCGCTGGTTCAAATCCAGTCACCCGCTCCATCAAATAATCATAACAAACAAAAGGAAAAATAATGATTAAATTACTCACACTTGGACTTATTTTGGCTGGTTGCCGAGATAATCTTAATTATGATGACGTCTATACTGGCGACACTCACGGCAAAATCTCAGGCATTGTCACTTCTACTGATGGCGCCGCCCTCGCAGGAGTCACTGTGACTGCGCAGGATGCCACAACCACCACAGATGAGAACGGAATTTACACACTACTTGATGTTTCTCCATCTCAGACTATTGTAGTGAAGTTTTCAAAGCAGGGCTATGCTAAGAATTACAAGACCACAGCAATGCAGACCTGGGAGACAGTTTCTTCTAATGCCTCACTGCTTGAAGCCGATGGTACTTCTGTCATTGACAGCCAGATCTCTAACACTGTCGTTGTAGAAGGCACTACTGTTAGGTTTTCAGAAAATTCATTTGTAAATGCTGATGGTAGTGAATATGTAGGAGATGTTACTGTTCAGGTGACTCACGTAGACCCCTCTACAGACGACCTAGTAGGCGCTCCACGGGATTTGACTGCGATTACTAGGCAGAGTACCGACTCAACTGCAAAAGACGCCACAACGGCGTCTCAGCTAGTTTCTTATGGAATGGTAGATGTTTCCCTCTTCAACGCTGACGGCGAAGAACTCAATCTTTCTTCCGAAGTCCCAGCTTACCTAGAAATTCCTATTACCAATGGTGAACTACCGGATCTATATCATCTTTCTGATGGCGATAGTCAGTCGGCTTGGTCTTTTGATCCTGATATTGGCTCATGGGTAGAAGAAGGAGTTGGAGTGATTGTAGAAGAAGACGGAAACTCATATTTTCAGTTTGAGGCTGATCATTTTTCATGGTGGAATTGCGATCAGGGCTTTGTCCCCTCTTGTGCTACAGGTAAGGTGATAGACACTTTAGAATTTCCTGTTAGAGGTGCTGAGGTTATTTGTGCCGGGGGACAGTCAACCACCACCGCAGTAACTGATGATGATGGAAATTACGTCTGTAGTATTCTTGTTGGAGATACAGTGAGATTTACCGGCACAACTTTTGTTGATAATCGCAACTGGTCAAACAACGTCAGCAAGTTTATGGATGGCGAAGGAAGCGATGCCAACACATGTGAGCCTATTGAAACCATCCAGATCGATGTTTGTCGTCTTGCCGGCGCCATTAATGTTCAGAACATGCGCGGCACTAGCGAAACAATACAGGAAATGGAAGCTGATAATATTATTGCCTTCTTTTGGGAGCCGCTTGGCGAACCTTTCTACTGCGATGACCTTTGGCAGTCTTTGGAGCCGGGCTCATGCTGGACAGGAACTCAAGAAGAGGTCCTTAGTGCCTTCCCGCAGGGTGCTACCCCTGGCATGCCAGATGATTCCCGCTCTGTTGGAAGTTGGCTTGAGGTTCGAACCAATAAGAGTGTATACCGCATCGATCGGGAAACAGTTAGCGGTGAACCAAATTACAATTGGGACTCCCATACAGTTGATGGGACCACAGTTTCCGATCACAGGCCAGAAATCAACAATGGTGATATTCTAGATGTCCAGGCTCCCGGTGATTACTCATCTTATTTTGGTGCTTGGGAGTTGGCTGAGTTTGCGACAGTTCCGACGGCTGTAGAATTCAGTAGCGCTGACACTACGTTGGACTGGAACAATGCAAATCTTACTGTGACTTATAATAATCACAATGATGAAAACATATTTGTAAACGTTCTTGTTGGCGAGACACAGATGCTTTGCAAGTTTGATGATACTGGTCGATTTACCGTGAATTCCATGGGACTAGATACGGGCTTCGGAGGACTTTCAATCCAACATGTAGAGACAGAGCTATTTCCTGGTCCTGATGGGCTTCCTATCAGAACCATGGTTATATCTGGCGAGAGTGTCGCTGTTGACATAAAGTAAAATATTGCTTTATTTGAAATAGACTGTGGCGGGGGTAGCGTTTGTTGCCTCCGCCACAAGCATTTTAGGAATAAGAAATCTTCTCCCATATATACTACAGTATGAAGACGCTTAAGTTGGATAGTTCTTACAAACCAATACAAATTATAAGTGTTGAAGAGGCGTTCTGCATGATCTGGTTGAATAGGGCCAATCTAGTAGAAGTATACGACGATGTTTTTTTAAGATCTGCGCATGAGTCTTTTTTAGCCCCTTGTGTTGTTTCAATTAATCGCTTTGTTAACAACTCGAAGTTTTCTCTTATATGTAATAGAAGAAATGTGATACATAGAGACAACTTTACATGTCAATATTGTGGTGTTGTCTTTCCTTTTAGCCAACTAACGCTGGATCACATTATTCCGCGCAGCAGAGGCGGCCTGAAAACATGGGACAATATTGTTACTAGCTGCATGCGCTGTAACCAGAGAAAGGCCAACAAGCTTCCGCATGAAGCCAATATGAAACTCTTGGGGGTACCAAAGGTACCGCCCTATCAAATATTTCACACTTTTGAAAAAGATTCAATCGATGATAAGTGGCGCCCCTACTTAAAGACATGAGCGCCAACCCAAAAAAATACCATATTGATGAGTGGGTGTTTTATTGGCCAACAGAAATCCATGATAAAAAACGCGCATTAATTTTATGGTGTTACAACGATAACAGAACAATATGGGACTATGAGATAATTCTCGATGAAACTGGAGAAAAAAGAAAAGTACTAGAGAGTTCTCTTTTTACAGAATAGCCTCCTACCTACTAATAGGGATGCATCGGGTTTTTGCGATTTTAGTTTCTTTAGTCTGCGTACTTACAGCAGGCTGTACACCTGACTACGGCATTGTTGCACCCGATCCAGTATATATTGAAGTTCCAGTATATATTGAAGAAGAAGTCCCCGAAGACCCAGGCTTAGTGTGGGTTGATGCAGTCACACAGGTGGCTAGTACAAATGGTACTGACATCTTGTGGATTATAGACACGTCATGTTCGATGGACGATGACGCCAGCAGAGTGTTGTCGGGAATCGAAGCAATGATTGATTCCCTTCCGACTTCTGGTTGGCGTCTTAACATGTTGAGCGCCGACCCTCGCGACTATACAGATGAACAGTTTCCTCTGGTACCTGGAGACACAATTGTTGAAGCAGAGAGAATGTATGGTCAGATGTCTCGTGGAAGCCTTGAAAATGGGTTTGAAGCTGCTCAAAAGTACATCGAAGAGAGTGCATACGCTCTCACATGGATGCGAAAGGACGCGTCCTTATTGATTGTCTTTGTGTCTGACGAAGAAGAGCAAAGCACCGCAGTATTTTATACAGTGTCGTCTTTTATTGATTGGCTTGATGACATTCGAACTGGGATATTTGTTTCAAGTATCGTGAACTTTGAACAGTCAGAGTCTTTATGCAATGCACACCCCAGCAGCGAAGGCATTCGTTTTGCAGAGGTTACAAATCACTACGCGGGAGTAATGGTTGATATTTGCTCCGAGGATTGGTCTCCAGGCGTCCGTGATGCTGCGGCACAGCTAGAGCCCTACGAGAGCATAAAACTCTCTCACGAGCCCGTAGAAGGCTCCGTGAGGGTATTTGTGGATGGCTCCATCTACAATGACTGGTACTACGATAACACCGACAACACTGTTTACTTTGTAGTCGTCCCTGAATCAGGGTCCTTAATGGAAGTCGGATATAGGTACCATCCTCTTGATACAGGAAATAGTTAATAAATAATACTTGACAAATCTCTATTTGCGGTTATAATTAAGATTGTTAGGCAAGAAATATTTTGCTAATCATTTACACACTAATAAAAAGGTATTATGATGCATAATGAAGAAGATGTGGGAGAAAACCCCACAGTAATGGTGTCTGGGGGCTTTGATCCCGTACACGCTGGCCATATCCGTTTAATCCGACATGCTGCTGAATTTGGTGACGTCATTGTGGTTGCCAATTCTGATGAGTGGCTTTTCCGCAAGAAAGGCTTTGTGTTCATGGAGTTTGAACGACGTATAGAGATCTTAAATGCGATTAAGGGAGTTATTTTAGTTGATTCTGTAGATGACTCCGACGAAACTGTTTGTGAGGCGATCCGTCGGCTTAAGCCAGATTATTTTGCAAATGGAGGAGATCGGGGCAGAGCCAACACTCCCGAACAAAACGTTTGTGAAGAATTGGGTATTGAGATGCTGTGGAGCATCGGAGGAGATGAAAAGCTCCAAAGTTCTTCGGTTCTAACAAAAAAGGGCCGAGATTACGAGCCTCCTCCTAGGCGAATTCAAACGCCAGTTTCAGAAAGATAGTAAATAATACTTTTACAGATGGGAAATCTGTGTTATTATATACATGAATCAAAGATAGAACTTATGTGGTTTACATTTTTAAAAAAGGAGAAAAAAATGAGCACTACAACAGCGAATAAGGGTGTCAAGAAGCTTGAGGCAGCCGTTGCCTCCCAGAGCGAGCAGCTATCTTCTGTTCTTAATCGGATGAACAGAATGGCTGATGAGATTCACGTTCTTAAGGGTGAACTTAATCGATTTAAGAGCGACGTCGCAAGCGATGTCAAGTATCTCACCGACCGCGTCGATTCTTAAGAGAAAATAATGAACATATATGAAAGATTAGCAACTCTTAACTTGCCTGAAGATACCGATGTCACTCTGACCTATAGTCAGGGAACAGGTGTGTTTGTTCACAACGAAACTGCCGTTGATACAGCAATTGCTGATACAGATGTTATTAGTGAGTTTGCTGATCTAGTCGCAACTCCAGGGCTTCAGACGTCCGTTCCGTATGTCGGCAACGTGCTGGAGACCATGAGAGAAAGCGGCTTTCTAGATGATTATGAGCGCGGCAGTTTTGCATTTGAAGACTTTATTCGTGAAGTTCTCCATGGCAATTTCTATGATCAAGAGTTCATTGGGAACTCGATAAAGCGTTACGATTATAAACGAGGCTTCTGTACTCTAGAGACAACAGTTACAGTCCCTCTGGCTAATTTTCTAGATCTCCAGCCCTTGGTGTATGGATGGGTTGTATCAGTAGCTACCCCTGCTGGTACCCTCACCGTCACCGACGACTAAAGACAGAATTCCCACCGCTGCATCGTCGGCTCATATATAACGATGCGTGGCTGCCAGACGTTACGTTGGCAGGGGTTTACCGGTCATCCTTGGACGCAAAAAACCGGTTTTTTATTCTTGGTTATGTTTAGTCTATAAAGTCACTAATAACGCGAGACAACTATATATGTTATATTTGGTGTTCAATGGCTAAAAAGAATTTTGTTGTAGATACGAGCGTTTATTTGACAGACGCGGACTCGATATTTAAGTTTGATAATCATGATGTGTTTATCCCTCTTAAGGTTTTAGAGGAAATAGACAAACACAAGAAACGCCAAGATATGGTAGGTATCAACGCTCGTAAGATTATTCGAACTCTAGACGAGCTTCGTTCGCGCGGTAGTCTTCAGAAGGGTGTACGTCTAGGCAAGGGAAAGGGCATTATCAAAGTAATGTCTTACAACTGCCTTAAAGATACAATATTCCCGCCTGACTTAGATCTAAGAGTACCTGACCATATTATTGTCGCTACTGCACTGGCAGTGAGAGAATCCCCCACGCGCAGAAAGACTATCGTAGTCTCTCGCGACATCAACATGCGAGTCATCTGCGACTCGATTGGTCTTGAGGCAGCAGACTATCAAAATGAAAAAGCGGTAACATCGTCTGACGATCTGTACCAAGGATTTACTACTCTTTCCATAGACGATCAGGCTATTGAACGGTTCTATGCCAATGAAAAGATACTTCTAGAAGAAGAAGATGTGAAAGAAACTCTTTATCCAAATCAATATATTATGATGGTGTCTAATGCTAATCCTAAAAAGAGTGCCCTGGCTCGCTTTGATGGATACCACAATCCGCTATGTAAAGTTAATAACGATAGAATCCCAGATTGGAAGATAAGCTCAAGGAACAAAGAACAGGCCTTTGCTATCGACTTGCTTTTAGACCCAAGCGTGAAAATCGTTTCTTTGGTGGGACGCGCTGGTTCTGGAAAGACATTGATGGCCATTGCGGCCGGACTCCAGCAGACAATAGGTCTGCCGGCCCCGTCAAGAGACGAAAACCCATATTCACGCCTGATTGTTTCGCGCCCTGTGCAACCGATGGGTAAAGATATTGGATTCTTGCCTGGAACATTCGAAGAAAAGATGCTTCCATGGCTAATGCCCATTCAAGATAATCTCCAGCATCTGCTTGGAAATAATAAAAGTACGTTGTCAATGTATATTGATAAAGGTAAGATTGAGATTGAGGCTCTGACTTATATTCGCGGCCGTTCTATTTCTAATGCGTATATCATCATTGACGAAGCTCAGAACCTAACCAAGCACGAGATCAAGACCATTATCACTCGCATAGGGGAAGGAACAAAGATTGTTCTGACCGGAGATGTTGAGCAGATTGATAACATCTATGTTAACGAAACCACTAACGGCTTAGCACACGCAGTCGAAAAATTCAAAGAATATAGGTTGGCAGGACATGTCACCTTCAAGAAGGGCGAGAGAAGCGACGTCGCTACTTTGGCTTCTAAAGTTCTTTAGTAAACAAAAGCTTATTTTTAGGTTATTATTGTTAAAGGAGTAAATATGAGTGAAGAAAAAACTATTACCGAAGAAGAAATACATACAAATAGTGTGCTAGCCATGCACGTAACTCCTGATTCTCCATTGAAGGAGTATTTAGTAGAGTACGTGGGCAAGAAGTTTGATCAGGAAGAAGTGACCGTTAATATGGTAGCTGAAGTCATGGCATCCGATTTCCCTGAGTTCGTATTTTCTTTCGCAGAAGAAAACTATCTGCGTGGATATCAGCAGGGCCTCGATGATGCTATTAAACTACATACGTCATAAAAATTTAGTTGTTGAGAATAACATGGACTTTTACACATCAAATGGTATTCATGTTTATTTCAAGGATCCGGTTAAAAACAACGACGTCGATATAGAAGAATGTATCGCTAAGGCAGAAAGTGTGTTAGCTAATCATCTTTTAGATGAAGTAGAAATGGTTATTATTGGGCACTTCGAAGAGTTTGACGACCGAAGTCTGACCGCTTTTTACGACGGCGGGACACTATACCTGACCCCCGAGCATGAATCCCAAGAAGACGCATTTAATGACATTGTTCACGAAGTCGCGCATTCATTAGAAGAACCCTATGGTGCCTTGATCTACCAGGACTCCAAAATAGAAAAAGAATTTTTAGATAAGAGAGTCAATCTGCACAAGATATTGTGGGAACTTGGCTTTAAGACCCCAGAGGCAGTTTTCCTAGAGACCGAATACAATGAAGAATTCGATATGTTCCTTTATGAAGATGTGGGATATGACAGGCTGTCGATAGTTACACAAGGCATCTTCATTTCGCCTTACGCGGCAACATCTCTGAGAGAGTATTTTGCCACTGGGTTCTCTGAATATTATGTGGATCCCAGCCATGGCTATTTAAAAACCACATGTCCTCAACTATACAAGAAGATTTTGCTGCTTCAAGATAAAGAAGCACTTGACAAAACTTACTAAGTCGAGTATAATGAAAGAAAAGGGAGGGCTTTATGCCTCATATTTCTTATTCTGAAATGAAAGACTGGGCGTTCTGCGCCTTTTACCACAAGCTTACTCGCGTTGACAAGATTGATGGCTTCAAGGGAAACGCTTTTACTGCATTTGGAACTGCTTTGCACTCTGTGTGCGAGAGGAAGCTTCTTAAGGCTCCTGTCGACGAGCAGTACTTTATCCAAGAGTTTGAGAAGTGTATTGAAAAGTTGCCTGATGACGTTGAGGTTGACGAGAGCCTTGTTGCTGCCATGAGGGAGCAGGGCCAACTGATTATGCCAGAGATCCAAGATGCTTTGGATAACTACTTCGAAGAGTACGAAGTGCTTGCAGTAGAAATGCCCTTGATGGAGACTATTGAAGAAGAAAAAGAGTATAAATTTAAGGGATTTATTGATGCGATTGTTGCAACCCCTGATGGAAAAGTCCATATTTTTGACTGGAAAACTTGTGGGTGGGGATGGGATTCTCGCAAGAGAAGCGACAAGTTGGTCAATTATCAGCTAACTCTATATAAGCACTTTTTCGCTCAGAAAGCAGATGTCGATGTTAACGATATCGAAACACACTTTGCACTACTTAAGAGAACGGCAAAGAAAAACCGTGTAGAGTTTTTTCGAGTAACGAGTGGCCCGAAAAAAACACAAAATGCTTTAAAATTAATGAATACTGCTCTATACAATATTCAAAATAAGCGTTATATTAAGAATAGACTATCTTGCACCAACGGATATGGGTGCAAATTTTACAAGACAGAACACTGTCCTTGAGGAATAAATGAAAAAGAAGAAGATATTGGTCTTATCTGACCATCCGCTTTCACCTTCCGGTGTTGGCACTCAAACGCGCTATATGATTGAGGCACTTCTTAAGACCGGTCGGTATTCGATTGTGTGTCTTGGAGGCGCCGTTAAGCATAAGGACTATCAGCCACAGAAGGTAGAACCTTGGGGAACTGATTGGATGATCTATCCAATCGACGGGTACGGCAGCCAAGAGATCATTCGTTCGGTTCTCCAGAAGGAGAAGCCAGATGCGTTGTGGTTCATGACCGATCCTCGTTTTTATGGTTGGCTTTGGGAGATTGAAGACGAAGTCCGAGCTAACGTGCCGATGATTTATTATCACGTTTGGGATAACTTCCCGGCGCCCCATTTCAACGGGCCGTTCTACCGCTCTACTGATGAGATAGCTTGCATTTCAAAGGTGACGCACGAGATTGTTAAGCAGGTCGCCCCAGAGGTGAATAGCAGGTATCTGCCGCATGCTGTTAATAGCACAGTGTTTAAGAAGTACACGGAAGATGTAGACAAGCAGAAGATGAAGAATATTCGCGCAAAGCTAACAGAGAGCAATAGCCCAGCCGTCCAGAACCCAGATAAGAAGATCTTTTTCTGGAATAACCGAAACGCCCGCCGAAAGCAGTCAGGCACTCTCATTTGGTGGTTTAAGGAATGGCTAGACAAGGTAGGTCACGACAAGGCGATGCTTTTGATGCACACAGATGCTCAAGATCCGCACGGACAAGATTTGCCGCACATCATCAAGCACCTGGGAATTTCAGACGGACAGGTGATGTTGTCGACTAATAAGGTACCGCCAGAAGATCTGGCGAATATGTACAATGTAGCTGATTTCACCCTTAATATTTCTGATGCTGAGGGATTTGGTCTTGCAACTCTAGAATCTCTCTCTTGCGGCACTCCTATCATTGTCAATATGACTGGAGGCCTCCAGGAGCAGGTGACTGACGGTAACAAATGGTTTGGCTACGGCATTCAGCCGGCCTCTAAGGCAATAATCGGCTCTTTGCAGGTTCCTTATATTTATGAAGATAGAATTTCACAGGAAGACTTTGAGAAGTATCTAACAAAGGCACTCAAGATGTCTAAAAAGATGTACGAAAAGATGGCAGCCGACGGCCAAGCCCATGTGGCGGCCAACTACAATTTTGAAGTTTATGAAGAGTCATGGGTAGAAACTATGGATGATTTTATTGAGCGTAATGGCTCATGGGAAAGCAGAAAGGGGTACAAGCCCTGGTACTTATTGGAGGTAGCGTGAAAAAGAAGAAAGTACTGTTGAGAGGTCCCCTCTTAACTCGCTCAGGATATGGCGAACAGGCTCGATTTGCATTGAGGTCTCTGCGATCTCAGCCCGAAGCCTGCGAGGTGTTTATTCAGCCCACAGGTTGGGGAAAGACATCTTGGGTTAATATCCAGGACGAAGAGCGGCTCTGGATTGACCAGACGATCGAAAAGACGATTGCCTATATTCAGCAGGGAGGACAATTTGATATATCAGTTCAGGTAACTATCCCGAATGAATTTGAGAAAGTTGCCCCGATAAATATCGGCTATACAGCCGGCATTGAGACCACTAGAGTCGCTCATGAGTGGCTTCTAAAGGCAAACGAGACAGTTGACAAGATCATTGTTGTTTCAAATCACTCAAAGAATGTTTTGGAAAATACTGAATATGTTGGCCGCGACGAAAGAACAAATCAAGAAGTTAGACTGACCTTGGCAAAGCCAACATACGCTGTAAACTATCCCGTAAAGAAGTACGAGAACCTACCAGAACTTGAGCTTGAACTAAAGCACGACACAAACTTCCTAGCAGTCGCACAGTTTGGTCCAAGAAAGAATGTTCCCAACACTGTTAAGTGGTTCATGGAAGAGTTCAAGGATGACGATGTAGGGCTTGTATTGAAGACAAACATAGCCAAGAACTGCTTGATGGATCGAGAAAAGATTCACAATGATTTGAAGCAGTTTCTATCATCTTACAAGGATCACAAGTGTAAGGTTTACGTTATCCATGGAAACATGACCGATGAAGAGCTTCATGCGCTGTACGTCCACCCCAAGATTAAGGCATTTTTGACTCTTGCTCACGGTGAGGGTTTTGGTCTTCCGATTTTCGAGGCAGCCTATAGTGGGCTTCCTGTCGTCTCTCCTGGCTGGTCTGGCCAGATGGACTTTTTGTGTGACACCGAGGGTAAAGAGCATTTCTACAATGTACCATTCGATCTCCAGCGGGTACAGCCTGAAGTCGTCTGGCCCGGCGTTATTGTTGCTGACTCCATGTGGGCATATGCCCGCGAAGAGGGTACTAAGAGCAAGATGCGACAGTGCTACGATGATATTGTAGAAAATAGTGGATATGTCGCCGCCAGTTGCGAGTACGCTACCGAACTAATGGAACGCTTTGAAGAGAGTAAGATGTATGAACAGTTTGTTTCTTTGGTACTCCCTTTGGACGAGATGAAGGAAGAAGCCCAAAAGATAGATGATCTCTTGAGTGACCTACTATGAGCCAATACGTATTTGTCTCAGATATGTTCATACAGGATTATCGTGGCGGTGCAGAGTTAACAACCGAGGCACTGATACGCTCGATGCCTTTTGGAAGTAAGTTTGCAAGAACGCACAGTCATACATTGACTACTGATATGTTACGAGACAATGCGGAATTCCATTATATTGTTTGCAATTTTGCATCTTTACGTGACGATGTGAAGCTTTTCATGTGCAGGAATGAGATTCAATATTCGATTGTTGAATACGACTACAAGTTTTGTAAATATCGTTCCATGGAAAAACACTTAGCATTAGAAAACAAAAAGTGCGATTGTGTTGAAAAACACGCTGGAAAGGTCAATAGCGCTTTTTATGGATATGCATCGAAGGTGTGGTTTATGAGCGAAGCACAAATGAACATTTTCTTGACAAGAATAAAAGTACTTAAGTCAGAAAACTGCGAAGTTCTTAGTTCTGTGTTTATGCCCGGAGACTTGGCGTTTATGGGCGCGATTAAGGAAAATGAAAAAGACGGTAAGTACCTTATTTTAGGATCTAATTCTTGGATAAAAGGCACTCAAGATTGCATTCAATATGCGAATGACAATGAACTAGAGTTTGAGATCGTTAGCGGCTTGCCGTATCATGAGCTTTTAATTAAGATGTCTACTTCTAAAGGCTTGATTTTCCTTCCATTAGGTGCTGATACTTGTCCCCGGTTTGTTATCGAGGCTAAGCTGCTTGGATGCGATCTGAGGATTAATGAAAACGTACAACATAAAGACGAGCCATGGTTTGAAACGCAAGAATCAACAGCAGCTTATTTAGCAGACCGAACTTCGGTGTTTTGGAGCCATTATGAAGGGTGACACTATTGTAGTGATGGGAAACGGACCATCATTAAAAGATGTTGATTTTGATATGTTGAATGGGGTTGATACTTTTGGTTTAAACTCTGCTTATCGAGCTTATGAGCGCATAGACTGGTGGCCGACCTATCATGGTTGTTTTGATTATCGCGTAACGGATAGCCATCGTGAAAACTTTATTAATCTGATTGAGAACAGCCCCGTTGAAAGATGCTTTTATATCAAAAACATAAGTGATTCTCCAGATATGCAGTTTGTTAACATGTTAGAACATGGCACAACGGCAAGATGGAATAACTGCGAAGAAGACTTCAAGGAATTTCACGACAATGGGAATTCGGGCGCCAATGCCTCATCAGTTTCAGCCTGCTTGGGATATAAAAAGATTATATTGTTAGGGGTTGACTGCAACTACGTTGAGCTTGTCGAGGGAAGCAAGAAAGATGGCCCCGGACAGCTTGTGATGGAAAAGACACCAGAGACAAATCCAAACTACTGGTTTGATGATTACCAGCAGAAGGGTGACGAATACAACGTCCCAGATGGATTGTCCTTTCACATGCCTACGTGGAACCTGTTTGCTTATAAAGCCGCCCACGCGGGCGTACAAGTCGTTAACTGTAGCCCGATAACCAATCTCCGGTGTTTCAAGCGAACCACGCTTGAGGAGGCCCTCAAGTGCTAAAGAGGTACTATTCTTCTACCAATCCTGATGTCCTGTTGCACATAGTATGCAGCACTGCTGACATTAGCGACACTCGCACGGATGTAGTAGATGACAACGAATTCCTACAGTTGGCTATTTTAAAGCTTCCGCAAGGAAAAACTTTTGTGCCACACAAGCACATTTTTAAGGACGTCCCAAGTCAAGCAATCGCTCAAGAATCTTGGGTCGTATTAAAAGGAAGTGTCTTGGCTGTTTTCTACGATTTGAATGATAAGGTGCTGGCAAAACATGTGCTACAGTCCGGCGACGTATCAATTACTTTAAACGGTGGCCACAACTACGAGATCCTAGAAGAAGACACTCTAGTGTTGGAGTATAAGACAGGCCCCTACTATGGACAGAAGCTAGACAAGGTGTTTATCGATGATAAAGATTAATATGGGTTGTGGCTGGCGTAATTTTGGCTCTGATTGGATCCATATTGATGGCGGCGATTATGAGCTTTGAGGTGGTTGAGGAATTTGAAAGGCAGGTAGCCGATTTTTTCGGGGCCCCCCACGCAGTGGCAGTCGACTGTTGTACGCATGCTTTAGAGTTGTGCTTGAGACACCAGAACATACAGAGCTTTAGTGCCCCGAAACGCACTTACATTTCCGTTCCGTTTCTGTCACAGAAGTTGAATATTGACTTCGAGTGGAGAGACGAAGATTGGCAAGATTATTATTATCTTGGCGGTACAAATATTATTGATGCTGCTGTTTTGTGGAAAAAGAACAGCTACATTTCAGACACGTTTATGTGTTTAAGCTTTCAATATCGAAAGCATTTAAGCCTCGGCCGCGGCGGCGCTATCCTAACAAATAATAAAAATGCAGCCGAAGCCTTAAAAAAAATGGTATATGATGGTAGAATATCTAATGTACCATGGCGAGAGCAAAACATATCGTCAATCGGGTATCACTATTACATGACACCAGAGATTGCAACTTTAGGTTTGGAAAAACTACCAACAGCGATTGAAACGAAGCCTCACCGCTGGGTGGTGACCGACTGGCCAGATTTGACAGAGATGGATGTTTTCAAAAATAAAAATGGAGATTTTTAAATGAAAAAGGCTTTAATTACCGGCATCAGCGGCCAGGACGGCAGCTACCTTACAGAATATCTACTTTCTTTAGGATATGAGGTACACGGTGTGGTGCGACGGCACTCAGTGGCGGAAAACCAGAACCACCGACTTCACAAGAGCAACATAAATGATCATGACCGTGTTCACACATATTATGGCGATCTTTTAGATTATCCTTCTCTCATCAGAATTGTACAGCAAGTCCAGCCTGACGAAATCTATAATCTCGGCGCCATGAGCCACGTTCGTATTAGTTTCGATGTGCCATCCTTTACAATCCAGACAAACGCTTTAGGCGTATTGAACATGCTTGAGGTTTATCGGACTTGTGCGCCAGAGGCCAAGTTTTATCAGGCTAGTTCGTCAGAAATGTTTGGCAACTCAGTCGATGACGATGGTGTCCAGCGTCTTACTACACCCATGAACCCTGTTAGCCCTTATGGGTGCGCCAAGGTTATGGGATTCAACCTTGTGCGCCACTATAGGCACGCTTACAAGCTACATGCATGTAATGGTATTCTCTTTAATCACGAATCTCCACGCAGAGGTTCTAACTTTGTGACCAATAAGGTCGTCAAAGGCGCCGTCTCGATCGCTAAGGGTTTGCAAACTAAGCTTGAGCTAGGAAACATGGACTCATATCGCGATTGGGGACACTCAAAGGACTACGTTCGTGCCATGCACGCCATCGTTAACCACGATGTTGCAGATGAGTTTATTGTAGCCACCGGTGAGACTCACTCTGTCAGAGAACTGTGTGACACTGTGTTCAGCAAGCTTGGGATGAATTACGAAGACTATATTGTCCAGAACCCAAAATACATGCGCCCCGAAGAGTTGAAGTACCTCAAGGGGGACCCGTCTAAGTCCCACGAGGTTTTAGGCTGGAAGCCTGACTATACCTTCGATAGCATGATGGACGAGATGATAGACAGATGGTTAGCGGAACTGTAGCATACAAAAAAGGTGACCTGATCAAGTGGTATGAATACTACGCCGACGGCTTTATGGTGCGTGACGCAGGCTACGGTATTATAATCAGGAAGACGCCGCTGCCTACACGCTGTGGCATTCACGCAGGATTATATCGAGTATTCCGTATGTCCTATTCTGATGTTACAACATTTTCTGGTAATGAAATGGAGAAAGTATATGATACATAAAAAGCGACTATGCATACTTCAGGTGGCCCCGACCCACCCGGATCCGCTCCATGTTGAAATGTTTCGTGACAAAGAAGAATGCGATTTCTATTTTGTAACTCACGATAAAGAACATCCCGACGCCCTCCAGTTTTGTCCCAACACAACATGGACCGACACGAGGAACATTCTAGCCGCCAAGGTTCCCAAAGACTATGAGTATTATGCTTTCGTAGATTATGACTATATCTTTCGTCCCCAGCGAGATCTTGGGCCCCTAGAGCAGATTTTAGAGGATTTAGAAGAATACAATCCGGCGGTTCTTACATATTATCCGGGCACCGGACTGACTACTCCGTTCGCACAAAACACAGAGTATAGAGATAGCACGAGCGCCTCCGTGCTGCCATTCAGTCACTGTGGAATGAAGGTGACCCATCACAGCTTGATGAGTTGGTTTTTCCCAATGGTTACTCGGTTCGGAGGAGGGGTTGAAGCATGTCACCTATTCAATATTCTAGAAATTCCTTTCCTGAAACATGTCGTTTGCAGCCACAAGATGGTATATGACAACGGTTTTACCGATGAAGAAGCCCCACATAATCTAGACGGAGCTTGGAATAAATACAGAATGGATGAGATGTGGAAATGGATAAGGCCTGCATTTAAAAAGGTCGCTGCCATTGACTCATATGCCCAGACTGAGGCAGCTAAACTGGATTCTCTACTGCCAAAGGCGGCATTTGTTAATCTGTTTCTTGCCAAAAACATAACCCCCAGTCATTCTGAGCCACGCGAAAGTTACTTGGATCTAGAACTTCTAAACAAGTTTTTTGATTTGTCGCATGAACGGTTCCTAAACATAGGGCTATCTTTAGAAAAAAGAGAAGAATCTCCCGAAGCACTAAAAACAGTACGAGAACATGTATCAAATATAACATTTAATGAGCTAAAAACAACTGAAGATCCCTGGCTAGCCATTTCACGGAACATTAATGAGCACATTGTGGGGGCCAGAAAGTTTACTGTAAATGAGATTGTAGAAGAATATCAACGTTCGGCGCCGCCCTCTTTGTTTAAAAACAGTTGCGCAGTTAATGAAGATATATTACAATACTTAAAAGATAAAAGAGTGGCGATCGTCGGACCTGCGCCCTATCTGCGTAAATTGAACAAAGGTGGGGAAATCGACGGTTATGACGTAATTGTACGAATTCAACATGACATACCAAATACAGAAGATTATGGTTCACGAACGGATATAGTGCAGAGTTGTCTTAACTCAAATTACGGACCTCCGGTAACTGAACACTTGCGTTCGTTGCCGCTCGACTGCCGCCCCAAGTTTGTTATATGTAATGACACTGCTAGCGAACAGAAGCCCGACGGGTCTTGGGCGTTTGTTGACGAAGTGTACGAAGCAACCCTGGCCGACTTAGATGTACCTCTAGTTCACTTGAGAAACAAGGATGGCACCTGGGACCGATGGAACTTATATTGGGAAGTATACCCAAAAGAGCACATTGAGTATTTTGGATTAAACAAATACTCATATCATACCGCAAACTTTAATTCGGGTTATGGCGCCCTCAACTATTTATTGCGTTATCCGATTAAGGAGCTTGGGGTATTTGGAATAGATTTTTATAACTGTGCCGTCCCGCAGTCCAACGAAGCGAAGTATAACGAAGAATACATTAAAACTTATGGTAACGAAGGGCGCTCACTGGGTCCAAGCCTGCTTCTGCATGACCAGATGTCCCAAATGCTACACTGCAAAAACGTATTGCTACAGGACGAACGATTTAACTTAGATCCGATAGTGAAAGAAAAACTTCTTTCTGATGAGGTAACTCAAAGATTGACCGCTTTTAAGTCGCTGCCAAAATTTAAACATGAGACAAGATAATGGGAATAAAAACACATTCTGACAGCGATTTAATAAGCGTATTGGAGAAGGACGGTGTTCCTTTTTCCGAACTTGATAAATATGAAAATTGTTCAACTGTGAATTTAAGAGACCTCCGCGAAGATCTAGGAATGGGCTCGTGGGCAGTGCGAATTGCATATAATGATCGCTTTGGAGGGGTTATAATCCAACAGCACCCTGGAGAAGGTAACCGAAAGCATTTTCACCCCGATGCTGATGAGAATTGGGTCATTCTAGATGGTGAATGGGAGTGGTGGATTGAGGGAACCGGTACGCAGACTGTTCGTACAAACGACATCGTCGTCGTTCCGAAAGGTGTTTGGCACAAGATAACATGCGTAGGTAATTCACCGGGAGTACGGTATGCCGTTACTCAGCCGGATGTTGAACATGTTTATGAAGATGAGTGATACGACATACAACTTTTGTGACAAAACAGTTTTAATATTTGGCGGCAGCCGCGGCATCGGAAGAGAAATATCTCTTCAGTTTAGAACCTCCGGCGCCATTGTTTATTGTGCCTCTAGAACAGATCCCGCACTCCCTGGTATAAAGCACTTGCAATGCGACATGTCTCATGAAAAGGAAATTCTACGTGTTTTCGAACAGTTAAAGAATGTCGACTTTGTGATAAATGTGGCTGCTACCAATCTATGTGAGCCAATCGATTCTATCGACGTCCAGGAATGGGATAGGCTAATGGACATAAATCTAAGGTCTTTCTTTGTTAGCTGCAAGTCTGCCGTCAAGATGATGAAGAGGAACGGTGTCTCTGGGAGAATCGTTAACATCTCTTCTATTGCCGGCCGCCACAAGAGCGTTGTCAGCGGTGTACACTACACATCAAGCAAATATGGCATTATTGGACTCACTAAACAGCTATCTCATGAAGTAGCCAAGGACAATATATTAGTAAATTGTGTATGCCCAAGTCAAACAATGACTGAGATGTTGGCCGCATCCATGACACCTGAGCAGCTTGAAGAGTTGTCATCGAAGATACCTGTCCGCCGCATAGCTACGCCGAGAGAACAGGCTCAGCCAGTGCTATTCTTGTGTTCAAACGCTGCCTCATATATCACTGGCACAACTTTAGACATAAACGGAGGACAGTTCTGATGGCAAGAGATACAGACATAAATGTTTTGATAGCAGTTCGTGGGGGCTCAAAAAGGGTCCCACGTAAGAATATACGCCCGTTTGCTGGCTCATCTATGCTACACCTCAAAGTCGAGCAGGCAATGCGCCTAGAGGGCATTAGCGACGTTGTAGTGACGTCTGATGACGATGAGATGCTTGAAATAGCCGCCCGCCTTGGCGCGACAACCATGAAGAGGGATCCTTATTATGCTAGTGATACGGTGCCGATGGGAGATGTCTATGTTCATCTAGCCTCAAGCTTGGATTGTAAAGATATTCTATGGACCCCAGTAACAAGCCCGCTAGTGCGAGACGAAACAGTACAAGAGTGTATTGATATATATCGGAATTTACCAGAGTATGACTCAGTGGTGACCACCAATATCATTAAGGAATACATGTGGTACAATAACGAGGCAATCAACTACGATCCCGAGAACCATCCCCGTTCACAGGATCTTCCAGATATCTATGCATTAAATTTCGCTGTCAATATCTTGCCAAGAGAACTGATGATTAAAAATAGGAATATTCTTGGAGACGACTTTTATGCGCACATGCTGGATGAAGTTGAAGCATTGGACGTAGACACAGAATATGAGTTTATGTTGGCAGAAATTTTGTACGAGAAAATAAGAGAATAATATGAAAAACATAAAAGTGTTTATCGTCACTTACAGGCGTACCGATATTCTAAACAAGACTCTTAACACATTGTTTAATGAGACGGATTTTGCTTCTATTCCCAATACTGAGGTCAATATAATTAATAATCATTCTGAGTTTCATTTGAATGAAGAGTTTGTTGACAAGGTGAATGTTCTTCACAATACCACGCGCCCGGATTGGGATACTGGCAATCTTGCACGCAATTGGAACGAAGCGCTCCTTCACGGATTTAAAGACCTAAACAACCCAGATGCCAAGATTGTCGTTACAATGCAGAATGATATTGTACTACATCCTGCTTGGGCTACAAATCTCCTAAAAATGCACCAAAAGTATACGTTCGTTACTGGCCAGCTTGGAGACAACATTGTCAGTTATCGTCCCGAAGCAGTAAAGAAAATTGGAATGTGGGACGAGCGTTTTATAACGCCGGCAAATAAAGAAGCTGATTATTATATTAGAGCATTGATTTATAATAAAGAAAAATCCTTAATAAATGATAGAGTCCATGGTAGACTATTGAATGAACATGATGCACTGGAGCTTGACACTTCAGAATATCAAGGCGGAGAGCCTACATGGCGCGAGATTAAGTCCAATGACAACAGCAAAGAAGGGTGGTTTCACACATCCCAGATTTTCTATTGGAAATGGAAAGATACGTGGAAGACGCAACCAAGTTATTATGGATGGCTGACGCAATGGCCCAAAGACTTTATCGATAATCCCCCTACATCCCCTAAGATTCCAAATTTCGTGCAATACTATTACTTTGAAAAAGATATTGAGCTAAAAGACAAAAACTATATTGGATGGCGTCAAGGTGATTATTGGTTAGATGCCAATAAGTGTTGCGATATAGATGTTCATCCATTTAAAGACGGCGAGAAATTTAGAAATGATTAAATTGGTAGTTTTTGATTTGGACGGAGTGCTAGTTGATGCACGAGAATTGCACTATGAAGCACTTAATGAGGCCCTAGCTGACGTTGGTGAAGAATACGTAATTAATCGTGCTGAGCATCTTTCCACTTATGATGGGCTTTCGACATCTAAAAAGCTGTCTATGTTGACAAAAAACAAAGGATTGCCCGAAGAGTTACACAATGCTGTTTGGAAACTAAAGCAGAGAAAGACCATAGAAATCATCGATGCCTTTACTCCAGACGAAAGAATGATTCGTATACTTAAGCGCCTCAAGAATGATGGCTATACTCTGGCATGCGCAACTAACTCTATCAGAGAGACAGCAAAGTTACAGCTTATCCGCCGCGGCTTTTTTGAGCACCTGGATTTTCTGTACTCTAACCAAGATGTAGAAAAGCCTAAGCCAAGTGCTGAAATATACATGCGTAGCATGTTACGTGCCGGCGCCGATCCAGATGAGACGGTTATTGTTGAGGACTCCCATCATGGAAGAAAAGCCGCTTTATGCAGCGGCGCCCATCTTTGTGCTGTTAAGAACAGTGAAGATGTAACTTATGACAAGATTAGAGAGGTAATAGATGCTGCAAGCGGAAAAGACAAAACAAGACCTAAATGGCAAGGAGGAAAGATGAATGTTTTAATTCCAATGGCGGGTGCCGGTTCGAGATTTCAGAAGGCAGGATATACTTTTCCTAAGCCCCTGATCGAAGTTAACGGTAAGCCGATGATTCAAGTAGTAGTGGAGAATCTCAATATTGATGCTCGACATATATTTGTTGTACAGAAGGAGCATTATGAAAGTTACAACCTCAAGCATTTGCTAAATTTGATTTCCCCAGGTTGTGAGATTGTTCAGGTTGACGGCATGACCGAAGGGGCGGCTTGTACTACTCTATTGGCCAAGGAGTTTATTAACAATGATGAGCCACTGCTGTATGCCAACTCAGATCAATTTCTTGATTGGGACAGTAACGAGTTCATGTATTCTATGGAGGCCGACGAGGTTGACGGTGGCATGCTAACTTTTACAGCAACTCACCCAAAATGGAGTTTTGCCAAGTTAGGCGAAAAGGGATTCATTACTGAAGTAGCCGAAAAGAAGCCAATTAGTGACATAGCAACCACTGGGATATATTATTGGCGCCATGGTTCTGATTATGTCAAGTACGCCGAAGAGATGATACAGAAGGACATACGGGTGAATAATGAATTTTATGTCTGCCCTGTCTTCAATCAAGCGATTGCTGATGGTAAGCGCATCAAGACATTTCATTTTGATGGCATGTGGGGAATAGGTACCCCGGAAGATTTGGATTACTTTAATAAGTTTCACGGAAAATAAATGGATCTTAAAGAAATAGAAATTGTCGATACAACCCAGGGGTTATATGATTGCTTCAATGGCTTCATACTTAGCCCAGACACAAAAGTGTTTGGCAAGCTGCTAGCTAGAACCCTTTTATTTAGTCAAGTAAAAGACCTCCCTGGGGACATTGTTGAATGCGGCGTCTTTAAAGGCACAGGATTGCTTACTTTCCTCAAACTTAAGCGTTTTTTGTGCCCGAATACTGGAAAGAAGATCGTAGGCTTTGACTTCTTTAACTCAGAAAAGCTTGTTGAAAGCCTTTCGGGTATCGATAAAGAGGCTATGAACACCCTATTTTGCCAGAGAAACTATAAGCATGAGTCCAATCAGGCACAGCTAATGGATGATTTTATCGCACAATGCGGCTTTGCAGAGCATGAATACGAGTTGGTAGCCGGCGACATTACCGAAACTGCCTCTAAATACGTATCAGAGCGCCCCGGCTTTAGGATTTCGCTGCTGTATATCGATTTAGATGTTGATATACCAACATATGAAGCACTAAACGCCATGTGGGATCGAGTAGTCAAAGGCGGAATTGTAGTGTTTGATGAATATGCGTTTCACAAGTGGTCGGAAGCTGCTGGCGTTGATCGGTTTTTTGCAGACAAAGATGTGGAAATAAAAACCCTTAACTACATCTGTCCCTCGGCATATGTGGTGAAGAAGTGATTTTAATAGCTCATCGCGGTAATATCGATGGACCCAATCCAGAAATGGAAAATAGTTTACAATATATTGACAAAGCCATCGATAGCGGTTATAATGTAGAAATAGATATATGGGGCTCCTTAGTCGAAGGGCTATATCTTGGCCACGATGAGCCCCAATATGAAGTTTCACCTGATTGGATTTTTGAGAGAACAGAATATTTATGGTTTCATGCTAAAGACATCCCCGCACTATACACTTTCACGCAACAAGTCCGTGGATGTAATGCGTTTTGGCATGAAGAAGACAAGCACACTCTGACGAGCGCAGGCTTCATCTGGGCTTACCCCGGAAGTATATTAACCCCTCGCTCTATTTGTGTAATGCCGGAACGCGTCCAATACTCGGAGACGGATTTGGCTGATTGTTTAGGCATCTGTTCAGATTATGTGAGTAAATATAGATGAAATTAGCATGGCAACAAATACCGTCTCCCGTTGTTTCTGATCTATTATGCTTGAATAAGCTAGATGGAGTGGTTATTGATACCGAACACGCAGCTTATAACAATGAAACACTATACAACTGTATTCAAGTTATCACATCACAGGATAAAACATGTTTTGTGCGCTTAACGGAGCCGAACAAGACTATGGTGAGAATGTGTCTAGACGCCGGCGCCGATGGGATCATCTTCTCAACAATCGAAACATCAGAACAATGCCGGCAAATCGCTGAGATATGCAAGTTTCCACGCTATGGCGGTAAGCGAGGGCTAGGACTCGTGCGCCAAAATCGTTGGGGTAACTCAGCCTTGATCAGCCGACCTCCGCAGATTGTGGTACAGGTAGAGACGAAAGAAGGTATCCAGAATATAGAAGAGATCTACTCCTTTGATTTTGATTTTTACATGATCGGTCCCTTCGATTTGTCAGCTAGCATGGGAGACCCTGGCAATTTTGATAATGAGAAGTACTTGAAGGCGCTGTCTTCAGTCAAGAAGGTGGTTCCAAATAACAAGATGGCTGTCCATGTTCCGACCGATGTAAAGAATCAGATTAAAAAATATGAAAACTATGGTATGATAGCAGTAGGAATGGATACAACCGGATTATTGGAATTCTATAAGGAGATAATATGAAAGTAATTGTAACTACTTACCCATATAATTCTGAAAATATAGAAGTGAAGGCCGCCCTAGATGAACTTCGCAGCACCTACGGCATCGAAATCAAATTTAATCACTGCCGACGGAAGTATACTAAGCAAGAGCACTTGGAAATTCTCCAAGACGAAAAGCCTGACATTATAATCGCGGGTACTGAGTCATACGATGCAGAGCAACTTGACGTATGCGATAATCTCAAAATGATTTCACGCGTTGGAATTGGATTAGATTCAGTTAATTTGGAAGAATGTAAGAAGCGCGGTATCGTGGTGACCAACACTCCTGACGCTCCAACTAATGCAGTGGCGGAGTTGACGCTGTCTCAGATCCTCTCTCTTCTACGTCTCAATCATACAGTAGACGCAGAGTTAAGGGCCGGAAACTGGACACGTTTTATTGGCCGTGAAATAGGCAATTGCTGCGTCGGTGTTGTCGGCAACGGGAGGATAGGTTCCTCGGTTATTGAGAAGATACAGGCGTTCTCTCCGCGAGAGATAATGTACGTTGACACCGACACAACCAAACAAACCCATCCTGCTCATACATGGTCTACCAAACAACAGATCCTACAGCGCTGTGATATCATCACTCTCCATATCCCTTTGAATAAAGATAATAAGAATTACATAGGGCAACGAGAACTATCGTTGTTGAAAGAAGATGTTGTATTAATTAACACGTCACGCGGCTCAATCATCGATGAGGAAGAGCTATATTGGTTCCTAAAGAATAACCCACTCGCTAGCGCCGCTATTGATGTGTTTGAGAAAGAGCCATACGAGGGTAAACTGCTGGAACTCTCTAATATTCTTCTGTCCCCTCATCTTGGTTCCTGTACTCAAAATAGCCGCCTGTTAATGGAAAGCCGATCTGCATTGGCGGTTTTGAACTATCTCCAAGGCGCCTCTCTTTTGAGTGAGGTGGTAGCATGAAAAGAGTAGTGGTATTTGGCGGCGCCGGCTTTATTGGCTCCTATATGGTCGATCACCTGCTGAGTCATGGCTGTGAAGTTACATCATTCGATTTACGCCCCCACCCGAGTTTGTCGGATAAATATAATATCGTGGGCGATGTATTGGATGCGGAACTGGTTTCGTCTGCTGTAGAAGGCGCCGATATAGTCTTCAACTACGCCGCCATCGCTGATATCGAAGAATGCAACGAAAATCCATTTCGGGCCGTCCAAATAAATATTTTGGGGAATACAACCGTTCTTGATGCATGTGTATCTCATGGAGTCCGTCGATATATGTTTGCAAGCTCGGTGTATACTGAGTCATCGCTTGGAGGAGTCTATAGCACCAGCAAGCGTGCCTGTGAATCGCTGATCAAAGATTACAGCAAGTACCATGGGCTTGATTACACAATACTCCGCTATGGTACTGTATATGGCCCCGGCAGCGATGAAAACAACAGCGTTTATCGATTTGTCAATGAAGCTCTTGCTGACAAGAAAATCAGATACCAAGGCACAGGTGAAGAGCGCCGCGAGTATATTCACGCATTAGACGCCGCAGCCTTATCTTTTTCTGCGCTTGAAAAGAGGTATTTAAATACCACTACCACACTTACTGGACATAAATCCTTAAAAGTTAAGGATTTGTTTGCTATAATAAAAGAAATACTAAATGATGAAGAGATAGAGTTTGAGTTTGTTTCGGAACGAAACAAGAAGTTACTTAAGTCTCACTATAAAACAACCCCCTATTCATATAGCCGCGACCTGCCGACGAAATTAGTTGGCACCCAATACATCGACATCGGCGCCGGACTATTACAGTGTATACGAGAGCAAGATGAACAAAATAGATGACATATTAAAGCACACCGCTGTTCAATATGCCAAGGTTGTCAAGCAATCAGCTTGGCGCGATCTTGAGGTAGCCTTTCGGGAAAACAAAGTTGTACTCATTTGTACGCATGGCGGCAATATTGCTGTCGCTCGTCATGTGGCGTCTGATCTGTCGCGACATTTGAATTGGCAAAAGAACATTGAAGTACCTGATAGCGATACGGTAGCCATCTGGCACGGCGATTTTAATTATGAAACATGGCTTGTAGACTGGATTAGAACAAAGACCAGTGGCCACAGGGTTTCAGATGTTCTGGTGATAGGAGTGTCGTCTTCCGGTGCCTCTCCTGACGTGGACTATGCCGTTGAATATGCGCTAGGTTGCGGATTCAGAACGGCATACATCTCAGCACAGCCCGTGCGCACCCCAGGCAACACAATCAATATTACGACCGGCGTGAGGCATTACTATGCTTCAGAGGTTATGTTAATGTCGCTTGGTCAGCGCCTCTTAAATAGTTGTGGCAAAGGCGTTCAGCCGCTTAAAACCCTTTCTCCTGGCGCTCCCATCACGATTCGGGATAACAGTGACCCGGATGAGTTGGTGAACATCGGCATTGACTTTGATGGCGTCATGCATCTCAACTCTAAGGGCTTCTATGATGGTACTATATACGACATTCCCGTTCCAGGTACCAGAGACGCGCTAAAAGCGCTTTCTGAGAAGTATAATATCATTATTTATACCTGTAAGGCTAAGCCTGACCGCGAGCTTGTCCATGGCCAAACTGGCACCGAGCTAGTCTGGCGTTGGCTAGAAGAACACAATATGGCACAATACGTTTCAGGGGTTACTTCCGATAAGCCCCGCGCAGTGTTTTATATTGACGATAAGGCAATCCGCTTTGACAATTGGGAAAAAACCTTTAATGAGATAGGTGAATATTATGGCTAAGTGCTTGGTGACAGGTCACATGGGCTACATTGGTTCGCGCCTATACAAAAGACTCAAAGATGATGGCCATGAGGTCATGGGCGTCGACCGCAGGGCTGATAATCCTGACGAAAGACTCGACATTCGCCATAAGCTTTTTCACAGACACACTCCCTGGCCAAAGTTCCAGGCAGAGTATGTGTTTCATCTTGCAGCACAGCCAAGCGTTCAGTGGAGCATCGAGAATCCTTCTACTGCCCTCTCACACAACGTACACGGCTCGTCAGCCGTCTTAGACTATTCAAAGCATGTCGGGGCCAAGCGAGTTATCTTCGCAAGCTCAGCGGCCGTTTACGGAGCTTCTAGCCCCTATGGGCTCCACAAGCTGATGACTGAGATGGAATGCAGTCTATATGCAAAGCTTTATGGTCTGGACACTGTATCGTTGCGGTACTTTAATGTTTATTCCGAGGATCAGCAATTTGGTGGCGCTTACTCTACCGTGATTGCTGCTTGGATGGAGATGATGCGCCAAAACAAGCCCTTACGGGTTGATGGCGATGGTAATCAAACAAGAGATTTCATTCACATAGATGATATAATAGATGCGAATATATTTTGCATGAACCACGAAGGCAATTTAGCCGGCCTTAGCTTTGACGTCGGCACCGGAGTGGAAACTAGTTTGAATGAGGTGCGCGATATTGTAAATCAATATTGTGAACCTGAGTGGTGTAATGCCGACTCGCGATTGGGCGACATTCATTTTTCAAGAGCCAATACCCAGGGTCTTGAAGGTTTGGGCTGGAAGTCCAAAATTGATATTGTAGACGGCTTAAAAAAATGCTTTGGAGGTAATAATGAGTAATACTACAACAACTAACTATCCCGTGTTGAGACTATCTAATCAGGCTCTCGGCGCTGTGATGATGGCTCTTCAGGAGTCGTTGCTTAATGAGATTGATATTGTCCCTATTCTAAAGGGATTTGAGTTGGTTGACACTGCTGACGGTTTGGTGGTAAAGAATCCGCCTACGGTTCGCGTGTCTAACAACGCAGAAGTTACAGAAGAAGACCTGTCAAACATGGCAAGGTAATGCCCCGTTATTGTTACAAATGCGAGAACTGCGCTAGCGAAGCGACCATATTTCATTTAATAGATGAAACAGTGGACGAGTGCTTGGCCTGCCGAAGTCGCGATACAATGATAAAGCAATTAACCAAGCCACTTTACAGAACTAAGACAGAAGATCGTGCCCAAGAAGTCGGCACTATCACAAAGGAATATATCGACTTAAATAGAGAAATACTGAACGAAGAAAAGAAGAAAAGAGAAGACTATGACCCAACTTGAAATAATATTACTATCCGTCGCAGTCTGCTCAATTTTGAGCACGGTATTTTTATTTATTTATGCACGCGCAATCTTAGCGAGATTGCTATTTGTATCTGATGAACTAGGGGATTTGCAAGACATGATCAATAGTTTTGCCAAGCACCTACAATCAGTTTACGAATTAGAAACATTTTATGGCGACCAAACTCTCCAAGGGCTACTGGAACATGCAGTAGCCTTTAATGAGCAACTTGAAACGTTTGAATGGATCTACCACATAACCACAGAGGAAGCTGAAGATGACGACGACAACAGAAGCGAAGCCGAAAACGCGCCGTCGTAGAACACGTCGTAAAAACCATTATTTTACACAAGAACATGAAGACGCTATAGTACGTTACGCACAATCAACATGCAATAGAGAAAGAACAGATTTATATGTGCAGCTTATTGGTCCAGCCTTCAACGAGATGGTTGATAAGATTGTTTATACTTATAAGTTTACAAGTTTGCCAAATTGTGATTATTTGCGAGATGAATGTAAGGTATGGCTAATGACCATACTCGATAAATATGATCCCAACAAGGGCTCTAAGGCATTCTCGTATTTTTCAGTCATCACAAAGAACTGGTTTATCCACAAGGTCAAGCGCCAACAAAAGCAAACTCGCCGCGAAGTTGATTATGATAATATATCAAAGGCTCACGAAGAAGAGTTCCTGTCTACTAATCAGTCTTACCTTTCCGAACGTTTAGAGAAAGAGTTCTGGACATCATTTTATAATGAGCTTGCGTCATGGGATGTGGCCCAAATGAAGGAGAACGATCTGAAGGTATATCAAGCCATTATTGTTCTTTTTGAATCAAGAGAAGATATCGAGATTTTTAATAAGAAGGCTATTTATTTGTATCTGAGAGAGATATCTGGACTAAACACAAAACAGATTGTAAACTCTCTTAAGAAATTCCGTAAGAGATACGGAACGTTTAGAGACGATTGGGATTCAGGTAAAAAATGAGCAAGAAAGATTTGGAATCGCTATATGATGAGGCACTCGACAACGTGCGCGAAGATCGCAAGTTGGCCCGCGAGTTCCTAAATGAAGTAGCAAACCAGATCGTTAAAGATGCTTCACAAAACAAATACCTAAGCCCCGTGGCCGCAAAACACGTAGAATCTTTACAGAGGTCAAATGAACAGCTTGTAAAGATTATTACATTGCGACAAAAGGCCGCCGGCCCCTCCTTGGACTTGACCGAAGCGGACAAGGACAGTCTCTTTGATATGATACAGGGAGGCCCGCCACATGACCACGAAGAGCACTAATTTTGGAGATTTCACTGAAGCCGGCCAAGCCCTAGACCTCTATGGAAATGCTATTCGTCAGTCGATCGCGACCGACGTATACAAGAATACATATACATTTTCGGTCGTTGTACTGACCAAGCCGCTTCCTATGAGCCAGGATGGAATTTCAGTAAGCGGCTTTAAATTTAAAGGCCGGATCCTTGACCCAGAAACAATGCGGGATCAAGACGGTTCTTCGGTGATCAAAGGGCCTCCTTCACCGCACAGGCTTCTCCCCGACCCGTGTAAACTTAGTACAGCGGCCAGTGCCGCCCAGGCGATTAAAATTATTGCGCTACACACAGAGTTCGCAGGTCCTGCTGAAGGCCAAATACCCAACCCAGGCGATGAAGTCATTGTCCAGCTACAGCCTGGAGATTATTCTTATAATGTTGCCCGCGCAACTTTTACTAAATTGACTGTCAAAAATGCCAATAGAAACCTAAACGCAGCCTCTGGGTGCTCTGCTGGGGAACTAGGAGACCTTTTTGAAGATGGTGCCGGCTCCTTGCTCGATCCCAACGATTTTAGTCCTCGCCAATATCGCTATCTTGGCAACGCGGCTGGTCTTAACAACACGATCGTTGAAAACGGCAAGCTTCCACCGGATTTACTTGGAACACTAAATACAGATTATAGCGCTTATGCCGCTAAGATGCTAAAGGATACGCTCCCGAAATGGGATGCTCTTGCCGCGGCCTATCATAAACAATTTAAAGGGGAGAAATTCCCCGCGACACCCGGCGGCGGCTACCGTACTTTTGAAAAACAACTCGACGCTCGTCAAAGGTACGGAAAAAAAGCAGCCAAACCCGGCACATCAAACCACGGACTCGGCACAGCATTGGATATCTCCAGTAATATAGTGCAATTTGGCAATGACAGGTATCAATGGCTTTTTGAGAATGCCCCCAAAACAGAATATCAAATAATTCACCCGTGCTGGGCTCGACAGAAGCGGGATACAAGTACAATTGCCGCTTCACGCTGCAACGGTTGCCCACCGGCTACGTCGACAACGCGCGATAAATGCGGTACAAATGTAGAAGTATGGCACTGGGAAATTACCCACTCACAGATCAAGGCCCTGCTAGCACGTATTTATTAATGACAAATCATAAGTGATAATAAAATGGCAACTATTAAAATATTTGATATTGATCAACTAACAGAAGATCAAAAACAACAGTATGGTGCCTTTAAGGCTTCGAGCATCGTTAGTGATGCGATGGGAATTTTTAACACCCGCGTATATGAACCTACATACAACTATCTTCGAGCACAAAATGAGCAGTTGTTAGGAGACGCAACAGTTGACGCAAACATCGTCATTGGTACCGATCGCCCTTCCCAGATCTCAGGACCCGGTTATGGAGCTTACGGCGCCCAAAAGGCAAACACGATTGATATCGTCGTGGGAAGAATGGCCGCCGCCCGTTCAGGCAAAGGCCCAGACAACGGAACGTTTGTCAATCCTTCATTTGCCGCCGACGCTGCCCGCATTTATATTAGCCAGATGACCGACATAGATACCAACTTTGGCATTGCGAATGGCCGCACTGGAAATATAACAGGGCGTTCTGCGATTGGCATGAAGGCTGACGCAGTTAGAATCGTTGGGCGTGAAGGTGTCAAGATAATCACCGGCGCTTCATTCGAGTTTGAAAATGCAGGTAACGGCAATGGTGAGACAAACTCCAAAGGCGGCGATCTCATGCCGGCACCGTTCATCGAGCTTATTGCAGGCAACATTACATCGGAAAACGAATCAAACAATGGGCAGAAATATATCCAAGGAGTCGGCAGGGGCGAGAACATTGTTGACTGCTTGGAGGATCTCACCGACTTGATGAATGACTTTTTGGGAGCTATGATTAACTTCTGCTATCTTCAGATCGTATTCAATACTGCTGTGCAGGTTAACGTCTTTCCCTTCCACAGTTTCCACTCTGCCACTGGTACAACTATTAATCAGCAACTATTGACGTCAGTGTTTAACGCCCTACATCACATAAGGACTCAATTAAACTCAACTTTCCCGACAGACTATTTAAAGGTTAGCGGCAACAAGTACATTGCCAGCAAGACCGTTTTTGCTACATAGGAATTTCTCATGGCTGAAGAAGATTCAAAATTTCTAAAATTTCAAGATAAAGACGGCAACTTACTTATTGATAGTTGTCCTGACGTTGAATTCGTCCCAGCACCCCTTGATTGCCCCGATTGTAAGCCAGATCCTAAATATATCGCCCCCAATTGGAAGTCACAAACAATCGATGAACCGTGGCTCAATCAAAAAGAATGCAGGTATTATATTACAGTCACGACTCCTGAGACGTCGTTGTTGCCGGAAGGCGCGACTGTGGTATCAGATACAGAGGCGGAAGAACATCTAAAGACCATTTACACTAAATATGTGACAGACGCTGCTCTGGGATTGCTCGTAGCGTACAACAAGAAGACAGACGATAGTACAATAGATCTGATCATTCCAGCAATGAAGGCTGAAAAATCCTCCTTGGATTCTCGCAAGTTCTCCCGCCTAAAGTTGTTATACTCTATTGCCTATGAGGACTTCGCAGGACTAGAAGAGCAAGAAGGGGACGCTGACGGCGAAGACGATTCTAATGCAAACGGCGTTACAGTAGTTTACGATGCAAACGAGATCTACCATAAGTTAAGAACATTTCAAAAGACAATGAAGCTATACGCTGGCTTCTATTATGGCCGCCGCCTAATCGACAAAGGCTCATTGATCTTCCAGCACCCCGATGGTGTCGAAACCCTCTATACTAATGAACAACTCGATAGATATGGAACCGGGGTATTTGGCGAAGACTATATGATGTCAGCCCTTACGTCGCTCGATGACTTTTTGAACAATAGAGGGTTCAATATTTTTACCGGTTTTGAAATAGCCGACTGGTTTAGCAACAAGAACATAGTAGGACGCGTAGAGCTATTCTATAACAATGAGTATTTTCTTGAGAAGCTAAAAGTAACTGCGGGCTGCGGAGAGGCTGAGTGGACAGGAAGGAAGCTTCAAGCATTGACCCGAAAAGAGATCTATAAAGATCCAACTGCGATGGCTTACTTTGCTCAACTGAACGAGATGGACAGAGCGATCAAATCCCGCGAAACACCTGCTTGGATAGAGTTCCTTACTACCTATACATATCCGCCTGTAAAAGAAACATTTGACTGGCCTTACGCCGATGCCGGCCCATCAGAGGGCGGCTGCATTGTTGGCGCCTTAGAACGAGAAGCCAAACAACTAGGCGTCGATATTTTAAATGATACCATGAGCATCGGAAAAGCCGCGGCCTATGCATATGTAAAGAACGTTTGTATGTCTTCATCGGCCGAAGATCGTATTGGTGCCCCCGTGGAGCAGATGAGGGAGCTTGGTCTTTTGTACACCCCGACAGAGAGTGCGTCGGGAGAGATGGCGAAAAAGAACATACTGGCGTATTCTACAGAGCAAGCCTTTAAGGAACTGGAGAGTAGCTCCCAGCCATTTATTAACATCTGTGCTAAGATGGGAACAGTGGTGCCGGGAACCGACAAGAAGATGTTGGATGATATGTGGTCAGGCGCTTTTGATCAGGCTAAATTGGCTGGTCTCAAGAGCTTCTTGCTAGAAGGCGTTACTTGTCTTATGGGAAGTGTGACATTCGAGGAATTCCTTGCGACGTCATTGCAGTCTGCGCTTGAGTCAATGACACTAGAAAATTTTGGAGAGCTATTCGGTGGCTTGCCGCCGGAAAGACAGCAAGCTATACAAGACAAGCTTAATGCTCGATGGGAAAGCGGAGAACTGCTCGAAGAAAATAGCAATAGTCAATACTTGTCTGACGTAATTCAAGACATGCCTAATGGCGTCCCATCACCTTGGACAGATCCGAATATGGTCGCCCTCCAGAACGCCCATGTCACCGAAGACCCGGCTACAAATGCTCCTATTGTTCCGACAACAATCTCTGGAAATGCATTAGAACCAAACCGCAGAACTTTGGCAACGCGACTTGATACTGCTTCGCAGACCTATTCTTCAGTCCCCGGCATTATGGAACTGTGGGCTAGCCAGATGATACAGGAATATCAGGAGGATCTGCTAGAACTACTTGAACCAATTGGAAAGTTTCCTGGCGCCCAGGTTATTACACATACGCTATTAGAGTTAGACTGCCCGTTGCCGCCTTTGATGACGCCGACGTTCATGGCGAAGATGTCCAGCCTACGCCCGGACCTTCCACAGTTTAAGACAAAAGACGACGTTAAAATTCCAAAAACAGAATATCCCGCAGGCTGGGTTCCTAAGTATAAAGATTGGACTGCTTTTATTTACGAGGCAGCCAAGTTGGTAATCCAGCAAGTTCTAATACAGACAATAACAAGGCTTATCAAAAAGGTGTGCCAGCTTCTTGGTGATGCAATTTGCGCAGCCATTGAGACTGCTGGAAAGCTTGCCGCGGCAGCCATTACTGATGGTTCAAGCGCAGAGTTTGGGAACATTATCCGTGACAGCATTTGCGGCCCAGATGCCGATCAGGCAACTGTCGATAAGACAATCCAAGAGATGTTCGAAAAGCTCGGTGTTGGTGGCGCTGCATTGGCAGATCCTATAGCGGTCCAGAACTTCGTATCTGATGTTTCTTCAGCAGCTAGCCGTAAAGAACTACTCAATGCATTTGACGGCGAAATGTCTGCTGAGTTGGCTGAGATCATAGACAACTTGATCGAATATGAATACCCGCAGTTCCGTCAGGGGCTATCAAATCGCGGCGCCATAGCAGGATTCTTTAAGAATATCGGTAACATAATGCCCATTGATGTTCGTGCTGCAATGAAAGACTTTGTTAACTCACTTCCAGAGCAAGACATCTTGCCGGCCAACCCTTCTCTTTGTGCCACGCCTGAAGACCTTGAAGACTACTGTAACTTGAGAGCCGCGCTCTTAACAGGTCGCTCAACCCCAGCACAATCGCAGGAAATGTGTCAGGCAGATAAGGACGAGCGCCTTGCCGACTTGGCAGACTTGGCTAACGCCCTCAATGGGCTGCCTGTAGACCTTCCTCCCATGCTTTCGGACCCTGGGTGTGAGAACGGGTTGTTCCCCTTCGAAAACCCCGCCCAAACGGCAGCCACGGCGACTGCGCTCGGAGGCTCTTTAGAACAGCTTAAGATTGACTTTACAAAGGACATGATCGGTAATGGGCCCTTTTGGAGCGACTGGGGCTTTCTAAACATGACCTTGTCAGACACGATGGGTAAAGCTTTGAGCACCCACCATCGCGAAGTATCCTTTTCAAGAAGCAAGGTGGACTTTGTTAGCGACCTCTCCCTCCCAGACGATTATGTCAAAGAGGAGAATTTTCTATGGGTTTTCAGCGATCCAGTGGCGACCCCCGGTCAATATAGTAACTTTCCCAAGTCAGTGGCAGAATGGCTCAGAGATCAAATAGATGTGCTTCCGATTAGCTATAACCTCAATAACGATTTCAGTGGCAGTGAAATATTCGATCAGAGTTTTGAGGCTCTTGGGGTAACAACTTGGAATGGTAGCGTCAATGTTTTGGGCGTACCAGATTATGGCTACAATATTAACCTAACAACACAGTGGGACCCGACCACGAATGCCAGCACTGAGAATGGTGCTTCTTCCGCAGGCTTTATACGACTTGAGCGCCTTCCCAGGAAGTTCACGCCAGATCTTCATTTGGAATTCCGTGACAATTTCGATGGCCGCAAGGAAGCCCAATTTGGAGTTGGCTACAATATTGGACTTTATCTATCCGATATAGTACAGAAAGCCGATGGGACCTACACCAACAAGGGGCTACCTACTGCTCCACTGGACGCAAATCGAGTCCTTATTTATGAAATGCTAAATGAGGCGGCCATGGCCACAGGCGCCGAAGCCGGCTCCGAAACTTTAATTCAAGACATGTTGTTTGAATTCCTGGCGGTAGATGATACGCTGGGTTATTTCTACGAGGACGACGGCACTCGATTGTCTGAGTTCCCTAACTTTACGTCTTGCTTCGAAACCCACCAAGACCACACTCCCCCTGTGGTCCTCCTAAATGAACTATTAGACAAGGTTCCATCTTCTGAGGCTCCCACAAAAGGCCGGTTAAGAACCTTCATCCAAGACTATATGTCACAGTTTACAAACGACATTAAAGCCGAGATTGCAGGCAACAAAGCAGCTTGGGCTTATGGCGCCAAGTTTGATGACCTATCCCAGAAAGATATAGAATATGTTGTCGATGATAATCAGGTAACAGACGCCTATGTTGATGGAGTATACTATGATTTGGTTCCTGGCGGTACTCTATATGGTTCCATTAAAAAAGTAGATACCACTGCAACTAAAAACTTTAATCCTGATGGCTTGCGTAGCTTGCGCAATTCAGACGCAATCATGGGATTAAGCCGAGATCAATACGAGAACAAAAACGCTCCTAAGAAGATTAGAGCATATTATCTCAATCCAAGCACATACGGAGGCACGTATACTTCGCCTCCGATTTATATCAAGCCCCAGAAGAACGAAGGCTGGATGGGGATGGCTGAAGTCCTTTTTCCCGAAACCAGTCCCTGCAAGCCGTCCAAGAAGGAGATGGTAGATTTTGATGGAATACAGGAAGAGGTCAATGACAACTATAACAAGGTTGCAGAAGACCCCCGTCTCGCCAACGAAAACGAATGCACGCTCCAGGTGCCTTACAATAGAATCCTTGAGCGCCCCTCGGTCGCGGGAATCGAGGGCGTTATTCGCGCCGCATGCAGGATTTATGTCACCACTCATTTCTTAAAAGCATCGGCATTGTTTTCTGTATTTAACCCAACACACCACCGAGAAACATTCGGTAGCCTTTACGCTCAGTTTATAGTAGAAGACATGGAGAAGTCGTTCAAGGACGCTCAAAATGGATTCTTTGAGTTCTTTAACCCATTTAAGGACGAAGAATTCTGGTACGGGTTCCTGGAAATGGCCGTCCAGACCTACTCAAGATATATTGATGAGGAGCGTATTGTGTCTCCGAAACCAGAAATACGTGCCGCTCTAACCAGATTAAACGACATGCAGGAGCAGTATCAGTATCCTTCCAGAGCAGATTTACAAGATGCGAAAGAATCCGGCAGCACTAAGTGGTGGCAAACACTCGACAGCTACCGTGAAGAAAAGAACTTTGAAACTGTGCAGGCCACAGAGGAAGACGCCAAGTTGATTCTCAAAGAGTTCGTTATGATGGAACTTGAAGAAATGGGCGCCACCTTCACGGACAACCTGAAGACTCTGGACCGCCAACCGAAGTATGAAAGACTGGGATACTACGTTTTAACAAACAAGTCTCAAGGGGGCATTGATCTCGATCTACACAAGACCATTGAAAAAGAACTTACAGAACTTCCCAAGAGCGGTGAAGGGTATTATACAGCAGGAAACGAATTTAGCGATTCAATGACTGCTGAGATGTATACAGGGTACTATCATGTTCAGCAAGACGATGACGGAACCCCCGTTTATGTTGCTGGCGAATATCAGAAAGATGGCGAAGATCAAGCGGTCTTAAGACCATGGTCTAACAAAATTGTTGTTCCAATCGGAGATATACAGGAATACGATTCCGGGGCCAACTACGTCCTTACTAGTACGGAAACACCCTTTATTGTTGAGAAGTACATCTCCATTAACGGCAACAAGAAAAATCCAACTGCCGCCATAGATACAATAAGAAGCAAATCATCCGGTAACATCTCCGACCACTACCCTGGTACTATGCAACTGCTTACTGAGACTGATGAAGTGACTGGTGAAGAGAAAGAGATTGGAATCACCGGTGAACTAGGTGTTCGACATGGACTGTTGTTCTCTATCGGAATAAACGGACAAAAATATGAAATAACTAGCGTTGAAATTGACGCACTCGATCTTAAGGTTACAGATGTTCAGCCTCTCGAAGGCAACAGCGAGCTTCTATTCTGTCTTATTCGTCATTTGGTAGATGATTCTATGTTTAGAATGCTTACACAGTATATCTTCCCAATGCCAAAGGCACTCTCTACCATGGCAATCTACAATGATCTGGGATTCTTGCCGTCAATCGCTCAGGTTACTGTGGAGGAGGGGCTAGGAAAACCCGGCTGGTGGGGCCCCACCAACTCTGACCGCACTATTGAAACAATTCCTGGCATGATTGCGACTTTCCCGGACGCTCAAGAAGGGGATTACACGCCTAACTACGACAATTCTAGAGAGGGTTGGGCAAACTATGAAGATCGGCAGCCCGGATTCCTAGCAGGCGTCCCTGGAAGCCCACAGTGGATCTTTGGACTTTTTGTTGTGACCTGGGATGAATGGGACCGCGTACTGCTTAAAAACTCAAAAGCAAGACTTAAACAGATGTTCCGTTCTTATTATTACTCTAAGGACTTCAGCCCGTTTCACTTTAAGCTTGATTTTGGTAAAATCTTCCTTAAGAATTTGAAAGGTAGTATGTTCCCCAGTCCAGCGATTAAATTACTTCCATGGTGGAAGCGAAACAAGATCCGCGCTAATCCCTTTGATGCAAATGGAAATTTGTGTGATAAGAACTGAAATAGCGAATAATTACAGGAAAAGGTAACAGTATGTCTTCTATCGGAGTGAGTCTTCCAATAACACAGGATTCTGGAAACGGTTTTACTACAATAAAGACCATTAGACGAATGGTAAAGCAAAATCTTAAAATGCTTATTCTTACTATTCCCGGTGAGAGAGTCATGATTCCTGATTATGGAGTGGGGTTATCTAAATATCTGTTCGAATTTGCCGCAACTGGAATTCAAAGCGACATTCAAAGTAGAATAGAGGAACAGGTTGCTAGATATTTGCCAATTGTAAGGATTATCGATATGACAATCGCAGTGCCTTCGGACGCCCCAAACTCGCTATCAGTGCAACTAGTTTATAATATTCCGAATTTGAACACCAGGGATATGTTAGAAATTACTATTTAATAGGTGAAGGAAAATAATAATGCCAGATAACACCAAGAAAAACACTCCTATCAATTATCTTAACCGTGAATTCAGCGGTATCCGCAACGATCTTATAGAATTGGCGGAACGATTTTACCCAACACAGTTTCAAGATTTTAGTGAAGGTTCGTTTGGTGCTATGATGGTCGATGCGGTTGCTTACGTTGGCGACCAGCTATCTCTTTACCTGGATTACAATGTCAATGAGGCTTTTCTAGATACTTCATTTGATAGAAACAATATCTTACGCCACGGCGCTGCTTTAGGCTATAAGAACCGCGGCCGTTCCTCTACTTATGGAACAGTGGCGCTCTTCGTTATGGTGCCGGCCGAAGTCGGCGGCTTGGGCCCTGATACTGCTTATATTCCGATCCTTCCAAAAGGCGCCCGTCTTTCATCAACCGCAGGCATTGGATTTATCCTTACGGACGATGTTGATTTCTCAGAGCCCAAGAATGACGTTGTAGTTGCCCGCGTGAACGCCTCCACAGGCGCCCCCACACACTACGCCATTAAAGCTTATGGAAACGTAGTGTCTGGCCAGCTAGCTTTCCGACGCGTCACCGTCGGAGCCTACCAAAGATTCTTAAAAGTCAAAATAGCCAACGAAGAAATCGCAGAAGTCATAAGCGTTTTTGATGCAGAAGGTAACGAGTTCTTCGAAGTAGATTACTTGGCGCAAGATATGGTTTATAAAGAACTGAAAAACGATAACTTCCAGGCGGACAATGTACCGTCAATTATCAAGCCTCTTCTTGTATCAAGAAAGTTTATCATGGATACTGGACCTAGAGGCACCTTCCTACAGTTTGGAAGTGGGGATCCTGGCGCCACAAACGTTGTAGCAAGCCCACAGAGCGTAGCAGTCAACACATTTGGGAAGTCATACATTACTGACACCACATTCGATCCCACTAGGCTGACCAAAAACCATAGTTTCGGAATAGTCCCGGCAAATACCACGCTGTTGATTTCTTACCGAATCATCCAGCCGCTAAACGGCAACCTGGGTGTTGGAGCGATTAATGGGGTGGGCTCTTCAACATTGCAGTTTAAGGACAGAAACTCACTAAGCACGGCACTCATCACAGGGGTTCAAAACTCTCTAGAGGCCTCAAACGAGACCCCAATAGTTGGAGACGTCTCATCCATTTCAGTGGGCCAGTTAAAGCAGCAGATTCTAGACACTTTTCCAACACAGAACCGCGCCGTTACTCAAGCGGACTATGAGAATTTGGCTCTTAGAATGCCCCCGCGTCTGGGTTCTATAAAGAGGGTTTCAACACAGAAAGATCAAGACTCATTAAAAAGAAATCTAAATCTATATGTTGTCTCTGAAGATCAGTTTGGAAAACTAACGAGAACCAACCAGACAATCAAAAACAATCTTAAAACTTGGCTGTCTACTCATCGCATGATTAACGATACCGTCGACATTCTTGATCCTTACATTATTAATCTCGGAGTAGACTTTGTAATCTCGGCATCCCCCGGCGTTGATAAAAACACAGCGCTCAATGCAGCCATGACAAAAATCAGGCAGCGCTTTGCTGAGGGATTCTTTATTGGCGAGAAGTTATACATCAGCGACGTCTACAGTACCCTTAAGGAAACGATGGGGGTTCTTGATGTGGTAAAAGTCAAAATAAACAACAAGACTGGTGCTCGCTATTCATCGGTAGCCTACAACATTAACAAGAACTTGTCACCCGATGGCAGTTATCTCATGGCACCAATGAATGGCGTCTTCGAGATTAAGTTCCCGATTACAGATATAAAAGGAAAGATTAGATAATGCCTTTGCTAAGATACACTGCGTCGGCAGACAACACTATTGTAAACGCCTTTCAGCCCAACTTGCGAGTTCGCGGCACCGGCTCCAATGCCGGCGAGGCGGATATCCTAGAGGTTTTCTCTATCTACGGAAGGCAGACCACTTCCTCGCAGGAACTATCGCGAACTTTGATTAAGTTCCCTATTAACGAGATTTCTAACAATCGCTCAACTTCCGCGATTCCTGCTAGTGGTAGTGTGAGTTTTTATCTTAAGTTGTATAACGCACCTAGCTCAAAGACAGTGCCGACAGATTTCACACTGGTTGCTAACCCGATGAAGTCAGACTGGCAAGAAGGAATCGGACTGGATCTTGAGGGATACAAAGATCTTACAAAAGGAAACATTGGTTCCAACTGGATGAGCGCCAGTTCAACTGCCTCATGGAACTCTGTGTCTGGTGGTGGCGACTGGCTTTCAAGCTCCGCAGATTATCGATATGAACAAAGATTTCAGTCTGGTCTAGAAAACTTAGAAATCAACATCACCCCGCTTGTTGAGTGCTGGTTGGCAGGCACTATTCCGAACTATGGCTTGGGAGTCAAACTAACATCCAGCCAGGAAGCATCCGGGTCTGGCATAACAGTGCTGGCCTCTAACGACCAAAGCGTGCAGAATAACCCCCTCGGCGCTACGGTTTCTAACTATACGAAGAGATTCTTTGCCCGCAAAACTCAATATTTCTTTAAGCGACCTACGATTGAGGCTCGGTGGAGCGACGTTAGGCGTGATGATCGATCGCATTTTTACTTTAGTTCTTCCCGTGCTCCTGCGGTAGATAACCTTAATACTCTTTATTTTTATAACGTTATCCGCGGCCGACTCGCTAACATACCCAACATTGGAACGGGTGTGCTGTTAGTAAGTTTATATTCCGGCTCCAGCCCTTATAACACAGGTCCATCGGGCTCAGCGCTTACTCTCTATGATGGCAAGACTGCAATGACAGGCGGCTATGTGTCCACGGGTATCTACTCCTGTTCAATCGGTCTTGTTTCTGCGAGCACCTCGCCTCTATATGATGTGTGGCATACCGGCGCCGGCGGCAGTCCTACTGATGAATATTTCACGGGCTCTATCAGTCCCCGGCTTTTTTCCGCAGGAATGACCTTGGAACAGCCTCAGTATGTTGTCAACCTGACAAATCTTAAAGACAAATACCTTTCTCAAGAAACTGTGCGCTTAAATCTATATGTGCGAAATAAGAATTGGAATCCCACTATTTATACAGTAGCGAAAGAAGCTCCCGAGGCAATGCCTATTCAGAGCGCTTCGTTTAGAGTATACAGGATTTTTGATGGCTATAACGCAGTAGATTACGGAACAGGATCAGATTTCCATACTGGTCTTTCCTACGACGTATCCGGCAACTACTTTGATTTCGATATGAAGTTACTTGAGCCTGGATACATGTACGGATTTAGGTTTGCATTTTATGATGAAATATCAAAATCATGGCAAGAACAGTCAGAGACCTTCAAATTTAAGGTAGAGCAAGGGTTGTAATAAATGAGCGATATCAAAAACTTATTTGATTCGAAAGCAAAATACCAAGATTACCAAACTGAGCAAGAAGCTTTTGAAACTGTCGAATCTAAGGAAAATGCCACTCAGTTAGTGGTAAAGCAGAACACGTTTGTTCCGCAGATTGATTACAGTAAGCCCTCTCGTTTTGCATTTTTTGGCTCTGCTGAGCTATATTACTCTGGGTCTTTTGACAAGATTTCTGGCTATTACCCCTATGATGGTACTCGTGCTGAAAAGAATGCGTTTTACAACAGTCTGCTGGAAGTAGACAAATACATATTCGATAATCTTTATCCGCGAAGAAACGGCTATATCTCTCTCGCTAGCGATGGGTGGACTAGTCGTGTTGGCGGCTTGGTTGATGGCTATGGATTGCCGACCACGCAAGAATACATTACCCTAAAGGGTGGTCCAAACACAGGCTCCGCCGGTTCATCCTTGGCGGATCAGTCACCTAATGCCTTCTCCGACGCCTTTAACTACGGTAACATCTATGCCGATTCCGGCAGCATGTACCAGAAGGCCGGCTACCCATCCGATTATGGAAAGGGCACTCAGCTGTCTAACCTAAGATCTGATTTTGACGACGGCGTAACGGTAGAATTCTGGCTTAAGACGGGTTCTCTCACTCCACTCATCACCACCCAAAAGCAAGTCATCTTTGACATGTGGAACAATGTAGCCACCTCTTCGATGAGTTCTGATTACGGAAGAATTAGGATCGAGCTAAATTCGGCAGCGTCCAGCCCAATAACATTCACGGTTCAATCCGGCTCAGCTACTAAGACCTCCACAATTGGCGCCGGCACCTCCGCCACCGATTCATTTGGGGATTGGCAGCACTATGCCCTGGTGTTTGAGAACACAGGGAGCCTCTTCCGCACAAGGCTTTACGTCAATGGAATCTTTAATGATGTTGTTGCGACAGTCGGAACGGTCTCCGAGCTAAACTCCAAGAACATGATGGCTCGTCTAGGTTCACTAATCACGAGCCCCAGCGGCTCCGCCGCCGCGTCCGGCGCCGGAAAGCTATCCGGTTCAATGGACGAATTCCGATTCTGGAAGGCTGCCCGCAACGCCAAGCAGATTGGAGAGAACTGGCTTGATCAGGTTGGCGGCGGAACAAACAGCGACGTTGTCAACGCTACCCTAGGCGTATATTACAAGTTCAATGCTGGTATTACTGGCGAAACAGCAACCGACTCTGTAGTCTTGGACTATGGCGGCCGCGTTAGCAATGGCGTGTGGACCAATTACTCATCAAATGGGCGTTCTATAGATTCGGCCATGGTGCTAGCAGGGGCTGCATCTAAGGAATACAAGGATCCAGTCGTAAGAACAAACAACCCAAGCTACGTATCCTTGCGGACAAACTTACTGGCAAGCGGCTCCAACCACGATCTTAACAACAACTCAATGTTCATTAATTACGCCCCGGAATGGGTGCTTTCTGAACATGCTGATAGCGGAAATGACAATCTTAAATACATTTCACATATTTGCGGCGCTTACTTCGACAAGCTATATGTTCTAACTCAGCAGATACCGAAGCTAAATCACGCCAACTACACTACAGCTTCGGCCGAACCGCTACCGTTCGCGCAGCACCTCCCACAGAGCTTGGGTCTGCAAACTCCTGATATCTTTGTCGATGCCACCATTCTAGAGAATTTACGTAACCGCGACGAAGACAGCTTCTTCGAGGGCGAACTAAAACAGACACAAGATCTTATTTACCAGAACCTGTACAATAACTTGGCACACATCTTTAAGGCCAAGGGAACAGAAAAGGCGATTAGAAATGTTTTAAGGTGCTTTAACTTAGACGACTCTCTGATCCGCTTCAAGACATATACCAAGGGTACAACATACGAGATAAAGAACAATCTAAAGCAGATAATCGTTGAAGACGCAAGTCTGAACCTTAATAAGTCACAGAACATCGGCGCCGTAGTTTACCAGCGTGTCAGTTCTTCAAACGCAGAGTCTACGGGTTATCTTTCTGCATCGCGCGGAACTGCGGAGCGCCCTTATGGGTTTACCACTGAAGCCGATATCCTGTTTCCGAAATTCAACAAAATCAATGATTCGATAGAAAGAGATTTCACCGAAGTTTCTCTATTCGGAACAGTGGCTGTGGCTCAGCAGGCGACATCATCTAATGGAACCGACACAACCTTCTTGGCTAGCGACTCTGCTAACTTTGGAGTATATGCGGTTCGCGATGAGCCCTATTCGCACAATGTATCTTTCAAACTAAGCTCTTCCATAGGTCCGTGCCCGATTCCGATTCTAACCAGTAGCATATTCTCAAATGTATATGACGATAGCGAGTGGAACATTTCAGTCCGTGTTCGGCCGTCAGGCTACCCGTACTCATATTTGGTGTCCGGCTCTATGTCGGACACGTATGACGTTATTTTTAGAGGCGTTAACTCTTATCTCGGAGTTGTTCAGAATAGTTTCGAAGTCTCAAGCTCCATAATCGCAGCATCAGGAAGCGCTTTCTTGACCACGCCTAAACGCGTATACTGTGGTGCCCGCCGGTGGAACTTGACTGGCGCCCTCTTGCAGAAGTCAGATGTCATTATTTCAAACATCAAGGCCTGGGCAAAACACATAGATAACCAGTCATTGGATCAACACGTTTATGATTTCGACAACTCTGGTATATCTGCTTCCTATCAAAGCATTTCAGGCTTAGACAACAACAACAACTATTTTGATATTTGGAATGCCAATACATTGGCGCTCGAATGGAATTTCGACTCAGTTACCGGTTCTGATGCATCTGGTAACTTTTATGTACAAGATTATAGCTCAGGCTCTGCATTACTCAGAGACAACTACGGTTGGATCGGAGATACTATCGGATACCAGCACTCTGGTTATGGCTACGGTTTCGGAGCTTCCTCCTCCGACGTCGTCACCACGCGCCTGACAAACACATTTAGAGCATTGACGCCTGAAGAAGCTGTCGGATCCGACATGATCCAGATCTTAAGTGAAGACGATACGCTCTTTGAGGTCCTGGAAACTGTACCGGACTACGTCTTTACTTTAGAGAAGAGTTTATATCAGGCTCTTTCCGAAGAGATGATGAACTTCTTGGCTGGCGTTGGCGACTTCAATAACTTAGTAGGCGAACCAGTTAACCGTTATCGCTCTCGCTACAAGAACATAGAGAAGCTCCGCGAGATGTTCTTCCGAAGAGTGTCGGATGTCGCGACCGTCGAAAAGTTCATGGACTACTACAAGTGGTTTGATTCAGGACTAAGTCACATTCTAGCACAGATGATACCTGCATCGGCTGACTTTTCTCCCGATTTGTTCAACGTTATTGAAAGCCACGTTTTGGAGCGCCCAAAGTATGAAACCAAGTTCCCTACTTTGGAGGCTCTTGCCGAAGACCCATCAGGTCAGGCTGAGGGCGAAAGTGGAAGAAGTTACCCTGGTCACCTCGGAGCCTCTCCGCTCCCTTCCTCTCCACGAAACACAACTATTCGTATTCCTTACTGGAAACAACGCGCTAACCGAACCGATACCGAAATTAGTTCCGGCGATGCAGTAATCGATGCGCAGAGAGAGACATTTAGAAAGGTCATCAACTCTGTGCCAACGCTCAGCAGTAGCGCGACTATTGTTACATCCGATAGCCAGCAGGTTGGATATAACACATTCCAGAAGGCTGCTTTCGGAAAACAATACAGTGTTGTTATAAAGGATCCAGTTGCTCCAAGCGCACTAGTCAAGGGTGGCGTAAACTTTCCCCCCACAAAAAAGATTGATTATACTTACAATGCGCTCCGCCCCTTTGGGCCGGTTAACCAAGATCTTAGTGCATACGTCCCAGAAAACGTACTTGTCTCGTTCGTAGATGAATTCGATCAGATTCCGATCAATAATGATCCCTCATCAGATCCTTCAGCGAAAGTTATGAGAACTGTTAGAGTTCAGCATGGTCGCGATTATGAGCAGGGTATTGGATACTCCAACGTCAAATCTACAATGGCGTTTCCTTTCAACATTGTTAGCGCATCAGTCGGCGCCGGATACAATGCGCTCATTAACAACAGCATCAACGGCACAAATGTACATGTAAACATCGTAAACCTGCACAACGATGTTTATGGCCCCGATATGGAACATCCGATGCAGGGTCCATTCACTGAGTACGCTGTTGGTGGCCACCAGTCCCGCCACATCTCTCTTAATAGCGGCCCCACTCTTGATACCTATCTTACACGGCCCGAAGGATGGCTGCTTCTTTTAGGACAGCAGTTCAACATTACTGGCGCCATCGGCATGACCGGTCCAGATTATCCTTATCCTGAAGCCAACGCTCTAGGAGTAGAGCCTTATCCTCTTACTGGTACCCTAAAAGCATATCTCTACCGCGACTTTGTTGCAAAGAGCCCGGTGAACATCAAAAACATACAGCTTCGCACTGGCTCAACTATCCTTGGCAACTATCGCCAGAACTACGATGTGGTGATGACGAACGGCGCCTACGCCAACCCTCGCCATTTCATCGACAATCAGCCCACACTGCCTTCGCAGGTGGTCCAAGGACCCACGACGGGGGCAACCTCCGTAAGGACGCTCCTGAGCCTTCCTAGGGCCACTAACGCGCACTTTCAGTTTGTAGACGATTACTCTATTGGATATCTTACCGGAACCAACAATCAGACAGTAATAAGAGGTATATTCTCCGCACCCGGAGGAATGGACACTCTCACCCCCGGCTATCAGGATTTCCGTGCCGGCGAATACTCAGTCTACAACGCTCTCAACTACAGAAACCTATCGGTCAAGGGTCTGTCTCAGCCTTCTAATGTGTCTCAGTCGCAGGTGTTTGGTTCTGAGCCTGTCCAGAAGCGCGTCTACGACATACATGGTAAAGATTATGGTTTGCAGCCGCTACGTTCTCGTCACGCCGAGCGGTTCTTCCGAGATTCACTCTTCCAGACTAGTCCCGGCGCCAGTTATGAACAGTTGCCATCTTTCCAGAAGAATCACCGCAACAACATAACAAGACTTGCGATAAATGCCGATGAGACTTACTCTTCTAGCTCGCTCTACGATAACGCTTTTGTTTCTCACCAGATCCCCCGGTCTACACAGCAGTATGCCTGGATTAATGGAAATGTAGTTGCCGGCAATAACATTTACGGTTTTGCTCCGACAGATTTCTTCTTGAGTGATTCTCTTGGCATGCGAGAAGCCTATAACTGGGTCACAGCTAGTGATTTTGGTTCTTTCCTCAATGCATCGGGCAACAGAATATTTGGACTAGCACAAGCCACCGCCCTTAGCTCTCCACGACTCCCGGCCTCTTTTGTGCCAGTAGATTTTATCGGCTTAAACACCAATATCGTTCATTATATAACAAAATCGGATAACGTAGTTGGCCTGGATCCCACTGGAGCCGGCCTTGGTTATGTAAATAGTGATTTTTCACCCACTCTTGTTGGGACTCGTACTGCAACAAACGCGGCAATGCTAAACAACCTTTTGCTTAGTCGTAATGGACCTTATGGGTTTCCCACTTGGCAACAGGTGCGCAATGCGGACAACCCCATTTTGAGAGCAGAGCGCTCCGACAACATCCTATCGTTGCGGGATACCAATGGCCAGGGCACTACCAGATATGATATGCCCCCCGTTAGCTTGCGAGGGCGCCCAATCTACCTAAACATTGACACGACAGTCTCCGCAAAAAACGTGCAAAATTACACGCTCCAGGCCGAGTTTGACAATGAGAGAATATATTTCAACACTAACGAGCTTAACGATCGGTTCGATATTCACCTAGATAGCTTCACTACGCCATATCAGCAGTTGGTTGATATTACCAAGGGTGCCCGCTACCGTTTGAATTGGGTTCTTTACGCAGAAAACGTTTTCCCATCACAGCGTAACGAGTTCTTGACGCGAACTAGCGAGCGCACAGGATATACCAACAATTTCTGGAGGGCAGCGCGAACAGATCGAAACACTACCGGCGCCAACTCCTGGGGCGCCCGGATGACGGGCTATGCGATCTCACAGAGCGTGTTCGTTCTTGACGCACCATTTGGATTCTTGACCCGGTCAGCGCCCCCAAACACTGTGTCTTCTTCACTCGACGGTCCCATAAGAAGGAGTTACTTCCTTAGCGGCAACGCCGGCGAGCTACAAAACACATACACCACTTACTACACCGGTTCACAATATCCTGGTACCCAGCCCGAACGCGCGAACAAGCATGCTGTCGGCGCTCTCTACAGTCGTAAACAGACAATCGGAAGTCCCCGCTCTGTCATTAATCCGACCGCCTTTGCGATCCCGGAAACAGGCAGTTCGGTTACATGGAACAACTTCCTTGAAGGGGCAAGACAGATAGAAGTATTCGGCGGAGAAGCTGAATGGGAAGCTGGCACCGGCGCCGGAATCATCAATAACCAGAACGGCACAGCTAGCTTCGTGTCTCACCCAAGCGAGCCGTGGTTCGATCAATACAGTGATTACAAGGAAGATCTGCAACTTAAGGCTCGCGGCTACTCTATCGTTCCCGAATTCAGAATCAGCGAGAACCTTAGAGACTATGTGCGCGGCGGTATATATAACTCAGGCAAGACCAACGACTTTGAAATCGTCGGAACTGCAATCCGCAGCGATTCGTCGTCCTTCTACAGAGATTACTCAAACTCAGAGTTCTTACAGAGCTTTAAGCAGATCCAAAGTGACACTTCACTGGATGCATCTGAGATACGTCTAGTGTGCTCTGCGGCTATTCGCCTCAACCCCTACAAGGGCTTCTATCCTGCCCAGCGTAGTATCCAACTAGTCGAGCAGTTTGTCGATTCCTACAGGCCGATGATGAAGACGGTATTGGCTGGTAATACTCCAAGAGATATTCAAGACCCCACCAACACATCATATGGCGTCAATCGTATTATTGCTTCTGCGATATCTTCTCCTGGAATCCTTTATAACACCATCAAGAGCGGAATCGCTGTGGATTATCCGGTTATCTCGAATACTCAAAGAGTCTTCCCGGCGCTAATGTCCTCCTCCGCAGGTCGAAAAGCACAGAATAACTGGCTCATGGTCTCTAAGCTTGGCCTTGAGGGTCGACCCATCGAACAGGATTTGACTTCTAGCACTTGGGATGCTCGCCTTCCATTCGAGACAATCATGTACCCGGATAAATACATGGTCGGTGTTGATATTACTGATTGGGAATCCCACCCAAGTTGCTCTTTCCACGATTTCGGTGATGAAGACCGAAGCATTACTATGACTATGATGGGTACCCCCGCGGCAGATCTATACTCCAGAATGAGTAAGAACTTCTTCGGCGCCGTTCCAGACTTCTTCCTGAAGGATTCTAATTTAACAAGGTTGGAGTCAGATGTCGTCACGGACGATCTAAAGTTTGCAGCAGGCGAAGTTTACATGGCGAGAATAAAGATCTTCCGTTCTTTGACGGGCTCTCGTGATTATTCAAATGAAATGCCAACATTTACTCAAGGCTTGCCGGCCGGACTGACTGCCTATGCTCCGTATGGTGGTCGCCCTTACTTCTTGTCAACAGATACTTGGACAACAGGCTCAGCTTACTATCCCCTCCCACAGGACCCGATGAGAGGAAGCAGCATCAGCGGGATGTCAGAAACTTTCACAATGTACAGCCGCCCCACTGCGTTTGGAGCCCCTATCGCAGGGGTGGGTACCGCCTCGGTGGGCGCCTACTCTTCAGGCTCAGTGTATGACAGTGTTACCGGCCACAACCCTGCCTTCACCCCTCCTTACTATGATGGAGAGGCTTGGGTTGATCTAGTCTTTAGGCCATCAGCTTCTGTTAGTTATGATCTGGAGAAGATCCTCTCCGAAACTCAAGCAGTCTACAGAAGATTTGACCCCGGTATGGCCCTCACCAGCAGTCTCGCTGGAGGGGCGACCAACACTGTGTTGATTTATGATGATATCTTCTCAGGCTCAGTGTCTACTACTTGGACCACAGCTTCGGCTGCTCCTTATTCTGGGCGCCTAATCAACAAGAACTCCATGCAAATCAGCGCCAGCATCAATCTGTTTGGGGTGGAAAATGTTCAGTTTGTAGAGAAGGACAAGTTTGGGAACGAGCTATCAGATAGAAATACTTCAATAGGCAAGAAGTGGATTATCCAGCCTAAGTTTGAAACTCCGATGCTTAACTTTAACCCGATCGGCACCCGCGCTCTCACAAGTAGTCAAATTTCAATGCCACTATACGCCTCCTCTTCTGTCCCCCGCGGCATGTGGCACCAGTTCGGAGTTATTCCCGATGATGTGAACACCGGCGTCTTCATGCAGATCGAAGATATTCCGAGTGAATGGCTAAGGTACCACTATGAAGTAATCAATGAGCCAAGCGCCTATAACAACCAGTCTACCAACTCTAATGTTCGTGAGCGGGTGTGGAATAGCGCGAAATCTCTATCTTCTTTGGTCGGGTTTGACAAGAAGACACCTAAGAAGCGACTTGGCGAACTGAAGGAGAGCTTGACCATTAAAGAGGCTATCGTGGCAGTGCCTTATATTGTCACTGCGGCCGAAGCGAATACGACAGCAAGCATAACCAATGCATCTGGAAAGTCATTTATAAGCATTCCGAAGGAAAGATTTGAGGCATCATTAACAGATGTTGTAGGCACCGATCAGGGAGATTCACTAGAAACTGCCGGCATGTCAGTACGCGAGCAGATTCAGAAGATGCAGTCCTATATCATGCCTCCCCAGTTCAACTTTGTTAACGATAGGTCTGTAGATCCGGTTGTCATGTATCTTTTCGAGTTTGACTACACTTTCGACAAAGACGATCTTTCATACATTTGGCAGAACCTCGCTCCCCGCGAATACAAGAAGATGACCTTCCAGTCTGATGACGTGAGTCACGTATTGGCCAATAATGAGCTTCTTGATCGCGAGAACCTAGAAGATAACGAAAACTTACGCTGGATGGTCTTTAAGGTCAAACAAAGGTCCCAGTCAGACTACTTCTCTCATGTAGTAAGTCAGGCAGGTCAGGCCTCTAACGACGCCTTCCTCAAAACCCCACCCAGCCCAGAGGACGAATATCTCCAGTATAACTGGCCCTATGATTATGTTTCCTTTGTGGAACTAATTAAAATGGATACAGAAGTTCTCTTTAAGCCTGGGGGCGAATAGAATGGCAAAGTTTTTAAATAAAAAAGAACAAGTGTTCGATATTCAGTTGACGCCATTTGGCAAGCACTCCCTTTCTATTGGCTCGTTCAAGCCTGTTTACTATGCTTTCTACGATGATAATATTCTATACGACGGTGCATACGCGGGCCTAACGGAAGGCCAAAACCAGATCCAGACCCGGATTAAAGAAGAAACACAATACATTGAAGGCTTGTCCCGCTTTACAGACGCAGAAGATGAGCCCTTTACAGGAACTTCGGGCGCCACCGTAGAATATACTGGCTCTAGTGGTGACCTCATCGAAAGAGACGTCCCCTATTACGAAATAGATTTGACAGCTTCATTGAATGAGCCTACCAAGACTGTACTGAAATATGAAATAGGAGACGCATTTTTAGAGGGGGATCGTCAAGCTGCACCGGCGTGGAAGATTGTGTCTTTAGAAGGTCGCCTATCAGGCTCTTCACAGAAGGATTTGTTGAACGACCTGGATGTGCCGCAGGTAAACGTATCTCTAAGCTACAATCTTAAAATTCATGAAGCGGACCCATACGGCACCTTCTTTGCAAAAAACATAGAGCACTTTATAGCAACATCTGATATTTTCGCAGACAACAAGGTCATTAGACTGCACAGTAACGACTTTATGATGTATGGTGAAGAGATGAACACAGAATTGCTGACTGAAAACTTTGATGTTGAGGTATTTGAGGTATTGACTGGCTCAGTGCCGGCTAAAGTTAATGGAGACCCTGCCACCGATTCTTTTGTGAAGAAGCTTTTCTTAAGAGAAACTGGTCGACTACAAGATGGAATGTATCAGCCTGTAGAACCTGTTGCCCTAAACAAGGTCAACTATGATACAAATTCAGTAAAATACTATTTTGATGTTTTAGTTGATGAAGAAGTAGACAAGATTGCGGCCTGTAAGTCCGCGACGATCTTCAACAAAGACTCATATTACATTGATCTTGATTTCGATTGTGGTGATGTGATGCCAGTCGGCCAACCATTTGATATTTATGGAGTTGTTACGGAGCCCGAGATATGTCAGTAAAAGCAACAATACAAGACCAACTAAAAGGCAACCTCACCGACAAATTTGGAGACAACCTTCCTATTCCATTTATTGAAAAAGTAAAGATTGAAGGTGATGCGATTACTGTTCAGGCTGCGATATACTTCAATTTGGATTCGTACTCCTCGGACAACTTTGATTCTTTCCGCGCCGAATTGGGAGATTTGCGATTCTATGCAATGATGGCTTATGACAGGACCTACACAAACACTACCGGCTCTGATCTGGTAACTAATAACGCCTATTCTGATATCGTTGCCGGCACAAGAGACGTCTTGTCGAACCTGGAGACCTCATATGAATATGTTCTTTATAACCCCGTCTCAAGTTATCCAGAGCTTATTGTAGACACGGGCTACCCGGCAGATAACGGTAATCTATATGATATGGGCACCCTGAGCGAATGGACTGTTGTCGACACTTACTATAACGATAGCCAACAACCCGTTAAAAAGCTAATTAACAGCGCGTCCTTCAAGCCAGAGATCTCGCTCCGAATCGATGCGACCAATGGAACTGCCATAAGATCTGCGACAGCTGCGGCCTTTGATGACACATGGGAAAACGGCTATTCCGCCACCATCATTAACGGTTTTAGCGGCAGCAGCATGATAACCAATGCCGGATTTATTACTTTCTCATCCATTTTGGATCTAAACGACACGACTGCTAGTGATGATGATTATACTGAAGCAGACGAAGCATATGACACTGGTGACTCTATTAAGCATCTTTTCGGCTCTTTGACTTCGGATATGAACTACGTTTCGTTCTTCAAAGATGGAACCATAAACGAAACCAAACAGTTGGTCTATGTTAAGGCTAACGGAGAAATTGTTACAGATGCCGTGCAGTCACTCAATGGTAAGTATTATGCGCCTTTTAAGATAAGTCTACCAAAAATTGTGGCTTTATTTAAGGCAGTGTCTGCTCCTCCTGTTGTAGAAGAAACACAATCAGCCTTGTCGGTAATCTTGACAGAGAGCGCAGAAGACTCCACGCTTCTTACTAAAATAAATCTTTATTTAAATACGTTTTTCGAAAAATCGTCCGCAACCCCCATGGGTAGGTATTACCTTGATCTCCGTAAAAGATTGGCCGCCATTGATCTTCTCGTTAGAGAAGGTCCTCCCTGCACCAAGCAG
>Ga0208011_1000030_pt1 | contig 79617 bp, 118 predicted proteins | sample 7_EtaG_FD_184080 | JGI IMG/M metagenome (GOLD analysis project Ga0208011, IMG submission 184080) | Marine viral communities from the Subarctic Pacific Ocean - 7_ETSP_OMZ_AT15161 metaG (SPAdes) (version 2) | ecosystem: Environmental > Aquatic > Marine > Oceanic | place: Pacific Ocean | collected...
GGCTTTGTGTGCGTGGCGTCAACGATTACAGAGACATTTAAATCGGTATAGTGTTTGATATCTGAATGCAATCTCTTCTCAATATCTTTAAAATTACCTTGTATCGATTCATTGCCGTACAGATCGGCTCTAATGCTATCAGTAGAGATAATTACAGAGCCTGTAACTGTTGCTAATCGCTCTGCATAGGTACTCTTACCACTGGCAGGTATGCCAACTAATAAAGAGCATTTAACACTATTAGACATAATAATAATTAGATAAGGTTTACAAGGGATATAAAAAGCTTTAAGCGATGCAAAAAGCCTTCTTTAGTTCTGGAGTCTCATTCTTGGCCCGTTTCCATCTAAGGATCACAATGTGAGGCACTGACTTATTATCTAGAAACCTAGCGTCGTGCTTGTCGCCGTCAACAGTTGGAAAGCCTAGTAGTTCAGTGGGTATTGGTTGAGACTTCTTTAAAGACATAGGAGCGGCAATGTTTAGATTATTCTCTTTAGCGTACTTAATGACGTCGTGCTTACTTCCCCAACTGATAGACAAGTCATAGCCAACTTTTCTGCAAGTTTCCAAGTCTCTATCAATTCGCTTTGTATAGTCATAAAATACAACGTTTCTAGTAAGTATTTTTAAAGGTGATTTTTTGAATACTTCCATTATGTTGTTATATTTTCCAGGTACTAGGCATAAGTCAAAAGTTTCTCCTATATATTCGGCAAGCTCAACGTCAACGACTACAGGCAAGGCTTCAAATTTATAATCACTAGTAGCATTTAAACGGATTGCAAACCGTTCTGAAGGGTTATAGATTCCTTTAGACTTCTTATATACAAATCTTGCAACCTCTAATACTAATAAACGCATATATTCATTAGGGCGTTGATTAAATGCTTTAGACCTTAAACCACGTCTAGCAATCTTATTAGACATATAAGCAGGATTGCCCGCAGTATTCAAGCAACATGCCATACAAGCCTTTGAAGCACTAGGACAAGCATTATAGGCAACAGGTAGAAAGTGATGTCCGGCAATATGTACAGTTAAATTTTCCTTGGTCTTTACATCCTTAGAAAGTTTTGGGTTGCTATCTACTGTTAGAACGTTTGCAGAGTTAAAAGAATAAGTTTGTCTAAGTGTTGCAAGGTCTTTAGGTAGTCTCATAATTGGTCATGTATGCGATTGAATGACTTTATAATAAGCAGGCTTATGGAAGTTTTGAGCATTAATTACATAAGCTTAATACTTGTTGATTATGACTGAAATGTAACGATTTCCACAGGTTCCCCGAGAATATGGTAATAGCTAATACCTGCATTATCTGGCGGGCCTTAGGCTAGACATATCAACTAGTACAAAGAAACTAGTCGGAATCAGTGGAAAATAGGGTATTTTGGCGCATAATTTAGGTGATTTGTCAAACCAAATCGATGTAAAAGTTAACCTGAATAATTGGACAAGAATTGGCCAGGATTTTTCCTCGAGATCCCTTGCTATCACTGCGCTTTGAATCTTGCGTAACTGTGCGCTAGACAGTTGGGCAGAACATATGTACTACTTTGTAACGTCGAAGAAAGGTAGACGTAGGTATTTATACGTAGCACTTGATGTAGATGATACATATGTACTACTACTTTTAGTAGATGATACGTTTGTACTACTCAGTCATGCTCGACGTGCGCCATTGTTACAGTATGTTTTCTTTTTTTGTTTTTGCTTGACATCCCCCCTGGGCTGCGCCAGACCACTCAAATTTTTTTTACCCCAAATCGGCCTTTTTTAAGAGAAAGTAGGGGGAAAGCAATCTAACAAGTTCAGACGCCTTAAAATTAGGTCTATAGCTATAAATTTTAGATAGAAGTGTCTGTTTCGCCAGCGGATTTTGAGTTATATTCACGTATGACAGGGGCTCCTATGCCCAATTCACCTCAAGAGCAGATGCAAATGGCTCCGGAGGTCTATAATTTTGTCCGAAATAGAGATTATGAACCTAGCAAGTTAAGAAAAGCTGCTAATTTTATAGGAAAAGCCGCTCTTTTAGGTGGTGCAGCCTATGCAGCGAATAAATATTTGGGAAATCAGGAAGATAATACAGAAAGAAGCTCTATTAATGTTGCTTCTGATGATATAAACGATAATGACGCGCAAGAGCAGTCTTTTTTAGCATCTTCTTCCCCAAAAGGGCCAAAAAACCCTCCAAATAGTGGAGTAGATAGGGAAGGTAGTGTGATAAACAATGTTTCGATAGAAAAAGACGACGATCCTTGGGATTTACCTAAATATGATCGAGATAAAGAGGATCCACGACTAGTAAGACAGGAAAAAGAACCTGGTGGTAGCAGTATCCGTGAAGAAGCAGAGAATTTTGCTAATAAATACAAAATTGAGCAATATGTTCCTCTATCAGCCATTCCTTTAGGTGGTGGTGTAGTAGCACATCAAGCTACGGACGCTGCAAAGATCATGGGAGGAATAGATCCTGCTTCTATTGGTAGTTATCATGGTTATCCCATAGGTCAGGGAGTTACAGATCTTGCAAATAGAGGTCTTACCAGTGTTGTAGACCATGTTCCCTATGTAGGTCATGGTGCAGTTGAGGCTGTTAAGGGAGTAGGGCATGGTTTAGAAGGTGCAGCAAGTAATATGCATTGGTTAGGAAATAAATTAGGAAGTATAGGAGGAGGTTTTGTAGGTGATATGGCAACTAATGTTGCACATCTACCTCCATTCGAGGTTATGGGAAATGCTATTGATGCTGCTGGCCATGTCATTCAGACAGGAACACCGGAACTTATTCTCGGAGGTTTAGGAGTAGCAGGTGGTACTGCTGCAGTAGGTGCTGCAAGAGCTGCTTTGAAGGGAGAGAAAGATGTCAAATTCCTTAAAAATTTCGTAGGTAGACTTACTGGTAAAGGTCTTAATTTGTATGATGATCATCCTCAAATTGATGGGCCAGGTGCAGATCAGGCAAGAATTGCTCCTAGTGTAACTATTCAGCGTGATGGTCGGATACATCCAGGAGGAGCAGCTGGTTTAGGTGCTCATGTTGAGTCTGAGGATATTCATTTAGATGGCAGTCGCGATAGATATAACGATCTTATAAATAGTCCTTGGAGATAACATAATGGCATATCCTTACTATCAAGATCCAGTAACTGGAGTACCTACAGGACGCTTTTCAGCTCCTATGTCTAGGGCAAATATTAGTAATCCAATAACACCACACGGGATTCCATATTATTCCCCAACTACTGCTCCATCAAATGCTGTTCAGCCAGAGCGAAAGCCCAGCAGATTAAAACAAGCCGCTAGTTTTTTACGCAATGCTGCCCTTGTAGGTGGTGCAGCTTATTTAGCCAACCAGTTTTTTAAAGATGGTGGTGGAGATGATGGCGGAGGAGGTGGAGATAAGCCAAATTATGACGATGGAAATGTAGTAGATATGGAGCCTGTAAGGGATAAAGTACAAAAATTTTTAACGGATGGGCTACATAAGGGAGATATAGATAGAGGTGATGTTGATCTAGAGGGTAGACCTATAAATTGGTCGTCTCCTAAACGTCCTCAATATCCAGGCGCTGGAGCATCAAGAGCAATTGGTGCAAATTATTTAAAATCTGATCCTGAAGAGTTTGGTGGTTTAAATGAAACAGGGAAGGAGCATCTTAAAGCATTTAGAAAGGAGATGAATATTCCAACTACTGAAGGTAGACCTCAAACGGGACATCCAGGCTTAGACGAAGAGATAGTAGGTATTTCTCCAAAACAAGAGGCACGTAGGGAGACGTGGGTTAATTCTCCTTGGGCAGTTAAGTCAAAACCTAAAAAAGTTGGGAAGGATGGTTTTTATACAGATGATTATTATCAAGATAGCGATTCGTATCAATTAGATCGTGATCGTTTCTTTGACCATCCCGATGTCGATGATCATGCAGGTGCTGATGAAACTCCTAATGTTGACGCCGGTCAACAGCATTTAGATAACTACACTAATGGAGCGATTGAGAAATTACTTTTCGATGAATTTGGAGAAGACTGGCCCCAGATTGTTGAAGAAAGAAGGCAGTGGAATAGGTCTTATAAGGGACCTGAAGTAGCTGGCACCGATACTCTTACTTATCCAATAGAAGAGGGTGGTAGTGAAGCTGTTACTAAAGCTGAGCTAACTCCTGACATGGTATTAAAAGCGCAGTTTATTGAGAAACCTACTGATGATCCAACAACATGGCGCGAGTCATCAGACGGTTATAAGTGGAATTTAGCTACTGGTGATGGACTGAATGAAGGCGATAGAAATGCGGGTATTACACAGTTAGGTGAATTTATAGCTGATCGTATGCCAGGTACTCAACAAGGTAAAGAGAGTATGGGTGGATTGATTAATGTAGTTGAGGATGAAACTAGGCAAGAGCCAAATAAATTATATAAATTTGCACAAATGAAAAAGATTGAAGGTGATCCTAGTCTTGCAGAGAAACAAAGAGAGTATGGCGAAATTTCCAATAGAAGAACAAAAGCAATGAATGAACGTCGCAAGGAGCTTAAAAAGGAATTGGGGGCAGTTGTACCAGATCATGGAAGAGGTCAGAGAGATTCGGCTTTTCTTGCTAAAGGTACGAAGTTCGATATGAGTGAATGGGATGAACAGCAGGATTTACCTGAAAGATCTGATACATCGGTACGTTTGGCAAGAGGTTATGACAAATCTAAGAGGAGAGGTTTAATTCCTGATTCTGCAGCTGACGATTCTACTCCAACTAGAAAGACGAGGTATACCTATCCACTTCAGGGTAATATGTCAACAGAAAAGTATTTTGACCAGAATGCTTTTAAAATTGCGAAGTTAGCTGTTGATAATCCAGATTTTGATTCAGAGGCTTATTACGATAATAAGAGGAAGTGGATCGAAGATCTGATGGATTAAACTAGTTTTACTAATCCACTGTTAGTTTTACTCAGTTATGGCAGGCGTTAAATTAGTTGACAATTTAGCAAGTTTTACGGATGCGTATGGCACCAATAAAAACTTTAAGAAAAGAGATAAAACTATCAAGGTAAATCCTTGGGCAGATGCTGGTTCACTTAGTAGAGATAAATATTTTGATCCTGACAAAACAACTGGTAGTGCTCAGTGGAAAGGACTTCTTGATGATGAAAACCCAGATGTTAGTACTAATTCTTTTTATCGCGAGGCTAGATCCTTTATTGATAAAGATGAAAAAGGGTTTTCTCCAGCTGATGACGCTTATAAAAGATGGGAAGATTTTGCCTTCAATGACTTTGGCCCTGGTAACAAAACAGGAGAGTTAGCTGATCGAATTGACACCGAGGATGTTCAGACATTTTATGATAAGTATTATTCCTCTAAGTTAGTTAATGACGACGATTATGTCCCAGGAAAACTTGCATATATATTCGGAGAACCCGCTGCTGCTGCCAGCACGGAGTCTAACCCGAATGAGGCTAATGTTTCACCTAGTACGGGGATAGTAGTGTAATGTCAAAAACAGGAGATATGGCCACTAAATTTTTAATTAACTTGGGAGCTAATGCTTTCCAAAAGGTGGCAACAGAGTTCGTAGATAGAGCATTTACAAAAACAGGAGAAGTCCTTGGTGGTATTGGTGACCAAGCTAGAGAAACTACTTATAACAAATACACTGATCCGTTTGATGTACCGACAAAACAGGGGGCTGAACAGGATAAAACTGGTAAGTGGGTAGGAGTAAATCCAAGAGAAGTTGGAGCCTATTACACAGATAAAGGAAAGACAATAAAAGGTGGACTAAGACCAGAGGTACCTGGTGATGATCCATGGAATACCCCTGAGTATGAATCCGATACAGGTACATGGCATGGGCGTAGAACTAAAGAAGCACCTCCTGGAACAGGATGGGATAAAGGATTTTATGATAACCCTGAGTTGGCCGCACAGGTTGCCTATTATGCTGCGCCTACTACAGCTGTTGGTACAACGTTAGCTGCTGGTAGTTGGTTATTTGGTGATCGAAGAAAGCCTCAATCTGATTACAGAGTTCCAGTTCAACCAAGCAAAAATCAAGGTGGTTATAACTCAAGTGTTGAATCAGCTTTAGCATCTGCTAGTGCTAAATATGAATTACAAGAACAAAAACATGCACATGATATGGAACTTCAAAGGTTTAGGGCAGAGTCCAAAACTCCTGGTAAGCAAGGTAATAGTTATGATCCTGCTATGCCAAACATCTCTGCTGATGGAGATCCATTAGGTAATCCTTTTGGAAATACACGTACTTACTTTAGCTAATGAAGACTATAATAAAAAAAGTAGGTAAACGTTAATCATGGGATTAGGCACTGGTTTATTTGGAGGTTATGAGACCGCACCAGGGACATCTGGTTGGGGACCTGTAGCTGATGGAGATATGTATGGTAGAAATCTTAAAAGACAGAACTGGGATGGTTTTGGAAACAATTTTACATCTGCATTTAATGCTGTAGGTAAATCACAAGGTTGGCTAGATCAGCGTAAACAGGATCAGTCTGGTTTTTTTCCATATGCCCAAGGATTTGGAGGAAAATCAGGAGGGGGCTATCAAAAAACAGGGAATAATTCTGGAGTTTATACGCATCCTGGACAGGATTATCAGATTATGCACGGTGGCCAGGGCGGCGGCGGTAGTAATAAATTAGGGAACGTAGCATTTGGGGCTGGAACGGGATTCCTAAAGGGAGGACCAGCTGGAGCCGTTGTTGGTGCTATTGGCGGTTTATTTGCTTAACTACTTTATATTTAGTTCAAGGAGTTAGAGCGATTAAAATAATTAGATATAGATATTCATTAAAAGAAAACCATGTGGCAGAACGTAGCGCGGTTAGCCGGTAATCCCAAAGTATTAGGTATATTAGGGAAACTAGGCAATGTTATTAGGAACCCTGCTTTCATGCCAGTTGCAGGTGGCGCCATTGGTACTGTAAAAGGTGGAATGGAGGATGGTCTTGGTGGAGCAGTCCGAGGGGGCGTAGGTGGTGCTACTACTGGTGCCGCAATGAAGTGGGGCCTTGGTAAATTACCACCAACTATGTTGCCAATGGGTGCTGCTAAGGTTTTAGGAACAGCTGTTCCATTAGCAGGAGGAGTAATAGCAGGTGCAACAGCCGTTCCTACTGGAAATGTAGCTGGAGATGCAGCTGGAAAGGTAGCTGGTACCGGTGTGATAATGCAGCAAAATGAGCCAAACGTTGGAGGTGGATATATCGGTGGACCTGGCAGTGGATCTGGTGGTGGCTACGGTGGCGGCGGTAACGGTCCAGTACCTGTCCTCGGCGGCGACCATGGTCGAATGGTTCAAGGACCAGATGGTTCCATTTGGCAGGAAATTGATCCTAATGGATGGAAACAAGGTATGAGAGTAGGTAGTGGATTAGATACTCAACAGAACATTTCTAATGCTAACCGTTGGTTTAAATCTAGATTCCCACAATCTGAAATGGTTAAGAAAGCTGACTGGGAACGTGAACTAGCTGCTTTACAGTTAGGCGAAAACATCAAGATGGCTAGAACAATGATGGAAGGTACTCACGCTGGTAATGTAAATATTGCAGAACAAGCTGGTGCTGATATGGGACAGTTACTGAACAGTCGTTATCAGTACTTCTAAATAGGAGTTAATTATGGGTCAATATTTTAACCAACAGCCAGTAATCAACCTAGGTTCAGGGACTACTTTTGGTAATGGTTATACCGATCGTAATGTCAACTTAGGAACATTTCCTATGTATGCCCAACCGCCACGGATGGTGCCTAATCCTGAATATAAAACTAATCCTTATGGGCTAGAAGATGATCAGGCTCTAGAGAAGTGGGGTAAAAGCAAGAAGATTGTTGGTAAAGATGCTCCAGAAGGACTAATGCGTAATCTTGCTGGAATTGCAGACTTTTTAACTTTTGGAGTAGGGGATATAGATAGAAGAGGTAATTTATTTGGTGGAGAACATTTACCAGGACTAAGAGGAGGATCAGGATATGGAGGACAGGGCGAATTAGGAAATGTTCCACAGACAATGCCTGCTCCACAGATGCCTGCTCCACAGATGACTCAGGAGCCAAATGTTATGACGACAGGAGGGCCAGTACCTACTAATCAGGGTATGTATGGTCACCTAGCCCAAGCAGGTGGAATAGGAGCATTAAATCATTTTGCAGGTAGGTTTATGAATAATCAATACCTAAATGATGCATATAATATGGCTCTAAAATCTCGTCAAGCATCTGATGCTCAGAGTGTTTTAACTAGTCAAGCAATGCAAAGAACAGATAAAGGTGTGTCTGAAAGGATGGAGGAAGAGCAAAAGAGGAGGAATCTTGCCCTGCAGGGTAAATATCTAACTCGTTTAGGTTTGGAATCTATGAAGAAAGGAACGGCACTGACAAACGTAGCATATGAGCCTAGAGCAAATGCGTCTCACTCTTCCGGTCATGTTGGCAACTGGGGTGTACAAAGAATGGGTTAATATCACATTAAGTTTATAACTTAACCGTTGGTAGAATCTAAGTACTGTTAATTAATAAAATTAGAAATGGCTGACGATCCAGGTGGCGTTAAAGCTCAAGAAGCCGCTAATAAAAAAGCGGATAAAAACTATACGATTGGCGGTGTTTCCTATACCGTTGATCAAGAAACGACTAACCAGTTAGTACTGGACGAAGCCGCTGCATCTCAAACCAGGATCAACATGAAGTTGGCCGCTGATGAAGACAAGAAGTTAAAGACATATTTCACGACTGAAGAAAAAGGCATGGCGCAAACGCAGTCTGATCTTAGACGTGCAGAATATGGAACAATCGGTCAACAGGATCGACTAAAAGAAGGAGTCATTGGTTTAGAACGGCGAAAGGCGTTAGAAACTGAAGGAGCTGAAACACGAGAAACTGCTCAGACTGTTGGTGCACAGACTCGTTTAACTGAAACAACAAAAGGTCAACAGGAACGACTTACTCAAGCGGAAGGTCTTCAAGAAAGTGGAAGACAACAGCGAGAAACTCAAGCAGAACGTTATGTTGGAGAAAGAGGGTTAGAAGCAACTAGAGGTGCTGAAGCACGTAAGTTAACTGCAGCAACTGGCGAACAAGCAAGGGAGACACAGGCTGAGAGATACTCCGGAGAAAGGGGTCTTGTGGAAACAGGAGGAGCACAGCAAAGGCAAACTCAAGCTGAAAGATATGTAGGAGAAAGAGGATTAGCAAGTACTGTTGCTGCTGAAGGAAGACAGACTCAAGCTGAAAAATATGCAGGGGAGAGAGGTCTTGTTGGAGCAACTGGCGAACAAGCAAGGGAGACTCAGGCTGAGAGATATGCAGGGGAGAGAGGTCTTCAGAAGGAAGGTGGTGCTCAGGCTCGACAGACACAGGCTGAAAGATATGCCGGAGAAAGGGGTCTTGTAGGGGAAGGAGGTAAGCAACAGCGTCAAACTCAAGCAGAGAAGTATGTTGGAGAAAGATCTCTTGTTGGAGCTGGTGGTAGAGAAACTAGACAGACTCAAGCTGAGCGTTATGCGGGTGAGAGAGGTTTACTTAGAACTGGTGGATCCGAGACACGAGCAACTAGACGAACTGAAGGACAGGAAACACGAGCTACTCAAGCCCAAGGTTTAAGGATTGGTGGATCAGAGACAAGGAAAACTAGACGAACTGAAGGAGGTCAAGCCAGAGCATTAGAAAGAACCCGTGGAGGTGAGACTCGTCGTACAGACTTGCAAAGAGAATCATTCCGTAGATATAAAGAGGATAGGGATTATAGTCAAGCACGTTCTGCAACTAGAGTATGATCGAATGGCTTAAGGGCCTTACCTCGAAAGATCGGGAAGCCTTTTTAGCCTTTTGTAAAAGAACTCGAAGCCCAATTCAAATGTATCTGTATGCCCGATTTTTAGGGTTTACAGGAAGCATTGTGAGTTGCGATAAATGGGCTCAGAGAAAATTCAAAAGGCGTAACTTCAATGCAGTATTAGAAGTTGAGATTGACTCAATGCAGCAAGATATTGCTAATTTGAGAGATGGAATTCAGATGGGTATGGTTAAACAAGATATGGGTACCGCCAGGATTGCCATGCTTCAAAAAGAATTGAGAGGTACAATTAAACAGTTAAGTGATGAGAAGGTATTACTTGACAAACAAGGTTTAATTCTTGCTGGTGCGGATAGAGCATTACGTGAAATGTTATCTATTTTTAGAGACGATCCTGTTGAAGGACCTTTATCAGAAGCCTCAATGGGTGTTTGGACAAAGATCTTACAAGAAGAATCTTAAAACTTATTACGCTATGCTACGCCAATGGCAGGTACAAGCATCTATAGCGTCTACAGACGTACTGCAAGAGCAGCTGCTAAACAGCAGATAGTTAAGAAAACTTCATCTGTTGATGTTGATCGTGCTCGTGAAGACTTCGCATATTTTTGTGATGTAGTTGGTAATAAACCACCAGCTGAGCATCATAAACAGTGGCATGAATATCTATGCACAGGGGAAAGTAGTGGTTGCTTAATTAATATTGCCGGACCAAACATAGATATTCTTGCTCCAAGGGGATCAGCTAAATCTACTGTTCTTGGTTTATTCACGGCATGGTCTATTGGTGTACATGCTTTAAGGAGAATGCCACTAAAGATTCTCTATATTTCATACACCGTAGATGTGGCGAGACCGAAGAGTGCTGCAATTAAAAGAATTATTGAAGAGAATAAGATATACAAAGAGATTTTCCCCACAGTAAAGATTGCTAAAGGGATTAACTCAAATGAGTATTGGAGTATTGATTGGAAATTTGCAGGTATTCGATCAACTGGTGAGGAAGAATTTAGTGTTTGTTGTGCAGGTTTGAAAGGTGCAGTTACTTCGAAACGTTCACATCTATGTATTATTGATGACGCGATTAAAAGTGCAGATGATATAAAGAATAGGGACATTCGTCAGGCTATGGAGGATAACTGGAATGCTGTCATTGTTCCAACGATGTTTGAAGGCGGTAGAGCGGTTTGTCTCGGAACTCGTTTCCGCCACGACGATATTCATAACAGCACTTTCACTCCTGCGAATGATTGGGTGCAGATTATTCAGTCTGCTATTACAGTGGATTCGAACGGAGACGAGATCTCTTATTGGCCGGATATGTGGTCCTTGGATTACCTTCGTGACCGCAGGAGACAAGCGCCGGTTGCTTTTAGTTTTCAGTATCAGAATCAGATTGTTCAAACTAGTGAATTATCTCTTTCACCTGATTTAATTGTTAAGGGTTCTATTGCTACTCAATTTGATGCAATGGGAGTAGGAGTTGATTTATCAGCTGGTGTGAGAGAACAGAATGATTTTACTGTTTTCGTTATGGGAGGACGTATTGGAAATAAGATTCATATCATTGATTGTAAAAGATTGAGGATAATGGGGAACTTGGAGAAGTTAGAAAGTCTTATGGAAATGATGGAAGAATGGGGAGTTATTCATGGAGAAGGAAAGAATTATTTTGCTACTGGTAGTTCAGTTCATATTTGGTCAGAAGCTGTTGCCTATCAGGCTTCTTTAGAGGCTGACTTTAAACGAATATGTCAGGGAGAGCATGGTTTATATAATATGATTTGGCATGCAGTCAAAGGATTTCGCGGGGACAAAGTTGCTCGCTTTAGGGGAATTATGGGTCTCTTTGAACAACGTCGAATTACTTTTAATAAGTATCGAAAGTTCACTCATTTGACAGATGAAATTGTAAATTTTGGAGTTAGTTCTCATGATGACTGTGTTGACGCATTGGTATGGCTATGCAATGGATTGATGTCTAAAGGAAAACTAGAGTTAGAGTATTGACGATTTAAACTGGAAAGAACAACTTCCAATGTCAAACAGCTATTACAACTTAGAAATCGAACAGGACGCATATGGTTCTGTAGTCATTCCTCTCCCCGACGAACTTTGTCACGATATGGCGCTTCAGCCAAGTGAACGATTTGATGTCGAAGTTGATGATGATGTGATCACTCTAAAAAGGTTGCATGCTGGTTATAACATTGACCAATAGACAATTCGTTAAAAACTCATGAGTGATACTGCTGTTAAATCTGGTCTCGACGCCATTATTAAGTCGGTAGTAAATCGAGATGGTGGAGGAGAGGCCGACACGATGTTGGTTAATGCTCATCTTTCTCAAATGAAAATGTTTGGGATAAGACAAGGTGTTGAGTTCTATCCCGAGCAAGACAATTTTGGAACACAGAGATTTGATTTCGTTCAACAGGTTATAAAGTTCAACAAACTAGATGCAAGGCTTGATTCAATATGGGATAGATTTTTAGCTTATGGAAAAGGACTTTTTTATATAAGACCTACTCAGAAAACTTATCGTCTCTACTGGTTTGATAAAGATTCATATAGAACTTATTACACACCAGAAGGTGATTTAGAAGAGGTTGTTATCATATATCCCTATAAAGTTAAGTCTTCTAAGGGGTTTAAGGGTGTTGGGTTAAATACAGATAAGCGTTATATGCGTTTACGGATTACTCCAGAAGAGATAGAAGAGTTTCATAGTGAGCAGGAGATAACTTTTGATAATGAAAATTTAGATTATTCCACCTTTGATAAGAAGGTTCATGAGAACAGCATGGAGTTTATTCCATGTGTTGAGGTCTTTAATAATCCAGACGCTTTTGGAACTGATGGTGCTGGCGAGTTTGAGTGGTTATCTAGTCAGATAATTGCTCATGATGAGATGGTAAAGAATATTCGTGCAAACTTATCATTCTTTGGTAATCCGACTCTCTTATCTTCACGTCCGAAGCAAGATATTATTGAACAAAATTCGGATGATGCAGCTCAAAGACCTAGCATTTCAAGTCAATCTGGTTTTCAATCAAACTTTGATCTTTCCAGTTCTACTTTTAAACAAGATCCTACAACTAGACAACAACCAGGGTACATAGGGAAACCAGGTAGTGGTTACCGTGTGCCTAGAGTTATCGCCAACTTGGAGCCAACAGACCGTGTTGGTTTTATTACTCCTAATGCTGTAGGAACTGATCAGGCTCGCTATGCAGAACAGTTAAGAAGTGAGATACGTCTTGCTTTAGGTGGTATTGACGACTTAAGTATTACTAATGTAACTGCTACTGAGATTAAATCAGCTTATGGTCGTGTCAGTGCAACTGCCAAGAAGAAGTGTCTCCAGTTATATACCTATGGTGTTTGTAAGTGTTTTGAGCTAATGATTTTTCAGGAAGAACAAATCTTCCGTAAGTCTCTTGCTTATCAATCAGGAATTAAATATCCGATTCCTCCAGAGGATCCTGATGACGAAATTTTATATGAGAAGTATATAAAACAAAAAGAGAGATATGAAAACAAATTGCAGAAGGCTATTGATGCTGCTGTTGAGACTAAAGAGATTCCAGATGGTGTTGTTGGATTAGCTCCAGATGGTGATAGGACAGTTAGTTGGCGTTGGATGGGGCCCGTTTATGAGGATACTGCTCAAGATAAATTGAACCAATCTATCTTCACTAGGAACCTACAAGAATTGGGTGTTGATAGTATAGAAGCACTGAAGTATTTATTTCCTTCCAAAACCGACGACGAGATTGCAGGTATGCTTTCTGGTTATCCGTTTAGAATGGTAGGAGAATTACAGCGGTCATATTCTCAACTTATTGACTTAGTCAATCAAGAAATGAGAACACCACATCCACAGCAACCGAATTTACCGATGGCTGCGGATCCAAGATTGGACCTCACTCCATTCCTATACCGAACACTCGAATCATTACAGAAGGAAGTTACTTATGCAGGACGCTACCGTAGCGCCGACCCAATCGGCACCCCAAGTATCCCAGACCCAGCCGACCAGCTACGTGGCTCCAGCAGCCCAGTCAGCAGCCCAGGCTCCGGTAGTGGGAACATCTCCCCAATGGGTGGGGACCTCCCAGCCGATGGCGGCACCCGTGGCACAAGCGCCGGGCCAGACGGCAATTCCTTACCAGAATTCAGTCCCTACAGCGTACAGCTCCCAGGTATCCCAGGCTCCCCAACAGCAGGAGAACCCATACAAGGAGGCGTTCAACAGAGTAGTGGGCGCCCTGAGTTCACCAGTCCAATTCCCGTTCCAGGGTCAACAGTCTCCTCAGACGCAAGTAATAGACCCGGCCAGTTACGCTTCCCAACAAACGACCCAGTTCGCCAGTCAGGTAGCTCCGACCTCTATGCCTGGGATCAGCAGCAACCAGGGATACTCGGCCAATTATTCCCAAACTTCAGCGGACAACCTGGAGATAACCGCAGACCAGCTCCTAAACAACGGCGTTAGTCCTGAAAGTATTCAAGTAATTGATCATTTTGGTCCTGACACTGCAGGTATCCTTAATGACTATTCATGTCAACTAGAAGACGCAGTATCATCTACTCATGGTCAGTTAAATGAAGCAGCAGGTCTACTTCAAGAGCTCTCTCAAGAGCATAGGGTTTACGAAAGAATCCTTACTGATCCTGATATTCTTGCTGATTACACTTGTGAGTTCTTCGGTGAAAATGGTCCTTATCCTGTTCCCACCCAGCAGTATGCAGCTCCTCATGGTCAGGCAGTAGGTCAACAGTTCGCTAATGCTCCTCAGGTTACTGGTCAGCCTAACGTTACTGGACAAGCTCCAGCAGCAGCTCCAACACGCCCTGAGATGCCTGTACCTCCACAGCCTCAACAGCAAGGGAACCCAACTGATTTCTGGAATAACTTCGGAAGTGCAGCTGATAGAGACCCACAGAATGCATGGCGTTATTTAAATGCAGCTCAACAGAGTCCTGAGATCTTCCGCCAGAAGCTTCTGGTAATGGAGTGATCGAATAACTAAATGAGGGGTAGATGTCTACCCCCTATTCATTTTTACAATGGCAAAAAAGAAAGCTAGCGCACAAGATAAAGCAGATGCATTCCTTGCGGGGTTAGGCACAGCTGGAGGAGCAATTGGTGCGCCTGGGTTAGTTACCTTCGGTGCAGGAGATACGCAGCGTCAGTTGATGACTGGAACTATGGATAATAATTGGGCAGTAAAAGAACAACAGCTAGTTGAAGATGCTCCAATGCCTCAGAATTTAGATGCTTCATATTTAAAATTAAATCTTCCAGGTTCACCTTTACCTATGAATGGTTTGTTATCTAACCAGAACCTCGATGCTAGTATTAGCAATCAGAAGATGTTTCTTGCACAATACCAAATGACGTTGGCACAGATGATGCCGCCAGCTGCATTTCAACAGCTCCCAATGGGCTATCCACCTCTTAAGAAAAAATGAGCAAAGCTAAGGCCGCAGAGGCAATCCAGAAGTCGGAAGACTATAAGAATATAATGATGGCTCTTGCTGCAGAACAAGAGGCTTCTCAGTCAGATTTACAGCCTACAAATATTAATCCAAATCCAAAACCTGATGGACAAACAGTTGTACCTACAACTGGTTATTCACAGTACAACATGGTTTAGTAGACGTAAAACTTATATAAGGCGGTTGATAAACTCATATTATAATTATCTCAATGGAATTATTCCAGATATAGAGAATTTACGTCCTCTTCTCGAGGATTTTGTTCTCAGATATCAGCAAACTACATAACGCTGAAAAACCCCAATGTTTATTGACAATGATTTCCCGAAGCTGTTGGGTGCGGAACTATACCGTCCCCATCCAGCTTATATAGTGGAAATGGCTGCAGAGCCAGTCGTCGTACACGACTTTACTAAGCAACCGGGTCAAACTGTTCAGCTAGATCGTTACCGTTTCTTCGGTAACCCTGGCACGAAGACACAACGTGAGCGTACTCAGGATCAAACCATCGGTACAGCAAACAGTAGGTCTATCGTTAAGGACAAAGTACTTGTATCTCTTCGTGAGTATACAGGTCCTGCTGACCCAAATAATAACGCTCTCCCTAGCACATTCAAAATTGCTCGTGAGACATTAATGACCGCTCAGCGTTTGCTGCTTGATACTGGGAACCTTAATATGTTCCACCAGTCAATAGGTAGCCTTACGCTTCTTGATGACTACCGGAGATGGAGAGATAGAGTCTTCATTGACGAACTTTTCAAGACTGAATCACGTGGTCAAAGTAGTGATTCACAAGGTGGATACTACTACCCTAATAACAAGGCTAAGACAAACTCAACTACTCTTACTGCTTATACAGCTACAGAGTACGCTTCTGAGCGCTTTAAGTTCAATGTAAAAACTGACCTTCTAGAAGTTGTTAAGAGTCTACGTAAGCGTCACGTACCAGTTTTCGCAGATGGCTACTATCGTTGCATAGCAGATCCTTCACTTATGAAAGATCTTCGTGCTGATCAAGGCTTCCGTGAAGTTGCACGTTACCCAGGAATGGGCGCTCCTAACCCTCTTATGGGTGCACAAGCTCCTAACTCAGCTATCTACGGTGGCGGCCAATTCGGTCAGGCACAATTCGTAGCTGGAGAGCCAGTTATGCCATCAGGCTTCGTTTTTGAAGGTGTAAGATTCTTCGAATCTACAAACTTCCCAGGAAAAACTATCACGGTCGACATCGGTGATGGTAATGGAGCCGTTTCAAAAGACACTCCTGCAGGATTATTCTTCGGTCCTCAGGCAATCGGTGTAGGTATTGGTGGTCCAAATGCTCAAGTTCTAATTAATAACAACGATGACTTCTCAAGATTCATCATTCTTATTTGGCAGCTTTATGCTGGTTTTGCGAACTTGAATAAGGACTTCATCACTACAGCCTTCACTGTATCTGAGTAAGGAGGTATTTAACTAATGGCAACTTACAAATCTAGCGCTGGAGCTATTCTTCAGCCAGGTAACCAGATCAATAGACTATCTGGTTATAACGACGAAGGCGTTTTCGGCCTTCCCGGTGTTGAAGCATTCGAACTTGTTGGTTATGCAAAAGTTACTAACGTAGCTGCTGACAAAGCCTCTTACAAGAGTTTTAGCATCACAGTACCTTCTCCTGATCGCCGTAGTGGCGATAGAGTTCGGAATGATCGTACTAGCCTTGTTGTACAAGCTAGTGCTGAGCGTCCAGCTTATGTTTATGGCGCTTCAATCGCTATAGGACAGGATGTTCCTTCACTTGCTGCAGATCGCGCAGGCTTCCCTGCTGCACCTGTAACAGCTGATTTAGGAGCAACAAGTACTGAACTATTACTTCTAGGACCTGATAACAGTGGTGCACCAATTGGTGTTCCAGCCACTCAACTATTAGGAAATGCTGCTGCTTCTAGTTCTATCACCGCTGCTTCTAGTGCTTTCGCTCAAGGAGCTTCTGACGTAACAACAGGCAACCTACCATTCTGGTCAAGCGTAACTAGCACAATTGCTGCTGCTGACGCTGCTGATTCCATGATGTATAAGGTTGTAGCAGATACCACATTTAAGGTATACAACGTAAACGCAATCACTAACACTTCTGTGACTGGTGACGGTGTTTATATTAGTGCTGACGACTCAACTGCTGGTCGCGCTGGCTACATTCTGTGCCGCGTGAACTATCTACGTCCTGCTGCTGGTGTTTCTTGGAATGATATTCAAGGCTATATCGACTTTGCTTCTCAGCTAGGCGGTAACGACGAGTAATATCTTTTTAGATTAAAAGAATTAGGCGGGTCCTTGTGGCTCGCTTTTTTCTTGTCTATACTCTTTATATCTAGTTTCTCCTCTATGATCTCCTTAGCTCTTGCTCTAATAATTGGAATTACTATTCTCTTTTGGATTTTGATTAATGATAATTCCCATCCGAATCACCCTGCGTGATGTTGAAAGCAAGGGTTTACTTTGGTAAGCTAATCAGAGACTAACAAATCGTTTTATGTTGTACCAGTACAGAGTCACAGGTGGTCTTGTGGAAGTCATATCAAAACATGGCGATGGGATCATGATGTGTCTTGATGCCCAAGATGAAGTTCTTTACGTAGACGAGGGAGATTTAACTCCCCATTTAGATGCTACTAATGAGAAGTTGCGTACAGAAGAGAGGCTTACTGCAGAGTTAGCAGCTGAAGGAGTAAAGCCTGCTAAGTTAACTACGCGAGAGACATTCCCAGTCGATGTACGTGTCAATATTAATAATGCTTCTGCACGTCAAATTGCGGATGCATTACCTGGAGTTGGTCTTAAAACAGCTAGGGACATCAAAGATCTTCAAACTTCTCAGTCTGGAGAAAAGTTCCAAAAACTAGAGCAGTTGAGAAATATTAAAAGAGTAGATTGGGATCAGATTTTCAAAGAGAACTTAGTCCGAGTAGACTGATACTAGGCTCGTTTTAATGTTGATTAATGAAGCTTGATACATATGTACAATCTAAAGTCCGTTGGCATTTAGGTTATAACTTAACTTCGGTCCCTGCTGGTGACCAAGCACGTCTTGAAGAAGCAATGAATAATGTTCAAGACTCCTTTTGGTATGACAAAATTGTTGAGCAGATAGGTCGTTGTGACGAAGCTGAAAAGCGTACCGATATGACTGGTAGTGTCAATAATGATTCAGTACCAAAAAGTCGTATTGAAAGTATTTTGGGTGACGTTGACCGTACAATTTCGACATCTGATTTCAAGGATACATTAAAGACTTGGACACAGATTTATTTATATGAAACAGATCGTTTAGCATTACACTTATATGTTCCTAATTATAGGAATCCAGAGCAAGCTCGATATCGTTTTAATCGAGAAGGTGCTGAATTTATTCAGGCTTTACCTGGACCAGCAGATGTTGCTGTTGGTACAAGGATTGTTCTTGAAACCTCTCATCGTTAAAGGAGATTTTTAATCATGGCTACTGGTCGACTTACTGAATCTGATTTTAGAAGAATGTCCGATGATGATCCTCGGAAACAGAGTTGGAATAAAGTTCAAAAGAAATATGGAGAACAAGGACGTCATCACGATAAGAAAAAAGATATGGAAGCGGCGAGAGCTCGTGCCGGTGGTTCTTCGCCTGAGAGTACTGAAGCATCTAGATCTGTAGGAATAGCTGCAGCTGAGAATACAGAGAGGAGGTCTACTGCTAAGGATTTAGCTGCTGGACACCGTGGAGCACAACAAGTGAAAAGTCGCGAAGCTGCTGATAGGAGAAATGTTAGACGAACCGAAATTGATAATAGTAGGTTCGAAAGGGGTAATCAAAGAAGATATGAAGATACAAAGTCAGCTTTAGAAGGTCAGACTGCAGGACGAGTTCAAGGTAGAACTGCTCAAGCGGCAGAAGGTCGTGGACGTGGAGGATATGGTAGACATGGAGAACTACTAGGAGGAGATCCTAGACAGATGAGAGATAGAGGAAGAGGAGGAGTTTCTTCTAATCCTTTTAGAAGAGGAGGAAGAGGAGGTAGTAGAGGAATGGTAGACCAAGCAACAGTAGATAATATTGGATCACATGTCTCAGATCAAATAAACAAGCAGAATCAAGCAAAAGGTGGACCAACATTTAAACATAAATCTTCTGGACCTGTAAGTAAAGAAAAACTTGATGCATTTGCAGATCATATGAAAGTGCAAATGGATAAAGCTAACAAAACGAATACAACTAGACAGAGTTGGCCGCCACCACCGAGAAAAGTTCCACAGAAGACTAAAACCACTGGTCTTTCTTCTGATCAAGAGAGAAGGAATTTATTAACCGGTGGTGCATCACAATCTCCTCATGAGATTCTACAAAGTAAATATGGCGGTCTACAAACACAGAAGACTAAAGCCCCTGGTCTTTCTTCTGATCAAGAGAGAAGGAATTTATTAACCGGTGGTGCATCACAATCTTCTGATTACGATAGAGGAAAGAGTTTTATTAGTGATTATGTCTCTGGTTATCGTCGTTAGAGGTACCTATTATGCCACTTGATCCAGTTGCTAAAAGAGAAAGAGCTAAACGATTAGCTACAGATTATTCTGCTTCTCAAAATGAAAGGGATAACCAAGACCGTGCAAGAGGTTCTCAAAGACGTGGTGCTATAGCGGAAGGTGCAGAAAGGATGAGTAGCGGGAGTATGGATAGGGAGACTGAAAGAGTTGATAGACCACCACTGAGTGAGACTACTGAAGTGGAACGTGAACTACATTCATCTAATAGGAATCCAAGGGTTGCAAGACCAACAACTACTAGACCTGAGATGTTAAAAAACAGGTCTCAACTCTAAGGAGAAATTTATGTCTATTATGGATGACCTCGACTGGGGTAGTGATGATTATGGAACTAAGGATACTAAAAAGGATCCTAAATCTTTAGGTGGTTATAAGAGATGGACTTCCGATTCAGATAGGTCAGCTACCACTAAAAAAAGTAAGGGTAAAGAGTTTCTAGGTATTTTTAAATCTAAGTTTAAGAATAAGTTCCGTGATAGCAGGTAGCATTTCCCCCTGTTATTCTAGTTGGTAGGCTTAGTTTAATTTCATGGCGATAACTTATTTTCAGGACACTATTTTCAGTATTGAGAGTACCTTAACTGCTCCAGCTGCTGGAACTGCTTTGCAGGTAGCCGTTAATAACCTTTTTTCTACAAAAGATTACACTCTCATTGTTACTGTCGCTAGTGTAGATACAAATGTAATTGTTGGTTTAGAAGGTAGTGTTGATGGTACAACTTATGCTCCAATTATTGCTAATCAAACAATAACTGCTAACGGTACGACTGTTTATAGTGTTTCTGGTAGACCAGTTAAATGGATTCGAACAAATTGGGTGAGTGAGTCAGGAGGAACTGCTGCCACTGTAACCTTCAATGTAGCGGCTGCATAAGATGGCAGGCCGTTTTAACGCTGTTCAACCTACGACTAGGAACGGCTATCTGTTTGGTGCGAGAAGAGAAAATATACCTTGGGAATCTGAAGGACCTGACACTGGTAGACGTTTTCAACAAGGTAGGGCGACAAGAATGGCAGGGCAGAAAGATATCTCCGATCTTCAATTAGGATACAAAGATGCTCCTCAAGGTGTAGGACGTGGATTTGTTCCTAAAGATAGTGATGCTTGGGAAACACAGGAAAAGGATGATGCATATACCCAGGATGATCCTTGGAGAACCTTTGAAGAAGATTTAGATCCAAAAGTAGCTCGTTGGTAAAAAACCTTCGGCTATAATTAGTTCTAAGTCTATCTGTAAATAAACGTGTCAAGCAGTAGTTCAAATAAACAGCCATTAATGGTGGATCGTCCGGCAACGGGTTCGACCTTACTGACTGTTGCTTCAGGACAATTATTCTCTACAAGTCTTATCCCAACTTCTGTTGGTAATGCGACAAAAATTTTCGACGTTGACTCTGCGTTAACTGATACATCTATTAGTGGAGCCTATATAGATGAAATTTGGTTTCGATATTCCAAACGAGTAAAGGAAGCTATTGATGCAAAGTCAGCTACTGCAGGTACATATTCTGCTGCTTCTACAACGGTTACGGTAACTATTACTGCTGGACATAATATAGAAGTTGGTCAGGAAGTATTTTTAAATTTCACAAGTTATAACTCCGGTACTGTACCAATTGATGGTAAGTTTACAGTTTTAACTATTACTTCTACTACATTTACAGCTACGATTCCTAATATTGCTAGTGGAACAATTACAGGTAACGTAGATGTTTATGTTCCTATTGATTTCTGTTTCTACTTAGTAAGTACCGGTATACTCACTAATATTAACCAATTTTTCCCTTTATTTGTCGCCAGTATTGAATCTGTTGCTTCAAAACAGTCTTGCAGTTTGACTATGAAGGAGGTACTTCCTCTTATTAATCATCCTACTGTTCAGTCTGGTGCTGCAAACTGGGGATCGGCTAATAATGAGATAGCTCCTAAACAGAGAGGTTTAATGCTTAAGCGTGGACAAGCTTTGTATGTTTCTGCAAGTGGAACTGCGGCATTAACTAACGGTTTCTATTGTAATGTACAAGGTGGATACTATTAAAGAGAACAATGCCTTTCGGTGTAGGAAAGTTTGATAATTCATCGAAGTTAAAGTTCGATACTGATTTTTCAAAAAACATTGATGGTAGTGGAGCTTTTTCTATTACCGAAAGTGGTGGAAGAAGTTATAAAAATAGTGAAGTTAGATTTTATAATACTGATTCTTTATGGAGTCGCTGGAGGCGTGGCTATGAATTATATTCTTTAACCCAAAGTTTATTAGGTTCTACAGCTGGCGAAAGACAACGCCGTGGAGATTATCGTTTATATTTTACTTTTCAGCAGTTTCCGGGTGTCTTTATACCAGCTAGGATTTTTACTTTTCCTTCTACTAATCAGGAATTAGGGGAACAAATGGTTGGAATGCGAGACACTGACGCATTTAGTTTTTATGATTATGGTCTTCCTATTCTTGGTGTTAGATATTTAGGTAAGTCGGTAAGTGCTACTTATAGTCAATCAGGTACAACATTAGTTGTCACTAAACTAGATCATGGATTATATCCAGGTGAGAGTGTTTGGCTAGATATTTCAACAGGAGGAGGTGTTGATGAAACACTTTTAATTGTTAGTACTACACAAAATACATTTACTGTAACTACTTCTGCATCAGCTACAAACAATGGGAATGTCACTTATTATTTATCGACTACTTTTGGGGACTCACGTTGGACCACTACACGAACTCGCCTTCGTTATTTGCCTACAGAACTTTCTTTCTTTTCAGGCGAACGTTTAGCTGATCGTATTATTGAAAAAGATCCAGGTCTTGCTTCTACGTATTCAAGGAGTGGGTCTACTGTTACAGTTGTTTGCCCTTCAGCTCATGGTTTATCTACAGGAAATAAGGTTTTTGTTGATGTTACTAGTGGCGACGTCGCTTCTGGTAGATATACAATTACTGTTACCAGTACTACTCAATTCACAGTAACAACAATAACGAGTGGAACTACGTCTGGAAATCTAACAGTTAGTAGATTATTGCGTGGTCGTGATTATAAAAACTATGTTGGCTACACGGTTACAGGACTTGATGCCGCCACAAAAGAAATAATTTTCCAAAGGAAGGATAGTTATGGTGCAACAACTGCTGATGAAAAAACGTCAACTGTAGTTCCTGCTCATAGGGGTTTTACTATCGGGAGATATTTAACTACTGAATTGCGTTGGCAATGTTCTTGTCAAGATTTTGCAAGACGTGATAGCTATGACTTATATAGTGATCTACGCAATAAAAAGTTTCCTCGTACTTCAGTAAGGTCTACAAAACCTGGACAAGTTTTACAGACTGATGGAACATTAAGTGATGAGAGAGATATTCCAGGTACTTTCCGAGATCTCGGTTTTGTAGCTATTAATAATTTTTATGAACTGCCTGAGTACGAAGATACGACTGATACTGACTTTCAAAGCTTAATGTATTACCAAATACGTTGGTGTAAACATATTTATGCAGCTATGTTCGCCATTACTCATGATGAAGGTAATGAACCTATTAAATTAGCGGCAAAATACACTCAGACTGGTCCAAATATCACTATTAACGTTGATAATCACGGTTTAGAAGTCGATACTAAGATTGAACTAGCTTTTACAAGTGGAAATGCAGTTTCTGGTGAATATACGATCACTTCGGTACCTGATCCGAACAGTTTCACTGTTATTTATCCTTTTAGCGAGTCTGCTAGTGGTTATTGCAGTGTTACTAACCTAAAAAAACATGATTATGTGCGTTCTTGGTTGCTTGAACCAAGTGATAAGCCTATTGGGGATGGTTTAAAGCGCTTCGAGAAGACTTTTGAGAGAGAAAGAGAGCGTTTAGAAGGTGCTTTTGAATTATTGAAGCTAACTCAACAGAATACACCTTGGAGTGGGGGTAAAAATGTTACTGGAAACAGAAATCAGCCTCAATCAGTCGCAGATTTTGATCCATCACTTATTGGGATGACTCTTACTGATGGTTTGAAGCGTGATGCTGATGGCAATTTAAGTCGTAGTGGAAAAGCTGTTAATACTACTAATCGAATGATTACGTTAATTAATAAGTTGTTTAATCGATCTCCAACGCTGTTAGAAGATATAAAACTGGGTATAGTTGATAAACCTGTTGATGAATATGGTACAAACTTTGAAGCAGGAGTTGTAGATGCAGGAGAATACCTTAATGGTACTCCTATTGAAGTATTGGCTTCAAACAGTACAATAGACAGTAGTACTTACAGTCCTATTACCGATCAGGATGTAGTTGTTGATTCTGATCTATACATTAACGTTTAATTATGGCGGTACAAATTCTTTCTCGTCGTTCTAGTACTCTTTATGACCGGCCTTTTCCTATTCGTCTCGGTGCTGCTGAGCTGGCTATTAATAATAATGCAGGGGAGCCAGGACTATTTTTTGCTGACAACACTGCTTCTCCTTCGACAGGGTTAGTTAAAGTTGGTCCAATAGCTATAAGTTCTACAGCTCCTAATACTTCAGCGGTTGGTTTTACATCTTCTAGTAAAGGTGAATCATGGTTGGATACTGCCAGTACTCAGATACACAAAATCTTTGATGGATCAGCTTGGCAAACAGTAAAAGCTGTTGCGTCAGTTGCTGCAGGTTATCCAGCGAACCCTGTAGATGGTCAATTACACTACAACACATCCACTAGTAAGTTAACCATTTATCTACTTGCCAGTGCCTCTTGGGTTGTTATAGGTCCTTAGTGTTGAGATAGGAGATGATCTAGTATGCGGTCCAGTTTGTTATGAACTGCTTGCATTTCTCTTAGGAAGTCTTCTTTTAACACGTAATCACAAACAACACGATTTTGTAGGTTATCAAGATCACGTTCGATTACTTCAAAACGTTTATCTAGTTTTCTATTAAAATTAGAGAGTGCTCTAGTTATTCCTGCGAAAGCACCGATGCTTCCCGATATGATAGCTGCTAGGACTTCTGTTGACATTTTAATTACCTATATTTCTATTCTAAAGGAGTTTACAAATTAAAATGATACTTAGTAAGTAAAGATTATGGCTACAGGATACGAACCAAATGTAGAAGGGGCTATAACAGTCATGGTTGATCTGTTAGATGCAAACTCTTTTACCAAAACTAGACAACCTTATGAACCTAATTATCGTGGTCTAGTAGATGCATTAATCGATTTAAAAGAAGGATTCCCTACTTTTGCACCAACACGACTAAGTTTTGACGCGACTGCATTTGAAAATGTAGCGGAGGGAGATGCTTTATATATGAGAGCTGCGGATGGTCAGGTAGGAAAAGCTAGTGCTGCTAATGGTTCTTTAGAGAATTGTCACGTTATTGGACTTGCTGATGCAGCAACTTCTGCTTCAGGTACATGTAAAGTAATTACAACAGGTGTGAAAACGATGCCTAGTACTGTTGATCCAGGAGATATTTATTATTTAAGTGCTTCAACTGCAGGAGCTATATCAACTACTATTCCTTCATCTTCTGGACAAGCTGTTGTAGTAATAGGTGAAGGTGCAACGACTTCTGTTTTTAGCATCCGTATAGAACCACCTATCAGGTTAGATTAATGTCAGGCGCAAAAGATCAAGAACCTTATGAATCTAATTTTGAAGGTTTAATAGGAGTCTTAATAGATTTAAAAACAACAATAGCTGGTAAGCAGGTTTACTCTGTTATAGGGTTTTCAGCTCCTGCGTTTGAGAATGTATCTCAAGGTGAGGCTTTATATTCACGTTCTAGTGATGGCAAAGTAGGTAAAGCAATAGCAAACGATACTGTTGATAAAGCAAGTTGTATAGGGTTTGCTCAGACTTCGAAGTTGACAGGTGAAACAGTAAACTGTGTAACTCTTGGTCAATTAGCCTCTTCAGGACTGACTAGAGCTAGTGATTACTATTTATCTGGGGCAAGCGCGGGTGGTATAACTACAACACCTCCAACTGGAAGTGATAAATATCTAGTCCGTGTAGGTAGAGCATCTAGTACAACTCAATTAATTATCAAAATAGAAGCACCTATGGTTAGAAATTAAGGGCTATATCCTTGGTAAGATAGATAGAATAACAGTTCTTTTGAAATATATGCAGAACTGCGTTGGATTGAGGTATGGCAACTAGAAAGTCACTTGTAATAGTCAGTGGATTATTCCAGGAGTTAAATACTTCTTCGGATAAGTTAGATTTCGGTGGAAATACAACAGCTGATCTTACTGAGAATACTAATCTTTATTACACAACTGCACGAGCACGGGGTGCTGTAAGTATTGCCTCTGGTGAGGGATTAACATATAACTCGTCTACAGGTGTATTAGGAACAAGTGCAATTCCTAATGCTCAATTAGCTAATAGTTCGGTAACCATTGGTAGCACTGCTGTTGCTCTAGGTGCGACTGTTACTACCTTTACTGGTATAACAGCGTTAACAGCAACGACTGGTAATGTCACCACGTTAAATATAGGTACAGATGCTGCTGCTAACTCTTTAAAGTTAACAACTAGTGGGCTGACTTTTGAAGGGGCTACGGCAGATGCTTATGAGACAACATTAACGGCTACTGATCCAACAGCTGATCGCACAATTACACTTCCAAATGAAACTGGAACTGTATTAACGAGTGCGACTTCGATTGGAAATAGTAACCTTGCAAATAGTGCAGTAACTATTGGTAGCACCAGTGTCAGTCTTGGTGCAACAGTAACTACTTTTGTAGGACTCAGTTCTTTAACTTCGACTTCAGTAATAGGTACGACATTATATGCAGGAGCTATAGATGCTGCTAATACAATTAGCATTGGCAGTGGGAATATTATTTTTGAAGGTTCTACAGCGGATGCCTATGAAACGACCCTAACTGTTACAGATGCGACTGCAGATAGAACGATTACATTCCCTAATGCAACCGGTACAGTTGCACTCCTTAGTTCTATTTCAGTTACAGATGCTGGTGGGGATGGAAGTCTTGCTTATAACAATTCAACAGGTGTTATCACATATACAGGACCTTCAGCTTCTGAAGTTAGGGCTCATATTAGTGTTGCTTCCGGTTCTGGGTTAACTTACTCCTCTGGAGAGATAGGAACAAATGCCATACCTAATGCCAAGTTAGCTAATAGCTCTATAACTATAGGTGGTTCAAGTGTTGCTTTAGGAAGCAGTCTTGCAACTATTACTGGTGTAACATCGATCACATCAGCGGCTGTAGTTACTGATGATAGTGGATTCAGAATTAGAGATAACTCAGACAATACAAAACAATTAGCTTTTGAATGTTCAGGAATATCTGGTAGTACTACTAGAACTCTTACTGCACCAAACGTAAGCGGAACACTGTCTTTAATAGATGCAGCTGAGACTCTAACAAATAAGACATTAACTAGTGCTGTTCTAAACAGTACTATTTCAGGAACATCTATTAAGGATGAGGATAATATGTCTAGCGACTCTGCTAGTCATTTAGCTACACAGCAGAGTATTAAGGCGTATGTAGACACGAAGATAACAGCTGAAGATTTAGATATTCAAACTGATTCTGGAAATATTGATATTGATTTAGATTCAGAGGCTTTAGTTCTTACTGGTGGTACAGGTATTGATACCAGTGCTACGGGAACTACAGTTACTTACGCTATTGATTCCACAGTTGCTACGCTATCTGGATCACAGACTTTAACTAATAAGACATTAACTGCTCCTCTTGCTACTAGTATCCTTCTTACTGACTCAAATCTTATCTTTGAAGGGAATACTGCAGATGCTCATGAGACAACTCTGACCGTTTCTGATCCGACTGCAGATCGTACAATCACGCTCCCGAATGCTACAGATACACTTGTTGGTAAGGCCACCACAGATACGCTAACAAATAAAACTTTAACCAGTGCTGTTTTAAATGACGCCATATCAGGAACGTCTATTAAAGATGAAGATAATATGTCGAGTGATTCGGCTACTCATTTAGCTACTCAGCAAAGTATTAAGGCATATGTTGATACAAAAATTACAGCTGAGGACTTAGATGTTCAATCTGATTCTGGATCAATATCTATTGATTTGGATTCAGCAACATTAGTTCTTACTGGTGGCACTGGAATTGATACTAGCGCTACAGGATCAACAGTTACTTATGCCATTGATTCCACAGTGGCAACGTTAACTGGATCACAAACTCTAACTAATAAATCATTAACTGCTCCTACAATTACAGGTGCAGTTACTGCTACTAGTGCTGTATTTACAGGAGCTAGTCCTCTCGTATTCGAAGGAGCCACAGCTAACGCTTACGAAACTACTCTTGCAGTTACTGATCCAACTGCGGATCGAACTATTACATTACCAGATGATTCTGGAACTATGGCAACTGAAAGTTTCGCTACTGCAATAGCAGTTGCATTAGGATAGTCTTATGGCCACCCAAGTACAATTCCGTCGAGGATCAACAACTCAAACTTCCACCTTTATTGGTGCAGTCGGAGAAGTCACTGTAGATACAGATAAAAAAGTCTGTGTTGTTCATGATAACTCTACTAGTGGAGGTATAGCATTATTAAGAGAAGATGGTACCAATGCTTCTTTTGGACTCGGTTCGTTAACAAGCTGCGCTCTTAAATTTGCAAGTGATCCAAATACAGGACTTTATTCTCCTGGTTCTGATCAGGTAGCACTAGTTACTGGAGGTGTTGCTCAGCTTACAATAGATGGATCGGGCTCAGTAACCATGCCAGGTAACGTTTCTATTACAGGAAGCTTAACTGTCAATGGGCTGTTTAATTCCAACGACAACATCGCTCTCATCGTCGCTCTAGGCTGATATGGCAAATACCTTCAAACAATCAACTAAATCTAGCTTGGTTACGGATGCTGTAAGTAGTTCGAACGCCAACATAGTAACTGCTGGTAACACTTCGACTCTTATTATTCTGAATGCACTTGTAGCTAATAAAACAAGTACTAGTGCCAACGTTGACGTCTATCTAGTCACTGACAGTGGCGATGATGTCTATCTACTAAAGAGTGTACCAGTACCAGCTGGATCTTCTTTGGAGTTGATTACAGGAAGTAAAATTATTCTCGAATCTAGTGACGTACTAAGGGCGCGTGCAGATACGGCATCAGCTTTAGATCTGACAATTAGTTACTTAGATCAGACTTAATGTTATGGGCTTATCTACTTTCGGAGATATAGGGGCTCTTCAAAGACAGTTTGAAGATATTAAAGTTGAGATTGACAAACAGTTTGATAAGGCGATTTTAAAATTAGATGAGACAAGTTGGGAGATTATTCGTAAGAAAAGGGATTTTTTAATACGGACTACTGATTGGACAATGACACCAGGTTGTACTGTTGATCAAGCTGCTTGGTCTGCCTATAGACAGTCTTTGAGAGACATCCCACAAACTTATAGTGATTATGGAAGTGTCGTTTGGCCAAAAGCACCTACAACAAATGGTCCAAATACTAAATTTGAAGCGGAATAGATAAATAGACTTCAAATACAATAGAGGATATAAGGTTTACTAAATACAAATGTATATTGGGAATGATCTGCAAGTTGCGGAATCAGGCAACAAAATTATTGATGATATAAGCTCTAGTTTTAACGGGAGTACAACATCATTCGCGTTGCTGGTAGGTGGGGCAGCTCCTGTTCCTTTTCCAATCAATACTCAGCAGATTTATATATCGGTCAACGGTGTACTTCAGGAACCAGATCCAACTGGTAGCGCAGGTTTTAAACTATTAGGAAATAATATTGTATTCAGTTCAGCTCCAGCTAATGGACATGCTTTCTTTGGTGTCATCTTATCTGGTGCAGATTACGTCACAGTAGGTACGGAGTTCCCTGCAGGCAGTGCTACCGCTCCCTCTATTACCTTTGGAAACGACGACAACACAGGACTATATTCTGTAACTGGTGGAACAGTAGGTTTCACTTCAGATGGTGTTCAAACCTTCACCATGGATAGTAATGGTTTTAACTTCCCTGATAGTAAGAAAGTAAACCTTGGATCTTCGTCGGATTTACAGCTTTATCATGACGGCTCCAATTCATACATAGAGGAAGCAGGAACAGGTAGTTTGTTTCTCCGAGCAACACCTTCTATTGAATTTAGAAAGGCAGGTGGTACTGAAAAGATGCTCTATGCGGAGCCTGATGCTCAAGTAGAACTCTATTATGACAACACCAAGCGTTTTGAAACCACTAACACAGGAACAAATGTTATCGGAATTCACGTAGACGATGGTGCTACACACGACGGAGATGTAACGTTTACTGGTGCAGCTGCTAGTGTTACGTGGGATAAGTCAGCAGATGATTTGATATTTAATGACAATGCAAAAGCCGCATTCGGTACTTCATCGGATTTAAATATCTATCATGATGGATCTCATAGCTATATAGACAGTACTGGTACAGGTTATCTTCTTATACAAGACTCAGGAAACATATATATCAGAACTAATGATTTCCGTGTTCAAACATCAGGTGGCAGTGAAACATGTATTACCTGTAGTGCAAACGGAGCAGTATCACTTAATTTTGACAATAGCACAAAATTTGCCACTACTTCAAGTGGTGCAACGATAACAGGAGACCTAATTGTTGGTCAAATAACATCATCAGGTAACATAACGTCTAATGGTACGTACTTAACATTAACGGGTAATAGTTATAACGCATGGTGGGACAAAGCTGCTAGTGCTCTTGAGTTTCAAGATAATGCTAAGGCAACTTTTGGGACAGCAAATGATCTTCAAATTTATCATGATGGATCTAACTCATATATAAAAGATGCAGGTACAGGTAATCTTTATATTTTCTCCGAAAACTTACGCATAGAAAATGCAGATGGAAGTGAGTCTTATATAGAAGCTAATGTTAATGGGTCCGTAGAACTTTATTACGACAACTCAAAGAAATTTGAGACAACTTCAACGGGGGCTAAGGTCTCTAATGTTCTGGAAATAAATAGTAATGGAACTTCAATTGCTGAAAATAATTTAAACTTCGAACCTTCTGGAAATGTTTATATTGATCATAGGACTACTTCACAAGATATAATTTTTAGGATGTCTAATTCTTCGGCGTTAGACACAACAGCATTAACAATAAAAGCTGACGGGTCTACTACACATCCCGATGCTATTAAGTCTAAATGGGGTGCTGGAGATGATCTTCAAATCTACCATGATGGATCTAATAGTTATGTTCATAATGATAATGGATCTGGTAACTTCTATATACAAGGCGATGCTATTAGACTCAGATCAAAAACTGGTACTGAAGATTATATAGTAGCTAATCATAATGGATCCGTAGAACTCTATTACGATAACGCTAAAACTTTTGAAACAGGTACAACAGGAGCAATCCTTAAAGGTGGTAATACAGGCGCAGCAACTGAATTACAAATTTTTGGTAATGAAGGTCAACGCGGTATATTACTGTTGGCTGCTGATGATGGAGATGATAATGCAGATTATTGGCATTTTGAAGCAGGAACTGATGGAAACTTAAATATTCAAAATTACAGTGGAGGTTCTTGGGAAAATAGTTTACTTTTAAAAAGTGGTGCAGCCGTAGAACTCTATTATGATGACGCTAAGAAGTTAGAGACAACTTCAGCAGGTGCAACTGTAACAGGTAGTCAAAACTCAGCAGTTGAACTTAGGATAGAAAATACTAATAATAGTCAAAATGCTGCAATTGCAAAATTAAGCCTACATGGTGGTGATGCTGCAAACCAAGGACCAATAATAGAATTAGATAGAAATGGTGCTTATCATCAAATAGAAGAAGATGCTTCTGGAAATTTAGATTTTAGTGATAACGGCACAGTTAAATATATAATGGAATCCGATGGTGATTTCCAAATATGTGATGGCGATCTAATCATAGGAACTTCTGGTCACGGTATTGACTTTAGTGCTACAGGTGGTCCTACTGGTACCGGGGCTTCAAGTGATTCAGAAGTTCTTTCGGACTATGAACATGGGACATGGGTTCCTCTTTTAAGGAATGGAACTAATGAGATTACCTATACAACTGGTAATGCTTCTACAAAGTTTACCTACGTAAAAATTGGTAGATTAGTCCATTTAACTTTTTGCTTAAACAATGAAACTACAGCAGGAACTACAGGTGGTAGTAGCAGTTTCCAAATACTAAATGCTCCTTTTGCTCCCGCTGCTGAGAGGATTATAAGTACACAAGTGCTTTGGTATGCTACTGGATTGCGTATAAACCAAACACCTATCTTTATGCACCTTCATACCGCTGGTAATTTTGAGGCATATAGAATGGTTTCTGCTACTGGTGGTTATACTTCAAATAATTGTGAAGTTGAGCAGGTCGGAGCTAGTAGTTATATGTTCTGGCGTATGAGTTATGAAACCAGTTCATAGACCGTAGCTAAATCTTTAAATAAGGAGAGTAATGAAAGCACCAACTACTAATAATTGCTATAATTTTCGAGTTATATCGATAGATAAGATTGTAGATGGTGACACAATAGATGTCACTTTCGATTTAGGCTTTGGTATTTGTAAATCTGAAAGAATTAGAGTAGCTGGTATTGATAGTCCAGAGAAAAGAACACGTAATCTTGAAGAGAAAGAATTAGGAATAGAAGCGAGTGAATGGCTTGAATGTCAATTAGAAGGCGCCATAGCAGGTGATGAAGATTTAGTGATTAAAACTGAATTAGAAGGAGGTAAAGGTAAATTCGGAAGGCTTTTAGGTTGGCTTTATATTGGCTATCCTGAATGTGAAAAAGATTGTAAGTGTAATTGCCATCATCAAGTCTCTATCAACGAGACAATGGTGGAAAAGGGATATGCATGGGAGTATGATGGCGGTACCAAATCCAAAGATCTCGAATCTTTAAGAGAAGTTCGTAGATCTCAGGGTACATTAATTTCTGAGTAAATCATGCAAAAAGTTGTTAACATCATCGCTATTTCGTCTGGTGTTGTATCTCTTGCCGTTATTGGGAGTGGTTTATTTATATACCTACAAAGAGATAAACTCGTTGATAGCGTTAAGACTCAAGTACTTAAATCAGTTGGTGGAGCACTACCTGGTTTAGTTGATACGAAGCTTCCCAGCATGACAGGACCTGCATTAGCTCCACCAGCTGCTCCTGCGCCTAAAGGCTTTGGTATACCTAGATAGTGGACGAGATACCTGATATTCAGGTTGAACCAATAAATACATTTTTTGTTCCAGTAAGTACTCTTCCAACTGAGTTTCTACTTCCTGCTGCACCTCCTGTAACTGTAATTATTGGTATTCCTGTAGTAGAGATGCCGGGATGTGTTGAATGGCATCCTGATGATAAGAGAGCAGGTAATTTACCGATAGAAGATGATAAAGGCGTAAGAACTTTATGCCCCAATGGACAGTATCCAAGCTTTAATGCGATGGATTACTCTCCAGAGGATTTACTTTATACGTCGGAGGCGCCACCACCTGCATATAAGTCTCCACCACCTCCTGAAGCTCCTGAGACAGGCGTTCCTGAGATTCCTAAGGAAGAAGTACCATGCCCTGGTCCTAATGCTCCTCGTATAGGAGACGTTGCTCAGAACCAGAAAGAGAAGGTTTCAGGGTTCAAATTAAATGAGAGTAAAACTATTTGCATTACGTTGTACGAAGATATAGGACCCGTTGAACAATTCCTACCATCTCCTCAAGTTGTAGCAACAACTGCTACGATTGCGACGGTGGCCACGACATCGGCCCTCCTAGCAAAGCCTTTGGCTGATCTTCTTCTGAAGGTTGTGAAGCCTGCCGTGAAAAAGGCCATCGGAGCCATCCAAACCAAGCTTGGTCGGAAACCTCGGAAGTTATCTCTTTCGGAGATACAGGCGAATCGTTATCGGGAGAAGAAGGGTTTACTTCCGTTGAAGGAGTTGAAGAAGAAGAAGAAGGTGAAATAGTATGTTGGTGAGGACCTACTACACCTGGTGGATTTACTAATATTACGTCTGAACATATCACTGCTGATTTGGATTTTGGATGAAAGCGTATTCCAGCCTTTAGGAGTTCAGCACAATTTTTAAGTCTTGCAATTTCGAAATCTAATCTTTTATTAGCAACTAGTTGATTGGTATATTTAATTCTTGAATCCACGGCCCTTTTACATCTTGACTGCAATGATCCATCGAGGGGAATTGAGATGGTAGCGGAGAGCCCATAATTAAAGTTGAACTGATCCTTCTGTCCTGTTCTTGTGGGTACATGATACAAGATGGATCCTGGATTATCGACGACCCCATCGTTATTGCCGTCAGAAACGTCGTATACAGGATCATTATAGTAATATTCTCTTGGTTCCTGCCAGCTGGTGCTGTCGGTCAAAAATGGCGTGATGTTTAGAGTAGGACCCTGACAGCTGATTCCGTCCCCATAGGTGTTGGTAATGTACGGTCCTTGCAAAACCTGGATGGCTTGGTTGGTAACAGAACCTGAGCTATTAGCCACAGGATTAGCAGTGGCGCTAACACCGCCAACGTCGCCCGCGCGTACTGCTGTGGGGAATAGTGCATTCGCATTGAGTAATACTAATAGAAGGTAGCTTAGTTGCTGAACGTTGACGTTGTATCTGTGACGCTTTGGATCTCTGTGACTCTCTGAATTATTGTCTGGTTGACCATTCCGGGTGCTCGATACGTTTCGGTGAATTGGAAGCTGCCACCAGGATTTGCTATCGTCCAATTGGGTTTGTTTGCAGCATCTAGACCCGTCCATGTCGAAGTAACGCCTTGAAGAGTGTTGCTATTTCCTGTTACTGAATCAGGAGATATACTTGCACCTGAATGCTGAACATTTGTGCCGGTCACAGTATACTGCCACCCTGTTTGGTAATCAATCGCATTAATTGTCTCTGTCACTTTCGATGTAGTTTCCGTATGGCTAGTCATACCTCCTTGCGTGAAGTTTGGAATTACGGGAACTGCTCCAGCTTCAGGTATAAACAGTAGTGATAAGAAGAATAATAGCCGTTTCATAGTAGCTCATTAATCTCCGATAACTACCTCGCTAACGAATTGACCCGTAGCTGTAGTACCAGCGCCTCCAGCGGTTAGCGTAACCACACCAGCACTAGTAAGAGTCCCTGCCAAAGTACCTGCCACACCACCAGATTGCGTAGTCTGTACACCATATGCTGGCATGTCTGCTACAACTCCAGCCGTAACGTCAACACCTGCACCCATTGCATTTATGGCGTCTCCTTGATTATAGCTAGTTGAAAAACTGAAGGCAGATCCTGCGGTATTTATGTCATAAGTACCTACATCAAGAGTCGGTGCAGCAGTGGCGCTACCAGCAGTTAGAGCACCGAAGTGACCACTATTTGAAGTATCTACTTTTATATTTGATCCTGAGACTGTATAAGTTGAACCTAATCTAGTTCCACTTGTTGCTGCTCCATTAACTGTGAGCTGAGTACTTGTCGATAAGCGATGAACGAGATCTGCTCTTACCGGAGAGGCACTAAACAATATTAATAATGGGATTAACTTCCACATGATGAGTAATAATTCTTTGGCGCAATATAAGTTTACCTGAGGTTAAACTTAATACGTATTGCTACTATACGATGCCTGAGAATGTAATTAAAGATCCTATAAAAGAGGATAGTTCTAAGAAGAAAAGTGTTCTTGGAAAAATGAAAGATGCCCTTCTTCCTGATCAAGAAGAACAGGCCGCAATCATATCTACAGGTGTGAGAATCGTAGTACTTGGGTGGTCCGGTGCGATCTTGACTTTAAACTACGTTTCCATCCCAGGAATACCTCAACAGAAAATAGATCCAACCTTCATAGCTTCAGTGTTCACGGGGGTTTTGGCGTCTTTTGGGATCGCTACAGCTAGTAAAAAAGGCGATGGCACGATGAAAATGAATGGTGATAGTAATGGGCAAGTAAGTAAGAAAGATATGGAGTCAATGATTGAAAAAGCAACTGCTAATTCTGCTGTACAAACTATTAGAATTGAGCAAGCTCCGTTAGTAATTAAGGCTGAAAGTCCTAATTCTAAAGATCCTACAAAATATGAGTTGTAATTGAGTAAGGTCTAGGTAATATATGGACAGCATTTCATCTTCATGTGCCGAACCTTCATTGGGGATGGGTTTCTGTGGTGTCCAAGAGCCCTACTTGGTTAAAGAAGCGTCCTGTCGATGTAAGTGATCTTGAGTCCGATGAAAAAGCTGAAGTATGTCCAGCTAGGCCAATAAGGCGCTGTAAAGTTTTAGATCGTAAAAATGACCATACACAGTTAGAAACAGGTTTAGGGAAGTGGTGGATATCTGATGAGCATTGGTATGGTTTAACTGATGAGACGCCAGATGTCCCTTATTCAATAGATAGAGATTTGATCTATTTGAAGGACTTTCCTTACTATTATCAAGAGTCTGATAAGTGGGATGATAGTGCAGTTTTTACATTTTCAATGTGTTTGAAATACCTTAAAACACCTAGTATTAACGGTGTTATGGATTATCTAGATGTCCTTAATAAGCATGGTAAGAGTACTTCTAGAGAGGCAAATATGAAGTCTTTAGTCGAGTTTGGTAGGAAAGCTACTTTCACATATTCTGCTGATCCTCAAGACGTTAAGGACCAGATAAATAGAGGGTTACCAGTAGCAGCTAGTCTCTTATCCAAGGGTGATATTACAAACCCAAATAGAGGAACACATCTTGTAGCTATTACTGGATATGGCGATGGATATTGGTTAGTTCAGGATCCTTTCGGAGAAATGGATCTAATTAATGGCTTATGGTCTGATAGAAGTCCTAGGTCTGGTCAGAATGTTAAATATAATTTTGAGCAGATGGATAGACGTTTATTTGCTAGTGGCGGGGCATCCGGTTGGTGTTGGGTTAATTTCCGAAAATGTTGAGTCCTCTGTAAAGATTAGGGAGGGTTATTCTCATCTGAGATGTCAATTTACACTTTCGAATCATGACCGACGCTCCGAAATCATTAGATGATCAGTTACAAGATCAGCGTGAGCAACTAGAGACAACAATAAAAGATCTTGAAGCGCAGATTATGCGCGCTAAAGAAGCTTATTTGAAAATTTTAGGTGCTCAGGAATTCTCTGCAATTCAAAAACAACAAGCTGCAGCAGCTGAAGAAAACACCACTACCGAGGTCGTAGACCCCTAGAACCATGTTAGGCGAGTTGAACAAAAGTAGATATCGTGCCCTCGAGTTACTAGCGGAGCATGTACGTGCTCCATCTCGTGAACTCTCCATTAACGCAATCGTTAGTGATATTAGTGACGAAGACCTCCGCTGGGTTACTGATCGTATTCATTACTATCTTCTTAAATTATTGGAAGATGCGGAGAATGATCCAATAGAAGAGGAAATTATAACTATTTCAGAAGAAGCAGAGATTTGTTAAACTGAAGTATTCGATTAATTATTTTTTCTCGTGGAACCTAAACGTGATCCTTATGAATTTTTACGTGAGAGAGCGTTAAAAGTTGCTGATGAGATGGAAGATCATAGAAATGAGAGAGACGTGAATATTGGACGTCGGGCAATTGCAGGTGAAAAGCCATCTACTGTCAGAGAAAAGATGGATGACAGAGTCATTACTACTTAATTGAGGATAGTGCTATGAATGAACCATTGTGGGGGCCATTAAAGAAAGAGCACAGTTCCGGTACGAATTCATGGGGGTCTAGTCAATGGGCTAAATCTTTAGGTGCTGCTAATGCATTTCAAAGTCTTCGCGCTAGCGATTTATTAAAACAAATGGATAGACAATATATTCCAAAGTCAACTCTTTTAGGACAATATTGGGATCAAGCCGGAAACCCTACAGATGGTCCAGCTTTGCACGAATCTGGTTTAACTAAGTTTGGATTCTAATTAAATTAGTGACCAGCTCCTCCACCATTTAGTTATTACATACTTATTACCTTTTATTGGAGGTAAAGCTTCGTGCATAGTTTTATAGTTAGGTTTTCCATTTTGATATAAATTATTCCATGCAAGTAGAAGACCTTGTTCTGGCCGAACTTTTAGATTAAGGCGTTTGAAATAAGTTTCTCCTCCCTCTTCAACGTCATTTAAGTAAATCAGGGTTGTCCATGTACGTTGCCCCATCCATTCGCAATACACTTGATATTGTTTCTTACTCCTTGGTGGGAAGAAATCCCAATGCTCTTTATAATACTGGCCTGGACTATATTTTTGAGCTTGTAAAGCTTCTCCTAAGAAAGGATCTAGCTCCATTAAGTCTTCTAGCTTCTCGTCTAAATCTAAAATTAACTCTGCTGGAAAGTCATGTAAATCTGCCGTTTCGCTAGTTCTATAGTCAGATGTTAGAGCTGAATCAGTGTCGTTTGCGAGAGTAGATTTTCTAGTAGATTTATTTATACATTCAATTATGTCTTTGCATTCTCCAGGGGAGAGAAATTCATTATATGCATACACTTGTGTAAAGGGATAGTTAAGTTTATCTGCCTTTTCTTCTATGGGATTGTCATAGAATGCTCCATAGTTAATCCATTCAGGTTCCTCTTTGAAGTTACACAGTTGAAGTAGATCTTCAATATCTTGATCACTTAGTTCGTAGGCTTCTTTAAAAGATCTTAAGAGTTGTTTCTTAGTAACACCACATAATGCAGATCTAGTAAGAGGTTTGACTAATGATGCTAATTCAGAGGTATTCATTTTTAAGTTCCATTACTCGTAGAATATGTGAGTGTAACTATATGTGCAAGTGGAGTTAATTGTTCTCAACTTCATAGTAATATTTGGAGGAAGCTACGGAATAAGTACGCTTCTTCTTAGCCGTAGTGAAAAGAAACGCAGTGGTAGCCGTTCTAGGCGAGGAATTGCAGCGTCAGTTCATCGCTGGTAATATAAAGATAAGGTTCAAACTTTTTATGGATGCATTAGAGCTTCCGGTTGACGTAGAATTCACTATTCACGCTGCCTCTCTAGCGATTCAAAATCTGGATCGCTCAGATCTAGAGGAGGCTTTCGTTGAAATGCTCCACCAAAAAGCGTTAGATAAGCAGATGTTTTTTAACATTCTGAAGGACCACGGCATTGATGCCGACATTAAATTCAACATCTCCACGATGGGACAGATCTCCTAAATACCATGGCTACTCGCACCATTGAAGGCACTCTAGACACACAAAGCGTTGACGCTGGCTCTGAGATTACTTATCTCGGTTCTACAGCTGCAGCAAATCCTGGCGAAGCTATTAGAGGGTTTCGTATTAATCCAGGTGGCACTGGCGACATCAAGGTAACACTTGACCGCAGTAACTCCATCAATACTATGGAGATTTTCCAAGAGGATGCTTATACAGGCGGAAGTGCACCTAACGGCTATAAAAAATTTACTAATATTGCTAGAGATGGAAAAGGTAAAGGGGCAGTAGCAGTAACAGTAACTAATGCAGCTAAGAATTATGTTGTTCTCTTGAAGTTAGACGGCTATTCTAGTGTTAGCTACAGCGGAAGCGTTGTCGTCCCATAAGAAAAAGAAAGTTCAAGATAGGTGGAAAGAACATCCTTTTCTCACCAGAAGGGGTATTAATTTAATAAAAACTCACTCAATGCCTCGTACTCACATCGGTATGGGGCGTTATGCTGCTTATAAGGACTATGGGGAGGATATTTGGCGTATTGGATATGGAAGTACAAAATTAGGGAAAAGATGGCTCAGTGCTTCAGATAAGGCTACTAGGGAAGAGATTGATTTACAGCTTGAAGAAGATTTAAAAGAGTTCTCTGATTTAGTAGCTAAATATGTTTTAGTACCTTTAAACCTTAATAGAAGAGCAGCTGTTCTTAGCTTTGCTCATAGCATTGGGATATCATCGTTAAAGACTTGTCGTTTATTAGAACTAATTAACGGTTCTGCCAGTAAGAACACGCTTATTAAGGAGTGGAGTCCTTATATCAACAGAATTTGGATGTCTGGTGGGGATCTGATGAGAGATAGACGTCGGGTTGAGCTTGATACCTATTTTTCGGCGGATAAGGATATTCCCACTCTTGTTCCTCATCACTGTCGGTTGAAGAAATGCTTATTAAATCTCCCTGAGACTTATACTGGGGCTCCCAATCAGTTGAAAGCAATTGAATATCTTGAGAGAAAGTTACTTCAGTGGGATCCTTCTGAAGAGACTCTTCGTCAGTTTTTCCGGTATTGGACTCAGAAGCCCACTGGTCTAGGATCTCCGCCGCCTCGGGCTCGAAATGTTTAAGCATGTCTAGTGCATCCATCAGTTGGAGTTCAGGAGTGTAATTTTCTATGAAGGTTTTGTACTGCATGAAGGAAGAGCCTTTGGTTGATCTGCTTGATTCTTTAAACCTATTTTAAGCAGTACTAAATAGCCGATTAAGTCCATAATGACGTCTTCATCCTCGCCAATCAACCCCACTCCTTTCTGAATTCGGTTTAATTTGTCGTCAATTCTGACTAATAACTGCTCAACTGCACTTGATTTACTAAATATACGAGCTGGTTCAAGAGCAGAATTGCCATATTTCTTATTTTTGTACAGTAAAAGTTCTTTTACATCATCACAGACAGCTGCTATTTCAAGTTGAGTTCCTGTCATTTCTAACATGGATCTTAAAATCTCAATTTAGCAGATAACTCTGCCTAAATTAGAAAAAATTTCTTCAAATCTCTTGGTTTGATCAAAACCAAACTCCAAACTTGGTAGATATATAAAGTAGCCCCAATACATTGGTGATTTCAAGGTATATAACTTCTTTCCATGTATAGTATTTGCCCTATCAGTCGGTATGCAGACTGGAAAATCCCACATTTCGGGACAAATTCTAATCATTTCCGGATAAATTGTATAAAAGAGAGCTTCTGGTATATTTCTGAGCTTCCATTCTTTTACTAAACGTCTAAACCAAATTACAGAGGGTGCTTTAGCGGCTGCACCAGCTCTTACGCTCCATCTCCACGTCCCTCTTTCCTTACTGAACGAACAACGGCCAAATGTTGGTGGAAATAAGTATGTTTTACCTGTCCAAGGTTCTTGAATATTTAAACCATCTTCTTTTAGGGTATATATTTTTTTAGCCCTTAAAAACTCAGCATTTGCGCTGTGAGTGGAACATGGATCTAAGTCAATATCACCTAGAAGAGCATAGATATAGGGTAAATATTCAGCAGGAGTTAGCCAGTCGTCATTAAGGTGAGCTATTCGTCCTAAGACAAATTTATAATTCGCCCACCGTAGCTTTTTCTTATTCACATCATTTTTATAAAATCAGCCCCTTCATTGTCATGTTTGTAGTGTATAAGTTCCATTTTCTCTTGATCTTGGATGATAAATAGTGATTCCTTACCAAATTCTAGTTTTTCAGCGTGAGTTATTGCCTTCTGCATCACCTCTGCAACTCCAGTCATATCCCTGTTATTAAAGTCATTAAGAGCATTCATTAAGTGATCTACGGTTAAATAGAACATGCTTTTCTTCTCTGGTGCATCTGGAACATAAACCATTGCTCCAGGTCCTTCTTTTTTATAGAACTCGGCATAGAACTCACACATATCGGCACAGATGCGCTCGATAGTTAATTTCAGTAGTTTTGCTTCATCGTCATTTTTCACCGTGTGAAGAAGTTTTTTTAGTAGCTTGTTACGTCTGTTTGTCATAAGATTCTCTAACTGATTAAGTTTATCAAGATTTTTCTTTATTTCCAGGCTTTTCTCTCAAGACTGATTTGATGAGGTGTCCTAATCCTGATTTTTTTAAGGTTTCTAAGAGCTTAGGTAGAGGTTGATATAGGACTACAGCTTTCTGCATGTTGCCAATTTTTTTTATTAATTTGCCATTTTCATCTCTTAATTTTGTCAATTCACCTTGGCGTATTAAATATTCTGCGACACATCGATAGCGACGTTTTTCTGCCAAGTTGATTTCTGGGTAGCGATCACAGATAGTACTTGTTCTCATATCGCTGAAGGTTAATCTGATTTGATCTGCTAAAGAGAGACCAAGCATTAAGTCTGTTGTACTCGTTTCATAGCTGCATATCAATTCAAGATACCTGTGTAGGTCTGCGTTTTCAAAGCTACCTGATGGAGGTATGAATATCTCTACTTGTTCGATTAGTGAATCTACTAAGAGGTCTCTATAGTTCTTAACTGTGACTGTGTTTATATCTAATTCGGAGAATCGATAACTTTGATAGACATTTTCATCTGTATCTATCGGTTCATATTCTGTTTGATTTAAAGCTTCAATCCACGCCTCGTTTTTTATAACTGTCATTCGAGGTCCGAGGTTATCTAAAGCTTAGCGGAGTTTTTATAATTATTCCATTGTTGGCGATGATCTATTTGAAGAACATACTCATAATATTCTCGAATATCTGCCATATGTTCGTCTATTGAGGTAACTAAATACCATTTAGATCCGTGAATTTCTTTTAGTCTTTTTTCGCATTTGGTTCTTGATCCACCATAGTTTTCGGCTTCCCATATAGCTTTAGCAAAGTTTTTTTGAGTATGTGTAAGTAGGTTATTTTCCAAGTCATCTATAGACACTTGTGCTATAAGTTGGTTAAACTCTTTAAGGAAAGGATACTGTTTATCATGCGCCGACCCATTACTTATGCTGAGTTGCTCTTGATCCTCGCACTTTTGCCTGTTGGCGTTATCGGTGTTCAACATTTGCACGGGTTTGTGACAGATAGAATCAGTATAGAAGTTAAGCTTAAATAGACAATGGGTAGGAAGTCACCTCCACCACCACAGGTTATAATGCCTCCACCACCGCCACCTTCGACGATTGTGACGGATGTGACTCCTACGGAGACATACCAGGATGCAACGGATTATTTAAGACGTTTAGATGCACGTGAAGAAGCAATCGAGAAAAGAAGGTGGGATGCTGGAGAAACTCCTGGGAATATAAGATCCTCTCATGCAGCTATTAATTTACGAAATGCTGAATTAGCAAATAATTTAGATCGTGGATCTTCATTCCCTGGAACACCTAATTTTGGATCTCAGACTAATCCAGGACTAATGTCTGGTACAGGTGCTGTTATGAGTACTTTAGGTACAGGTGCTAATACTGGTAGTACTAGTAGACAAGCACGAATTAGACCAGATCAAATGTCACCTACTGCTCAGGCAGCTGCTGTTACTGGACCTGAGGCTCGTCTTGCTAATGCTCAAAAAGCCTATTGGTTAGCGGAGCAACAGAAGAACAATGAGCAGTTTTCTTATCCTGATTTTGAAGAGCCTTCATGGGCTGATCGTGACTGGTATCCAGTTGTTGATAAATGGAAAGAACGGAGCGATAAAATTGAAGTAGATGACTCTCCACCTAGAGTAGTTTCTATGTAATAGTCTTATTCGTCCACTTCTCCAAAGTTCAATATTTCATCATAGGTTTGTGTAATTAGGCCGAAGTTTATAGCTAAGTCATGACTATCTTTTACTAATCCCCAGTCGAGAACATTGACGTTAATACTGATTGAATAGGTGGTTTCGAGATAACGTATATCATTTGTAATTAAGAATAGATATTCCCCAGGGTTTAACTTAGTAATGGGATAGTCATCAGTTCCAATTTCGACCTCATCATCTAAGTAGTCAACAGCTCCTTCGTTATATACATAGCCATCATCATTAATTGGGAGTTCTTCTCGACGCTTATCTTCAGTTATGCGATAAAAAGCTAGTAGTGTATTTTTATTTGTCTGCTCTTCGTAGGAAAATTGAGAATAATCTTGAGTAAATTGGACAGAGCGTGGCTCTACTAATTTTATTTTATAGAAAGTTGTTTGCTTACGAGATAATCCTCCATGAGAGTTCTTGATCGTGAATGATCGAAACACAGATGAGAAATCCCCTAAGTCAATCGGGTTATTAAGGTTATCTCCGTGCTCTTGAGGAAGTGGATCTGAACCATAATATGAATTAGGACCATAAGCAGTAGGACCTGCTCCACCAGTAGGATACGCTTCAACTGTTCCTAAGTTATAGAAACCTGTATTATTCGGAATTGTTGTCAGATACCTGCTCATATTCTTCTTTTAAGCCAGTAAATAGTCCATGCATAGGATGATCAGGGTCATCTCTGCCGGATTCTGTATATCGTTCATACATTATTCTAACTCGTTCAGCCATAGCCTTAACTCCTTCTCTGCCGGTGCCTTCTTCTTGCATTGTGGGGTAAGAATCATAATCTAAGGCAATTTCTAAATGTTTTAAAGCCCATTCAGCCCTTTCCTGATCTTCTGAGTCAAACCAAGCAGTGTAATGTGATTCACCACCTAATGTAACTACACCTGCATATTGTTTTTCATCTAAATGATAATTACTTGGGAAGACTTGACTACTTTTCGCTACTATTTTTGGCCTCTTTGTCCTTGTGGTGCTGGAAGATGTCTCCATGGTTGAGTCTGATTCTCTCAATTTCATTTGGCTCCGGATAATTTTTGAGTTCTTTGATTGTAAGGTGTGTTGGGTTACAACAGAAGGCTTTGCATGTTGGTCTGCTAAAAATCCTATATTTACCTGTATAGCCACGACTTAACCAGAACGCCACCCTTGATGCTGATTGGGTTTTAGCTGAGTGGAAAGGAGACCCAGGAAAATAAGCTGTTGATTCAGTATTGTTTTTTCTTGTAGCACCTTGCCATAGCCAGCATTCATCGATTTCTTTTATATCAACTTGATCCCAGAAAGTTTTTACTTGCCAATACCAAGTTCGAAAATCAAAATTAGTGACATCTATGGAGCACCTTCCTTTTTTTATCTCCTCCATACAGTCAAGGCACTCTCCCATGAGCCCAAAATTACCTTTGTGGGTTGATTCTCCTTTTTGATGCCAAGGGCACTCTAATTCTTGTGTCATGTGATAGGCGAGATTAAATTTTTTAGCTTCAGTTGGGTAAGCAGTTGTTAGTTTTTCGCATGTTAGAAGCACTCCCTCCCAGATTTCCGTTAGATTATCGGACTTAGGAGCATTTGCAACTTCTTCATATGTCTCATTATTACAGAGACGTCTAACAGTATGATAAGGAATTTTATAAACTTTAGATAATTTCAAACTACTTATCCCTTCTTCACTTTCCACTCTTAATTTAGTTATTAAGTCATTATTTAAACCTATTTCTCTTTTTTGTGCATTTTCATATGCCACATCATTCCTAGTTCCCCAATAGTAATGAGATGGGTTTAAACAATACTGAGAGGTACAACAGGCTCTTCGAACAACTATTGAGTTATTTCCTTCACTATATTTTCCCGCCATTGAAAGCAATAGTGGTCGAGCATCTTTATTTTTATAGCGAAGTATCCTTGTTTTACTAGTTTTAAAACCTTGAAAGACAGCATTAGTATGCTTTTTCATGCACCAGCATTTATCTTTTCCTACGCCTTGGAATAAGATTTGAAATGCTTTAGCAAAGGCGATTTGGTCCTCTGGTGTAAGGGAGTCATCTAAAAAAGGAGAAGATTGGCTCATGCTGAGTAGGGTGAGGAATAGAGATTAACATAAAAGCCTGTCAGAGACAAGAAAATCATTCAACAGTCAAGTAGGAATTTTTTACCCCTATATTATTTACTTCTAAGGATAGTGAGGTTAGGTACATGACTGTCAATATTTATATATACACTCTTATACCTAACCACAACATACACATACTTAAGTGAAACCCCCTTTATTTTTTTAAACTTGGGTGTTGATATCAAATCAGTTGTTGTGGAATAAGTTTCGAAGGAAGTGGAGTTGTTTTGTCGAGTTCCCCTACCCTGTTTTTAGGGTATTTTTAGCCTATTTTTAAATATCTGTACTTTGGGTTAGGTATTTGACTGTTAAATTTTGATTGAAAGTTATATTACACTCAGGACCCTAACCTCAACATGCTTTGAGAATTCTTCGAAGGTATCAGCAAATATAGTGGCTTCATCTTCGGTTTTTGCATAGCGGCACATTCCGCCTCCGTTAGAGCAGACTAAATGTCTTTTATGTCCTCTATTTTCAAAGACTTCTATTGTTGTTCCGTGCGGTAAGATTGTCATCTTATCTACCATTTCCCGATGATAATATTATAAGAGAAACCTTACGAATTATTGAGTAGACATGTCAGTATATGATAAATATCAAAAAGCCTGGGGTATTGAAAGCGGTTTACAAGCTGGTAAATCTTTTTTAAATAAATTTGTTCCTCGTGTTTTAGGTAACCCTGCTGTTAGAGGTGTTTTAAATAATCCAGTTGTAAGAGTAGGTGGTGGGGCTGCTTCAAAATTATTTAGTCTTCCTGCTCAATTGTTTATTCATGAAGTAGCTAAGCCTAATCCTTGGGGTGATAAGAATTCTCCAATGTATGGCAAAGGACCAGGGAGTTTGGAATATGCAGCAGCTATAGAGAGGGCAAATGCAGCTGGTAGGAATAACCCTATTGAAGAAGATTATCTTATAACTCCCCCAGTAGAGGGATCAACGTCTGGGCCTAAAATATCTAACATTGGTGAAACACCTAAAGAGTTTCAAGTAGGTGGTAAGTATGGTCCTAGTGAAGAGGCTTTAATAGATATTGCGGATGATGCAACTCTTTATAATGCGAAGGGTGACTATACAGGCGGTGTTTTACCAGAAGGAGATGGTATAGATCATCGTGCTACTTGGCTACACAATAGTCGTAATAGTCCGGCTGCTAAAGCGGGTCTTTCAGAAGATGCTAGATGGGGAACATATCTAGGGAATCAGGCATGGAGAAAAGATCAAGGTAGAAGCTATGACACATCTATAGATCATTTATTAAAGCCTTCTTCTGAGAATAAGAGACATTGGGATGTATTTGGTAATAAAGTTGTAATGGATGATAATCAGTCTGCTGTATCCCAGAAGGTAGATGCTTTTTTAGATACTGTTCCTGCAGAGGTTATTGAAGCAAATATAGCTAAGAATGATGCGGATAAAGCTAAGGTTAATAGTGGTGCGATGACTGCTGCGGAATACTTCGGAACTAATATAAGATAGTTATAGCCTTATAATTAGTATAAATAGTTAATAAAGTAATGAACGGCGCAGGATTTGATCCATCTGGTTTTGACATGACTGATATTGGTGATCCTCGGCGCCAATCGAAGTTACCTGGTGGGTATGCAACTCAGGGACAAGCAGTTAGTGCACCTTATGCGGATGCAAATAAGGCAGCAGCTGCAAAAACTAATCCTATGAATGCTGCTTCCCAAGGGATAGGCGATAGGGTTGATCATTTTCTTAGTCAATTGGGCTAATGGGCGATAATGATTTCCCAGCAGTAATGGCCAACGGTGGTTGGGATGAAGCCAAAGATAAGGCATCTAAATGGAAGTCATATAGAAGTGGTTCATCTTCATATAGTCAATCTGGTACAGATATTCCTACTGGAGGCATGTATTCGAGGGGTGAAGCTACTGATGGATCCGACATAGCACCATATGGATATGAGGAATTTGGAGTTACTCCTAGTTTGTTAGGGTAAGTAGTAGGTTTTCTAAGCGTAAAATTAGATATATAGACTAAAGATTAGGCTGGTAGATGTCACAAACAAAAGCACAATTACTTGACAATATCAAGGACAATGTTCAGCTAGATGCACGAAACTCTTTACGGTTCGCTGATACTGACTCAAGTCATTACGTAGCTTTCAAGGCTCCAGCTACAGTTTCGAGTAATGTTACTTGGACTTTACCTGCAGCAGATGGCAGTGCAAATTACGTATTAGCTACGGATGGTAGTGGAACTTTAAGTTGGATTGCTGATCCAGCTGGGCAATGGGTTACTAGTGGAAGCAATATTTATTTCACCGGAGGCAATGTAGGAATAGGAGATAGTTCGCCAAGTAATCCTCTATCCGTGACAGGTGTTGCAGCTTTTAATGGAGATGTAACTTTTACTGGTGCGAGTTATAACGCTCTTTGGGATAAATCGGATAACGCTCTTGAGTTTGCGGATAATGTGAAAGTGATTTTGGGGAGTGGAGACGACACACATCTTTACCACAACGGTAGCCATACTTATATTTCACATAGAGGTACAGGTGATTTAATTCTTGAACCTAAAGAAGGTGAAAATGGTGTAGTTTTAAAAGCTGACGGAGCCGTAGAACTCTATTACGATAATTCTCGAATGTTACGCACCACTGCAACAGGGGGCATTCTTTCGGGTAACTGGTCTCTAACAGATGACAATAAAATGATGTTCGGGACAGGGGATGATTTATATGTTTATCATGATGGATCTACAAATATAATTGATGGTCGATATCATCCTATTGAACTAAGACATCAATCAGAAGTACATATCAAATGTGTAGATGATGGAGCCGTAGAACTCTATTACGATAACAGTAAGAAATTTGAAACTGATTCAAATGGTATCTGGGTTAGCGGAGCGTTACGTGGTGAGTCTGTTGACTTAGCAGATGACAAGAAAATTCTATTAGGTTCTGGAGATGATCTTGAAATCTATCATAGTGGTAATCAGAACCTTATTAAATCTACTAATGGAAGGATTAATTTATTAGCTGCTGAAACTCGTATGGAGTCAGCTAGTGGTTCTGAAGTTCTAGCAAAGTTTATTGAAAACGGAGCCGTAGAACTCTTTCATGACAATGTAAAGAAATTAGAGACAGCGAGTACTGGTATAGAAGTAAACGGTGGAAAAATAGAACTTAAAGGTGCTGAAGGTGGAGAAGCTCAACTACAATTAAAAGCTGACGAAGGTGATGATAATGATGATTCTTGGCGAATTGTAGCAAATACAGATAATAATTTAATTCTTGGCAACTTAGCTTCTGGTACTTGGGAAAATTCTATAAAAGCTATTGGTAATGGAGCCGTAGAACTCTATTACGACAACTCAAAGAAATTAGAGACAGATTCAAGCGGAGTTTCCGTTTGGGGCAACTTAATGCTTGAGAGTGATGATGATATTCTTTATATTGGTCATGGTTCAGATATAAGGATCTGGCATGATGGGGCTAACTCTCACTTTCGTAGTTATACAGGTGAATTGAGAATAGAACCTGATAATGGGCAAACTTTAAGTATTAATAATCAAGCTAATACTGTAGATTCAGCTAAATTTATTATCGGTGGATCCGTAGAACTCTATTACGACAACTCAAAGAAATTAGAGACAGATAGTTTTGGGACCTCTATTCAAGGTGATTGTTTAAAAGTTCCTGATGGTACAGCTGGTAGTCCTGGCTTTACTTGGAATAATGAGGGTAATGCTGATACAGGTATTTTCCGTCCAGGTGCTAATATTATCGCGTTTAGTAACGCTGGTACTGAAAATTTCCGTATTGCAGCTAACGGTGATCTAACAGCTACTGATACTACTATTGGGTCTAATTCTGACCAAAGATTGAAAACTAATATTAATGATTTTACCTATGATTTAGCTAAATTTAAGCAATTTAAACCTAAAACATTTGATTGGAAAAATCCTGGTGAACATGGAAACAAAACAGGTCAGAGAGGATTCTTAGCACAAGATGTTGAATCTATTGATAACTATTTAGTTGGAGAATGTTTCATACATGATGATGATCCAGATCGCTCATTAGTAGATTCAGATGGAAAATTTAAAACATCTAAATTAGGTAAGAATGATGCTATGTATATTTCAGTTATAAATCAATTGATAACAAAAATAGAAACCTTAGAAACAAAAGTAGCTGCGTTAGAAAGTGCATAAAAGTTGACGGGTTAGAAAGTGCATAAAAGTTGACGGGTTAGAAAGTGCATAAAAGTTGACGGGTTAGTGATCTTACAATGAATAGAAAGCTCTGCAAAGGGTAAGTATCATTTTTGTTTGATATCTAAATGGCATACATTGGTAGACAACTTGTACGAGGTCAGAATCGTGTTCTTGATGACATCTCAAGTAGTTTTAATGGCAGTACGACTGCTTTCAACTTAACGGTTTCGAGTTCATCGTCTCCTCCAGCGAGTGTTAATCAACTCTGGATAATTCTCGGTGGTGTTATACAGAAGCCAGGGACTGACTTTACGGTTGCCGATGCTGTTATTACATTTACGACTGCTCCAGCTTCTACTTTAAGTTTCTGGGGGATGATTCAAGGTGATACTTCAGACATTAACTCACCAGCTGATGCTTCAGTCACGCCTTCTAAGATTGCTAATAGTGGGGATTTTGCTTTTCCGGCTGACGTTAGATTTAAAGATGCAGATGCCTCACATTATGTAGGTTTACAAGCACCATCTACTGTAAGTAGTAATTTAGTTTGGACATTACCTGCGGCGGATGGCTCGGCTAATCAAGTACTTAAAACAGATGGATCAGGGGCATTAGGGTGGGCTTCTGATGCTAATGCACCGGAAGGTACAGCTGTATTGTCTACTGGTGAAACTGGAACGACTAAATATTTAAGAGTAGATGGAGATAATACTTGTTCTTGGCAACTCGCAGTCGATGCAACAAAGATGCCTCTTGCTGGTGGTACGTTCACAGGAGATGTCACATTTACAGGTGATAGCAGTAATGGGTTATGGGATAAGTCAGCGAATGCGTTTGTTGCAAACTTAACTGGTACGGCCTCTGGAAATGCTGTTCTAACAGGTTCGACTAATAATACCATTACTACGGTTACCGGAGCCGATGCAATTCAAGGAGAGGCCAATCTTACTTTTGATGGTAATAATTTAACTCAAACTATTGATGCAGATGGTGAAGGAATTGTTATTACAGGAGGATCATCAAATATTAAGGCGATGCTTACTGGTAATACAAATAGATCCTCCGCTAATAACACTATATTTGGAGTAAGTGGAAAATGGAATAGTACCGAAGTAGGTAGGATTGCTTTTGAGGCTGGTGCTGATACAACCAATAAAGATGATGGACATATAAATTTTTATACAACTCCTTCTGGTGGAAGTCTTACATCAAGATTTGATATACAAGCTGATGGTAATGTAAAAATAGCTGACGGTGATCTAGTAATAGGAACGTCTGGTCACGGTATTGACTTTAGTGCTAACTCTCACGCTGGAGGTATGACAAGTGAGACGTTGGACGCGTATGAAGAAGGAACATTTACACCTACATACGTATTTCATAGTAGTACAGGAACATTTGGGTATAGTACTCAGACTGGTACATACACCAAAATAGGTAATAGGGTTTTCTTTTCAGTAGTTATCATTGCAAGTTCACATAGTGGTACAAGTACTGGAAACCTTATGTTAGCTGGTTTACCTTATGCAGTACCTTCGACAACACCTATTCCCGGTAGTTGTTTCTTTATTATTGGTGGTAATTTTACTACAGATTATGGTGTTGCTCTACAAACAAATCAAAGTGAGAGAATAGAATTCTATAGACAAGTACAAAGCACAGGTGCTAATTATTCTCCTGTAGACGCTTCTGAGGTAAGTTTAGGTAGTTTATATATAAAATGCCAAGGACAATATCTAACCTAACATCTTAGACCGTCGCTAAGTCTCTAAACTAAGCCATAAACCTGTTTCGTTCGGAGAACGTCCCTAAATGGCAATCACAAAAACAACTGAAAACGACAAAATAGAGGTCGTTTCAAAATGGAACATACAAGTTAGAACTGCAACCGTTATCAAAGAAGATGGCACAGAACTGACTCGTTCATTCCATAGAAAGGTACTTACACCTGGAACACTTAAAGGTGGTTCAGGATCTGATAAAGATGATCTAGTAGCTACTGATCTATCTGGAGAAGATGCAGATGTTCAGGCAATCTGTAATGCAGCTTGGACTAGTCAAGTGAAGACAGATTTTACTGCCTTCCTTGTAGCCAATAAAGCTGCTGAATAGATTACCAGATTCCTGGAATAATTTGCCCTGTGAAGGCATAGGTTCCTAGAGCTGCAAAAATACCAATCATTGCCCAACGGCCATTAGCCTTTTCTGCTGCTTCAATGTAGGAGGATTCTCCTTCCATTACAGCGATTTGAGGCTCTTTGCCGAATATATTCTGGCGTCCACCAGATTCATTAGTAACTGTCATTTGTAGTAGAGAAATTGACTCTTCTATATTACATGAAGTTTTGTTAAGTTTGAGTATAAATACCTATTACTATATCTTATAAAATGTATATTTCAAAAATAACTCTTCGCCTTTTTTTATAGTTTTGATAGTTCTTATAAAGTAGAAATCATCCTCACAATATTTCAGGCAATTAGGTTCATCAGAATGATTTATAAATCCACCTAAAGGTGTTCTATATATCAGCTCATCTATGACGATATGAGACATACCTAAGTAGGTTCCGGAAGGGATCTCCTCCTTAGCGAAAAGACCTTGACCTGCTATGGGGCTGTCTTGTATATGTAGACTTTCTGGTAGTGCTTGATAGCTCATAAAAATACCCTACTAAAGAAGATTAGCAGGGCACCTTTTGTTTTTTAAAGTTTGATTAGAACTTATATTTGGCTCCTAACTTAGTTCCCCAAGAAGAGTCATCTGAAGTGTCTGAATCAGCAGTTAGTAGTGATACTTCACCGTAGAAGTTTAGCTTTTCAGTAGCGTCAACATTGGCGCCAACCTTACCAGAGAATCTCCAGTCGCTATCAACACCATCAGCAGCAACGATTGCTGGACCACCTTGAACATAATATCCAAAACCTTCATTACCACCTTCATACCCTACGTGCAGGTCGGTAGTTGTGTTTGTATAATTGCTCCCACTATATGAGGAGTTGGCTTCAGTATTAACATAAAGTCCACCAGCAAAAGCAGCAGGGGCAGCTATAGAAGCAGCAGCTGCAAGCATTAAAGGTTTAATCATTGTTTTTTTGATCAAAAAATTTTAAGATACTGCTACGCTAACATCCCAAAACCCAGATGTAGGAAGGGTTTTGCTTATGCCAATTTATTTTCTGGCAGTATGGTAGGAGCATCCTCATGTTTCTGATCTGATTTTCTGACGGCTAAACCTTTGATAAAAGGTCGTCCCTGCTTGGTGAAATGGCTTATATTTTTCATATCTAATTGGTTCTTACAGCAGTCAAGCAGTAGTGCAATAAAACGTTTTTGACCTACCGGTTTTGATCCTGTGTCCTCACAGTAAGAGCAATAGCTTGCATAGAGATGATAGCTACTATTGCAATAACGCTCCTTAGCATCTTTCGCAGCTGGTATTTTTTTACCAACGGAAGAAACGACGTCAGGATTGTGAATTACTTCAGACTGGAGCCATTCAATTAGGTTGTTGCTATTGAGAAGAATCTCATTACGAACTCTCTTTAATGAATGTACTTTTTCGTAGGTATCGAGGAGATATTCGCGCATCGATTCGGTCTTCATTTCCAAAACCCAGTTAACTAATCCTGGTAAATAGTTCTTCCATAAGCCTTTTACAACACCACTTTCGAGTTTGATCATCTCTTTGGCTTCAGAATTTTTATCCCATAATGACCGGTTAAACTCGACAGTTAGGCGGCGACGTGTCAGGCCAGAAGTGTTGTCGGTTGTCTGGATTGGTTCATTGGCGCAGACCATAACCATGCCTGTATAGACGAAAGGTTCACCAACATTTTTATTTTTTTCTTCAAATCTTAGATTGTCTCCTCCAGTTAGAGCTTTGAAAATTTGAGCTGATCCTCCATAACGTTCTGAGTCATTAATTAGAGTTAGCCGCTTACCTTTAATGGATGCAACTTCGAAACGACTTTGCTCTAGCTGATTCAATGTTGTACTGGCATAGTTACCATTTCCAACGAGTGCACAGCATAAATTGGCGAAGGTTGACTTTCCTCTACCACCTGGACCTATGACTTCTAAGAATCGTTGTAGCTCATGCCCCTGACCGATCAGGCATGCCTTTAACCAAGCTCGTAGAACTTGTACCCTTTCTTCATCTCCGAACTGTGTACGCTTCAACCAGTCGATGATGGGACCGGGGGTTGCATTTGGATCATAGTCAAAATCTAATCCCCAAGTTAGGTAATGTTCGGCGTTGTGCTCGAGAAATTCTCCAGTACTTACTTCGAGTACTCCATTACGGAAGGCGAGACGATCATCATCGTCATCCCAGTAGGTGTGAGTGATATAAGCCTGTGTCAGATTAACTACATCGTTGAGTAAATGAGATGTAAAACCACCTGGGGTAGGGATATTTTCCCTTAAAAAGAGGTCCTGTACGAAGTGTTTGTATTCTTGTCGATAGTCTTCACGTCTCCATGTTCCTTTACTGTTCTGATAGAACATGAAGGTGTCGAATTTAGGGTCATAGCGCCAACCACATTCGATCACCATTCCAGTAACGAATTCGGCTAGTTCGGAGGCGGGTGGTGTCTTTGGTTTTCTTCTACCTTTGACAGCTTGTTCTATCTCTGAGACATCTTCTTTCGTTGGCGTACCAATTATTTCTTTTAGTGCGGTGTTTAAATCTTGGATCTGTTTTTTCTGTGGAGTTCCTTTCTCCTTAAAGAGAGCTTTAGCGCGTTGAGCTAATACTTCAGGGGAAGATTCGACAACAAAGCCACCAAATTCAACGAATCCATCTTCTTTAGCTTTTGCTCTGAGTGTTTGTAGTCCTGCACCTCCTTCTGGGTTTGGTCCACCAGGCATTCTCTCAAAAGTTTCCCATTTTTGTTCACAGACACCGACTTCAAAGTTAGGTGCCTCAGAAGACCATTCGACCCATTCTGCTAATAAGGTTTCATCAATTTGATGTAGGGCAGCTCCTACAGTTATCCATTCTTCATAGTCAATTGCTCGTTCTGGTTTGAGGTGGTCCAGATAGACTTTAGTTTCAGCTAGTAAGTCCTCTTTCTGATATTCAGATCCGTCTTCATAGCTGATATTAACTTGTTGAGTAACAACGCCAGATGATGGAGTTTTGCGATACTTATTAGTTGGGAAACTCTTAGCAATTGCTTGATATAGCCATTCTGGTAGTTCAGGAGGATTCTTTGCATGTTCAAATCCACCATTAGTAGTAGTGTGATAGCCCTCTGTATCAGGGTGACTACCCATAATTGCTCCCTGACGAGAGCGGAAGAGTATTTCGAATGCTGGAATATCAATCTTAATAGTTGCTTTATCTGGTAATAAGCGAATCTTTGAAGATGGAATGCTATATAGCATCCTCTGACGTCCTGGTTTTCCAGATGAGATTGTTAAGGTTGGAGGAAATATTGCATCTAATGGAGCCCCACCTAATTTTTCAAGTTCAGGGATAGCTTCAGGTCCATCTATATCAATCCAAATAAGACCGCCTTCATTAGAGCATTGACCGCTAATTAGACCTACACCAGTTGCATTTCCGGCTTCTAGTTCTTGTTTTATGCGCTCTACAGAGTAAGGATGGGACGTCCAGCCAGCTATATAAGCTCTCTTATCTTTTAAAGGAGTCAACGGCCAATGAGCCGGAATCAGGTCGAGATTGATCTCTCCTGGCTTTAAATTGCTATCAGGTTTTTGCGGATCTGGTGAGGCGATTGGCACTTTGTCGTTCTTCGTATATTAGGTAATTACACCAGCAGTAGCGTAGCTCTTTTTCGCCGATGCGCTAGGTGTGCTGCATCACTAATTTATAGGGAGTGCATTTATCCTTCAATTTTAGGCGGCATCTCCATCTATTCCTTCCATTTCAACTTTTGCTGCTTCTTGAGCTGGAAGGATCTCGTTGTAGTACTTGTTGACTGCCTCAAGCCACTTTTGTTTGTATTTTTCGATCGTTGTGTTTTGGATTACAAATACTTGACTGCTATCTCGTGTTGCAACGAACGTCATACACAATTCAGGTTTAAAACCAATGGTGTGTTCTAGGGCTAATGCATAAGCTGCAAGTTGTAATTGACACTTTGTATATTTCATAAATCCTGCTCGTCTCTTCCCATACTCTGCTTTAGGAGTATCGGATCCTGGCCATCTGGAGTAGTACGGCCCATTACTTGTTTTCAAATCTCCGAGTACTAATTGACCCTTATATTCAGCGACAATATCGGGTGCACCTGCCCATCCTTGTTTTTGCTCTTCATCCATCCCTGGATGCCATACACGGGAGATTCCATCGCCTCCCATTGTCCAACCATAGTCATCAGGTTTAACAGGATTCTCTGCCCATATAACGTTCTCTAATTTATCAAGATTATCTGATAGTCCATCCCAAAATTCTGCAATTTCTGGATTATCAATTTGAGGATTTTTTTCAACGCCTAATAAATATTCTTCCATGAGCGAGTGAACTTTTGTTCCTCTAGCTGCAGCTGCTTCTCTTCCACCAGGATTCTTTTTAGCCCATCTTTCTAAGGCTGCTTTACTTCCAGAGGTAGCTGAAAGAATTGTAGTAACAGAAGGTAGTGCTCCATAGGGAGTTTTGTAGTGTCTTGACCCACCAATTGTTACTCGAGTGTCTCCTTTGGAGCGATAATCCAAATCATTACTAGACACGTCGCTCGATATATAGATCTAAAGGAGAATAACCCTCCTAAATCTTGGCTATCTTCTATGCTCTATACATATCCTCTTCAAGTTGTAAATCAACTAGATGTTCTTTAGCTTCTTCTATGTTGTTAAAGAATTTACAGATACCTGTGTAGCAACTTAGATATCTCTCGAATGTTGTCTTTCCGCCTGTTAAAGGATAGCTATGAACTGTACCTCCTTTAGGGGTTGTTAGTAGTAGTTGTGGCATGTCATTCATCAGTCATGCTCCACTTCTGGTGGTCTTTCTTTTGGACCTTCTTTCGGTCCTTCTACAAAGCAGTTTTCAATGTTTTGGGCAAATTGCATACTTTGAAATTGTCCTACGTGTGCTTGTATTCTTGCATGGATGTCAAATGCTGACTTAATAGCGTCTTCTGGACTAATCATTAGCTTTGAGTTAGCAAGTAGACCGGAAGTTAAGATCGTGATTGCTAATTCCTGAGAATTAATGGTGAAAGCACGGAGAGATTTACCATTATCAGTGAAGGATGATACTAAAAAATCTAGGTGTTCCAGATTTGGATCAGGGGTGGCATGTTCGGGCATAATTAGTCTTCTAAATTGCGAATGTGATATAGAGCGATGGTACTTCTTCTAATTACAGGGGTTAAGAGTCCTTCGTCTTTAAGGGCATGGATTCGACGTTGAATAGTCCTGTGATTGCGACCAAATTTTTTAACTACTTCCGTTATAGGTATGAGCACTAAGTGATTCCCTTCGAAATCAGTGGATACTTCTAGGAGGTAGGTATGGATATCCTTGGCCAGATCATCCATGAGATTTGCCATCATTTTTTTCTCGTGTATTTTTGATTCTACGGTTGTCTTACTCTTCTTCTTCTGAACGTTGCTGGTACTTCAGTACGTTATTTTTAGCTGTTTGAAGATCCATGGTCCAACAGTCTTCCCAGTCATAGACTTTGCTGGGATATTTAAAGAGGACGTGGCCTGTGTTTCCATGTTTTAAACTTTTTATTTCGTAATCAGAGAATATTACTGAATCGAGGATTTCCGATGGTCCTCCTCGATAGCGGAGTTTTTTCGAATGTCTCACTGTTGAGCTGCAACAACAAGACTACAATATCTGGCCTAATCTTTACCGGTCGTAGAGATCATACTGATCTTCAAGACTTCTGTTTGACTGAGCCATTTTGATGGCTTTTTGACTAGGTCTATTAGGTGGAGTCAGATCCCACTTAGACTTTTCGTTTTTCTTTTTTGCAGAGTTCTCGATGAGGTCGTGCATTCTTTTCCTATGCGGTTCCATTGATTTTAGTAACAGTGAATGTGTAATCACCTTTAGGTTTTTTGTATCTTTATTAATAATATGGGATTGATACAAGTTGCCAATTATTTCTTTACACTCCTTTTTTTATTCTCTTTCTCAAGCCATAAATAAGTGAGACTCTTTGGACTAGACGTGAGGATTCTGGTGCTTCTTTTGGATGATTTGATAGGACTTTTCGGATTTGATCTCGGTCTGGAAGTTCCTCTTGTTTTTGATCAAGTATTGAATTATCGATCGCTCTGGAGATTACGGTTCTTTTGTAGAGGCTATATTTTTCTTTCTCGGTACGAGACCATTTATCGAAGTTGTCTACGAGTTTTGATTTGACTGGTCTGATTGTTGCTTGATACTTGCTTCCAGTAGGTTTTGAGCTTATTAATTGTCTTTCATATGCCATTTTAATAATGTTAATAACATTCTTTCTTTTCTTTTTCCAGTACTCATAGGTATTTTTGATCTCCCGAGATTCCTTTTCTAGTTGATCTAAGCATTTATCACATTCTTTAATAACACCAATAATGGCGTCAAATTTCGACTCTTCTCGAGATTTTAGAGCTTGCCAGACTTCTTCTAGCTCAGCTTTTTCTTCTTCATTTAGGTCCGGTAGTTCTAATAGGTAGTCAATTTGTTTGCCCTGTTCTAAAAGCTGTAGATAGGAGACTGGATCTGCCATCTATTTTCCTTGACCTCTATACTTCTTTTTACCTTTCCATGCATAGGAGCCTCTTTTACGTCTACCATTTCCGATAGAGGTTTTTTTAGGTACACTATCTGAGACTTTCTTAAGCATTCTTTACTAAAAGATGTGCATTAATCTTAGAGTTTGTTCGGGGTATGTCAATAACCTTAGGTAGACTTAGTAATAGGTCTTTTATTTATGGCATCTTTTCAGCTAATAGAACTTTCCTTTGAGCCCATCGATTTCGAACCTACTTTGGAAGATGAGTTCACTATGAAAGCAGTCTCAAATGAGATTGAAGCGGTGGAAGATATTGAACATTTACGTACTGGCGCAATGAATTTATTAAAGATTTCAATGCATCGTCAGGCTGTTATCCGTGGCCTCTGTAGGAGGTTGGCAGAGCTAGAAACTAAGGGCGTTACTACAACACAACATAGAGATTGAATCCAAAAAAACAGCATAAAAAATTGGTCAGATTAACGACCAAAGCAGAGTTATGTCTTTCTAGGAAAGAAGCAAAGAAGATTATTAGTAAAGCCGATAAGGCTCAATCTAAGTTATCTTCCTCAGTTAATCCTTGAAGCGAAAGTCCAATTAAGCTCACGATCAAGACAGCAGCCCCTGCTCCTATGGATAGGAACAGAAGCTTTGTCATGACAACGTATAGAGTTGTTTCTTGAAGCATTTACTTCAGGCCACCAGCGAGTGCACCGGTTTCGTCTCGTTCTCCTATGGATGGAGCAAGGATTGCTACAGTCCCTTGAGGTTGTAATGCTGGAACTCCATCAGCAATTCCATAAGCACCTGCAAGTTTTGCAGCTTCTTGTGCACTATGCTTATTAATATAATCGCTTAGAAAATCATCTTTTTGTTGTTGCCAAGCTAACTCCCAATCTTTTTTATGAAGAGTATATTTAAATACCTCTTGTTCTGCTGATTTTCTATCTGTATATTCAGGAGTCAATACACTTTCAACGCCAGCATAAGAATATGTTTTTCCAGTTAGCTCATTTGTATCTTTGATAATTTTAAATCTAGGGCAAAAAGCATAGATAACGTGTGCTTCTTTGGAGAATTTTGCTGCAGCTCCTAGATCTTGTGCTCTGCTCATACATTTATCCATGTTGTTATAGAATTTTGTTAGAGATTCGCTAACACTGCGACTTACTGAAGGACTAAGTGTTAGAACAATAGGAACTTCATGTGCTAATTCATTCTCTTTGGTAAGAATGTTAACTAGATATTTCCGTCTAGTACTATATTTTGATTGTCTTGGATTGGGTTTTGCGTTAGCAGCTGCAATTTTCTCTGCGTTAAATGCGTCTTTTATAGGCTCCATACTGAGATCACCGACGGTAATATTCATGCTTCTCCCCTTATTGTTTTTAATAGAATTATCAATTACGAGTATTCCAGAGGCATGAATAATTTGGAGACGTGGAGCAACAAAGCAATGCATTGTTTCTCTATCTCCTCCGTCGAAAATATGTACACGATTCCAATGAACCGTATTTTCTTCAAAATCGTCTTCTTTAGCAGTCCATTTACATCCTTTTAGATCTGATTCTCTAATAGCAAGATAAGCAAGGTCGTCTCTTGTATCATAAAGAGGCTGTAATGTTCCTAGACCTTGGATACCTTCTCTGTATTCTGGACTATTGAACATTGCAAAGTCGTCAAAACTGCGTGTTTCAAGAGAAGAGTTGTTTTTAGTTGTTTTAGCTGGGGTCATTGCTTGGATGATTAGTGTTTGTTAAAAGGATAGCGATGTTTGGGATTTTTAGAAAGGGATATCATCCTTAGGAGGATTTTTAATATCCACAGGTTTTGCAATTGCTTGTTGATGAGGTGAGTCAAAAATCTCAGCCTTATCAAAGGATGCAATTGGTGGATTCTTTTCTTCAGTCTTTTGATTCTTACCAAAGAAGGAATACTGAGCAGATCTAACTCTGATTTTGTAGTTAGTTCTTACATTGCCTTCTTTGTCAGTCCAATGATCAAATTTAAGAGTTCCTCCTAAGGACATTTGTCTACCTACAAAGAGGAATTTCTTCATACGTCCTGCATCGTCACCCCAGCTTTCAATACGGAAGCCAAGACTGTCTTGCCAATCATGCTTAAGGGTTTTCTGTTTAGGAGCTTGGCACATTAAGCCAAAGTTAAAGCAGTCTTCTCTGCGTTGTTCTCCTATAAAACCAACTCCACCTGCTAGGTGAACATGATTCAGAGTTGTGCCTTCTTTGATTATCTGTAGAGGCTGAACTGGGACGATATACATCTTTTGATCTTCATTCGGATAAAGACGTCCATTTATTAGTACGTTTAAACCTTCTGTGAAGGCACCCGGAGCACAGCTATCTCCAGCTGCATAACTAGGGATAACGAAGATCGGTATTATAGGAGTTTTTCCAGTACTTGGAATTTCAAAGCGCAGTGTTCGTAGACCTGACTCCATTGCGGAATCTCCGGTGTACTTGGCGCATGCATTAATAATGTTCATAGTTAGGCAACTAGGTCAAATTTTTTTTCTAATCGAGATTGGAACTCTCTCAAGATTGCTTCAATGTTGAAGTTTGCATGATCTCGCAGATCTAGAAAACCTTCTTGGAGCGAGTTTAATTCTTCATCAGACATTTCGGAGAGTGAGTGGTGCTTTTTGGTTCGTGGTGGCATGAGATATTTTTGTTCATAAGGACTGTACTTGGATAATCTAAAATAAACAAGAGATATTAATTAAAAAAATAATGACTGAAGGATTTAACAGGGTTGCATCTCTTTTAGACCGATTACCAGGGATGGAGGATGACAAATGGGGAAAGGTAGGACCGATTGGTACTGCACCAATTAGGAAAAGTGAAATGGAAGGTGTAGAGCCAATTGGTGTTGCACCTTTCGGTGAACGCAAGCTTCAACCAGCACATCCGGGTTTTGGATCGAACTCGATTGTAGCTCCTCAGCCATTGCCTCTTCCTTACCCCCGTCGTAAACCTGAAGGATTTCCACCTATAGGTAAAGATGGGGGTGAATGGAAAATGGAATGTCGACAGGTACCTTCATCAGGACCTTGGGGAAGAGCCCCTGGAAGAACACCTGACTTTAATCCAAGACTACCTGATTATGGTGGAGTGTTTAATCCAACGTTTAATAATGTCCAATCCAATTACTGATTGGTTCTTTAGAGGGCAGAATACACGTATTCCCAATGAGGCTGCTGCTAGTTTAGGCGAGCTTTTTAGGGATGATTGGGCTCAAAGAGGTAAGTTTGGAAAAGATGGATCTCAAGGTGGTTGGGATTTTACAAGAGGATTTAGACCTGGGGTATCCGCTGATGAAGGAGGATTTACATCCGGCCCAACTCCATTAGCTCGTCAAGCTGTTTTGCGAAGTTTAAATGCTGTACTTGGTCAAAATAATCCTTTAACTGATCACCCTGATCTACCACCTGGTGAAGACGATAATAGGTTTTCTTAAATTCTCGGGATTCTATTTAAGGCTGGTGCTAAATCTCTTTCTACAATTGTCTTAGTTTTCTCTGCAATATCGTCCAAGATATTAACGTCAATATCCATGAATGGTGGAATGATACCAAGTATGCGAAGTAGTCCATCAACAAATAGTGCTAAACAAATAAATCCCAAAATCATACTAATAATAGTGGCCTTGAAATTATGCTCTGCCATTGAAGCTTCATCAATTGCTCTAGCTTCTTCAAGAGCAGCTGCAACCATGGCATCTACTTCACCTTTGGTGTAAAAGTCACCTATAAAAGGTATGTCGTGCTTGTCCATATTATTTCTTTATATTTTTTTGAGAACTTTTACTCATGACTTTTTTACCTCTTTAACGATAAAGTGTTGAGATGAACACACATGATCCAGTCGAAACTTACTTTGAATGCATTTCTCATTGTTACATAGACGATGAGGAAGAAAAATGTCTCAACGTTTGCGTGGAGCGTCTGAAGGAGGATCAAATCGGAGTACACCCTGTTTGATTGTCTCTGACATTTCTCTATAGCCAGTTCCAACATAAATTTGTCCAGCTACTACGGAAGCTGACATAATGCTCCAAAAGATGTAGTACCAAGAAGATTTGACTTGGTGCTTCTTTTTTTTCATTAGTGAGTCTCCATCCAATTTTTACCTTCTTTAGCTTCACCAGTTAGAGGGCATTTCAAGTTGTAATACTCTCCAGCTTTACGGAATGAGTCAATCGCTAAGCTTTTATAAAGGTCTTCAAACTGGGGCTTAACAAGAGATTGAATCTCATCATGGATGTGAGCAACAAAGGCAAAGTGACAAGCCCATCTTAAACCGGCTTCGTACAAATCTTTGTATAGGATACATGTAGCTTTTTTAACTGCAATAGCACCGGTTGATTGCAATAACTGGTTTAATGCGGAATGTCGTGATCTGATTTGTAGATGTCTACCATCTATCCCAGTTAAATATCCTCGTTGTGTGACACGTTCATCAACTTTGTCTTTTAGTTGTTTAATAGCAGGAAGATTTTTATAGAAAGTATTGATAGTTTCATAACCTAATTCTTTTTGTTTATGTTCACTTAAAGAGACATCTAATATAGAACCTAACTTCTGGGCCCCGGCTCCATAAAGTACCGCATAAATCATAGTCTTCGCAAGCTCTCTCGTCTTTTTATCTATTTTTCCTTTACCATCAAATATGCCAAATAGTTTTGCATTATGGGTATGAATATCAAAGTCATCAGTACTAACTAACTTCGCATATTCTCCTTCATCAAAGTAAGCTAATTGGGCACCTAGACCACGCAGTTCTAAACCACTAGCATCGGCTCCTATTAGTAGCCAACCTGGTGTTGCATAGAATAGGGCTCTACATTCTGCGCCATATTGGTGACCAACTCTCGGAATTTGAGCCATATTGGGACCTCGATGGCTACATCTACCGCTGACACAGGCATTTGTAATAACTGATCCATGTATTCGTCCATCTTTATATTTTTGACTATGCTTCAACCATGCTTCCTTGCCTTCTGCAATTTGGCCTAATCTTTTGTTGAGTAATTGATATTCAGCTAGAAGAGCAGCTTCTGGATATTTTTTACCCAAGATCTCCAAGACGTCATCATCGACCTTAACATTCCCTTTTTCCGTCTTGTTGAATCGTATCTCAGGGTATTTCTCCCGTAGTCGCTCGGCAGTCTGCTTCCTTGAAGCGGGATTAAACGTTGTGACTTTGTCCTTAAGTCGCTTCCCCGTTTTCGTCGAAATACGTTCTTCCGTAATGGGAGGGAAAACCTTTTGTAGCTGTTCATCAATCTCCGTATGTCGTGTTTTAAGAGTGTTAACCAGAGCGAACGCTGCCTTTTCGTCAAAAGGAAATCCATAATCCTCTTGCAAGGTCATAAGGATGGCGAAGGAGTGTTCTAGCTCGTAGCATCGTGGGTCTAGTTCCTGAGCGTTGAGGTAATTGTAGAGTTCTAATGAGACTAGGGTGTCATTTTCACAATACGTTTGCATTTCAGGAGTCCACTTATCCCACTTGTCAGCTCCAGCCTCTACTGGAAAATCAGATTTATTGACATTCAGTCTTGCACCCCATGCACCTAGAGAATGCTTACCTTTATATTTAGCTTCAATATGAGAGAACTTTTGCTCATCTACTGGCTCTAATTCAGGCCATAGAACACGACTCATGATGAGAGTGTCACAGATCTGGGAACCCTTCTTCTTAGTCAGATGTGGATAGACCTTAGCTAATGCTCTGAAGTCAAAATTGATTATATTGTGACCAATAAGTAAATCTGCCTGAGAAATCAGGTGAATACCATTAACAATTGGTTCATAGCCTTCCTCGTTAGAGCAGCTATAAACATGGCCTGTGTCAATATCTCTGAGCACAAGGCTGTGTACTTTATCCAACTGATGGACTAGACCGTTGGTCTCACAGTCCAGTACTAATCTCAACATGGATCAATAGGAATACTTATAAAGTCTTGCGATATTCACTATATCAAGATCTTCGATTAAGCCAAGCTTTTTGAATTTTTCGTTTATGCTTTTAATAGCAGTTAAGTTTGGTAGGCACAAGGCTCTATTCAAGCCATTTGTTTCTTTCAACTCAATAAGTTCTACACTTTTCCCATCTTCAGAGATGCATAGAACTTTGTCACATTCGGGAGTGCATAAGACGTATCCTGTATGCATGGTTCAATCCTTGATCGAATCGGCATCAGGTATAGCCCGCATTAAGAAGATATCTAATGCAATGTGAACAAGAAGCGGTACCATTTTAAATGCTTCTGGAGGTAATCCTCCAAAGAGAGCACTTAGTTTGTCACTTAAATCAGTCCTGTGAAGTTCTTCAAATTCGACTGATAGCATGTTTGCCACATTAAGAAAGAAATCTGCAGGTTCCTCATCTTGATGTTTTAGTTGCTCAACTATTTCCCAGAGCTTAGGATCTGATTGAATCAGTTTTAGTAATTCTTCCACGATGACTTATCGAGTACGCCGCAAGTTTACAAGTTCTACATTTTATATTGATGATCAAATCTGCAAAATCTGGTTTGATCCTGAGAGAGAATATCGAAAAGGCTATTGGTTTTGGAAGGTTGGTTTTGCTGTTGGTAAATCTAAACGTCAATTAAATGATTGGTTTAATGAAAGAAATAATAAAAGGACTCGTCATATTCATAAGAAGATAACTGGCCGAACTGGTATGAAAGCTATTCGTAAAGGCTTTCAAGAAGTATTGAAATTACGCTGGATTGTTCAACCAGGAGACTGTATAGAGCTGGATTGCACATCCGGAGATCCTGAGAGGCAGTTTCATGCTTGGAGCCGCTGGCATAGATATCATCCCGAATGGGTTATTAATTATGAGAAGAAAATCTTTTATTGGTATCGTCCTCCTTATTACGATGACACAATTTGGAAGTCATTTAATATAGTTCCTATTACACCAGTTGATTGGGCAGCTAACACTGCTGGCGATGCTTATTTCAATTGTTTTCGTGCTTATCCTAAAGGAGGGGAATTATCCATGGAGCAAACTCTTGAGTTAGTTGGTCAGGTACTTCCTAGTTAAAATGACTTTTGATAATTACAGATCTATCGATCTATATCCACATAAGTGTGGAGTTAATCCCATTGCTCATGGATATCTAAGTAAGTACAAACCTTGGTATTTTGATGGTAAATCAGTTTGGTGGGGCAGGAGTTATGAATTACGTAGTGAGGCTGAAGAAGCCGCATTAGTTTTGAAAGACAAGGTATAGCAAGTTTAATATATCCGGTGGGCCGCAGAAGAACAGTGTCAGGCCCTGGGGGGAGGTGTAGTTTTTACTGTTTCCTGCACCTAGCGAACGAGAGCCTTGCCGAGAGACAGCGGTGGGGCTACTCCCCTTCAATATCTTAAGATTTTCTTTACATTTAATGTATCCGCATAAACTGTATCAATGACTACTAAATAGTTATAATTAACTTATCTACACACGGAGAAAACCATGAGGCGTCTTACTTATCGCGGCATCGGATACCAGAAACCTGAAGTTCTAGTTGATAGAAAGACTGTTTCGGATGAAAAGCATACTTATCGTGGAATTAAATTTCACTATGAAGCTATGAAGAAAAAAGTAGTTGCTTAAATTAAGCGATTGATATAAGCTTTTTCTGGGTTACTGCTCTGCCCAAAAAACATTAAAGCCTCACTGTCATAGGTGGGGCTTTTTTGATGTTTTGCTTTAAACTAAGTTAGTTATTTTTTTGTTATGGATTACCCCTTTTTAGAAACATTAGAGGGGAATTGGCAAGATATTAAGCAGGAGCTTGATGATCTTTTATTTGATGAGGTTGATAAGGACGAAGACTACTTTCAACCGTGGCCAGAGAAGAATCTTTACTTAGGTACTTGGGATGTTTTTGGTTTATATAATTGGGACGAGAAATGCGAAGAGAACTGTGAGAGATGTCCTAAAACTACTGCATTAGTTGAAGAGATTCCAGGCTTAAAGACTGCTGGTTTTTCAGCACTAGCACCTCATTCTCATATAAAACCTCATCAAGGATATTTAGATAATCCTGTTTTACGTGGGCATTTGGGTTTAATTACACCAAAGAACACTAGGACTTGTTGGCTCCGAGTAGATGAGACTACACACTATTGGGAACCTGGTAAAGCTTTTGTATTTGACGACCACTTATGGCACGAGGCTCATAATGAAGGTAACACTTGGCGCTTTATCTTATTGTTTGATTTTTTACGCTCATAATTTTTTCTTTAGTTTCATTTTGTCCAAGGAGGATTTTTTTTATGAGTTCATCTCTCTTGTGTCTGTTTTCAGGTTGAGAATAAAAGCTGTCTTGATAAATTTCTTTTATTGTCTCCTGATTATTGTCATGGGTCATCTGTCTCGCGTTTGAATTAGTGGTTCACGGACTAGATAGAACTATTGCGGCTGTTAAAAATACTTTAGGTTCATAAGCTTATCTAGCCCATGTAGACTTATGCTAAGCCATCTAACAGGCTTAATGATCTCTTAATTAATCATTATCATGGGCACAGCCATTCAGCAGCGGGAGCAAGAATCCGCGCTGCTACAGGGATGGCCGCAGTTCACTGATTGGGTTACATCTACAAACAACCGTCTCTACGTGGGATGGTTTGGTGTATTAATGATTCCCTGTCTTTTGACGGCGGCAACCTGTTTTATTATTGCTTTTATAGCTGCTCCTCCTGTTGATATTGACGGGATTCGTGAACCAGTCGCAGGATCTCTTCTCTATGGAAACAACATCATCTCAGGAGCAATCGTACCAAGCTCGAACGCCATCGGCATGCATTTTTACCCAATATGGGAAGCTGCGTCGCTTGATGAGTGGCTCTACAACGGAGGGCCTTATCAACTCGTCATCTTCCACTTCCTCATTGGTATCGCTGCTTACATGGGACGACAATGGGAACTTAGCTATAGATTAGGAATGCGCCCTTGGATTTGTGTTGCTTATTCAGCACCAGTCTCAGCCGCATTTGCAATCTTCTTAATTTATCCGTTTGGTCAGGGAAGTTTTTCTGACGGTATGCCTCTAGGTATATCCGGTACATTTAACTTTATGTTTGTCTTTCAGGCAGAACATAATATTCTTATGCATCCATTCCACATGTTGGGTGTAATAGGCATGTTTGGTGGGGCTTTGTTTTCCGCTATGCATGGTTCTTTGGTCACTTCTTCCATTATTCGAGAGACTACAGATTCTGAGTCTCAAAATTATGGATATAAGTTTGGCCAAGAGGAAGAAACTTATAACATCGTTGCAGCGCACGGTTATTTTGGACGTTTAATCTTCCAATATGCCAGCTTCAACAACAGCCGGTCTCTTCACTTCTTCCTCGCTGCGTTTCCTGTTGTATGCGTTTGGTTCACTTCAATGGGAGTTTCAACTATGGCGTTCAATTTGAATGGTTTTAATTTTAACCAGTCAATTGTTTCTGCCGATGGAAAAGTGGTACCTACTTGGGCAGATGTTCTTAACCGAGCAAACCTAGGTATGGAAGTTATGCACGAGCGTAATGCTCACAACTTCCCACTTGATTTAGCAGCTGCTGAGACATCTGAAGTTGCGCTTATTGCTCCGGCAATAGGTTGACCTCTTTAGAGTTACTCGGCTAAATTAAACAAGGTGCATGGTTTTACCGTGTGCGTGTGTGCAAGATCTAGACCTGGGGGTGGTTCCTCAGGTCTTTTCTTATGGTTATTACAAGTAGAATTAAAGAAAATATTTTTAATTTTCAAATGTCATATCAATATCAAGACGCTCAAGGTAATCCTTATGTGAGAGGCTGGGGAAATGACTTTACTGATGCGGAGAAGCAGAAATACAAGATTGGGCAATATAGAGAGGATTTACCCACTACTATGACTGGTGATACTAATCCTAATAGAATACCTTTTCCTGGTCCTGGTTTTGGTACAGGTGTAATGACCCAAGGTCCTGCTGGTCAGCAGCAAGCACCACGTCCAGAAGGATTTCAGAGAGTTGCTACTGGGATAGCTGATTGGTTAACTGGTAATAACTGGGACTTTGACCAACGTGGAACAGGTGCAAAATTTTTAAATGAGATTACTAAAGTAGGTAAGGATCCAAATGGCAATACATTTTCAGAGAATGTTCCTAATATGGCTCCTCTTCCTGAGCTTGGAATTGATCCACTTGATATTTTAATGCAGGTTCCTGCACCTGGACAAGGAACAGGTGGTGGAAAACGTTATAACCCATATGAAGGACAAACGATCACACTTCCAGATGGAAGAGTAGTTGAAAGGACTCCTGAGAACTCAGTACCTGGACCTTAATAATGGCAAGTCCGTTAGAGTTTTTAAAAAATAAAGCGAAGGATGTAGCAGCGGCTGGTCTTAATAAATTACCAGATCGTGGTAATCTTTTTCTTCGTTATATGACTGGTTTAGGGGATAGAAATTTAGATTTAGATGATTCAACTTTAAGTGGTCTTAGAGATAGTACTGTTGGACTTCCATCAGAACTTCGTGAAGAAAGAGTACATGGTCCAACTGGAACTACTTGGGATGAAGCAAAGCCAGGTCCTTGGGCGCATGTTCCCCAATCTGGGGCTATTAATCCTTATGGGAGAGGATATGGTACAGATGTTACTCATACATTAGGTCGTTTTATGTCTAAGGTAAATCCTGCCAAGACGTTCATTAATTTAAAAGATACTTATGACATGGTGAATGAAGTAGAGGATCCAGATTTAGTTTCAGGAAAATTTCAACCAATTAAAGCATTAGGATCTTTACATGGTGCTGTGAAGAATATTAATTTTAATTCTGGATTGAAAGGTTTCTATCCAGAGGAAGTAGCTAGAGCTGGTATGTATTTATCTCCTTGGAAACCTAAACCTTATGAGGTTAATATAGATGTCCCATATTCAGGTGATATTAATAATAGAGAAGTTTATAATCGCTAGTCTTCGTCCTTAGGAAAGAGTCCTTGTAAAAATAAAGCCAATAATAAATTAGTTACTAGCGTCCACATTATTAAATAGGTAAAATCGTTCACTCTTCTATTAGAACTGATTCGATGTAATTTGGGTGTTCTTGCAAAGCCTTGATATCTGATTTTGCTACTTGGATAGCTTCATAAGAGTCTGTGGCGTAGGTACAGATGTCTCTGTGTGACTGATCAGCTACGTGATAGCCGATAGTGTAGTGTTTAACCATTACTAGAACCGTGATTAGTTCTACTTTATGTGAGCGTATTTCTTGTTGTTAGCAATCGTAGACGACAAGGTCTTTACGAAAATCGTTAAGTCCTCTGGATAAGCACTCAATAGTAAATTCTCCTGTACTCATGTTGATCGGTACAATATTTTCTTCTTTTAGTTCTGTTAAAAGTGAGCGTATTTCATTACGTTCATCTCGGTTATTCGTCATCGGATAAAGGTCAGGTGTGATGATTACTTCCATACCGTTAATTCTACCCCTACCGATCGTCTTCAAACAATAGAAATTTCTTGACATCCTTATCATCTGCCGTTGCTACATTCAAAATAGTTTTTAATTTTCTTTCTGCACTGAGTGCACGATCGCTCCAATGAGACATGGCTTTACCTGTGTTAGCCAATTCAGTCTCTAAGGCTGTCTGAAAGAGTGCAGAGGGGCTTATATTCTTGCCCGACTGCTTCCATCTCGTAGCCAATTCATCTGGCACAGAGACGCTTATAACGGAAGCCATTTCTTAATTAGTTATATGCCTACCAAAGATAGCACGTTACTTATGTAAGTCAGCCACCCTTGGTTTATGAGATTCAGTAGCAGTAACCGCTATTGGTTCACTAACAGTGAGATTATTGGATATAGCTCTTAAATCGTTAGCAAATTTTTCAGCTTCATCTATCGAGGAGAACTGGGGATGATGTGAACCTACATCTATGTGATAAACAAAAACGACGTAGCCAATTACTGGAAATCCCATAGATAAGTCTTTATACCGATCAAACTTAACAGGTCTTGTGCCTAAAGCAAGTACATCAATCAAGATTGTCTAGTTCTTTACCTGGTCTGTATAGTCTGAAATACTTGTCGATCATTGAGATTTGATCATCCCACCTAGCAATTTTGTCTAGTTCTTCCTGCATGGCATGGGTTATATCAGGATGTTCACCAATACCAACTGGGTTGGCCAGATAAACTTCTATATTTGCTTTGTGCATCTCAATTTCGCCTTGAGCATGGGATCTCAAAGCTTTCAATAACGTTTCTCTCATTTTCATGCCAGTAAGAATGGACCTGACTTGTAATATACCTCTGGGTTATCTTTAACGGTCTGATCTGCTTCTTCGTGATCTGTAACTTTGATTACTTCACTAGTGCTTGTTGGTGATCCTTTGGTCAGTACAGCCCATGCAAGGCGTTTAGCTGGCTTAGATCCATTCATGTTTATCATGAGATTATTTTTCATTCGCGTATTTAATTATGGAGGGAATAAACCTTTACAGTACAAACTGCTGTGCAATAAAAAACCACTGCTATGACTAGGTTTAGAAATCCCAGTCTAGTAGTGGTAAGGGTTTTGTCTTCTTAGAAATCTTTAGATTTGCTGTTATTCTTTTTTGTTTATTAGAGCTTGAAGTGCTTGCTGATCATTCTTTTCTAGAGCATTTGCTATTTGCTGTGAAACGTGATCATAATCACGGGACTTTGATCTTGTCCGACGCCTATATTCAAGACTTCTTTTGAAAGAACTTGGAGTAGTCATTAGATGGTGTGCAGTTGACCTACTTAGGATATATCAATTTGGCTATTAGCGTGTAAAGGATCTACCTCTGGCGTTACATTCAGTGGTATAAATTGCTCTTTGATTGCTTTGAAGAGTTCTACAGTCTGATCCAGACTAAGTTCTTGCTCTCCATGAATATTATCGATGAAGAGAGGATCCTCCATCAATATATCCAAATTAATCAATATCGAATCTAATTTACTAACTATTGATTTATGGTGCTTGACCATATCTTTAGTCTGTTTCATGGCAGTGATCATATAAGTATATAAGTTTGCCATGTAACTTTACATCTAATTATCTTAGAGATATCCCTGCCAGCTATTGGATCCGGATTGTCCTCTACTGCTACCTTTATCTGTATTTAAGAATGAATAGTCACCTGTTAAAAGAGCCTGTCTTTCTGCATCACTTGAGAGTCCACTTGTATTAGATCCTCCAGGAACATTACTACGGCGTTCAGGTCTATTAGAACTTCCATATTGACTTGGTCTACCTTCATTAGGACTACCACCAAAGGTAGATCTACGTCTGCCAGTTCTTTCTCTACCTAAGGATCTACCTCTTTCGTCAAAACGACTTCTTAAGGTGTCATATTCGCCACCTCTTGTGTCATATCGACCTTGTAGTTCGCCATATTTACCTTGGAGATTGCCATAATCTGCATAGGTTTTATCATATTTACTTTGTAGTTCTCCATGTCTACCTCTTAGAGCATCAAATCTGGTACTTCTTTCGTCATACCGACCTTGTAGTTTTCCATGTCTACCCCTTAGATCATCTAATCTGGTACCTCTGTCTTGATACTGACCTTGGAGATCATCATATCTGGTACCTCTTTCTTTGTACTGACCTTGTAGGTCGCCATATTGACTTTGTAGGTCACCATATTTGGTTGATTGGGTATCATATTGTCCCTGCAAGGTTCCATACTTTTTGTTGAACTCTTCTTGTGTTGCTGCTGCCTTCTTGTCGGCTTCACTTTGCCACGTTCCTTTAGCTGTATCTAACCTGGTGCCATACCGTTTTTCAGCTTGATCATGCCAACCAGTTCTAGCTTCGCCTAAACGTGCATCATACCTAGCATCAGCTGCTGTTCTCCATTCACCTCTGGCAGTTTTTAGTCTGTCATCATAGAGATTACGCTGTTCGTTGATGTATTCAGCTTTTCTCTGTCCTTCTTGTGCAGTCCAGAGGTCTCTTTGACCAGCTAAGCGTGTATCATATTTGGCTTCACGCTCAGTGTGCCATCCTTTCTTTAGCTCATCTACTTCTTTTTGAGTATATGTTTTTGGAGGAGGAGGAGGAGGTGAACCGCCGCCGCCTTTATTATGTAGTAGTACTAGTTCATCACTTAAGACATAAGTATGAGCACCATTAACGGTTAATTCAATAGATTCCCCTGTACCAAGCTTTTCAGAACCCTCAACTTCTACTTCACCTTCTAATTTAGATATCTTATCTCCTTTTTTGAGGTCAGTTGCCTTTAACCAGCTGCTTTTTGCAGGTGAATAAAATACATCTTCTTCTGAACAATTAAATGTCTTACCTGATAGCTTAAGAGCTAATAAGGGAGATTCAATAACTCTTACGTAAGTTACCTCATGTTCACCACGTTCAAGAGTATGCTGATGGAGAGTATCTAGCTTATCTCCTACTTCTATTTCTCTAGCAGGTTTAGTTGTTCCTCCTGCTAAGAGGATTTCCATATCAGGTATGTGACCCATGGTCTTACTTAAGGTTATTGTCTTTATCGATTCTATCGGTACTAATTATTTAGGTTTAGCGTCTATTCAAAATTGCCATCATTAAGTCTCTGCCTAAGCTTCGGGTAGGAGATGTATTTACACCTCTTCTAGTTCTAGTGCTTCTTTCTCTTCTCTGTCCAGGACCTCTTTGATAACGATCATCGGTTCGATCTCCATCACTATCAATGAAATCTGCAGTACCAATGGTTCCAGGCTCCCAGTCTATTCTTTCACCCCATCGTCCTTCACTTGGACTACTACGTATTGGTTGAATAGTTACTTCTCTTTCTTTTGGCATTTCAGTTTCACGCCAATCTCCATAGACAGGTTGAATACTTACTTCTTTTTCTTTTCTAGGTAGTTGTCTTTCACGCCAATCTACCCCTTCTTTCTTTGCTTGATCTGCAAGTTCTCTAGCTCTTTCTCTACGCTGTTCTTTTTCTGTAGCCATATACTGATAGTCTCTTTGACCTTGTTTAAAGCCAGGTTTATCGGGTTTCCATGCATCGGGTTTCCAGTCTCCTTCTCTTGGTAGAGTTACTACTACGTCTGATCCACCCCAATCATCTCTATCCCATGGACGAACATACTCTTGAGGAACATAATCTGAACGTCCTAGATCCCATTCAATATCATCATGGATAGATGGTTTTTTATCAGATATTAATCTAGGCATGCCTCCTGTCAACGAGTCAGGCTCATAAATACTTAGATCAGTTCCAGGCGCGAATCTTGACATTACTTCTATTAATAACTATTCAATCTATTCTATCTTCCTTATATATAGTCTTTGACAGTGGCGCAAACACGTGGTTTATTATTTTAAGACGAGTATTAAACCTCTAATAAACATTGCAGCGAATACTACATAGTAGGTCCACATGATCCACATACCTATTTTGTTGTGGCGTGAACCTTTGACGTAATTAACTTCGACGTTATTATCCCAACCTTTGACCATATAGTCATCAGTTGTTATTTTTCTCTTTGGTTTTCTTTCCCAAGGGCGTGGTTCTGAAAGGTTTAACCAATCCTTCATTTTTTAGCTTGTGCTTGATCTACCCATGTTTTAGCTGATTTACCTAGCTCTTTGGTTTTATCAATGGCTTTTGTAATATACGGACTAGCTTCTTCAGCTATCCATTGGCAGTCTTGTAGAAATTCTGAGAAGTGTAGGGTGTGTACTTTCCACCTGGTTTTAGCATCTGCAACATAGTCCTTAAGAGGAATTACTTTAATCTTCTTAGGAGGTGCAATTTTAATTTTGAAATCGTCAGTCATTGTTTCGGAGGGCTGTGAGAGTTTGTTTAAGAAGGCGTCAGTTCTAGCCCTAGGGCTTAGTGTAGCTTCAATAGCCATAGCCGGTTCCATCATCATCTTCGCCTAATATTAATACCCAAAGCCAAATTAAGCCAAGGATTAACATAATTGATTCAAAGATTGGAGTCGGCATCATTGATAATCTTTACTTTGTAGATAGTAGTTTTCGCAGCTTTCTTTGCGAATGAAAGGTCAATCCTTTTCTTTAACCAATATAAGAATGTCAGGACAAGGATAAATTGAATACCCTCTCCCCAGGACATGTCCCATGCGTCTACAAGATCGAGACTAGCTGCTGCAAATAAGTGCATTAGAGATAAGCCTTAGATATGTTCGTGGCAAATCCTACAACTGTTACACCTGCTGCTAAGACCGCAGCTGCTCCTATTACCCATTTTTCTACAACTTTTAATCGTTCTCGGAGTTCTTCTTGTTTCTCCTCCAGACGTTCTACTTTATTTTGAAGGAGGACAATTCTGACCTCCTGTCTGGTATCAAGACTTAGTTCGTCGCTCATTGTACATATTGATCGACGGTATCTACTTCACGATTCCTAATTGCCTTAGCTACTTGTTCGAATAGCTGATCATCAATGTCAGTTTTAGTTGACTTGACTGCTTTAGCTAAGACTACTAAACAGATTTCAATTAATCTTTCTCCAATATCTGAGTCATCGGGTATTGCTTTCACTGCATCCTTGATGATTTTTGATGCAAATGGTAGGAACGATTTAAACATTGATAAGAGTACTGACTAGTTGTCGATACTTTATAGGGTGTCAACTTTAACTATATTTTCTAATTCTAAAATAAGAGTTATTGATTATTAATGTTGTGAATACTGACGAGTTTTTAGATAAATTTAAAAATTCTCTTGCAGAGGAGATAGCAGGTTTTGGTGCTAAGGAAGGAGAAAGAAGGTTTGTTAAACACTTTAGTAATGATGAACGAGTTCAAAATATTGATGAAGATGAATTAGGTGGTTCTCTTTCAGGTTTAACAAAAGAAGAATATACTCCTATAAGAAATAAGGTATTTGATACAGCGTTTGGTACAGGTTTTTCTGAACAGTATGATCGACATCCTCTTGTTGGACAAGGAGGCTTTGGTACAGTTTTTGAAAAACCTGGTGATCCTAGGCGTGTTTTAAAAGTTCAACGATTAGATCAGGATACTGATAGAGCCAAAGCAGACTATGAAGTTGAAAGGCAAATGGAAGCAGCAGAGTTTGGTTTAGCACCTCGTGTTCATGCTGTTGAAACTGCTCCTAGTTCTTATCAGCATCGTAACTCAAATTGGAAGGCTAATTTACACACTATTGAGATGGATAAAGTACCTACAGAAAATATAGAACGTGGTAATCGTGAACAAGCTTTAGCTCTTGCAAAATCTAGATTAAAGTTAGCTAGTAAGACTGGTATTGTTCATGATGATTTAAATACTCCTTATGGTAAGAGAGAAGATCATATGTCTTATGACCCAGTTACTAAAACAATGAGTTTTATTGATTATGGAAAGACAGAAAAATATGATCATGCTCAAGATTTACATGACCATGATAAATATGGCCGAGAATTTAATAAAGCTACTGGTAGAGCAGAACACTTTTTAGATCATAAAGTTGATGCTATTTATGACGGTATGCAAGCAGTTGGTAATCAGGAAGAGGCAACTATTTTTTATGAGACATATAAAGATTTAAAAAATACAGATTTAAGGTCTGCTAGTGATCTAGTAGATCAAGGGGAATCTTTAATAAATAGACATAGTATGGCTGATACAGTTTTAACTAAGGTCGATAAGAGAGGCCATAAGTACGAAATTAATAATCCTACTGCGTCCGATGTTTTGAGAGACTTTTGAGTTTATCTTAAGTTTTACTTACCCTGAAAAACGAAAGTAAAATGCCCAAAACGAAAGTAAATTTACTTAGTATGTTTGTACCAAGGATGGATATATTCACCTCTTGTTGTTTCTTCTCCTCTTTTGCCACTTATTGACCATGTTCTGAACCAATCAGCATCACTTTTTAAGATACTTGGATCTGCTTTATTGATAGCTTCTTGTAGCTCCATCATACTGGCGCAATGATAAGGACATCCTGGATCAAAGTGTTCGAAGAAGTCTCTAATTACTAGGTCATATTTCATTTGCTTTTTAATTCAAGCCGATGATCTTCGTGCATCTTTTCTAACTGTTGAAAAATAACATTTAGATCTTCACAGATGCTCTTTGTTGAGGTTCCTAATGTACAAAGATCTCTTTGCATTAGTGCAATTTTCTCTTTGCAATCTAATAAGACTCGGCATTGAATAGTTGAAGGTTCGTACATTAATCGAGGTGTTTCCAGACTTTTCTGGACTTTATTGCTTGGATGTAGCCAACATCAATGTCATGCTTTTCTGCTAGTGCCACCCGCGTTAGTTTATCAGGATTATTTCTTATATCTCTTACTTGATCTGCTCTTAATTTTGAATGCTTTGGTATTCCTAATTCTGAGTTGTATTTAACAACGTGTTCTTCTGTTTTAAAACTCTCTCCGCACTCTAAACATCTTCGATAACGAGTTACATGATCTGTACGATGATCAACACTTACGATCTTTGCACTTCGTTTTTTACAGTTAGGACATTTGAAACTGGCATGAGGGCTATTAGCCATTAGTTTTTACTGTTGAGTCGTTTTGATTATAGTCTTTTTCCCATTTGAGTTGATTTTGTCTGATTGGATCGGTATGTGTGTTGCCATCCCATAGAACGTCATAGACAAAATGTCTTTTACCTCCTTTATCTCTACAGATCTTCTTATCGGTATATCCATTACTCATTAATATTCCTCTTCTTACTTTGTACGTCTTCTTATCCTTCTTAAAAGATTGGCTTGATGTTGTCAATGGAATGTGATTTCTATGTACAACTCGGTCGCCTTTTGTGTAGTTAGGTTTTTTTGGAGGATTAGCCATGGTGTAAAAGAGAGATGTTTGTGGGGGCTTACGAGTACATGCTTAGTGTCAACCTATGATGGACGCTTACTTAACGCCCTTGAGACCGCTGACACTCTTCGATGAGAACCCATTTACTTAGAGATTGAAAGCTCGAAAAATTACCAGTTAGTCCGACCAGTAAAAATTCTTTCTCTAGGGCAGCATGATACGGAAAGGTCTTTTCCACTCCGCCCCTTGTTTAAAATGGAATGTCGTCTTTAGGATCTAGCTTGGGAAGACCTGTTATGTCAAGTCCCTTCTTTTCCCATTCCTTGATTTCTTCTTCAGTAGCATTGGTTGTCCATCCAGTCCCTATAGATTCTTTAGGGATCTTTCCTTTACGTGGCTTAAGTGCTTCATCAACATATTCAATAGCTGATTTACACATGTGCTCACTTAATTTTTTATCCCAACAACCTCCTGGATCGATAGTTCTAGACATATCAATATGCTTTAGACGAGTTTTATCAATACTCGCTACAGCAGTCCAATCTTCTTTATCGATGGCCCGTAGGCGATCATCTTTAAGATCATTTAATAAGGAGAAGTACTCGCAGTTGATTGCATCAGCTACTGTTTCTCCTTCATCATATTGATCCTGTAGGAAGAGTTTTCTACCTTCTCTGGCGTAAGTTCTACATTGTTGAGCTGACTTCTCAGTCAAATCGATTAGATAGCTAACTATTTTACTGTTAGGCCAAGATGCAGCAATTAGATCTCGTGCTATCTCACAGCGTTTATTAAACTCTGTGTCTGTTGCTCGTTCATTTGTCATCAGTTTTCTCCTGATTGATTAGTGAGTTTCGGAAGTCATCTAGTTTGCCACTTTCAGTGAATGCATAGAAAGAGCGTGGTAGTTGTTCTAGGTATTTGAGAGCGTTCGCATGCGTCATATCATATTCGTTATAGAAGCCAGACTTAGGGTCTTTAAGTTCATTAATTACTCTTACTTTGTCCTCAGTGCAGCAGAGCATTATTGATTCACCTTCTCTTACGAAGGGATCATTTACATGAAGGTAGAAGTGTGGTTCCCCTTCTCCAATAGCTTGTGAGCCATTTAGCTTGTCATCATATTGAAGGTATGGAATCCATGTCTTCTCTAGAGAAGGGATAGTTTTCATCCAGTCAGTTCTATTCATTAAGCTGCCTCCTTTTTCTGCTTCTTGTCATATTCTTTACCTAGTCTTTCTTCATCACTAGCTCTTCTCATTATTGTTAGTGAATCTTCAAAACTATGGCTGTCTATAGCAGCTTGAAGATTTGCTATCTCGATAGACAAAGAAATCGAAGTTTTTCTTAGAGCTTCTATTCCATCATCAAAGATTTCAGAACATACTTGCTCTGTCTCAAACCAGCCAGTGAGTCCTTCTAGTTCCTCTGAATAATCTCCTCCTTTACATTCCCACTTCATTTTCTGATGCGTGAGAAAATGCTCAGAAACGTAAAGAGAATTAGTTCTCGATAACTTTTTATCAATTTCTGAATTTAATCTGCTGATGCGATCCATATTTGCGTGGTGTACTTTCACAGCTTTGTCATGCTGCTCTTGTACCCACTTTTCTTTTGCAGTTGGATTGTTGTTAGGCATTGGTCTGTGTGGTAAAGGTGTGTGTTTAAGAAATGGTCAGAGGTGGTGGAATCTCTGGGGTGAAAGTCCAAGCTATGTAGCCATGCTCAGAAGATCGTCTTGCCTTTTCTAATGGAAAGACATACCAGCCAGTGTCTTCATGGAAGCATAGAATTTTTCCATGCTTGTCAGTATGATCTTCTGTCGGTAGTCCATCTGCTAGGTAGAAGATGTTTTCTCCAAGGATCACGTTTGTCTTTAATGTGTCCATTACTCCATCTACGTGAATAGCTCCGAATGGATCTCTTGTGTTAGACATCTTTAGCTTCTTTGTGAAAGTTGATTTTTTCCAAAGTTCTTTTTGATGTAACTTTCTGTAAGTCCTCTATAGAAAAACCAGTCTGATGAAATTCGTTTTCTTTAATCAAATCAGACAAGATCTTTTTATATAGAATTTCAGTTTCATTAGTCATTAGTCTCGACCTTCTTGTGAAAGTTGTACATAATTGGATTGAATGTAGTTGGTGAGATGTAATTCTCAGGGAAGTGATCGATGACTCTATCAACTTGTATTGGAGGAAGTTGATATACCCCTGTGAGGTAGTCTTGGATGTCTTCTTTAGTCCAACTGATGTCGATATTGGGGAAAATATCTAGCAGGATTGTTGCTGCTTCTTCCCCTTTAATTCCTCCGTCAGCTATTAAGCTGAGAAGTGCGGCTTGTTCCATATCTTTTTCAGTAGGTTCGTAGATCATTTAGATATGAGAGGGGATACATAGACCGTAATGTCTTGTGTAGTTTTGCCTGTGTCAATAGCAATCTGCTTTTCAGCTTCAAGTTCGTGTTCTAAACGAACGATGTCAGCTTCAAAT
>Ga0208011_1000032_pt1 | contig 72932 bp, 69 predicted proteins | sample 7_EtaG_FD_184080 | JGI IMG/M metagenome (GOLD analysis project Ga0208011, IMG submission 184080) | Marine viral communities from the Subarctic Pacific Ocean - 7_ETSP_OMZ_AT15161 metaG (SPAdes) (version 2) | ecosystem: Environmental > Aquatic > Marine > Oceanic | place: Pacific Ocean | collected...
CAGTCCTCAAAACCATATTTTAACTTACGGCGTAGTCTATCAATTTCCCGCTGCGAGGGGTTACCCTTCAGTTCTAGTGCTTCTTCGTCCGAAACCTCGTCTTCTACCTCTGCAAATTTCTCGTTTAAGCGTCGCTCCATAGCATCAACGGCTTCGCGGAGTTTTCCGACGATTGCGAATGCAAGCCCTGCTGGGTCAGCGTTGGTACTGTCCTCCAGATCCTGTGCAAGATACACTAGGCCTCGGAGAATCTTGTCAGCCGAGTCCCACTCGGGGTTCAAAGATGGACGAGGCTCGCCGGCGGGGCGCTCTAGGTCGGCCCGTATACTTGCCGGGGTGGCTTCCGATAACTCTTCTCTAATAATCTCTTTAAGTCTTTGTTTGGTGATTTTCATTTGTTTTTCCTTCTCATAAGTTTCCTGAACTGCTCTGGTGTCCACTCGCCCGTTTGGAGACCAACCTCGTCAGGATCGATCTTGTCTCCGAAAAACTCTTCCTCCGGATCTCCGGCGTCGGGATCAAGATGATCTAGATTTTGGGTGCCGGCGACAGTACGCTTGCGCGGGCTGGCTTCTTTCATTGGTCCGGTGCACATTTCTTCTGCTTCTGCTTTCGAGAGGCCTTCCGGGCGGTCGTCCGAATCCTTCATTGCGCACATATAACGGCGCTGTTTTTCTGACTCTACTTCCGTGAGTTGTTCTGTCTTGCGATGAAACTCTCGATAAAAGAGTTCCTCGTGGATGATTTGCTTTAAGCGGGCAGTTGAGATTTTCATTTTTACTGGGGCGCCGGCGCTACGACGATGAGGTCGAGGTCAGCATACTCGCTTTCGATGCTACCCACCACTATCTCGCCATCCTGATTTACAACCGTTAGTTCGTCATTCCAACCGCGGAATTCAGGCAGCTCTTCGTCGGCTTCGCTGACTTTGCGGCCCAAGGTTTCTCTATAGTACGCGATCTTCGCGAGATCCTTGGACCAAAATTGATCGTTCGACCGGTCAAAAAGACCCGGATTATCCTTAGCCAAAATAATCTGGGCATTGGCTTCTTTGTGCAACCGAAGAGGCTGTGGTCCGATGGGCAGATCTTCTAATTCTACTCTCTCAGACAAAAACTTCTTCCAGTTTTCCATTATTAGTTTCATTGGGCTCCTACACAGACATGGCAAGTGTCAACAATAAATAGTTGTCTGGAGTGATAAGAGTCGCATTTTCCAGGCATTTCTGAAATTGTTCCTTTTTCATCGAGCCAACATCTTCGTTGTCGCCGATATTTACCTTCCAAACCTCAATATCAAAATCCAACAAAGTCTTTATAATCTCAAGCTCTTTCTTTGTGGCGTCGGGATCGAGTGCAACATACACTCCAGCGTCCTCTTTAACGATCTTACGAAGCAGGACAGAGTTCTGATTTAATGTAGAGCCAAGAATAGGGACCGCATTACGGCCTGCATTAATCGCATCAAAAATCCCTTCGACCAGGATAATGTCCGAACTCCAATCCACAAACAAATCGTTGAATATAATATTACGGCTTGCCGGAGGGTTCTTATACTTAGGATAATAGGATCGATCATAAGATCGGGATACAAAATAGCTCAAGTCTCCTTCATCATCGAACGATGGAATTATGATTCTGCCTTCGTATTCTCCCTTGGTGCAATAGCCCATCTTCCACCAAACAATGTCTTGCTTAGTGATGCCGCGATGGCGTAGGTAGTTCATTGCAGCGAAGCCGGTAGGGGGCATCTCTCTGTTTGCGAGAGAGATAAACCCTTCGGGCATCTCAAGTATCTGTTTTTCTTCTATTTTCTCGGCGAATAGATCTTCGAGTTGATCAAAATCAATCTCGGAAGTGAAATCTCGCCACTGTGCCTTGTCATGGTTCGTGCCAAAACGGCGAACAACACGATAGATATTCTTGCCACGGGTGTCGCACACCCAGCATTTATAGTAGCCCTTATCTAGATTTACAGAGAATTTGCGCTTGTGATGTTCGCAGTAGGGGCATTTAAAAAGATACTCATTGTTGGTCCGATAGCCGGGCCCCAACACATTAGTCAGTATCTTTAGCTTCTTCTCTTTCACGGATCCAGCCTGCCTTTGCGATTACATAGCTGTCCGACCGGTCAGTATAGCCGGCCTTTGGATTTCCATGTCTAGTGTATTGTACCTCAAACCCTGGCACGTTGTCAATCACAAACTGAAATGTTACCATTTTTGCTTTAGAGCCCCGGGGAATTGTGATGCCACATAGTTTGCGTGCGGACCGGGCGCCGAAATACTTGGGTTCGCCGTAAAACATATTATAACACAACCATGAAACAATACCATTTATTTTTGAAAGAATGGAAAGAGATTTGCCAGCTGCACGATTAAACGATTGTAGCGATTCCTCAACGTATACCTGTTCTATCTCGTATTCGTCGTTTATTGCTTCCAGCTGAGAATTTACAATTTGTATTTTCTTGAAGAAGTCTTTTTCTTTTCGTAAATCGATATGGTCGCAGGCAAGGATCTTGCCTTCATAATCTAATACTGTATAGCCAGTTATGCTGGTTGAGATGTCTAGTCCTAATATCATGTTGTTATAATATCAAATATCTAGCTTAATTTTAAATGTCATGTCGCGTGCGGCGGTCTTTTTTACAGGAGTGGCAAGTTTTGCAATACCGATCAAATTCTTCTCCTTGTCATAAATACCGACCTTAGAAATGTACGTAGTCTTTTCAAAAGATCCGGTTGGATCAGCATATGCAGAGCTAACTACATTTTTTATCAAGCGCCGAGAGTTTTCCCGATAAGCCTTAGATCCCGTTCCGGCAAAATTGCCTGCGGAGTACCGAACCCAGGTAGGATTATTCGACTGGTTCACATGTGCCTTGGGAGCGGTAGCAAACATTGTCACGGTGCTCACCTGTGACGTGCCGCTCATCTTCATCTCAAACGAAGAACTTGGGGCACTGATCGTCCCCGATATTGACTGAGCAAAATATATCCATTTCGGGGAGTCACCGGGGTCGCCTGCCAGAACTGCCGAACCAGTATAAAAATCCATAGTTGTTGCTGAGAGGCTGTCAGAGGCTGTCAGTATCAGGAAGCCCTCACTATAGAGAGCCAGTCCAATTGCAGATCCTGAGCCCACACCATAGGTGGAGTATAAGACGCCGTCTCTATTCTTATCTTGTGCGCGCGCAATCATTGTACCGGTGATATAGTACTTTAAGTCTACGGTGCCCTTCTTGATTCCGGAGCCATAAAAAATAGTAGGAATGTTAACCAACCCCACTTCAACCAGGTTAAAATCTCGAACTGACGAAGAATATTGGAACTGTGGGCTGATATATCGATAATAGTTTATGGTGTTTTTCAGGGCCATCAAGTAAGACACGTAAGAACTCCCACTTCGTACAGTTGAGGTCTTATAAAGTTGCTTAGAGATGCTGGAGGTATACGGATACGCGCTTGTTATTATGTCTCCATAATTCGAATTGTTGAACGACGCTTCTGTAGATGTTCGATAATCAATTCTAGATCCATTTTTAACAACATAAGAGTAAATTAAACCATTATTAACAACCTCTTGATCTTCGGACGGGCTGCGCGGTCCAATCCATCGATTAGTCGATGCACTAACGCGATCGACATTCAGTTCATAAAGTGACAGGTGCCCAGCGTCGGTGAGCCGGATTGGGTCTGCGAAGGCTCCTGATATATTAGGAGTATTATTATAGAATGCAGATCCGCTATAAACTACAAATTTAACACTAGGATAGGTTACAAGAGTGTTATTGTAGACATCGTTCCTGTTAAACTTGTAGTAAGGCATAACATGACCGTTTTAACACTTTAGTAGTCCAGTCGAACTCTAACAGTGAACTCCGTAGTTGGATCTTTCTTGAGCGGTTCCGAAAGCTTTGCGACTGCTAACAATTCATTGTCTGCAGAATAGAGCCCAACAGTTGTCATGTAAGACACTGGAACATCTTGCGAGTTGTTCTTTACAACCATCTTGCTGGCACTTAAGTACGTCGGGTTAGCCGAGTAATTAAAATCAGTGTTGTTCGCGCGGCAGAAATAAACCGTTGAATTAAGCTCGGTCGTGTTGTTGAACGAAAGATTCTTAAAGCGATGACGGAAGTTATCGCAGTTACCCGAGATGGAACTCGTGATCATTGTTCCCACAACGCTGGCTGACTGATGGCTTCGACCTGCCGGCGCTCCCCCGGGTCCGGACGTCCCGCCCACAGCACCCGGTGCGCTCATACTCACCGACTGAGAAAGCAAGCTTCCAAACACAGACGACGAGATTACAGCGATGCCGGCTTGGTAATATAACAATCCCACCTTAGCATAGCCGCGGTCCCAGGTAGCATCATAAGATCCGCCTGCCCCAAAGTTTGCCACTGTTCCGGAACCCGTAGCATACAAGATACCATATTCCCCGGCGGGGGAGTTGACTTTATAACCGTTAGACCCACTCTTGTCGGTGATTGTGAGGGTGTCCGTAAAAGCATTCGTATAGCCCGAGGAGGCAGAAACTCCGAGCCCCAACTTAAGAGAAAAGCTTCCCTTCTTAATTTCATCCTTAGAAAGAAGTCTTGTAAGGTTGATAAAGAAAGCCTCATTAATCTTTGTGCCGCCTGTAAGATCACCATCCTCATCAAAGCGACGCAGGGCTCCGTTTTCATCGAAGCCGGCTAATACCTGTGCCATTTCATTGTAAAGATTAATTTTCTTTTTCTGTTGGCTTGTAGTGCCGTAGGATCGCGAGTAAGAAGAAGTTGCTGCATACCCAACGCTCAAGTCAATAATATGGTTAGCAGACGAACTCAGATAAGGATAGTCATAAACCGACTGGAACATTCCATGGGAATAGTTTTTAATATTTCCTTCGGCGTATGTGCCTGATACGATGGTTCCCGTGATCGGGATTGCTTCATGAAGCAGGTTTCTTGTTATAACGGAATCTTTTCCGGGGTCGAATGTTTTAAATGATGTGGCCATTTCTTATATCCTTCTAAGTAATCTTCTTGACAAAGCGAATAGGAATGTCTAGGGTGTACCCAGTCGTGATCCCCGAGATCCTAATCGTCGAATCAATAAATTTATAGTCTGCCGCTGCCAGGTCATCGCCGGTGCCGCTGGCTATTGCGGTGACGCCCTGAGAACCGAGCTGAGTAAAGAGGAACGTCCCTGTTTTTAAATCTAGACTGGAGCCGATCTTAAATGAGATTCGTGTTCCGCGGGGTCCGACAATTGATGACGCAGCGTCATTCTCGACCGGTGACACGGCGCCTGAATCATCATCAGCAGTAAAAATGTATGTAGCAATGTTATCATCATCTACAGACGTTGGAGTATATGCATCTGATGTGGTGGACCCTAAGTAGGAAACTATATTCCCCAGACGATTGTCTATCTGCACGAAATACTGGGTTTCCAGTAACATGGGATCAATTGTTGAGTTTGGGGACAATTCGCTAGTGTCGAGTCCCTGGTCCGCGGAAATTATGTTTGTACCAAGATTTGGCTGGTTACCATTTAACAATCCAGCGTCCAGAGTATTACCTCCATCAGTCAATGCGTTAACAGTAGTCAGGTCGACCAAAACCATGCGCGTGGCAGGAGTTCCGGCATATACAGCAGCGTCGCCTGAATTTCTCACGTTAATGACGGGAAGATAAAGTAGATCATTTTCTGTATAAGAAATAAGTCGCGACTTCATGCTCGACATGTTGTTAGTGAAAGCCTCCAGCACCGGAGTCTGAAGGATGCTGATGTCATAATACGCCGATCCGCTTGTATTATTCTTATCGTATAATCCATAGTTGATTTCGTCATCGCCAAAGGCGAACTTATCTATTCGAAATCTACCATTTCCCTCGGCTAGCCTTTTTCTGCCTAAGTCGGTTAAAACAGCGTCCAAAATAATGTCGCCTGAGTTGTCTAAGAATCCCATGTTGTTGTCCTCTTCATATAAATAGTATTAAATAACTTTATTCGCTTGGATTTAGTATCCCTGAATTCTTAAATGTAAGATTTAGGTCTACTTTTCGTCCTGTCTTTTTGCTTGTAACTCTCACTCTGAAAGATTTTTGCCAGACCGTATCGACGTCCTGGGCGCCCAAAATATTAAAGGTCGGCAAATTATTAACTCCAGGGTTTCCAGCCTCGTCCGGGCGGGTAAAAACCTTTTGTTGCAAACTTGGCTCAATATAAATTAGCCTTCTTCCAGATTTGCTATATTGGTGTACCGCTGATTCATAAGTAAATACCTTCTGTTTCAGAAAAATCTGCCCATTATTGTCCACCATTTCGATTTCGTAAATGTGGCTCGGATTGGAGATATTGTTATGAATATCCACGGCGCGCGCGCAATAGTAGTATTTTTTATTTGGTTCAATCGTGTCACTAAGGTATCCGCCTACGCCTCGTGCGGGATCAATATAAATAAGACCATTAGAGAAAGACGCATAAGACGCAGGGAGATTATCAATTTTAAATAACTGATAGGCATCGACGGGGTCATCGGAGCGGAACTCGATTTTTTTCTCTCCCTCGACCATTTGATTAAATGTAATGTCTTGTTCTCCGGTTTGAGATTTATATTCATCCAAAAAGAATTGGCTGTCAGTGGGTAAAATAGTCACCGGTTTGGACTCTAGCTGTCCCGTACTGGAGTTTAATAGAATTTGAACCTTATTGTTTATTCCCTTGAGAGGATAAAAAGAAATTTCGGGGGGGACCGGAGGCTTGTCCAGAATGATAGACTCAATGTCACCGCTTACATATGGCACCACGACTGCCTTAATACTGGGCGAATTGTAGAAGAAGAGGTCTGCGGTGCCCGTCGCTGTGGCACCTGCCACGTGCGCAGTGGAATCCACGTACCGATATTCATTTCCAAAAAGAAGCACAACTCGGTCGATCTCGTAATAATAAGGAACATTATATTTTACTTGAGTGTCATAATACATCGTTGGGGTACTACTTCTAAAATTCGCTGAGACGTAAAAAGTTTGTATCGGTGCGGCGTCCGGAGCCGTTTTCTTTTTAATTATGTACATAAGAGTTTCTGAATGGCACGGGGTAGTCTCTAATACCTCTTCAAAAGTTTTCAGTACGCGGGAGACTGCAGAAGGAGAGCCCTCCACAGTGAACATATCATTTTCGGCATTTTCGGCATGTACCGCATTAGAATCTAGCTGGTCCTCTGAGAGCTGATAGTCCCTAATAAGTCGGAAGGGAAGCGATTCCAAGTCAAACCCGATATACTGTACATTCGGATTGAAGGTCGAGAAGTTATTGATCATGTTGGCCAAGGTCACAGCGCCATTGTTGGCAATCATGTTGTTCAATAGGTCTTCCAAATCGTATAAAACATTATAATCTTGTGTAGAGGTTTCGAAGTTCCATTGGCTAGCATCTTCGGCGCTCAGAACCGTCCGGCGTGTTGTTGTAAATGGAGCCTGAGTAGTTTCTGCTGCCGCTGTCGTGAGCTTAAGTACGGTTGCCATTTGGAGCAAATTAATAAAATCTTTCGTGTCAGAATCGTTATAAAGTTGTTGCAAGATAGAAATGTGTTCCTCCTTGCCAGCTCTTAGATCTATATCATACCCCAAAATAAGCTTATTATAAAATGGAATCGTAGTTGTATCTATCCGATCTTCCTTTAATGCTCCAAGATCGGAGTATAGAACAACAAAGTTTTTATTGTTCTTCTCTAAATTTGTGTCCAGAAGCTGTAGTTCGGATGTATCCTCTAATACATCTTGAAGCCCTTCGGCATACATATCATAATATCTCCCAATATTAGCTTCCGTGACCGTCTGCTGATTGGAAATAACAAACCAGGGCACCCTTTCATTAAGAGTCAACGCTGGAAGATGATACTGTGCTAAAAGTGCGCTTGATGTGTTGTGTAACTCACTCTGGAGGTAGTACACATTGGGAAGGTAGTACTCTTGAACCTGGGGACTGCTGCCAATTACTATCTCATACGGAGGAGTCGTCGCAGGATAATAATTATAAATTGGCTCTACCCGAAGGTTTACTCCGCTCGCTAGTCGCGTCTGTTTATCAGCTGATAGGTTATAGAGGTAGCAAGTATGGTCATAATAAATAGAATCATCAACAAGTGGCGCATATGTCGTCATCCCTACCTTAAAACCGTCTTTTACGTACCGACCCATGCCGTTATAGCCGCCAATAAAGTCCGTGGATGCCGCATTCCGAGATTGATATGCGTTCCAGGCAGCCGCCGAGGAAGATAGTCTCAGGATCGGGGTGTAGTGTGCGTCGTCATATCTTATAACTTCATAATCAAAAACTATATTGGTACCATCATTGGGTCCATTTAGCTGTCCCCTTAGACGATGGTTCCCGCCTAGGCGCGCCTCATAATTATTCGATCCTGCATGGTCATACCATCCGGCGGCGGGGTTGGCTCCCTCACGTAGTCCGCGGAGTGCTCCTGCGTAATTTACAAGCGCGGTACCCCGGCTGCTTTCATAAACAGTGTAGTATCGTCCTAAGGAACCCCGGATCTTGTCTTCAATGCCCCAATCATGACGCACCATAGGGTGATAGTTACTAGTATTGTTCGTTCGGCGCTTTATTCCTATCAAATCAGCGTCGACCATTCGAAGGGTGTCTCTAAAAGATCTTACTTGCATAGCCATATCTTAAAACATGTGCCCCTGAGTGAGGAGTCGATCAACCCTAAGCATTTGGCTATTAGACTGGAATTGTTGCTGTGGAGCGTTTGGTACCTGAGTGGGGGGTCCGGACGATACCTGGATGTTCTGAGCAACGTTGCTTCCGGGAGTTGAGCCGGCAGCTGGGGGTCCGTAGTTAGATGTGCCCTGTGGTTGTATGTTGGTGCCCGGTACTGGGGTCCCATAACTCTGCTGTGTGGCATAAGTAGGTCCGCCGGATTGACCGGTTTGAGCCACAGGACCTTGAGCTGTCGCTTGTCCACCGGAGAGACCTTGTCCTGGAACGACCGAGTGCCACCTATAAGCAACCTCTGGGATCACTTTTGCATAGATTGTGTCCCTCCCCAACGCTTCGATTTGGTCGATCTTCTGCTGTGTCATGTCGGATGCCGCCAAATCATCAATAATATCCTTTATGGTACTAACGTCTCTTTCTATAGCCCTATCGTTCCCCAGAACAAACAAGGAAGCCATCGGATCCATCTGTATATTTTGATTCATGGCAACAGTGTTTGCTACCGGAGTAAGACGGCAGATCATTGAAGAATTTGACTGTTGGGCTTGATTAAAGGCGTTTTGATCAAGGATTGTCCAATTCTGTTGATTCACTCCTGTCGACTCGTTGTAAGGAGCTAAATATTGTACTTGTGCCGTGAGACCAAAACTAGCAAAAGCTGATACCGGGGATGAAGCAGCGATGATTCCCGGGTTCTGAGTAACACTATTAAGCATTAGTGAACCCTGAAGCATCGATGCATTATTAAGTTGGGTCTGAGGCTGGAACCCAGTGACGGTCTCATCTACTAAATTTTGGACTAGAGGTGCGGACGCGTTTATGTGTTGTTGTTGTTGATTACTAACCAGTGTCTCGGGCTCGGTACTTCCAGAAAATGAACTAACACCTGTCGAGGCGTGCAAGAACGTGGAGTCCCCTCCGAATATATTATGGGAAGAAACCTCGTTTCCTTCTACGACCTCTGGCACATTAACTAGTTTTCTCAGTCCTACCTTGAGGGCAGTTATGCTCACTCCGGAAGACGCAAGAATTTCTAGCTTACTGATAGGATTGGGCTTGGTGGGTTCGGGGTCGAAGCCCGGGTTGGGGGATTGGCTGGAGTTTATCAGCGGAAGCATTTGACTTATGTCTACTTGCATGCTTGTAGTCGAAACACTATTGTTGCCTAGTCCCACATATGACGGAGACATGTACCCGTAAGTATTAATGTTCATTGCATCCGGATTGCTTATATTAAATTTTTGAATTTCGTCCATTGTGCGACCACTAAATGTTTCAAAAGGCATGTTAGGAGTAACTGTCTCAGAGGCTACATTATTATCTATGTATCCAAGACCCACATTGTTCGATCCTTGAATTTGTAATTTGTCATCAAAGATCTTTACCAGACGCAAAGTATTATCTTTTTTAGAATTATAAATCTTCGAATGAAAATTAGTAGCTTGTACGGTTGACATGGGCGCACTTTTAATAAGATTGTTTAATTTGGTAATAAAGGTATTTACCATTTCTATAATTTTAGAATGACGGCTTCGATATTCCCTGTGGGCTTGTCCGTCATCATTATATGAATAAGCCATGGCGAGCAAATTTTCACTCCAATAAGTTCGAGTCCAGGGGCTAAAGACATCGCTACCAAATAAAAATTCGAGTGTGGTAAGATACTTTTCTATTAAAGATCCATAGGGTCCGGGGCCGGTATTTTGAGATCCAGGTGGGCGAAAGAGGAGGGTTACTAAAAGGTCCTCACATTCTTTAATATTTGCTTGCATTATAGAAACAAGCCTTTCGATTACTTCTTTAGATCTATCCGATAACAAAATCTCTACCCTGTATTCGACATGTCCAGACGACATCCCGGCCGAGGTGGGATCCATAAAAGTTATGTCTAGAATCCTGTTTCCATTGTTATCTGTATTCAATACTTCCAATCCATCGCCCCAACTAGCAACCTTTTTAAATCTGCTCGCCTGTCCTATGCCGCAGCTAACTTTCCCTACTGGCGTAAGCTGGTTTCCCTTGGGTGCAGGGCCCGAAGGCTTCTGGTATATAATAACATCTTCCAGTCTCACTGTTGTTAAAAGGCTTTCTGTATTTTTTATCACTCCCTTTAGTTTAGTATTATCCTCTATAAATTTAGATATGTTAAACGAAAACATTCCATTGATGATAGATTGGCTATTTCTAGACAACTGAACCGGGGAGAGATAGGGGTTATCTGTTTCCTCAATATAAAAAGTTGGTGATACATTTGATCCGAGCGTGAGCACCCTATTGTCAATGACCTTAGTGTTGAGAATGGTTTGCGAACTAAGCTTCGGGTGCGCGCGTTGCACATGCTTGTTCCCAGCCATTAGCACTAAGGAGGATGTATCTCCCACCGGTGAGGAAGGTCCAATCCCCGTTGCAGCTGGGTGAGAATGGGGCACATAGCGCCCAGAAGACCTGTGTTTGTTATCCCCAACATCACTATCATTTTGATGGGTGGTCCAATCCGACGAATTAACATGCGGATGAATATGTTCTCCACCTAGAATAGAAGCCTCATTTTCGTGGACGGCGCCAGGCCAAACAGATCCCGAAAGTCCATAACTGGGAACTGTCTCTAGGAGACTGTATAGTTCGGCAGTTAACGGGGTCTTGTTCTGTTCTAAAATTGTCTCCCGGACTACGTTACCGATCGTTATCAAGTTATTATGTTGGCGAAAGGCCGTGGCAACGATGTACAAAGATGGAGAGTTCGCTAAACCAAAAGACAGTCCGCCCTCTTTGCCCCCGAAGGTGCGTACGATATCGCGAGAGTTAACATACTGTCCTAATTGAAGATCGACAGTGTCGCCCCGAATGAACTCCGACTGAGGAGAATTAAACATAAATTTATTCTTAGGTCCCGCTGTTCGTATCAACTGTTTCAATTTTTGGTGATCATGGCACATCTCGGCAGCTTTAATGGGATCATCGGTGAACCATACGAAATTCCCAAATTTCACAATTTGACTAGTAAAAGATACTAATTCGCTGGACAGCAATACCGTCACGACGCGGGAGTCCATGCCATCAACAGTGACATCTTGGATATTTAGAAAGGGTATTGGTCCATGGAAAGGACCACTAGAAACTGTCATCAGTCACACGGCTCCGAATCTTCGGTCATGTACAAATCGCGGTTGAGGTTTAGTCTTGACGCATTTGTAAACACAGCCTTCTCTGGTATATTTAGTTCCTGTAATACATTTTGTGGAATTTCGTCGTCAACCAGAACGTTTATATAGTATTCCACGTTATTTTGCGAGGGCGGCACAAACACGGTGGGATTTTCTTGCATATATGCTTTAGGGGTATACCCTGTTGTGGATTGCGAAAGAGAGACTTCAATTTCAAAATTTTCTTTTTCAAAATCAGTATTTTCTTCTAAGATTTCTAGCACAAGGTAGTTTTCTCTCATTGCCAGAAAAATATTACTATTTTCAAAGTAGTTACTAATCGCATCTGAGGTATATGCCCCCTGCTTAAAAAGTATTTCATAGTCTATGTTTATATCAAGTTGAGGTATATTGTCGATATAGTCATCGTCGTTGAGATATCTTTGAGACGAACTAATCTCAGGTGTTGACAGGACTTCCACTTGCCATGCAGGATTATAATTCGAGTCTAAGGAAGAGCGCCCGAGGGGATATGCTGCCATCTTACCCTTCTCGGCATAAGGCTGCTGAGCTTTGAAAACAGCTACATTTTCTGCAGGGTCTGAGTTAGAATTACCAATTGCGGTCTGAAGGTTGTTTAAGAATTCAGTCACCCGGGTCTCGGCGGATGTGCGCGTAGTCATTATTTTTAACTTGGGGGTATCGCTTTGTATCCGTCCGCGAATGTCATTTTGGTTCTCCGTAAATCCGGAACCACTGACATCATACATGACGTCATCATCAAAAAAAGCATAGTAAGCAGGATTAAGCTTTCCCTGCGCTAGCAAATTTTTGCCATACTCAGTTAGTTTAAAGTCTAACACTTCTTCTTTTTTATTAAAAAATTCCATTAGAAGCTACCTGGTGGTGGATATTGCGTTGGAGGCGGAGCCTGACTGCCGCCGCCTTCATAGCTGGAGCCATAGTTCGTAGCCCCACCATAGCTAGCCCCCCGAGATGAAATCCCAGATGACCCTGCTGAAGCTTGCCCCGATCCTTTGCCCGAGGTGGAGGTGTATACGGTGCTTTGCCCGGATGAGTAGGTGCTTTGCCCGGATGAGTAGGTGCTCTGTGCTGCGCCTTTGCCCGAAGAAGCTGCGCTTGAGCCGGGGTAGGTGCTCTGTGCTGCGCCTTTGCCCGAAGAAGCTGCGCTTGAGCCGGGGTAGGTGCTCTGTGCTGCGCCTTTGCCCGAAGAAGCTACGTTGAAGACGCTCTGTGCTGCGCCTTTGCCCGAAGACGCTGCGCTTGAGCCGGGGTAGGTGCTCTGTGGTGGTGGTTTGCCCGAAGACCCAGGACCATAGTTGTTCCGTGCGGCACTTTGTTGGGCAACCTCGTTGGAAGCCGCTCCTTGGGGTCCACCGGAGCCACCTCCGCCCGTATAGGCGGCGCCGTACGATGCTGCGCCGAAGTCGGCTGATATTACCGAGCGGTCTACGTCCAGAGATTCAAGTTCGGAAATGTTCGCTCCTGCCTTAAGATCAGATGATATATAATCAACTCCCTCTGTAATTTTTGCCAGTTCCACCAGGGAGAAATAGTCGTAGGGCCAGTTATAAGAGTAGGGAGTTGTTATTCGAGGCTGGAGCGACGTAAGATCATTTGTCACTTGGGAGCGGCGAACGAGTTCAAAATCAGATCTGGCGCGCTTCTTAACCTTAAATACCATCCACTCAATATCTTTATCTTTACTTACAATTGAATCGATCAGTTCTTTCTCTTCTACGACAGCATTTTGAGTTTTAAATTCTGTGCCTATAGTGGGAGGCAAGTTCTGCCACATGTTGGCTATGTCCGCCTGTGTGAGGTCTGCTGAGAACTCAAAAACGTACATCATTATTGCATCAACCGTATCAAATCGAGTAAAATCAAACTTAGGAGGAAACACATACTTATCCATGGCTGCTCTTAGTGTGACCAAAGAAGGCACGAGTCTCGGGAATTTAATAAACTCTCTGACGCCGGAGCTGACACGGTATGGAACTGCGACAACAGCTTCTTCAAATTTTGCCTCTTTCGTTGTGGAACCAATACGCAGCGGAACTCCGGCTTGGAATCCCAAAATGTTCGCCAATGAGCCGGTAGGGATACCTCCGGTTGGAGCCTCCACCGCACTACCTAGCTGGGGGGACGGGCTAATAACCGCAAACACCCCTTCGTTGGATCCGGTGGGGATGCTCCCATATTGGTGCCACATGCCACGAATGCCAGGGGTTGCGCCGCCGTAGCCGTCCGTCATGATGTTGACCATCACTCCAAAGCCAGCAGAGGAGGCTGATTGCGCCTGGACCATAGGGGTACTAGCAAAATTAAGCACCGGTGTCTCCATTTTGGATTGTAAAAGCCATCGGCTCTTCTGAGTGACAGTGCCCGGAGGCACCTCTGTCAGTCTCTCGAAAAGATTCCAAGAACTGCTAATTTGCATCCTAGAGTAATAAGTACGTTTGTTGCTGCCCAAGGGGGAATAAGCGGATTCCCTATGATAGGTCACAGTAGTGTTAGCAAAAACTTCATCTATTGTAGGCACAGTTACTCCTGAGCCAGGTGTGTATTTAAATGTAACCGTTGCTGGTCCCCCGTAATAAGGGGGAGTAACATGTGCGGTGGACGTCACCGACCACCCAGTATCGGGAAGGTCGGGTATAAGGGCTTGACCAAAACCAAGCGGATTATTATACATCGTGAAATTCTCATAATCAGGTGCTTCGGTGAGGCTATTCGGAAGCTTTGTTCGATAAACTTGCAACTTCATCATATAAACATTGTCGGAACTGACGGACTTAAAATTCTCTTCGCGGTCAGACTTAAAGTGGGCGAACTGATCCACAAAAAGGGTAGAGACTTCGCTTAAAAAGTTATCTATTGCTAATTTATAGGTCTGCGATCCGCGGAAGGTTGCTAAATCCACACCAACCTGCATCTTTGAGCCCGGGTTCAAATAAGCCAGGCTTCCTGTTGGCGCTGTATCATAAATTACTCCGTTGGGGACTTCGGTGCCGGCCGGATTGACCCGGGCTACGGATCCACTAAGGCTTGATATTGTAGCCAGGTTAAAGAAGCTCTCGGGGTCATATAACGCTTCAAACGGAACAGTTTGAATCTTATACTGTCCGGCTTGTCCGTAATCGTCGTCCAGTGTGCCGTCTGCCGGCGTTTGCGGGGCGAACAGCATATCTCGGGTCGGCATGCCCACTTCCGCATAAAGCCCGTTGGCGGACTGTTGCCCCCCCACTGCCTTGACGGCGCCCGTGGTGACCGTTGGGATAGTAAGGGCCATGGGGGGTCCGTTGGTAGTATGGTTACTGCCGGAGCCGCCATATGTAAGAACAAAATTAGATACTGCCAACCCAGACTTCACCGTATTGTGCAAGATTCCAGGCGAGAAAAGAGGCTCCGCAACAACCCGGAAAACTTGATTCTGATTTGCCTCATAATCTGTCATCGCCGGTGTCGTGGACGGACCATAAGACTGAGAGAAGATCGTTGCCAGTTCTGCTGTCCGTTCAGCAGGATAAAACCCTTTATAAGGCAAGAACTTTATTAGGGCATCGCAACTTAAAGTTACCTTATCTCTAACAATCTTAAGGGCACCAGACCTCTTTTCGTAGAGATCGTCATCAACAATTTTAAAATACTTTAAGAAATCGGAGTTAGTGTAGGTGGTATAGAACTTATCCTCTACACTACTGCTAACTGCAGCGCCTGTTAATTCGAACATATTATCCACATTCGCAAGGAAGTTATTCTCGTGAATATTAACATAGGTGCTCATCAGCGGACTTATTCTGAATTCGGGTAGAATTGAATAGTCCTTTCCTATCGATCGGATTCTATCCGCATACGACTGATATGTCTCATATGGGGGTCTGCCGAAAGTATCAGCAGCAGTCCAGGGGGCATCGCCCATGTATAGGGGATCCTGTCCGCCGGACCCTGTAGCACTAGCAGCCCAGCCGTACTGGGTCCTGTAAGCATAAGTCGGGGCAGCATTAATATTTGTTCGTTTCGTGCCATCAGAGACCACAGAACAACTATATCTAGAGTATAGATTCAGAAGCTGTCCCGCGCCATCGGTGCCGAGAGCGGAGCCAGTGGTGGCAAAGTTAAGGTGAGCGTCAAGTGGCCATATACTAGCTGTTGGAACGCCTATATTGGTGTACGCCTTGCCACCGTCTAGAGAACCAGAATAAACGAAAGCGCCACTCAGTCCGCCCAGCGGAATGCTGCGATGTTCTCTGTTATTGTTCCAAATATTATCAATATTGTATTCAGTCCTGCCGCGGATGTTCTTGCGATAAGCATTCTTTGTAGAAGGATAAATTCTCTCACTATATTTTATGAGGACACTGAGAGCACTGTCCATCGTAAAATTCTTCACGGAGCGATATGCACCTAGTTGGGTGAGGTCCACTTTAAGCCCGAGACGCGTATTGAGACCCGCATGAGAGAAGTGCTCTAATTCGTTGCCGTATGGTGTCGTCACAATAAGATTATTGGCGCTGTCGGAGTTAGTGGTGTTGTCTTCAAAATAAAAGTAGATAGGATTTTTACTATTCTCGACCGGAGACTCATAGTAGTCTACAAACGTGTTTGGTCTGGTGGGATGCTGAGCGGTACCAACTGAATTGATGAAAGAGTCAGGATCAATGGCGACACCGATAAGATTATTCTCTCTCATCTTCCTAACGACGGGACGATCCATTCCGCGGATCTGTTTCCAAGTGGGGTTTCCATATGGTCCCCCGCGGTTTAATGTAAGAGCAGTAAAGTAATCGCGGTCTTCTTCAAAGGTGGGAGCATTCCACCAATGATTTGTGTTGATGTAAGGGTTAGAATAAATATCTCCAATATTTTCGCCCGGGCTGTTACCCAGAGGACGATTATGTCGCGAAGCCGGCTGCGATTGGGTTAATACAGACCCTCCGGCTGTTGGATAAACGGTAGCAGCAACCGGGATGTTTGGGTCGGAACCATAAACATTCCACACCGCTTGATTTCTCACGATAACATTGGTGTCTCCATGGTTAGGATCAAACCTGTACCAAGCCAACAAATTCTTTCTCATGCTAGCGATATTAGTTAATTCTATTCTTCCTCCGTTATTCCAGAGGGCTAAAATCTCGGCTGCAGTTAAATTTCGATTCCATATAGCTGTTGTTCCAATGTGCCCATCGAACTGTCGATCGGGGTTGCTGCCACCTAGGTCACGGTTGCCAAGCGCGGCTTGTTCTCCAGAGATGGCTGACGGTGTCCCGCAGGTCGTCGTGACGTTCTGTTGTCCATTGATATAAATTCTCATGGTGCCGCCGTCGCCGCCACTATAAGTGAAAACCACGTGGGTCCAGTCATTTTCTTCTACGGTACCGGAGTTGGAATAGAGATCACTATACCCACCGGAGCCGCCGGCACTCACCTTTATCCTAAACATTGCAAGCGTCGAAGGTACATATGCGCCGCGGCGCTCTGAGGCGGTCCCAAACTCAAAGAGGCGTGAATGTCCGGATCCGGGGTCGTCGTCAAGTCCATATACCCACATGGATATTGTAAAGGCTTTCGCAGCTGCGCCCGCGCCGCCGATCAGTGTGTTCCAATCTGCACCACTGCCTAATTTAAGACCTGCATCGGTCATGGTCGTAGGCAGTGTCATATAGTGCCACGGTCCTGCATTGGGCGGATTATAGGTAGTATATCCTAAGGTGTGCGTAGTCAAGTCAACAGGGTCCAAAACCAGGGAGCGCAGTCCAACAAAATCATCGTCAACATAGCTAGTTGAGGCAGTCAACAATTGTGACATGGTGGAAGCGCTTGTGCACGTGGCGCGCTGTAAACCATAAATACCATTATAGGGAGCCATCGATGCTGTTATCCAGGCATATTGCTGTTCATTCCTAGGGATTGCATGTTGGACATAGAGATTATCATAGGACCTTTTCTTTTGGGCCGTTACCGGAGCGTACTGTGTTTGAAGCACAAGGGAGCCATTATCATCCCCATCTGTGGCAGCAGTCGGATTGGGGGCACGGTTTACCACATTGGAAGTAGTATCGCCTAGAGCAGCATCAAACCTATACCATGCTATTAAATTATTACGCAGAGTGTCTACCGAATACATTGACAGATCCAACAGATCTGCCACAATTCCACCATTATAGAGGCTCTGTGCCTCTGTTTCAGTTAGAGCGCGGCCCCAAACAGCTGCGTCAGTAATATAGCCGTCCCAAGTGAATGCGAAGGTAGGGTCGTTGCCAATATAACAGGCGTATCCGGAGATCGCGAGTGGTGCGCTCACCGGGACGCCGACGTTTGTATCAAGGACTCCATTAACGTACATGTTAATGTCCCCAGCTGTACCGCCGGAATATGTTGCAACCACGTGGTACCACTTATCAAAATCTAGATCCGAGCTTGAGTCGGTGTAGCCGAAAGAGATGCTGCCGTTGATATACATCCTGAACTCACCCGCTTGGTAAACGAGTTGGCGATCTGAACCTGCAAAACTGAATATGCGCCCGAAGTTGTTCTCGCCTGCACTTTTTGCATAAACCCATGCCGACAAAGTAAACGCCTTGGCGTCGGTGCCAGAGCCGCCAATTAAAGAGTCCCAAACCGCATCTGTTCCAATCCCAACTCGACTATTTGCCCCATTAAAAGATCCAGCCGATCCTGTGACCTGTTCAAATCGTATGATGGGGTTCCTGTTTGTCTTTGTCCACGAGGGGGTGATGGAATACGAGAATAAATCAAAATAACTATTATCTATACCGTCCACTGATGAGGACTGCCAATAAGTTGAAGTGTCAGAGCCATACGCAGAATCAACACCGAAAGGCGCTGAGTGCAGTGTTGATAGCTGATTAAGACCGCGATTCTTGCCAAGTTGGTCGACAACGCGGATGGAGCCCGCGATGCTGGGGTCTGCGGAGGCAGAACCAGATAGACCATAATCAATAACTCCGCGGTTTCGGTAGGGAGAAGCGTTGTATGCTGACAACTCTTCGTGTGCAGGATCAAGATAGCCGCGGGAAAGTGTCTTATATTCTCCAGGGGCGCTGAAGTGATTGACGATGATGGTTTGATTCGAGTTGGAGCCGGCTCGGTCAGGGAGGGCGAAGTTCAATTCACTATTGACGAGTCCGGTCTGTGTAGGAACAGTATTAGAGAATGTCGGACTGTTTGTAGGCGTGGCATTATTCGTTCCGGCGATGTCATAAATTATTGAGGTAGTGTCGTTTGGTCCATTACCCATTCGCCACCAGGCGGCAGGAGTGGGAAGTGCAGGGTTGTAAGGCAGCGTCGGTTGGCTGGTGTACAAGGTAGTAACCTGGTCACTGCTCAAAGTACTATCCCAAATGGTCACCTCGTTTATAGAACCGCCGAATCCAGCGCCATTGACGCCGGCGAAAGAGCTGTCGGTGACACCGGGCATGCCATACCAGGCGCCGGCGGGGGATGTTCCACCCGGCGTCAAGCTAAGCGACGTGCCGTTTAGATAAACAACTGGGTTGTTGGCAGTACTTGTGGCATCATATGTCCACACAAGATGATTCCATACACCCTCGGTGAAAACAAAATCGGCAGTGTACCATCTGGCAGAGACGCCGTTCCAATAGGTCCAAAGCCGAAGCCAGCGGTCATTTTCGTGGGTATCTATCCACAGGTAACCGCCAAAAGACAGAAAGCGTTGATACGTTCCACTGCCTTCCGCATCAAGATTAAACCAAACCGAGAGCGTCATCTTAGACGTTCCGGCGGCATTGCCGATGATATCATTCCAAACACTTCCGGCGCCGATAGTTGCATACTGATTACTGGCTTGATCAAAAATCATTGATTTAGTATTGGTTAAAGTTTGAAACTGTCCGGGTGGGCGTCCGCGAAGGACGCCGGTCTCGGGATTCAAAGCAAAGTCAAACGACTGATCTTGGAAGAACGGGTCGTTGATCATGCGACCACCAGTGCTGATAACCTGATAGTTCTTCTGGTAGTTGCCGATTGGATTATGAGTAATCGTTCCGCTCAAGCGTGTCCCCACCGAGGCAGTTGTCATCAAGATGTTCTTGATGTTTAAGGGTCGCTTGGCAGTTTCATCTCGGAAGCGCTGTGCGATGGGCACATCTTTGAGCCAACCCAGGACAGCCCCAGCATCATTAGTTAACTCACTCTCAAGTGTGTCGCTGAATGGATAGTTGGGAGGAACGACGCCCAATGCGCCGGCTTTCCCGGGAGCAATAGTTCCAAGTTCTAGCCGGAAGCCTTCGGCGCGGGTCGTCCTTGTGTCACTCCCGGCATTTGGTTCGGTGTGACGGAAGAACCGACCACCCACGAACTTCTCAGTAAACGGACCCTGGGCCGGGGTATCATGTGAATCCACAAAGTCATTATGAAGGTTGGTAAGCATGGTGCCAGACTTATAGGTTGTTACGACTGTAGCATTGTAGCCTGTTTCGACGGAGGAGCTATACATACTAAATGGAGCATATAGATTACCATCAAAGGCGGTTGTGGAATCCACTTCATCAATATTGATGGTGGGGTTCATTCCGAATCCTAGGCGTTGCTTAAAGGTGGGATAATATTCATCTGGCGAATCAATGAGTTCTTCGACACCTTCATTAAATCCAACCATAATGTTAATTGGAACATTAGATCCCGATACCATCGGACCATAGGGGCTGCAGTGAGCAAACGTATAGTTGGGCTTATTATTGGGCGGGCGGGCAACACCGCCGAAGGTCACATATCCTTCTGCCCCAAATTTAACAGGTGTATTAACACTTCGATCATACGACTTCTTGATCGCGGTTAACAAATCTTTGCGGACTGTGTTGGATGCAACGGTTGGCTTCGGCTCTGCGCTTCCAGACCGGTATCGTTGCCAGTAAATGTTTTTGTTGCGCCATGCCATATCCAAGACATGTTTCGCACCCGGATCATAAGGCGACACAGCAGGAGGTGAAACAGAGGCTATAGAGGCTGCCGAGGCAAAAGAATTAGGGGTTCCAGAAGGTCCTGCTGTGACCTCATTGCTCATCGCCCCATTATAAGTGTCACCGGTGCCGGAGCCAAGCTTCCACCAGGATAGAAGATTACCAACACACGATGCGAGGCTTAAGTTGGTACGTTCTCCAAAGGCATAAATCTCGGTCACTTCGACACTAGTGAGTTCTTTGTTCCAGACAGCCACATCACACATATAGCCGTCAAATGAGTTAATACTGAGTCCTGAGCCTGCGGGCTTGGCGCCTATCGTCACGCCGCGTGCCCCCAAATCCACCGTGGTCCAATTGACAACAGAATCTGCAGCACTGGCGGGCATGTCGACACCCCCATTGATATACATATTTGGAGTATCTCCGCCGGTTCCATTGATGGCTGCAGCTGGAATCGTAACGACAACATTATACCATGTTCCGAGGTTCAATCCACTGCTGCGTACGTTGGTGTTCTCGGAAGCCGCCCACCCAGCGGTATGGGCCGCGGCATACACGGCGGGAGTTGTTCCCCCGACGTCGTAAAGAAACATGTTGATGCCTTGATAGCTGGGGTACCCCGTGTTAATCATTCCGAGATTAAATACCTGTTCCGTGCCGGAAGCGAAGCTGCTTATATTGAACCAAAAGGATACGGAAACACCGTTGGTATACGCATCAGCTAAATCAGTCTGCCACTGTGCAGCAGTTCCGGCTGTGACATTCGTGTCATTGGACTCATCAAACAATAATGATTTAGTTGGACCGAGAGAAGTCTCTCGTATGGGGGCATGGAAATGCTTCCAGCTGTTAATCTGAGGAGTTCGCGATGATCCAATTTGTCGTTTGGTTAACGAGGTGTTGGCAAACAGAAGAGATCCCTGAGGGAAATCATCCGGCGAGCCCATTGCGGTGCCATCGCCTCCGCCCTCGACGGCGCCAGTGATGTCGTTTCCTCCCTTCCTTTGAAGGATTGGAAATTTATTCCGGTACTTTGGTCTTTCCAGAACATGATTTTCTACCATAGTGCGGACATTATTCGAGAAATCGGCGGACGCTGGTACAAGTTGTCCTAACATTAAAGACAGAGAGCTATCGAACCACTTGTAATACTCATAAAACTTCTCAAAATCCAACTCTTGATTGGCAACGTTTTCAAAGAATTTTTGCCTCATAAAAGCAAGTTGTTTATATTCTGGTCGGTATTGCTCTACAACATCTCCGATTAAGTTATGAAAATCTTTTAAATTAGCAAATGAGTTGAGGATCTCTTCGGAGATCACTTGATACATGCTCTTTTCAAAAGCGAAGTAATAGTTTACAGGGCGGCTTTCTGTAGTAAAGACATCTTGTTCCTGTGCATTCAATACTTTAACCATGTCTTCGGCTCTGACATTCTCAGGAAGGTTGAGCTTGGAAGAAATCATAAAGTCTTTATCGATGGACTTTGTCGAGGATGGTAAGAAGAAGGAGCCACTAGCGGTGTACTGCTTATTAAGAATGCCTCCTAGGCTTCCGAACCTAGTAAAGTCGGCAGATCCAGAAGATAGATCGTCGACCATAAAGGTTCCGCCGGCACTAGAGCCCGTGTTTGTTAGGAACTCCCAGTTGAACACCAGCGTATCATATTTGGTCACATCTCCATAAGAAGCAGACGTATCAAATTCAAACGCATATAGATGGGGCTGTAATGCACCATAATTTTCCGTATCAAGAATATGACCCCTCAATGCTTCATCATCAACATAGTCTAGCCAGTAGCGGCAAGCGTTCACCTTAACATCGGTCATGTCTAGGACGGTAGAGCCCGTGAAGTTAGAACGATGGGCTCCAACAAACACTCTCTTGCTGCCAGTCACGAAAGAAGGTCTAGGCGCTGTAATACTAGCAGAAACTGTGAATTCCTCTAGGATAACGCCAGCTTCTGCTTGTATACCATGGAGTTCGACTACGTAATTGCTGCTTGCACTATTAATCAATCCCTTCATCGGGTAAGTTTCTGGCTTTATCCGTACGGCAAGATTCCATCTCGTATTGTTGTAGACCTGTTGATAGAGGCTACTCGACAACTTCGGGATATAACCCCCCGTTGAGCTAGTCAGAACAAATTTTACATTATCTGAATATAGTTCGTCGCGGACAGCATAAACTTGGAAGTTAACGGTGTCGTCCCCAGGCCAAGTTGTTTTGGTCGCGGACAGTGTGGTGCCGTGGACACCAAACAATGAAGAACTAATTGTATTAGTGTTCACATACGACGGTGAGTACTCTGATATTTTAAGGGGAAACAGCACCTCTGTCTCTAGCGTGGTTGCAAATCCCCCGGTCAAACTAGAATTAGCATCAATATAACTAACTGAGTTGGAATTGGTAGGGTCTGCATAATTGTAAACTGTAGCTTTGGTGTTGTCGCTGTTATTGAAGTTGACAAATTTGTCAGCCACTACAACGTTGCGGCGATTGTTTTGTAACTCGTAAGTAACATCATTCGCGTACATATTAATTTTGACGAGTTCGTCGTCAATACCAAAGCAGCGAATTAAATTACGGAATGACTTTTCGGTTCCCTTAGACTTATAGATATAATTGAGGTTGTTATAGATGTTTTGATAAATAATATTCTTGATATCGTGAAGCGACTTTTCATAAACCTTATCTTCACTGCGATCCAATAGCTTCTCAAGGATGTCAGCATCCAGGAATAAGTCCGGAGCGACCAATCCGTAATTAGATAAAAGTTTCTCAGCAAACGGGAGCGGCTTCTCAGCGCTTCCGCTCAAATAACGGATATCTTTAAGCTTATTTAGGCTCTCTATTTTTAAGTGTAAGCTATCAAAATAACTAGACAATATCTGTGTTAGTTTTTTAACATCTCCGGAGCCTTCCTCGTCTTCCTCAGAAATCCAAGAAGGAATAGTTTTGAACAGCGAAGCATTATTGTTTACATCATAAGTCGAGCCAGATAACTGGAGCTGTGTACTTAGGAGTTCTACACGAGGGTGGAAAGAATAGATAATTGGATCTTCGAATTCTCGGACAGCAGCGCTGGAGGATATTATCGCGGAGCCGGTGTTTCGTGAGTTCGAAGTATATCCGGTCCAGGCGCCATTAGACCAGCGTCCAGAGTAATCCAGAACCACGCTATCGGTCGCGGCTCGTCCAGTAATACCTTCATTAAATTTAAAGTAGACGCCTAAATTAACATTAGAAGATTCTTCGGTAGTCGTAAAGGGTACTGGGTCAGTATTAACGCCCCCTCCTACTTGGGTAAACCAAAAGCGACCGATCTCTTCAGATGATCTCTGTGTCTTCCAGTACCGGAATTCATCGAGAGACGCCGAGAGCTTGCCGTCAGCAGCTTTTGTGGAGCTAGGGGTAGTAGTTCCTGATACAGCCGTTACAAGCGCTCCTGCGTATGCTCTGAGCGCCGTACTGTCGACATCATTTATACCAGTAGAGCCTAGGGTGGATTCTTTGTCTAGGGCGCCGTTGACATAAAATCTTGTGGTTACGCCGGCTGATGCAGACTTAAGAGTTACTGCGTAGTGTTGCCAGGTATCGTTCCCCACCGAAGCACTGGTGATTGAGGTGCTGGAGATATTCTGTCTGTAGAAGCCTGTAGTTCCCGACATTGCTGTGAGCAGGAACGGTGTGGATCCGTCGGTTAGGTTTCCGGTAAGCTCCAGCCGGAAGCGTGCGTAGTCAGCAGAAGACGAGTTCTCGCCGTTCCATAGGTCAAAGATGACCTCGCGGGGAGACTCTTCCAGGTAAGCACTCTTTTTAAGCCAGAACTCTAGAGATGCTCCATTGCTGGCCAGGTTTAAAGAAAGATTAGATCCCCGATTTTTGGAGGGCTCATAATAGTTGGAGCCAGTAAATTGAATAGTATAGGGAGTTTCCTTTACCTGATGAGGATTGGGTCCACCTTTTACATAAATATATTCAGGGGTTGCTGGTGAGCCGTAGCCATCAACAAGATTACCCGTTCCCCAGCCGTCAGCTGAGAGGATAACGTAGCCAGTTGTCCGAGGATATCTATTTTCAAAGACATACAGATCAATATCAATTGACTCGTTATGCCATTCGCTCCTTTCGCGGAGGGACCCATCATAGGGGTAACCTTCATAGATTCTTTTGAGCGCTTCGTTATAATACTCTTCTGCCGATCCCCAGCGCGCAAAGTTCTGCGGCTTTGAAAAATCAACACGAGAGATAAATCTCTCTTCTTGAATCAAATCTTGCTCGTGGTAGCCAGCGGACTCGACTTGCGAGGCTATCTCCTGAGCAGATTTGTTCGAGAGAGACTGAATATTTTCTGCTACTTCAAAATATTTCTTTATACTCATATGCTAATTATTCTTCAACTCTAAATTTAAACGCTTGAGGTTGCTCCTGCCAAGATCCTATGCTGTCGTTATAATAGGATAATCTAATCTCATACATGTAGTCTGCCTCCAGCAAACTCATATTTAAATCAAAGTAGTTTCCCTCCTTGTCGTAAGATAAGTAAGTACTCTTTTCTGAACCCGTGCCGTAAGGAACGGCATCATAGTTATCAATTATGCGACGAATATTAAATGACGCGCTAGGAATAATATCCGTAGGGTTATTTGCAGTCGCAACGGTATAAACATTCGGGCTCCAATTCCTGTCACGAACAAAAAACCTAAAACGCGCAGTGTCTTGCGGGGAGTATTTCTTTTTTAAGTTTTTACATGAAGTGATACGATTAAAAGTCGGCGCAGAATCATAAGTTGGAATTAACTCAGGATAGATTGAGCCGGTGAAGAACTCAACGCCGCCGCTGTGCCATACATCATGCACGGCCAAAAGACGGGTGGAGGCAGCTGTGAGAGCTAGTTGAACGGTGTACAGACCAGCACTTGAGTAGCTAGCTGTGGCATTTAGATGATCGGCTGTAACAACACCGCCGCCGACGGGGAGCTTAAGTTTTGAGCCAGAAGGAACACCATTAACCGAGCTAGAATAGAAAGATACGAGCAGGTCGTTGGTTCCAACTGCGGGGATATTCACGAGCCGTCCGCGAATCAAGTTATATAAATGAAGCTTATTAAGATTATCTGCAGCTGGTGCCAAGGAACTAGAATAATAAAAGTTTTCGCGATCATCTTCAATCCGAGAATCCCAGCGCGCTTCAATCACGGGGCGCTGGAAGAAGAACTCAGTGGAACGAGAAAAGAATTTTTTAGTGTAGTATGACTGCTTAGCCCCAACTGTATTTTGAATAACGCTTCCGCTATCGGTACCGAGGGAACTAGAGAAGTAGGCTTCTTGGCTAGCTGTTAAGTGAATACCAAATCCATAATTATTGAACTCATTGGATGCTGCGATCCATCGCTCCATTATCTCTGAGACATTCACCTCTAGATTTTCATATCCTTTGGGGAAGGAGACATTATAATTGGAGGCAGTAAGATAATCTCCTCCTTGGGAGGTCCAATCACCAGCCAAAGTGGGTTTCCCCCAGTTCGCCTGTCCTAGGTCTTGGTATTCGTCCATGTCTAAGCCAGTTCCTTCATTCCAGGACTGAGAAACAGGTGCAACTATTAAATTAAAGTCCTGAGGCAGCGTGAACGGGGTCCTCGCATTATACATCTTAAGATAAAACTCAACGCTACCAGAGGCTGGGATTGTTCCCGCGGTACGGTTCGCGCTAATTACACTTACCGGGAACTCAATTAAAATGCGTGACAGTTCTTGAGATTGTCCGTTAGACCCGGATTCTTGTCCATAAATAGAAAAAACCTCTAAAGCATCAGCATAGCCCATATTGGATCCGGAGCCCCGGGTAACCAGGTTGGCTTCGTAAGCATTTGTGATTGTAGTATCAGCGCTAGCTGTGTACCTTAATATAGCCATTATTGAATAGATCCTTTGATATCGACGTTGGGGAACTTAAGTTCAAAAATAATATTTTCTTTGGCAGCAATTCGGCGACCATCAGCTGATAGGTTCTTAGTGAAGCTATAATCAAGATTAGAGTAGGTCGCGCCAACTTTGCCCTTAATCTCAAGTCCCACGACGTCAATAACTCCCTTAACTTTCTGCAAAACTTTATAGAAATCGACCAGTTGTATGTTCTCCCCAATATCATACTGATTGTTTTGAAGCCAATTCCGCAGAGCAACGTTTGCCCTGTTGATAACATCAAAGCGGTTTGTGTTTAGATCAATAGCCACACGATAGTCAATACCAAAGTTAACAATAGATGCGTCGAGGATATCGACCGTATCATTGATTATTTTATACTGTAGAAGCCATGTTTTTAAATTGTTTTTAAGAGTCTGGTTCGGGGTCACAAGCTTATCGCTGCTATCTGAAGAGATCACATAAATATTCAAGTTGCGCTTAAGCTCGTCAAAGTCTCGTGCGACTGCGACTCTTTTGATAGAACCAAACTTAGCTGGCATGCCGTAACATATCGCCTGATAGTCCTGTACCGTGACGGCTCGATTTTGAGCGGCATAAAAGCCGAAGACTCGCTGTTTAATCTCTTCTGATGAGGGGAGTGAAATATCCCCCACGAAGGCTTCATCATTAGTTACTTCTATAGACGACATAACGGTACTACGAGTTCTGGGCGCCAGAGATCCCTGTGATGTGAATCTAAAGGACGGTCTATCTACATTTATTATTGTTCCGACCCCAGAGTTTACATCGTTAATATTATTTACGCGGTAACCTATGCGCAGCGTAGTATTAGCTGGTGCGATTCCAAATTTATCAGTACTAATAAGCTTTGTGGGGTCAAAGTCGACATCAGTTACATAGGTTCTACCATGAAGGTCTAATACTAGGTTAGTCGGGTCGACTACCGAGTCAGAAAGTAATTCAGAGTCGGAACCATAACCAAACTGAAGGAATGCTGTGTCTGCTTTGTACTCCACCGTAAAGCGGCGAGATACCGGAACGGCTTTCATGATGCTCGCGACCGTTCCGTTAGTCGAAGTATTAGGATTCTTAACAGCCTTATAGATAACGTTCTGCGACAGATTGTCCACTTCGTAGTACTCGTGACCTTCAAGATCGGTTACCGAAATTACCTCTGCTACGTTTTTAGTGGCCAAGTTAACGGTTAAGAATCTCTCAAAATTCCCAACATCCACCTCTCTAAAACTTACTTGTCCAGAACATGCTCGACCTTGTGCTCTAACGACGTAATTCGTAACATTGTCCGTCGTGTTGTCGACATTTGCCACCACCACTTGATTGGTCGGACGAGCAAAATCTATATCTTCTAATAACGTATAAGTTCCGCCGCCTGTCGATGACATAACGCTACCAGCTTCCAAAGTGGGGGCATATGCCAAATCAGGTCCGACACCAGTTCCGCCGCTAGGGATCTGGATGTAGAAAGTTAGGACGCCAAACGAGGATGGACTCGGATTTAACTTAAAGCCCATCTGTCGGGCTAGTCGGATTACGTTATCATATTCGACCGCGGTTTCTAAAAAGCTTTCGTTGGCTTGATAATCCAGGTAGAATGAGAGAACATCGCCCACGTATGAGACAGTATCCAGCATGAGAGAACCAAAAGATGCCCGATTAAAATCCTTGTAAGTATCTGGATAGTATCTTTTGGCGTAGTTTTCTAGATCTTTCCGAATTGAGTCGAAGTCTCGGCTAGTATAATCAATGGGCTGCAGTTTTTTGGGCATAATGGTTCTCTGTTAATTAGTTGTTTATGTTAATTTCGAGCAGGGTCTTCTCCTGAATCGGTGTGATTGTAAAAAAGATAGCAACCGACATGGTGTTGGGGAAGAGGTCGGGATTGTTTTCTGGCACTCGAAATATAATATTATCTAATGAAATATAGGGAAGGTAGATGGAAACTTGTTGAGCTATGTTGCCCTTAATTTCTGAATACGTATCCGGTGTATTGTTTTCGAACAAATATTTTCGCAGCCCGACACCAAACTCCGGGTACATGATCCTCTCACCAGGAATAGTGAGTATCAACATCTTTAAATTTTGTTGGGCTAACTCCTGAAATGTTGTGTTAAGGTCATAAGGACCAAAAACATCACTAACCGAGAGAGGTAGCGCTACTGATAATCCAGATCCTTTCATGGCGTTGTCTCCTCAATAGCAATTTCAGCCTCCTCACAGTCAGTCGGCTCTGTGCTATCACTGGCATTGACTCCCCCCGATCCAAACGGAGAGTTAATGTCAAGGTTAATATCTACATCTGACTGTGCGTCCCAATTAATTAGTTGCAACAGAAGATAAAGATATCCTAAAGGTGTCGGTGGAATCATATATATCCCCATGCCGGTTCCTAAAAAGTCAACACCATCTATACTAATACGTGGAAATAGGTTAAGCGGCTGAGGGTCAATGATCGGGAACCCGGGAGGGTTTTGTAGCAGATGGTTTACCACACAGAGAATGGCTACGAAAAGGTCGCCCGCGTCGGCGCCGGGGGCAAATGGTGCGGGAGGGATATCCGGATCCAACGCTAGAGCCTCCTGGTACGCCGGATCATCTTCGCTGAGAAGGTCCTTTTGTGCTAGAACTGCGCTAATTGCGTTAAAGGCAGCTCCGGTTCCCGTTTTAATCATTTTTGTAGTCGAAACGTGGGGATCTATAATCTCTAGTATTCCCTTTAATATGTCAATAGGAGTTTTAATAAGCATCTTCAAAATAAAGTCGCGAGCCATGCTCTCGGGATCAATCGTGCTCATCGAAACGCTGCTATTTAAGGCATGATTGGAGGCAGCAGTGCGCCCGAGGCGCGGCGTTCCGTCATATCTATCGTCTCCTCGCAAGATCGTTTCCATCATACTTAGAACTCGATCCTTAGTTGATGCCATGGTGGTCTCAATTGCAGGAAAGTAATGATCAGTTAAATAAAAGTTTTGTATTATCGGGACGATTCCAACGATTTCTTTATTAAAAACTGTCGAAAAATATTGCTGGTATTTAGGATCGGCAATAATATGGGCCATCTCCTCCGGGGCTAAGCTCGACGGCACAAAAGGGACGGGCTTGAGCGCGGAAGAGAAACTCTCCACCTTATACTTTTTTACAACTCGATTGCGAATCGCAGTTTTCTCGGGAACATTAAGGGCTCCGTGGGCAGCGCCATTTTCATCAAGAGCGGCTTCGGCTTGAGCCCACAGGGCTGCGACTTCTGGTCCAAAGTCAAAATCTTCCACATCAAATAATTTAATAATATTTCTCTTGTCTTGCTTCAAGGTGTTGCTTCCTTGATAGAGTGCAGCGCCACCATCGCCGCCGAGCTTATCTACATACATCCAAAATGAGTATTGTATTTTAGTTCGGTTCCAAAATTCAAGGAAAGGAAAATCGGTGCTGTTTTTAGCGCGGGTTCCAATCACATTTTTAGTAATCAAAATTCGTGACCGGTCATTAAGGATCTCTTCAATTTTTTCCAAAGCAGCATCTCGCTTCTGCCAACTCCACCGAGCTTCTTGAGGAACAGGGCGGGGATGTACGGGACTGGGCTCATCTTCGTCCGAGAAGGGGATGTCGTCGCGGCAGTCGGGGTGCAGTGCGTGAATAACATTGTCGCAATCAACATCGCTGTCGCCACTGGGAGCACCTGGGCTGGAGGATCTTTCTTGTTTTCCGCGCGAAACTAGATCTACGTCTTTTTTAAGTGCACCAATAGAAGCTTTACTATCTGCTGGGGATATTCCTTGTAGTACGGGCATCGAAGATAGAAAGATTTGATCCTGGGTGAGTTGATTCTGTGTGGGGAGGGCTTTTATTATAGCATTTGAGACCGGTCCGGGATCGGTAGTCGTTCCCATGGAAGCTTGAATCCTTATAATTGCTAGATAATCGATAATGTCCTCGAACGTCGCTGTGGTCGCCTTTGACAGGGCTACCTGCGGTCCGGCTTCGGCTCGAAGAAAGCGGGTTCCCAGAGGAAAAACAACATTCCCCTCATTATCCAGTATACCGCCTTGGCTAACCGTGATAGGTCGTATCATCTTTTTATTAAACAGGTCGATCAAGGAGTTCTTTATTTCTACAATGGCGCCTATTTCTCCAATTCCCTCAAAGTAACGGGTCAGAGAGCCGAGAATCTCATCTCGCATGTAAGAAACAATAAAGTCGTTAGCGAATACTTCGTTCAGCTGTACTGCAGAAAAAAGGAATATATTTTTGATCACAAATTCTGCTACGTGAACCTGAACCAAAAGAAGATACATAGCATATTTCATAACACTGCGCATGCGTGTACGGGGAGGAACTGTCGCATCTGTACAAGCTTGTTGCATATATTCTTGCTGAACTTCGTTGAAAATGCCCTCGACATCAAGTAGGTCGGCTGACGTTCCCGGTAGGCAATTTGAATTATCGTGGAAAAAGTTTAGTTGCTGGAGGGCGGCGGCAGTAAAAACCCCATTCTCTACATAATATTCAAATAGCTGATCTAATAAAAGTCCATAAGCGTAAGGAAAGAACCGGGACTCGGCAACATAGGCATCAACCCAAGTAGTGCCGGTCGTGTCCTTCGACTGTAAAACGGAGTCAATAAACTCATCCAAATTTAAATGTAAATTTGCGCCGGCTAGGGCTTTGGTCGTTTCTTCTGCCATGGCGTCTTCTAATTGTTCTTCGACGTCGGACTCAAGAAGATCACTTAAGCTAAAGTAAAGAGGGGTCGGCTGATTAGTATTCTCGTAACGAGGATATCTTAATACGATGCGCTGCTGCGGACTGGCTGTGGCAAACTTAGGAAAACTAAACTGTATTTTAAACACCGCGTCGTCGCGACTGAAATTTGTATAATAAGAATATAGATGATTAGGGATCTGAAAAGTCCTTGAGGAGGACTGGCCGCGGCTTGCTTTACTAATATCAATATAATTTGAGAAGCGCCTAAAGAATTCTTGATTAAACTCATATGTTGTAATCATGGGTGTGTTTGGCGGTAGTGCCGCGGCAGTCTGCAGCTTGGTCGCGATGCCTTCGAAAGCCCCCTGAACCTCAGGGTCTCTTAAAACATCTATGATCCCGTTGACAGCGTTTCCGACATCCCGAATCTCGGGATTTAAAAGACCGGGGGTATCAAGTAAACACATTTCTATCGCATCTCGGATTGGTCCTGTAGCATCAGCAATGTCATTAAACGTGTTTTTGATGGCATCGAGGGCTTCGCTGTCGGGATTGCGCGCCCATTCCTCAGGGGTTGGAGAGTCCGCTCCGAAGCTGGCGGCTGCCTGCTCATAGGGGCTCAGTGGTCCTGGACCTCCTAGCGTGGCCTCCAATAAAACATTCTTTATAGCGTCGGTTGACGAGATAAACTGCATCTCCACAAATTCAATAAGATCGCTAAGAGTTTCTGGAACAAGTCTTGTGATAACAGGATCATTAATAAAGTTTTCGGCATCCGGACAATCAAAATTATAGATGGGAGGAGCGTCATCGAAGCCATTCTCGATAAGATCGAGTAACTCTTCAATATTGTTTTGTTCTTCAAGCGACAACTGGGCTAGGTCGTCTTCTGTGAGACAGATGTTATTTTGGTTTAGATAAATTAAATCATTAATAATCTCGTTGCAAAGCTCACTTACGTCTGCCATGGTAGAAAGTATACTCCAGAAATCGGCTACCTGGGAGAGGTCAGATAGATTGGCAGATATGCAGGGAGTCGGGTACGTTTCGTTAAACTCAGCTATACGTGTAAGGAGACCCTCGGGGAGTGCCAAATCCGACTGCATCAACAAACAAATATCTATTGACGACAGTATCCCGGAAACATCATTTAGATAGGTAAGGATCTCCTCTCCGGAACAGCCAGTCAAATCAATAAGGTTGCCGAAGGGGCTATTTTCATCATTGCCGAAGCCAAATGGAGAGTTAGAGTTAGGGCCGACGATAGTGGGACCAAGCAAGTTTGGGATGTCAACAGAACCAAAATCTTCCGCGCGTGGGTTGCGAATGGTACAAGCTTCCTTTAAAAGCTGGGTTAACTGCTGAATGAGAGTTATAAGAGCTTCAGAAATCGAACTAAGGATTGAATCGAGCACTACTTTCCAGAGATCACCCTTGATCGAGAAAATCTTAAGTAGCGGCATCTCCAAGTCAAAAGCAAATCGTGTATTGTTTTCCTCTGTCGACCTGTATGGCTCGTTAAGTTCATCTTGTAAAACATCGCCGATGGCGTTGGTGATGCGTTGTATTTCAAAGTTTAAACCAAAGGTCAAACAAATCATGGCTTCTCTGGCTAGTGCCTTTAGTCCAAACTGCTGCATGATCTTATCCGCGGCTGAGCCGTCTTCGAACACGGCTAACGGTCCAAATTCCAACGCCTTTCCGATGGTGTCAGTTACATCTACTCCGGTTTGAAGTTTTTGTTTTTTCTCTTGTTGATATACTTTCTCAAATAATTCAGGATTTTGTTCAACAGAATGCCGTAATGCTGCCAGCTCATCATCAGTAAGGGCTTTAATTCCTTGCTGAAGGTCTTGATCATCGGTGGGGTCTAGGTATTTAAGACGAATTGCTTCTTGAATAAGAGCATCGCTGTCGGTATTGGGATCATTTTCAGTGGGAAACGTGAACATCTCTCCAGCGGCTTCGTCACGAGGGGCTTGCAGCGCCATATCTGACATAAAATTAAGCATTCCCATGGGGCGCCCTGTTGCTGCAGCGTTTCTTTCCTGTTCAAGGATATCATCCACTCTTCGCAGGATTTTTAAAGTCATCTGGTCGCTGAATATTTTTTTATACTTCATCAGTGAGAAATATCCCACCTTAACAAATTCAACTCCCGGGGTGGAGTCGGCTGCCACATATGTCATAGCGGTGATAGCTATCCTTGTGGTAGTATTAGTAAACACATTTAAGGGATCAGGAGGAGGAGGGTTGTCCGGGGCATCTGTTTTGTTAGAGAAGTATAAAGTAAGAACATCTCCCTCCGTATAGCTAGTCTGATGTTGTCCGCCCTGCTGTACTCCCTTTAGATCTTTGGCTAGTCCTTTTACAATTAGAGCCAGGATCTTCGTAATAGATGTAGAAAGAAACCCAAAATCTACTCCCGACACGTTAACGGCGCCGCCATAGTTTTGTTTTTGTTCCTCAAACTTATTCATGAGGGCGCCCATACTATGGGCCGTCGTACCAAGCGAACTTAGTGCTATCTCTGTAACCCCGTTGAGGTCCTGGCTGATATTGTTCTCCTGATTAAAGAACAAGAGATTATCTTCGAAATCGGGTAGTGCTGCAGACATTGCTACCCGGAATTCTCGCATGGACATTTCAGCCTCTAATTTAAACAGAACAAATTGTTTAGTATTTGAGGGGGGTCTCAACGCGTAGCCGGGGTTCTCAATACTGATGACACCCTTGAGCGTTTCTCGCAGATCATTGTAGACAGTTTGATCGCCATCGAAGTCAGGATCGCGCATATTGCGGTAGAACTCTGGAAAGTAATAAGTAATGTACTTATTTACCGCTTTTTCTATCTTTTGCTCCGGAGTTGTAATATCCTTATTCAGGCGCAGCCGCAGCCATGAGATATTCCCCTCTTCGAAGGGAATCTTAATAGGTTCATCATAAAAAGTTTTATTTAGATTTACTTGTGCAGGCATAATTTAATTAGTGTTGTTGTATCTACTCAATATATATTGGCTTTTGCCATCCTTTTCAGCGGCAGCGCCGCCCGGAGTCCGTAAGTGATTAGTGTCCACATTGTTTAAGGTTTGCATGTGGCTGTTTAATTGCAACTGAACATTCGTGACTGTGTCAATTAAGGACTCAATACCATCTGGAAAGATCCCTTCAAAATCTGGTGCCGTGGAGTACCCAAAGAACGGAGAGCGGTGAGTGTGTTTGATGACTGCCTTCATGAACATTCGGTTATACTCTAAATAGTTATCAAGGAGGGTACTAAGATCATGAACATTTTTAATAATTTGTTGGAGGCACGATACCAAGGAGTCGCCTTTTACGAGCGGTTGAAGATCTTTATCGTCGTTCAGGGCTATTAAATCAATACCATAGTTCCCTACAAAAGCGTCTCCCAGGTTCGCGCCTTGGGAATTTTGGCTGTCGGTACGTGTGACCAGCTTAATATTCTCTCTGGCTATAAACCGCAGGGTGTCTGCCTTCAAAGCCACTGTACTACGCGGCGAAGACTTACTAGTATTGCCCACGCTTCCCTCAACCAACCCAAAGTACCCATCGGGATCTGATTTCTGAGAGATATACACTCTTGACGCGTCTAGTTTAAAGTTGGGGTCTGAATTTATATTCTGTCCGCCGGCTGTTCGCTTTGCGGCACGGTATCCCATTCTGCCAGCAACTATATCAATGGCTGCACAATGGGTGTTCTTCCTGCCGCCGAAGCCTGAAAAAATATTGCTCGGGCGATCCAGTCCTAGAATTATTGACGAGTTGCCGTTGCGATAGACGGCATCCCCGGTCGATTGGATATATGAAGGGGTATCGAAGTTTTGTCGGTTATTCTGTCCGAACCCCAAATAGCGCGCCTTTTCAACTGGAGTTCTCTTGTCGAAACTCTCCCTTTCTGTGTCAGACATCAGGTTCAGATCTATGGCATCTGTTGCTTTTTTAAGGAATGATTGAATGCTTATCTTCATTTGTTATTTCTCCGTTTATACCGTCAGGGGCTCTATCTTACCGGCTTCAACTTGTTTCGTAGCATGCTTCATGACTGCCGCGCCCTCGGTGCCTAGCCCCCAGGATACATGGAAGTGTCCTCCAGTAGCGTGTCCAGTGGGGCGGCGATATTCATCTATAAACCTAACGTTTCTTTCGTTGGCTCCGGAGTAGCGCATTAGTATCGATACTACTTTATCTAGAGTAGCAGTATTGGCTGGGTATATTGTCATATCCATCGCTCTGCCCTGGTCATGGCGCGTTACTCCCTTTCCATATTTTTTTACTCGATGTTGGTGGAAACAATCATTTCCACCGGTGAGGCGGATCTGCAGATTAGGCATTTCTTTCTTAATTTGTTTCAAAAGAGATATCATTAGGTTGACCAGATTAGCATTTAAATCTCCGCCATTCGAAAGCTCTCTGCCCTTTTCTGCATATCCCAGCGGAATAAGAGCAGCTCTCAGTCTATCCGCTTGGGGGACCGCAGTAGTTTCGTCAATACCATAGCATTTGTCACTATTATGAGGCGGGTTGCCGGGTGTCCCGGGGCTACTTCTATACGTTCCGCCCGGGCTTGGTGAGCCTCCGCCGGAACCGCCGTTTCTTGCAGGGCCTGAGCCGTTGCCGGTCTCGCCTTCAAAGGCGACCGGTTCTTTACTACACCAAACGATGGTCGGATTTTTAAAATTAACAAGGTTCTCGAATTCAACGTGAACTACAGACCCAAGGGGTATGGGATCTTTGGCGTCGAGTCCGGTGGCTTGGTAAACGTCATAATAGGTAAAGACAACCGGGTCTTCAAAAGAAAGAGGCGCTGGTCGACACTCAATCTCGGGTATGTATACTTTATACACATTTATTAAACCGTCGCTAGTCCAGCTCTTTACTTTGTCCCAAGCGCGCTGCAATCCAGTACGAGCATATGCACTTAAAATGTCTTCTTTGGTTCTGGCTGCACCTGGCTTTTTTTGAGAGCAATGCATTACAATCCCAGTCATTGTATTGCCGACGCCGGACATGGCGCTCGGTTGGTAGGTCTTCTGAATTGCTGCCTTAAGATAATCTGTGCCATTCGAGCGCCGGCGGTCTACAGAATTGCCGGCGCCCTGGTCGCTGCAATTGTTTAAAAACCCAAATCCTAGGTCGGAGAACTTAAGCTTATTTGGATCACTTGTCACCGGTCAAATCCTCATTTAGCAAATCGAAGAGCTGGTCTTTGTCGTCTTCTGAAAGACCAATATTTGTTACTTTTTGTCTCTGGAGGATTGATGCTAGTTTCACCATCTGTTCGTTGGATCTTTGGAGGTTTTCTACGAACTTGGCAGCAATAGGGCCCATCTCCCTCCTATCCGTGGAGGAGCCTGCCATGTCCGTCATCACATCGATGAGGAGGGTCTTTGCCATCGCGCGGTCTTCGCGGATGTTTTTGGTCGTCTCTTCGACGTACTCATCTAAACTTAAATTTCGCCGCTTTGCCATTTGCCTTTAAACACCTTATATCTTTTTCTTAACTTATTTAGATTGTTAACAACCTGTTTTGTGTTAAGTCCTGTGATCTCTCGCAGGTATAAATAAATAGCTTTTTTATTAAAAATTTCTATAGTGTCGGCAGAATCCAATAGAATACGGACAGCCATTAAGACTTTTTTCTCGTTTTCTTTGAGCATAAACGCATCCCACGTGCTTATCTCAGTGTTAAGAGACGACCAGAACTCCATCTCGGTCCTCTTCTGGATATACGTCGGCTCGCGTGAAACTAGGTCTTCGTCTAGTTCATTAAGAATGTCTTCCATAAAGACTTCTGTGCGATTACGCTTTTGAGTCCTTTTGACTTTATGGATAAACCAATTTTTAGTCACCACAGAGAAATACGAAAATGCCTTCGAACCTTTAGAGGGGTCATACTTATTTAAAATGGTAGTAAGCCAAACTTTACAATCGGCTTTTAAATAATCAATATTTGGCAACGTTGTAAATCGATAGGTATAGATAATCTTATCAACCATTTGGTCCAGAGCAGGTTGAATGTACTCTTCGTACAGTTTTGCCCTCAATTCGCGGTCCTCTGACCTGGCGTATTTTACTATTGCGTCTTCATGAACACTTGTAAAGTAATGATTTTTAGTACTTTTTTTACGTTTCTTCTTCGGTGGCATTAAGTTCTTCCTCTAGTTCTTCGTCAAGGGTAAATTCAAAAATCTCTCGAAATTCTTCCATCTCGACATTGGTTTCTTTGATTCTATAAACCAGTTCTTGAATCATTGGCTCACCATGATAGGAATCCATACTATACATGTTCGTGGTAAATATTTGAAATGACCGCAAAGTCAGATACAAATCCGCTAAATTTTCAGATATAAAATAAAATTTTCTCAAAAGGCGGCTCAGGTACCAAATCAATAGGAAATTTAATACTGCCGAGAATGCAACTAATATATAAAATGTCATTTTCTTTTCTTACTTAGCTCTTCTTTTTGACGCGCAAGGTCCTCGCGAGATTCTTTAATTTGATCCTCGGTCAAATCTCCCGTTTTTTGAGGTGTTGATACTGTGCTTTTTGGGGCAGTCGTAAAACTTGTAAGCATTTTAATAAGCGTATTTTCTGTGAAACAATGCGGGCACTCCGTCCTGGTTTCAGTCGATAAGTGATTAATTGTAGTTAATAATTCACAGGCTGAACACTTATATTGGTATCTGGGCACTTAGTCTTCCGGGATTAAGACCGTCGTATCTTCGTTGCTTAAAGTGTCTTCCGAGGTATTTTCAACACCCTGTAGCGATACAACGGGCGGATTCGTTACCTGTAGTTCCCCGTCTTCTGTTTGCACAAAATCCATCTCTAATAGAACCGGCACGATATCGCTCTGTTCCATTAAAGATTTTTGTAGAGCCATCATCAGGGCTCCCACTGCTTGATTGCTTAAATTCATTTGTTATTCTCCTTAAAATCTGCAATATATTTTTCTAACTCTATTGTGGCCTTCCAGCCCAACTTATTCATTTTGGTCAAGTCGATCGAGGTAGTATAACGCTCTCCGACGCGTTTATCTAAGTATACTACATCTTCACTAAACATTTTAGCAACTTCCACGATCATGTGGCTCTTGTCGGTTCCAATGCAGTATCCATCACCCGATGAAGGTCCCTTCAATAGTACTAGTGCTGAGACCACATCTTCAATATGAGTAAAGTTTCGAGTTTGAGTTCCCGGGAAGACAATTGATTGTGGCTCTTTAGCTAAATACTGGCGTTCAAATATCCCTACGACGGTAGCATATTTTCCGACACTGATCTGTCCGGCGCCATACACATTATAAAAGTAGCATATCACATAATCCAACCCAAACCATTCACCATAATTATTGATTAGTTCTGTGTTTTGGGATTTATGGAACGCATACGGGGAGCAATCTTTGTTTTTCCCATCGTCTCCAAACTTGGTACTGGACGCCGAATATATTAACTTGGACTTATTTTGCTTACAGAACTCTATCACACTTCGCGTTCCCACTACATTATATTCCCACACTAGCTCATAGTCATCGAAGCTTGTCGAAACTCGGGAGTATTCACCAAAATGATAAATAATATCAGGCGAGAACTCAATATGAGTCCCGATATTTCGGCAATCCCCCTCAATGTAGGTGGCGCCAGCAACATGGTTTTCTCTTACTCCTGTAAAATAATTATCCAGAGAATAAACCTCAACTCCTTCAAGCTTCACCAGCTCTTGAATAAGCCTAGAGCCCACAAAGCCAGCTCCGCCGGTAACTAAAATCTTTTTAGTCATTTCAGCTAGTGCTCCAGTCTATAAATTGTTCGTAAATGGTTGTTGCCGTGGGGTGCCAGTCGCTACTGCTATCAAATAGCACAGGAGTCTGTAGAGGGTTCCAGTTTAGCTCGTACCGGATTTTATTATTTGGGATGGACCAAACAACATGAGGGAGCGCGCATAAACTGACTAAATGCATCGGACCGGAGGAGGGACCAAATGCACACTCGGCGTTATGAAGTGTATCGAAGAGGTCTCCTAAGGGGATATCACGCAGATCGTCGGTGCCCTCGATTAAGGCAGATTCCGCTTTAGTCCCGATGCATGCAATCCGTTTGTCCCCTAGTAATCTTTTTAACTCGCTCCAGTTTTCTAGAGACCAATTGTCTTCCTCTCTAAGTTTACGATCTCGGGCGTGAAAAATATAATCATACTTCCGCGGGGCTTTCTTCCCATATGCAACGTATTCTGGGGCAATCATATAGTCCCCTATCATTAGGTACTGCTCATAATGAGTGTAGGGAGGGAATCCTAGCCGTTTAGGGACAAAGAGGGTTGTCTCTTTATCCATTCGAATCTGGTTTCCCATTATCACTTTTTTTAATTCCTGTACAAAATCTAGATTGTGCATGAAAAAGGAGTCTGTGAGTCCGCCGGCGGGCATGTGTCCGACAAATTGGTCACTGAAGTCTGAGTATAGTGCTTCAGAGCCCGGACGAGAGATTATAGTAGTGTGGTCAAAATTGCGAGATAAGGCACGCACGTACGCCTGCCATGCAAATAGCTCCCAGCCGAACTCACCTACCCACGGACCGGCGATCAGCTTTTTCATCCGTATACTCTTTCGTAATCCAATTGAGCTTGGTGCATCTTATTGCGGGCTGCGCCCTCATCGAACACTCCTCTACCCGCATAGTGAATAATGTGTGAGTCAAAGCGGTTGGGTGAGTCGTTCCAGCTTTCAGAATACATCGTCATGTGATTAAACTGATAGGAAAGTTCGTGAACCTTATACCCATACTTATTTATGAGGTACCCAATATGAATATCATCTGTTCCCCATGCAACGAAATATTGATCATTAATTTTACGATAGATATCCCGATGGCACTTAGAAGTAACAAACACCCCCGTATTAATATATCCAGACGTCCATCCGATCTCTCCAAATTGTTGCTGCGCGGCAAGCATGCACTGGTGGCGTTGTGGGGCGCGGGTACCTATGTCTTCGTAAATCGAACCTACACTGTCATAGGGGACAACGTCAAATAGATTGGGTAGTGATGGCATCAGGATCATGTCAGTATCCAAAGCTATAATCCGATCATAGTGCTCGTGTAAATCATAGTGCTTCAGGATTCGGTACTGATACACTCCGTTGCCGATTCCTCCGGTAGCACCTTTGGCGTCGGTGGCTTCGTCAAGTACAAGAAAGTCTGCTCCGATTCGGTGCGCATATTGTTGGAATAGCGGGTGGACAAGTTTGGCCCACTCCCAGCTAGTATTATCTGCTCTAGTAGTCAGCAACAACTTCATTTATTTCTCCTTATACATTAACCAATTAGTGGTATGATAGGAGTCCATGGTTCCTGCGTCAGACCAGACATCTTCGAGGGTTGCCCAGCTACAACTATCCTTGTCAATAAAGGTATTATTAACGCTGGTTATCTCATACTCTCCGCGAGCGGAGCGCTCCACTTGTTCAATGGCGTCAAAAACTTTATTAGAATAAAAGTAGATACCAACACAAGCCAAATTGCTCTCGGGCTTTTCAGGCTTTTCATTCAACTCCACTAGTTTGTCTTCTACAAAGGTCCCCACACCGTAGCGGCGAGGATCTGCGACTCGCTTAAAGAAGAGCCGGCAATCTTCGTCGCCCTGTAAGAAGGATGCCACCTCTTCTTTTAAATTATCCTTAAAAATATTGTCCCCCAGGAGGACCACGCAAGATGAATCTCCTACGAAATTACGACACAACCTCAGGGCTCCGGCAATGCCGTCAGGTTCGTCTTGAACCTTATAGGTGAGGGAACAGTTGTGATCTTTCCCAGAGCCCAGTAGAGACGTAATCCCGGTGGCGTGATCAACACCTGTGACCACCATAATATCTTTGACGCCGGCTTCGGTCAGTTTTCGCAAGGGATAATAAATCATTGGCTCCCCTGCGATGGGAAGCAAGTGTTTGTTAGTAACTTTAGTGAGAGGGTAGAGTCGTGTACCTTGTCCGCCGGCTAAAATAATTCCTTTAATACTTTTCATTATACCAATCAATCGTTTTCTGTATACCCTCTTCGAAGGTGATTCTAGGGGACCAATTCAAGTCTTCTTTAATTTTTTTATTGTCGATAGCGTAACGATAATCATGACTTAAGCGGTCTTCAACGTGTTCTACCCATTCAGACGGGACAACGCCCATCGATGTACAGATGGTGTCGATGACCTCAACATTACGTTTTTCGCAATTAGACCCAATACAGTATGTCTCCCCTAGAACGCCATCTTCCAATACCTTCCAGATGCCCTCACAATGATCTCCTACGTAAATCCAGTCACGGACATTCAGCCCAGCGCCATATAAAGGGATTTTCTTTTTGTTTGCCAAAGAACGAATCACAGTGGGAATAAATTTTTCATCATGCTGATGAGGCCCGTAGTTGTTTGAGCAGTTAGAGATTGTGACAGGCAGTTTATAAGTATGAAAATAAGACATCACTAGAAAATCTGACGCTGCCTTGGACGCAGAGTATGGATTTCGAGGGTCGTATGCTGTGTTCTCATCAAACTTGCCTGTTTCTCCTAGCTCTCCGTACACTTCATCAGTTGACACATGATGGAACCTCTCAACTTTTAGTTGTCGCGCAATCTTTAAAAGATTAAACGTTCCTAAAATATTACTGTCTACAAAGGCGCTAGGATCTAAAATAGAATTATCCACATGGCTTTCGGCTGCAAGGTGTACCACGTGAGTTATACCGTGCTCCACGAATACCCTTAGTAACGCGGCGGGGTTGCATAAGTTTACCTCTTCGAACACATATTTGTCGTCAGCATGAAAATCTTTAGTATTCTCTAGATCGCCAGCATACGTTAAAGCATCCAAATTAACTACCTTGGATACCAAATCGCGATGAGGCTCATCGAGCACCATTTTTATGAAATTGGATCCGATGAAGCCGCAGCCACCTGTTACAAGCAAGTTCATCATATTAAGTTTCGGTCGTTGTCTTGGGGCGCTCAAGCTGTACTACGGTCGGTTGAGGTGCTGGCATTTTAACATTATTAACATTTGTTCCAATCGGGGTGGACGTCGACTGTTTTTCTAGTTCTCGCATGTCGCCGAAGCCTCCGCCTTGTGAGGAATCCTCTTGGCGTTCGCAAAGCAATAAATCATATTTGGTTTTAAAATAGGCTTGTTGCGCTTTCAACTCGATATTGGTGAAGTGCTCAGTGCACCAAAAGTCGTTAGAATATTCATCAGCCTTTTCCCAATCTACATTTTGATGTAGCTCCGGCTTATAAAGGTCGGTTCCCGGATAGGGGCACAATATTGTGAACCCGACGACATCTGGATCGATCTCATCTATTAGTTCTTCAGTGAGTAATAGGTCTGCCCGGGTCTCGTTTGGCATGCCAAAGAGGAAGAAGCCCCTTCGTTCGACGCCATGTTTCTTGGCCCAAGCAAACACATTCTTTACACTTTTAATCGTGAGACCTTTTTTGATATCTCTCAGGATTCGTGCACTGCCGGTCTCGACACCAATATTAACCTGATTGCACTGTGCCAACTTAAGCCACTTGAACATTTCTTCATTGGCAAAGGTAGCATGAATGAGGCATTCCCACTCTGTTGTCATGCCCCTCTTAATCTTTTCTTTACAAAACTCAATAACAAAATCTGCTGTGATATCAAATGTTGCATCAACGAACTTAAAATAGTTTAGATCCAATTCTTCAATAACGTGCTCAATTTCATCACACATGTCTAGAACAGGTCGCGAGCGGATTGGATTATCACGGCGATTCCGGGTTCCGGTTATTACTCGTTCTGCACAAAACGCACAAGCTACGGGACACACCCGGTTGCACTGAAAGGAGGCTGTTCTCTTTCCGTTCATTGTTTCACACAGATCCACTGTTCTATAGTTTTTGATAATCTGTCGATCCGGCCATGGGAGATCGAGCATCGACGGCTTTGTGCCCTGTACGATGGGGTCAGTATTACCGTTAACAACATCTAGAAAAACTTCTTCTCCTTCTCCAATTACCACCTGATCGACAAACGGATGCGCGGCGGATTCTTGTGGGAGTGCAGACGGATGCCATCCTCCGAACACAGTTCGAGTGGACGGGCTTACTTCCTTAATAGCCCCTGCCAAACGCAACGCATGCGGCCATGCAGGAGAGGTACAGGAAAACCCGACTACATCGGCTCCTATACACGCTTCCACAATAGTTTCATCTGTGTCAAAGTTTCCCTGATAACATCGTAGATCCAATTCTCCTTCGTGGTACTTTTTCAGATACCCCGCAATAAACCCTAACCCAATAGGTTCCCAGATATTTTCATAATAGGGCTGTATTAAAATAACCTTTTTCATCGGTTTCCCTCCGTATATACTTTATATTTAGATAGATCTTGGTATTCAATTTCCAGATCTTCATTTTCATCTTTTATGCCCAGCATCAAAACGGCGCCTCTAGCGGCTATTTCTGGAAGCATGTAGTAATTCCAGCCGAGCATGTCAAACTCTTCGACTTTATGGTCTACCGGGCGGCGGCCGAAATAGGCGGCTCGCTTCAGCCAGTCATAAGTTTCCTTGCTGTCGGTTAAAATCATACCACCCTTCCCCAACTTCAAAAACTTGTGGGGGCCGCTGAACGAAAGACACTGGAGTTGTCCTGGTATATACATGTTTCGGCTGAATGTGAGAGCGCTGTCCCAGATAGGATAGGGCTCAAGCTGATACTGACCACGGAGCCTCTTACCATCAACAATGGACGGATGAGATTTGTCAAATTTGACCTTGTTACCCGCATGAATAATTGCACACGGAACGGACATAAATGTAACCGCGGGGATGGTAATCTCCTGATCTTCTATCCCCAAATATTTCATGCACAAAAATAATCCATTTGTTGCATTATCAACTGCTACCGCATAGGGCGCCCCGCAATACTCAGCTATTAGTTCTTCAAAAGTAGTGATGACTTGATATGGATTGTGTTTCATTATTTTTCCTTTTTGCTTTATATATTATAATGGATCTCATACAATGTTTAAAGGTGTTCTCCCTTTCAATATACGCAGTGCATTAGTTGCCGCTTTTACTCTCATCTCCTCAATAGCCTCTACGGAGTAGTAAGCCGTATGTGGATTAATAATAAGGCGATCCCTAATCCAACCTAAGCTCGATCGCCAATCATTTATCAAGGGGCTAGTAATCGGGGGTTCCTCCGGGAGGACGTCCAAGGCTATCTTAGATATTTTTTTAGACTTTAATCCGTCGTATAAGACATCCAAGCTTTCTATCAGATCACCTCGTGCAGTATTAACCAATATCGAGTCGTCTTTCATGCACTCTATAAATTCTTTATTTATCATCCCCCTCGTTTCGTCATTGCTGGGTACGTGTACTGACACAATATCTGATGCGCTCAACAAGTCCTCCAAGGATTCCATCCGCTGCACACCGTGCAACTTTTCAATTCCACTCGGCTGATACTTATCATAAAAAACAATGTTGAACTTTAAAGCTTTGGCTTTTTGAATTAGTGATCCTCCTATTCGCCCTGCGCCGATTATTCCTAGTGTCATCTCTGAGTGTCTTCGAACTGTGGGTATAACGTTCTCTTGCCATGTGTTATATAAGCATTTTGCCCTTTCGTTGTAACTGGTCGTGCCGCGGGTGAAATTTAAAATCATAGACAATGCCGTATCGGATACCTCGTCTACTCCATAATCAGGGTTGTTGCAACATACAATCCCCCGCGATTTAAGGTAGTCAATATCTAAATTGTCGAAGCCGACGCCGTATCTCTGTACTCCTTTTAAGTGAGGCATATCTTTAATATAGTCTTCATCGATTATATCGTGCCAGACTATGAGGACTTCGGTCTCTTCTGTAGCCTCTACCCCCACTAAATTGCCCAAAATACGTGTTTCCGGGGGGCCCGGGGCTGAAAAATAATCCGTTATAACTATCTTTGACACTTTTAGACCACCTCAAATCGTAATTCAAGTTTATCATCAAGTGTGTGTAACACTCTGTCCCCACGTTGCAATATATTGTTTTCTACGCCGGCGGGCGTTCCCGTTAAGATAAGGTCTCCCCGCTTAAGCTCAGTTATTCTTGATATATAAGATATAGATTCCAATAAGTTGTATTTCATGTCCTTCGTGTTTCCCTCTTGAGTAAGTTTTCCGTTTATAAAAGTACGGAGCACGAATTCTGAGGATTGGTCTAGAATCGTAGGCGAAAGGTACTCTTCCACCACTGGGCAGAAGTTTTTTCGGCTTTTTGAAAACGCTAAGTGATGATCGCGGTGATGGACATTCTGACAAGTGAGGTCCGCTCCCAGAGTAACTCCAAGAATGACTTCCATAACGGCGGACGCTTCCACATTGTGGCATTCCTCACTAATAAAAACTGCCAGCTCGGGCTCTGTCCAAAACTGATTTGATAGTTGAGGATATTCAACATGACTATTACTAAAACACATTGCATTTAACGATTTAACAAAATATAGTGGATCTTGTGAGTTATCCCCCACTCCCCTATAATTTAGAGCTAAACAGTGGATATTCTCAGTTATTGGGAGAGCATGCTTCAATTAGAAATGTCCCTACCGGAATCAATGAGCGGCTGTATTATTGGATCGTACTCTTTCGAAAACTCATTAGAAGATTGAGCTTCCATAAATTGAGACATAAACTCTGCCAGTTGAAAGTCCTCTTCGTAATCGATATCTATGGAGCCTATGCCGCTTGTTTCAAAAAAACCCAAGGTCCCAGTATATAGTCCCCATTGATGCTTCTCATAATTTTGTCGATATTTCTCACAATTAATTATTGTTATAGCAAAATTCAATGCCAGTAAGGGCTCCAAATCCTGCGACCTTGGATGCTGCCCGTCGCGGTCGAAATTAACCGGGATCCCTTGATAAAAACAATGAGTCTGAATTCTCTCGCATGACAAGAGGGTATCGCAGTCACCATTTCTATACTGCTCCCATGCGCGATCATATTCATCGGACGTCACAAACGGAGACGTAGGATTTACAATTGCCAGGTAGTCTGCATCTGTATGCAACACAAAATCATAAATATAATCATCTATCAACGATTCACTGGTAGCTAGTTCTGGTCTTCTTTTATAAAATTTAACTGACTCGCGAAGAGCTACCTGCTCATACAGTTCTGAGTCTGAATTAATACAGATGTCAGAGAAGTAGGCAGTCTCCTTGAGGGCATCTATACAATAAGAAATGAGGGGCTTCTTATTAAGCAGCCGCAAACTCTTTCCTGTGACCCTTTTACTTCCTAACCGAGCTGGGACCAGAGCTACTAATTTATTTTCCATATATTTTACCCCTCGAGCAAGTCATTGACATACTTAACCTGCTCAACAACTTTCCCAGCATAACCATACTCGTTATCATACCACAAAACTACTTTTATAAGATTGTCCCCGATGACACTAGTCCATCTGTTATCTACAATCGCGGAATAATCTATCTGCTTAAAATCCAAAGACACCAGGGGCTCGATATTATTCTTAATAATTTGCCACTTCTGTTTCTCTTCATATTCTGTAAGACAGGCTATTAAAGCGTCACATGTAACCGATGTCGCGACGTTTAAGGTAACATCTGCGCTACCAACTATGGCAGTAGGAGTTCGATAGGAAAATGACCCGATCATTTCCTCGGTTATATTATGGCGCTTGAGAACATTGCAAGTTTGGGTAACTGCTGTTGTGGGCTTCGGAATCATATTCCCAATGGCCGTACGGCCCAATGCATAATGATGATAAATCTCTCCCGGAACTGACCAGGAACTAGCGGGCCCATCTTGCAGATTTTGATAACTTAACCAAGGATGCAACGTCGTTATATAGCCATTTGTTATCTTATACTTATCATTTATCAATTTCAACACGGGAGCAATAGCAGTAGCATCACAAATACTAGTAGAAATTAAAAAATGCTCATCGAGATTTAACTCTTCCTCGTTAGCTCCCAATACTAACTGAAAATCTACGATGTCCGGGGAGTGGGTTACAAAAACTCTTTTGATCTTCTTTCGACTTAGGATTTTTCTCGCTCTAACAACATTTTCATACACTCCGGAAGCATCGATGATATAATCAAGATCATGATCCTCCCATGGCACTTCGTCTATGTTTTTACAGTTATAGATGGCTATACGATAATTACCACTAACAAGAATCGTATCATCAACTTTGAATTTGAATGGAGAAGGATATAGAGTGTCATAATTTAGAGTATAAGCTAAATTATGCGCATCAGGATTAATGTCATTTATAACCTTAACGTCAAGGAATTCTTTATAATGATTATTTCGTAATATAGCTCTCCCAATACGCCCAAGGCCATTGATTCCTACTTTTATTTTTTCCCTTGTCATGCGATATAAGCGTCCTTATGAGTTATTATAATAAATCTATGAAATTCTCTACAACCTGATCGTCGGTACTTAAAAACTTGAATGGCGGCGCCTCCTGCGTCAGTCCCTTCATGAAGATGAAGTTGACCCCACTCCCGGTCGCGGCTAAACAATCGTAACGCGAGTCTCCTATAAAAAAATCATGGGGGCGCCTTTCTATATTTTTCAAATGTTCAATCTTAGTTGTGGGGGCGGAGAGTATCTCATAAAAATAATCCCTTATACCCTGTTTCTCTAAATATTCTTCTATTTCTTCTCGGCTTCCACCAGAGAGAATATACACCGTGTCGTTAGAATTTTTCTTTAAGAACCGTATGAGACCTGTGTTTAGTGGAGCATCTAAAAGATTTACATTTAATTTTGTATACTCCTCTAAAATCTTTTCTGTTGGAACTTGCATATCTTCTTTAAAAAATTCTTTGGTTTTTAGGTCGCGCGGGAGGCCGTTGTTGGCGATGAAATATTCTCTAAATGCTCGTGCTGTTTTCTTGTCCACATACAACGCTGCCGCGGCTTCTATGTTTCCCTTCTTTATCTCATTAGAATCGCATATTACTCCATCAAAGTCAATAAAAATATTTTTATTTTCTATATCTAACATATTGTCTCCTTAAGCTGAGCCTCTGGAAATATATCAAGGGCCACCGGATTAATACTGCAAATTTGTACATCAGGATAGTTCTGCCCGATCCACTCTTTTACCTGTTTCCAGTATCTCAAAATATAATAATCAGCCTGCTGTTGTTTACCAATCATAATCTTTGCAAAAGTTCCATTGGTGTAATCACAATCATGTCCTACCAAGTAGATCTTTTGTATTCCACAGTATAACATAAATTGCAGCACTTCAAAAGAGATAGATGCTACAGCTGTCAGATGACCCTCGGCAATGTCCTTTTTGAACAGACATGTCTCTGGGTTTCCGCCGCTTCCGGCTACATAATACTTAGAGTTTTTCATTCCCAGCGGAAGCTGCCCATTGCGAGCCACCTGTCCATACGGAGGTACGATGATTTTTCTGTCATCTTTCCAATCGCAGAAACGGATAAACTTTTGAAGCTTAGGGGTATAGTTGTTATATAGATGCAGCCGATCCCAAAACTTAGCAGGGACTTGAGGGACGGAGTCACCCATAAACCAATAATCTAAATCTAAATCTAGAAAAATCTGATCATTGACTCCAAAGCGCAAAACATTATCCGGAAGATTGGTAGTGTCGAACTGAAGTAGTGAGGGTCCCGAGCCGAAGAGGACGCCAGAGCGACCTAGGTGACTGTTTTTATAATCACCAAATGGGTTCTTAATATCAGCCGGAGCTATCATCTGGCTTCCCTATATAAACCGGGATGCCTTTCAGTTTACCGCCGGCTAAGTTATAATTCTTTAACACTTGTTTAGAAGGAAATTGCTCGAACCATGCCAGGAGTGAATCATTAAACCCAGGATCAGTGGGATCGCCTCCGTAGTCGATGACAAAACAAGATTTTATAGATAAATTATTAAAAAGATTGGTGTAATAGTATCGCGGAGTTTCCGAAAGACAATGAGTTTCTAATAGCATATCATATTGCTCATCAAAAACCTTTTCATAGTTAGCAGATGTAATATACTTCACCTCCGGGTGGTCGATCAAAGTCTTCTTAACCACTTCTTCAATGTTTTTTTCAATGTCTAAAATCGTATAATCTATATTAGGATAATGGGTTAATATCTCATTAGCTAAAAAGCCAGTCCCGGCGCCGATCTCTAGGATCGAACCAGTGAATCCATCGTAGTGTTCGCGGAAGAGCTTCATATACTCTTTATCTCCCCCGGGGGTTACGGCGGCATGAACGTTGGGATGTGACTTCCAAGTGTGTTTAAGATTTTCGTTGTTCGCGCGTAAAATGTTTAAATCATATTTTGCCATGATCAGAGTCCCCTTTTAATATTAACGTATGGATTAATAAAATCAATAACGTTTAAGGCTTTAATAATCTCATCGATGCCGTCCTCAATGCTTACCTGAGTTCTGAACCCAAGCGCTCTCACCTTATCATAACTGACAACATAGTTCCTTTTATCTGCATCCGAGCCAATTTCCTCGAAATGGATGAACCCATTTGTCTTCTCCGAAACCATATTGCAAATTTCTTCTTTGCTATAGTTCATCGTGTCGTCGCCAATATTATAAACATTGTTTACCATCTTGTCAACATTGTTGACCGCTAACATAAAAGCTGCGGCCATATCTGAGACATGAATAAACGTTCGCATAAAGTTCTTTTCGTACACTACCAAATATCCATCCCGCAGGCACTTGTTTGTAAAGTCATTTATAAGTAAATCTAAACGTAAGCGAGGCGATACTCCAAAGGCAGTTGCGAATCTGTATGCCACAACATTTCCACGAGCCATCAGCATATGTTCGGCTTGTGTCTTGGTTTCACCATATAGGCTTAACGGGTTAAGGGGAGACTCTTCAGTACAAATATCTGTCACCTTACCATAGTTGCTCCCAGTCGAACCATAAAAGATAACTTGGTCCGGTGTGGTAACATCAATTAAATTCTGTGTCCCCCCGACGTTAACAGCAGTGGCTAACTCAGGATTGTTTTTGCATGCTGGGAATCCAACAATTGCAGCCAAATGAATAATGATATCCTTCTCTTTTACTGCCGACTCTAGGTCGCCCTTAATGGTGACATCCCCGTTAACGAAGTGAAAGTTTTTGTTGCGAAAAAATGATAAAAGCTGATTTCCACCTTGCATTAAATTATCAAATACTGTAACTTCATGTCCAGCCTCTAGAAGACGCGGCAGTAGGGCAGTCCCCACGTAGCCGGCGCCGCCTGTAACTAATATTCTTTTCTTTACCATATTCTTAATCTCCCTAATAAAATGTCTTTAAACATGATCCAGTCACAAACTTTGGCCTTCAGCGTTGTCCATCCATAATCATTCATGCCTTCCCAGGCTAAAGGCTTGTTTTTCTCAAAGTACAAATGGCCGGCCCACGCAAAGGGATAGACAATGAATGGTATTAATGGTATAAGGTACCACAACCCTCCTGTAAAAATGGCCGCGGCAAATATTAAAGTCGCCCATTGGCCAATAAAATGCAATAACCTGCACTTAGGGTGCGTGTGAAGTGTTAGATAGTATTGGTAATATTCACTCATTGTTGATAAATCTCCTTAAATCAGTCAGAATTTCCGACTGTGTATATAGATACTTTCCCTTTTTTCCCCAATATCTGGCATAATCGGTCTGCATCTTTTCTTGTACTGTCTTCCCTGTAACAGTTCTTTCGGCTTCTACTTCAAACAGCTTAAGCACCTTATCAAACGCGATTGGCTCTGTGCTCAAATTTAAAATTTTAATTCCCAAATCCAGCTGTTTTGTGACGTCTGACCATATATTGTCTAAACAATAGTATTGAAAGAAGCTCCACGGGCCCGGAAGAAAGCGATAATCCTCATTTATTAGATCATAAATAGCATTCTTTTTTAAACCTTTTCCAAATAAGGAGGGTAATCTCGTAATATAAAGGTCTTCGTATGTGTTCTTTAAATAGGTTTCTAAATATAATCTATGGCTCCCATATGCACTCTCTGCTGGTTTATTATAAACAGCTATCGTTGAGATCAGGATTAGTTTTTTAATATGGGCGCTAGCCAAACAACTTATAAGTCGTTGGATTTGTTCAAAGTCTTCTCTTGGCTCTTTATTGGCTTTCCATTTAATACTACTTACCCCGGCACACACTACGGTATCAAATTTTTCTCCTGCTATAGACTCTATGTTCTTTGAATTGTAGCACTTATCAAAGCTGGCTTGATGTAAAATATTGGAGCCTACAAAGCCAGTATGTCCGATCAGGGCCCTCATATGGTATCATATTCCTTGATGGCCTCGATAACCCGAGTGACATCTGATGTAGTGAGATCAGCATGGAGCGGTATCAAAATAACATCTTCGTCGGCCCGTTTGAGATTAGGCAAATCACAGAGGCCGCCAAACATCTCATAAACATCATTGCGCCTGTTGTTCACATTAACTTGGATATTTCGATCCCACATGAACTGAGCAAAGGCGGCGCGGTCTTCTACATGAATGGGAAAAATTTGATAGTTGGGTGACCAATGGTCCTTATAATCAACCAGGGTAACTTTTGAGAGGCCCGCTAGCTCTTCTCGGTATCGTTCACCGATGGGTCGGCGGATCGCGAGTGCTTCATCTAGACTATCAATAGCTACGCATGCCAGAGTAGCTGTAATGTCGTTCATGTTAGACTTGAAGCCTAGACCATCAGGAGGGGCCGGGAGCGGGTCCAGGATGCTTGTCTTCTTCGTATCGCGATCGATACCATACCACGACTGTTTCTTAAGCCTCTGATAGACCTCAGGGCGTGTGGTGGTGACGACACCTCCGTCGCCACTAGTCACAATCTTCACACACTGGAAAGAAAAAGTCGCCACATCTCCGGTGGATCCAATTGGATTACCCTTGTACTTGGCGCCCTGGGCATGTGCACTATCCTCAATAATAGGAAGATTGTGGGCACTGGCAACTTCCCGCAATTCATCTAAATCTACAGGATTTCCGGCGTAGTGCACACACATAATGGCTTTAGTTTTCTCTGTGATCTTTTCTGCAACACTCTTGGGATCAATATTGAGGGTATCATACTGAATATCTGCAAAGACAGGAGTCGCTCCGATCTCTAAGATTGCGGTGTTAGTTGCTATAAAGGTAAAAGGAGTGCTCACCACCTCATCCCCGGGGCCCACACCGAGGGACTTAAGAGCAATTTTAAGAGCGGCTGTGCCAGTCATGCAGGCCACCGCATAGGGAGCATTAAAGCGCTGGCAAATCTTTTCCCTAAACTCTTTCTCTTTTTTCCCTGTATTTATCCACGTGGATTTAAGGGTCTTTGTTACTTCGTCACCTGCATGCTCAGGAATGAAAACGCTCCAGCAGCGGATAACAGGCTCTTCCATCTTGTAATCTTGTTCCATTACTTTAATACTCCTTTGTAATATTCAACTGTATGGTTAATTCCTTCTTGGTGATCCGAGAACTTGTATTCTTCAAACAACGTTGCAAACTCACCCATACCCAGAATCTTAACGGGGGCGCCGTCTTGATACTCGGTATTGAATGTTAAGGCACCGGTGTATCCAGTTGCACTCGCTATGCAACCTCCCGTTTCAGCGATAGTAAATCCTTTACCCTGGGCAACGTTAATAGGCTCAATCATATCGCCCAAATCGGCCGCCCTGTGCATTATTTTACATACATCGTCGATATAAATCCACTCGCGGATCGGCTTTCCAGTGCCCCAGATCTCGAAGTACTCGTCGTTCGAGTCAATTGCACCCAGCATGCGTATAATCATTCCATTAAGTGCGTGTACCTTATTGGGATCCGTACTATCACCGGGACCATAAATTCCCGGGAACATGAGGTTTACACTGCGCACTCCGTATTGTATGTTATAACAACGAGATATATAATATAAAACCCTTTTAAAGTTGCCAAAAGAAAAGACCGAGGGGTGTACGGCGCCGGAGAGCCACCTAGTCTCATCCTGGATTTCGGTTCCGTTGGCATAGCAACAGTTTGATAGCGGATTAACTATGACAGCTGTGGGGCACGCCTTCAATACGCTTCGATATAAATTAAGGGCCATTAACGTATTATCATGAATAACGTCTCCAGCATAAGAAGTGACATAGTGGACGCTCCCTACGTTTGCCGCACAATTAAAAACGACATCTACATCGTCATGGATTTGAAACTGCTGGCTTATCTCCTCGTAATCCCGTAGGTCACATTGCTCGCGGGATAGGCCCACAACCTCTACGTTGTTCTGCTCTAAAAATGTTACCAGATTCTTTCCCACGAATCCTGTGTGTCCTAAAACAATTGCTTTCATCATATTCTCCTTATTTGTGTATCTCATCCCACATGTATTTTAGGTCCTCTTTTTTAAAAAAAGGAGTGGAGGGCTGGTTCGTTATTGTTTCTCCCTCGCTATTAATGGTTATTTGTCCTTTGTTGTAAAGTTCAACGTTACAGTATGGGTGTGGTTCTGTTGGATAATCATAATCAAAATTTAAAATACGTGCTTGGTCATTTCTCGCATCGTTAACCAGTTCAAAATCCCAGGAAGTGAGATTAGGATTTAAATATTTAAGAAAATAACTTTTCTTCCAGATCGCTGGGTGGAGTGACGTACGGTACAATACATCCTGTCGGATCTCCACCAAATTATTTCCTATTCTTTTTCCATCGGAAAATTGGACACCTCCTCCAATCATGGCTTTCTCTGCCCGATTGAATTTAAAGTATTTCTCAAGCAAACTCATCTTAGCTTGTTCCACGGGGTGCGCCAATACTTGATCTTCCAGGATCAAGGCAAAGTAGTCCTCCGGGACATCTCTAAAGAATGGAATCAGGGCATTTGTCCAGGTCTTCCCGAAATCAGCCTGCGTACCTAGGCAATGAACTGTTACATTCTCTGGAAGGGTTTCCAGTTCTAGGACCTTTTCATATCCCACTAGGGTGATCTCTTGCCCGGGCCAATATTTGTTTAAAAAATGAATGTTAAGGGGACACAGCTTAGAGTATTTATTTGAAGTTAGTAAATATATTCTCAATTAATTACACTCCTTGCATCTTTGTGTTAAATTAAACCCAGTTTCTTCCCAGCCCTTGTGACAGTTGTGCCACACATCTCTTGTAAATGGATCGAGATTACTCCCCATATCAATAAAAGTAAGATCAGGGTATTTTTCAAACCATTGTCGTACCAGGACCCTGGCTGTCGGTCCCAACGAAATCCCCACCACATCGCCGGGCTCGAAGTATTCTGGTAGCATGTTAAAAATCTTTTCATAGAAACTCCAGCTATTAACACGCGGGACCAGTGCAGTCTTTCCCACGTTGATACCCAAGTTCTTGAGGGCTTCTGGATTCTGATCATTCCCCCCTACCCATATCATACGTCGCCCCTCCATCAGGGAAGGAAACGTATCAATAAATGTCTTCCAATTTCTATTCGTGGTTGCTACTGCTCTTGTTAAATAATCATAATCGCCAACCAACTCCCTTGCGAGTGCAGCGAGGCGAGGATAGCAGAGCGAGCACGGAATTCCCACATAGTAGCGAGACTGTTTATAGATTAAGGCTTCGTGGAGTGCGTTACTAAGAGACTCGTCGACCACTTGGTCGCCGCGAGCAACGGTGCAGCCGACATTATCGACTGCCATCATTTCTCCGTCATTAAAGCGAGCGAACCCAAATGGAGTTTTTTCTTCTAAATGCTGAGTGAACCAGTTCATCTCTAGGGAGCTTACATCTTGCATAGTTAGTCTCCTTTAATAATCCTATGACTATCCGAGTCAAAGTGTTGAGTTGAAAACTCAAATAACTCGGTGTCCTCTAGAGCGATCATTTGGTGGCGCAGTCCTCGATACACGTGGAAATTGTCCCCTCTTTCTAAAATCTGCTCTTGTGCTGCAGCGAGAACATCACTTTCCGAATATTTTACCAGAATGCGTCCGGACTGAACATAGAAAACCTCATCTTTGAGTTTATGGTAATGCCAGGAACAGCGTTTCCCTTTGGCGAGAAACAGTAGCTTCCCGCAATATTCTTCGCAGTTAACAATCCACTTTTCAAAGCCCCAACCTTTTGGTACAAACTTAATTGGTAAAGAAGTCATTATCGTTTATTCCCTTATCGTCAATATAAAAATTGCCTGCGGGCTTCCCCATAAACAAGCGATGGTATTTTACTCCCCAAGCACGGAGTTGGTCTTGTGTCAGTTCAAAAAAGCTAGCATAGGCAAAGGCAGGGGAATTTTTACTTCGTCCCATTCCTCGCGCTGTATGGAAAATGATGGTGTGGCCTGCATCGTAGAGTTGATTAACTTTGTCTATTCTCTCTTGCATGGGGACGGAATTCTCATAATCGCTGTTTTCGTTATGGCAAATGGTGCCGTCGATATCAAACACATAAGTTATCATCTTAAGCTTCTCACATCTTCCTCTGTGATACTATAGGTTCCAAATCGCTGCACTACAATTCTAGAGCACTTATTGGCAAAATCTATAGCTTTTTCGAGCGATTTCGTTTTAAGGTATTCGGCCACCAGAGCAGCCAAGAAAGTATCACCTGCGCCAGAGACATCAAACACCTCGCAGGGCTTCGTCCCAAACTGTACCCCGTTCCACCTTGCGCCAGCGGCGCCAAGTGTTACCACTAGCTCATACTTTATAGGGTATCGGGCCGTCTCGTGGAACTCTTTCTCATTTATCTTGAGAATGGCGCCCTCAAAACAGCTTAAATCCTTTTTTTTCGAATCCACGAAAAGAGGAATCTTATGTTCTAGGCATCTCTTCGCGATATCATCAGCATTTTCTTCAGTTATAAAGCCCTTGTTGTAATCGGATATAACCACCGCATCATAGGTTTCTAAATTAAGGCGCTGGGTGGCGCCTTTACTCAAGGGGCGCTGGGTCCCAGTTTCGCCAACGTCGAAGCGGAGAAGATGTTGCTTTGTTTTAAGATCTACAAAACGCTCTTTAGAAATAATGCCGGTGTTATGTTTCTTATCTGGCCGAATGCCAAAAGAAATAAGATTACGCACCACATTTAAACACATCCCATCGTGTTCTTCAGTATGGTTGTGTCGCAAAACAGGCACAGGTGCCTCTGGACTCAGTCGTTCACAGTGTCCATAATGATATTTATCAATGCAAGCATCACCTATTACGATGACCTTCAATGATTCTGGTTGTTGAATATCCATCTATCCTCTTAAAGTATCTAATCTCTTTGGCGAAGTGTCCGCCAACTATTTCCTTCCCCTGCCAATCGGAACCCACTACCATTATATCTGGAGTGAGTTCTTTTATTAAGTTTTCTAGTTCCTCTCTGGAATTAAATTGCCTGACTTGATCTATGTCTTGTAGTCGTGATAATATATAGGCTCTATCGGTCGCGCTATTAATCGGTCGATGCGGTCCTTTTAGTTCTCGGACTCTCTCGTCCGTATCAATTCCCACCGTAAGGTGATCCCCCAGAGATCGTGCGTATGCAAAAAGCTCCAGATGTCCTCGATGAAGTATATCAAAGCATCCATTTACAAATACCGTCTTCATCGTTTGGCTAGTACCTTTTCTATGCCCTCCTCCAAAGAAATTCTTATGGTGGAGTAGCCTGCATGCGTGATTTTCTCATTATCGCTTTGTGTGTTACGCTGGTATTTTCCTTTTAGATGTTCTGGGAACGGTATCTCCACCACCTGAGCATCTAACTTCTTGGCTATGATATTGGCAACATCTAGAAAAGAACGTGGAATACCGGTTCCTACATTATAGATATCCGATTCAAAATCTACAGCGGCTTTCGTCATTTTTACTACATCCTCGATATGCACGAAGTCGCGATGATAACCATCACTTCCCTCAAATATCTGTATCTGTTTATTCTCCATTGCTTGGTGAATAAATTTATGAACTGGGCTTGCCATGTCTCCCTTATGGTCTTCTCGATGCCCATACACATTAAAGTACCTTAATCCCACAATGCGCGCGGTCGGTATATCTTTAATCTTCTGTCGAACCATCATATCAAATGCTGTTTTGGTAATGGCATAATAATTCACTGGTTTCATAGGCTGCCACTCTCGATGGGGTCCGACTATGGTGCCATATACCGAGGCGGAGGAGGCATATACAAAAGGGATATTTTTTTCTAGGCATGCCTCCAAAAGGCGGCTACTAAAGAGGATATTTTCTTGAGTAACTTTTACCAAATCTGTAACCGTAGTTGATGAAATGGCGCCCATATGATAAACGGCTGTCACTGCCCCATCGGCAATAGCGCCTACTGCTGCATCTGGATTGAGCATTTTGTCGTCTCGGGGATCACACAGCAAAAGCTGATCTGCGGGGAATGTATCCACCAGACAACTTCCAATAAATCCTGCAGCTCCGGTGATTAATATCGTCATTTCAATAACTTATAAAAATATTCTAAGGCATTCCCAACTTGCCCCTCAAGGGTCTCTATTAATTCATCTCCGGACTGTGTAGCAAAAGGTTCGCTCATCATGCCTATAAGTTTTGGGTTAGTATAGACATTGCATTCCAACATTTTAGCTTCTGCCACTAAACGACAAAAAGTTTCCAGGACTTGGGGGATAAAGACGAGCGCTCGAAACTGTGCGAGATTCTCTAAAAACTCATACTGATCATTTGAACCGATGAACTCAAACGCAAGATCGCGGTCATTACAAAATTGTACGGCCGCGGGTGTGCCTTTCGTAGGGTTGCCCGACTGGACAATCGCTACATTTTGGTGTTTTTCTTTAGAGACAGATTTTAAAAAGCTAAACTTTTTTGCTGACCATAAGCTTGATCCGATGCTATGGACATTTGTGAGCCCTAAATTATACTCTAGGACATCTTTACATATTTGACTCAACACAACGACCTTTTTGGCTCGTTGATAAAACTCTATATTTACGAGGCGGTCCTGTGGTATTTTAAAATTGGGAAACTTTGAGGGATCACGCGTGGAGACATACTTATGGTCGTGTTCGTATATAATGTAATTGGCATTGTTTGCTAAATACGTCTTTGACTGATCACTTAAAAGTATAAAATTTGAAACTAGAATAGAATCATGAGAATCTATCTGTTCTCTGGTAACTTGATTACTATAACACCGCTCAATATCGACACCGCGTGACTCTAAATCCTGTATGAGGACGGCGTCATTATTTTCGCCGCCGCCGTTTATCTGATCGTTATAAAAATCAGCAATAAACAATACGGACATTACAATATCTGGATGTCTTCCATCTGTTCAAGCCACTCTAGCTCTTCGGGAGAAGGATCATAAATTGCAGTCCTGAACTGTTCATACATTTTTTCAGCTGTGAAGTTCTTGAGGATATACTTTTGTAGTATTGCAGCTTCCTTTTTATAGTGCTTCTCTTTTGTTAGAGACTCCCGTAGTGCCTTCTTGTAAGAAGCTTCGCGAGCGTAACACCACATAGATTCGGCTTCGATAACACCTTTCCATACTGCTTCTGCTTGAACCGGCTTCAAATCATAATCTACTTTAATTATCTTTGGCACGTTCTTCTTATTCTTATTCGGCTTACAAATAAAATCTAATTGGCCACTCCAGGGGACGGTAATTAAAGGCAATCCATTATAGGCAGCCTCAAACATGGGCAAGCCGAATCCCTCGCCGTGCCCTATATTGATAAGCGCTTTCATGGTAGGGTGCTGGTACAGCCATGTCAACTGTCCGGGGGACACTTCACCATGAAGAAGATAGATTTTACACTTTCGATCTGTGTGCTGAGCCAAAAGTCCAGCTAGCCTTGCGGTCGTGTGCTCTCGATCTAGTATTGACTCCTTGACGGAATTTGTTTTAACTATAAGACCCACATCGGGGTTGTCTTTAAACTCTTCTACAAACCAGTTGATGGTGTTTTCCATATTTTTACGTACGCCCCATTGAGCCACACAAAGATAATTTGTGTCTGTCACCAAATCGATATTAAGTTCTTCGGCGTCATGTTCGCGGACCGGATAATTTACTACTTCAACGGGTACTTGAAGTCCCCAGTCTTTCATATGTGTACCGTCGGGAGTTTGTATATCATATTTTGTTTGCTCAAACACCTTTTTAGAATGATTAGAAATAACAATAAGCTTATCGCAAGCTGCATTAGATTTTTGGATCCACTCCCCGGCGACCCGAGTAGTTTCGATGCCTGCTGTATATCCTATATTTACCGGAGCGATCTTTTCAAATTCATTAGGAACCGTAATTTGCAGGGAAATATCAAAAGTAGGCTGACCGCCGGCGGAGTTGGCATAAGCGGTTAACTTCTCGATGGAGCGCTTAATGTACTGTGACTCTTCGGAGTTTTCAGCAATTTGTCCTGTACCACCCCAATTAAGATTGAGAACATATATATCGAAGAGATCTTCTCGTGTACGTAGAGACCGGAGTGCAAAACGGGATTGCTCTCCGTAGCCGGAGCGCGATAAAAGAGGCGCCTTTATTAATATTTTCTTTTTCATTTAAAAAGTCCTAACTTCATAGGGCGAATAGCCCTTTCTGGTGTCCCAGGAGCCCTTTTCATCTACAATTTTCATGAATAGGTCATCCCAGGTCTGGATATAAGTATCGAAATTGAAGGTCTTTTCAGTCCATTCCCTACCCAATAGCCCGATTTCTGCACGCTTCTCGGCGCCCATCTCATATAATTCAGTGAGACCGTCCAAGAAGTCTTCTCGGTTTAGTCGATCCTCATAGATATATGGAACCTGTTGTGAGCCGATGATGGCTTTAGATGAAGGTTCCAGCCCTACCCCAAAGACAGTCTCACCATCTGTGATCTGGTCTTGTAGACCTCCAGTTTTATTGATGAGAATTGGCGTCCCGCACGATAGAGACTCTAATGTCGACAAACCAAATCCTTCGGCATCTGAAATATTGATTGTCAGATCTGCGCCGTTATAGACCATGGCTAAGTCCTCAGGTGCCACTTTCTCCCGGGAGAATAGGACCTCACCATTGATAAGCCCCAATTCATGAATAATTGCTTCCAAGTCCTGACCATGTTGGTCCTTGATATCTGTATGCATAATCAGCGTTGCCTTGTCGTGCCCCACCCTATCGAGAAAGTCCTTAAACCAAAAAATGAGAGTGCCGGATTGTTTCCGGCGAGCATTACGATTGTTCCAAAAACAAACAAATTTATCATCCAAGCCGCGCTGCTGGCGGAATGTTTTTACATCCTGGGGCGGGTGCGGTCGGAAGATATTACCATCTACCGCGTGAGGTATATACGAAGAGTCCACTTCCGGGGCTACTGTTTCAACGATATCATGGGTTAACTTGGAGATGCAAGCTACATGATCATTTGACAGATAGAACGGTCTATTGAACTTAGGATAAGGGTAATTATCCCAAACATGATAATAGACCATTGGCATGTGCGCTCGAATTTCGTTTTCAATATCCCACAGCCACGTATAAAAGCGAGGATCCGTCATAAACCACAAAATATCTGGCTTTTGGGCTTGTATCATGGCGCGGACCTTGTCGCCGTCGCCGTAGCCATCAACGGGCCAGATGATCCAGTCTTGTCCCCATTCTTCTGTGTGTTGAGGATCGTGTGCTGGGTGCTGGATAGCTCCTCCAAAGGAGACAAACTGGTATTTTCCAGTTTTCAGCATTCCTTCGATCATGTATTTAGTTTGAGTTCCAACTCCCGAAGGGGACAATGGGTGGTCACTAATCGTAAAGATCTTAATTTTATCAGACATATTTATTCCTTATGGGCAGTGTTTAGTATTAAGCAATTTACACGGATAGGGCTTATGGCAGTTTAGCCGGTTCTTGATGCTAAATCTTTTAGTGATATTATAGATTGCTTGATAGAGAAGTTTAAGAGCATTTTCAGTTTTTTGCTGTCCGCTCGTTACCCTAAATATCTCTACACGGTCTTTTTTAGCTGTTCTTTTTAGCAAAGCAAAGTGGGTTTCCACACTTTTTGGGTCGATGTCATGCTTTTGACAGAAAAAATGCTTGTACAATGTAAGCTGGTAAGTGACTAACTTCTCTGCCTTTTTTCTACTGTTCCACCCCCAGGAGCATGTCTTCCAGTCGAATAGATGATATGTATCACCTACCTTTACGACTGCATCAACGAACCCTTTAAAATTAATGTTGAAATCTTCAATAGGGACGTATAACATTTCCTCGGAGGAAAAAACTTCGTAGTCACCAAAATAATCTTTTAAGGCCGGCTCGACCTCAGCTAAAATTGCAGGTCCCGCTGTTTTCATTTGTTGTACATTAGATCCATTAAACTCGATATTTTTTTCCAGGAGTTCCTGGAGTCTCTTAGCAAAGCCAATCTGAAACACCTCTGCTTCATTGATATCCTCTTTAAGGAGCTTTTTCTCGCACACATCGTGGATGGCGCTACCAAAGGCAGTGTATTCATTGCCTTCGAATGGGGCTATTTTTTCAATCCAGGCTTTCTTGTGGTAATGGGGGCACTGAGCCCAATCCTTTAATTCAGAATAGGATATGTGTTCACGCTTCGTCGTCATTAATTATTTCTTCAATCTTTCTATACAGAATCGGTGAAATATCTCTCACCGTTTGTGGGTTGTCGAGAAAATACTTCTCGAATCCGTTTGCAAAATACTCTTGCACAGAGGTAGCGCCATATGGCGATACAAATAGTCCCATTGTCAAAGACAACAGAGTAGGGTAGCCAACTTCATTGGCAAGGAAATTATCAAATTTTTCGTTGTATTCAGTAAACCCGTATAAAACTGGATTTGTATGAAACCCCTCAGCACTCAATAGATGAAACAGTCTTTCGCGCTTTCCTTTAAACTCGTTGATGAGGTTATCAGTATAAATAAACATACCATACCTAGACTCTAAAGAATGGGCCACTTCATGAACAAAACTCTCTAGCATATCAAAGTTAGTAGGCTCGGACACAGACATATATATGGCGCCGTTTGAATACGCTGCAGTTCGGTTGCCCTGCGCTGCGCTAAGTGCCCCGATATACACAACATCAATATTGTGCAAAAGTCGATGAGGTAAAATATCCTCGACTTCTTGGCAAAATACGGGTAAGTCGACGCCCTCTTCTAATGGCGCCGTCACGAATACCGGGACGTCGTATATGTAATATTCCATCAGCCCTTATTTTTTTCGGCTGCTTCTACATCATCTAGTGCTTGTTGATAACCTCGCAGGAAGTTCTCTTCGGCAATTGCCATAAGAAACTGCGGAAATTCTGCAGCGAAGACCTGTACTGCCATATCAACAGTAACCTCCTCCGGCGCATCTAAGCGGTTGCCAATGTAGTTAACTACGAGCTGTTGCAGCCCGGTGTTTCCTTCAACTGGTCTTTCTAAATCAGGGTTTTCATTTTCCATATTAATCTCACAAATTCTGAGCGGCGAAGGTTGCAACCTTTGATCTCTCACCCTTATTCAGGGTGATATGAGAAGCCAGCTCGAAGCCTTTAAACTTCTCAACGGCATGTGTCAGTCCGTTGGACGTTGCGTCGATATAAACATTATCGATCTGTTCTACGTCTCCGGTCAACACAATTTTGGTTCCTTCTCCCACTCTTGTTATTATAGTCTTTAATTCGTGAGTTGTCAAGTTTTGTGCTTCATCTATTATGATAAAGGCATTTGAGATAGACCGACCACGAATGTAAGTCAATGCTTCTATCTCTATTGTACCCTTTTGCATGTAAATGTCAAGAGTTATTTTATCATTTCCCATTAAAAACTGCAAGTTGTCTTGAATAGGCATCAACCAGGGAGACATCTTCTCCTCCATGGTCCCCGGCAGGAAGCCAATGTCCTTTCCTAGGGGCTGTACGGGTCGTGAGACGATTACGCGGGTGTATGCTTGGGAAGACTCGTCTATGGTCTGTTCGAGCCCTGCAGCGATCGCACAGATCGTCTTACCGCTACCTGCCTTACCGATGGCCGTCACAATTTGGATAGTTGGGTCCATAAGCGCGTCCATGAGAAATTGCTGCTCTTTGTTGCGAGGCTTGATTCCCCAAACCTTTTGCTTACTTGTTATTAATTGACGCAAAGGAGTTGCTTTATTAACATATCTCCCTAAAGCAGTCTTCTTTTCATTGGCGCTAGAAACCAACATAACATATTGATTGTAAAAAAGGCCGGGGTCTTCAAGATACACACTCTGTCTTTCATAAAATCGATCAATTATCTGATCATCTACTAACACTGTGGTATATCCTGTGAATATGTTTTCACTAGTATCGACGATTTGATTGTTCTGAAAGTCTTCTGATGTCAGTCCAACGGCATCTGCAATCACGCGCATATTGATGTCGCGGGATACTAGAATCACCTTCCGGTCACTCTCCCGTTGAGCTTTAAGGGCAGTAGCAATAATCAGATGATCAGGAATTTTTATGTCAAGATCACGCGGTAGATCCACAGGTGTTATGCCGGCGGCGCTAATAGATTTAACTATGCCCAATCCTTTGCGGATGCGCACTCCCTTGTCCAGTGACCCAGTGCCTCTTAGCCCATCCCATATACGGATGATCTTCCTTGCTTGCGCACCAACTGCATCTTGACGCTTCTTGTGTTTGTCTATTTCCTCAAATACTTTAAGAGGTACATGGATATCATTATTTTTAAAAGCATAGATGCATTCTGCGTTTGTTAAATATACACTGGTGTCCAGCACATAAGTTTTTTTACGACTCATAGAGGTCCCTTTGCTATTAATATATAGGTAGCTACTCTAATAGTCATTATTCTTTGGAATATCTCCGGAAGAAATAACATCAATGCGGGAGGGAGTGAGGTCAATCCCGTCTTCGGTGATTATCCCGTCTTCCGGGATCATCCCAGCATCATCAACCAGCGTAGAAGAACTTTGAATTTTTCCCCCTCCAACGTTCCACAATAGTTCGATGTCCAACTCCGCACAAACTTGCATCTCCGGGGTGTTATCAGTCTTTCGATCACCGCCGTTTGCAAAATAATCAGGCTTAAGCCGTCGGAGCGCCTCACACACTGTATTATCCGTGTCTTCCACAAAAGAAGTACTCGCGACACAGCCAAATCCCTCTATAATTTCACATCGCTCTTTGAAAGGCATGAAAATATAACCCTTTTTGCGCATCAACCATTTATCAGAATTTACAATAGCTATCACATCACCATGTTGTGATGCGTCTTGCATCATACGTAGATGCCCCACATGAACGGGATCAAACCCTCCTGATACACATATTGTTTTTACCTTAGTCATCTAGTTTTTCTCCTTTATATATGGTGCCGGCACCATGAATTGAACACGGGACCTGATGATTACAAATCAACTGCTCTGCCAACTGAGCTATACCGGCGCATCGAGAATGACGGACCCGGTCGCGAAGGCGAGCAGGCTGTTGTCATCAAAGTCTGGATTATTAATATATATTACCATCACGTATAACCCTTCCCAGGTTCCAGGGATCTTCTTTCTTATAATGCCAGCCATTTTTTTACTAGGCGCTTTAACCAACAAAGTCGGTCCCAGCCCTCCGTTTTTAATAGTATAAGTATACTCAGAACCAAATTCTATGGCAGCTTTGAGCTTTAAAGAATCACGGGCTATATTGGTCATCTATTTCTTCTTTCTACGTGTTTTTTTATGGAGCTTTTCAAATAAAAGTTTTTTCCAAAGTGTTGCCTCAATTTCATCTGGTGGCATATTAAGAGAATAAAGTCCTGCAAGAATTAACCGGATCTCTCGGTTAGAGAGATACACGGTTTTTAAAAATGCTGGGAGTTTCTTTGGTTCGTGGTCCGACATGTACTTATCCTCAGTTACCTATAACTAGTTTGAGTTTGAGTCTATTTTACCTAAGAAATTACAATTAGTTAAGCGGGAACTCGATCCGATCTCTCTGTTCACTTCTTCCTGCGCTTCTTTTGGAGCTTTGCCTTGCGACGCTTCTTTTCTTCACGTTTGGCGATCGCTGGGTCCAGGCGCGACTTCACCGCATAATAACGATGATTAACCTTCCCTTGCCAGTGAACCTTTACTTGCAGGTTATCCTCTAGCTGCAGTTCAAGGCGTTTTTGGTCTGCCTCGTCATATGTCGCACATTTTGCGACGATTTCCCATACGGGTCCATCCTGGTGGACAGCTCCTACTACTTCTTCAGTATTCATATTGTTTCCTTCCATAGATATGTTGCTGATTGCGGCCAGTAGATCTCTTCTCCACTGTCCACTACTTGTATTCTATAGACTGTGATGGATTTGTCAAGTACTAATCCAATAAATCTTCGATTATGTCCATTGATGTCCTTACGGGCCGCATCAATACACACTACTAGGTCGCCTACCGACGCTTGTTTTCGAGGCCGTCCTTGTCCCAACCGCCCATAGTCCACTTTTCATTCATGAGGTGATTGATTCGATTATAGTGCAAGAACCCTAAAGCATGCCCCAGTTCGTGTTCTAGGACCGTCTTCCTTATATCGTTTCGCATATAAATTACAGCCCAGTCTATTTCACCGGTGTCGTTGTCGACGAAAAAATGTGTTTGTGCTAGTGCCGAGGCCTCCAGTTTAGTATTTGTCGAAACGAGGCGTATAAGAATATAGCCTTCCGGAGAGGCGGAGAGACACTTATTAAGAGGGTCATGTTTATATTGGGTAGTATAAAACCGATATCCGAGGGCCTCCCAGAAAGCAGTAGCACTATTGATTTGTACTTTGGTAATGGGGGCATGCTCGCACACAATTACAGTAGGGGTTTTAAACCATGTACCAACTTTGGCGGGAGCGTTATGAACTGCTGGAATCCTAATATGGTTGCTTATGTAGTCGCTCGCCCCCGAGGGAGTAGCTAGAGAGCATATACTAAATGCAATAAGACAAACATAAATAATGACCATAAGGCCTAATTTAAAGTAATCATTCATACAGTATTTAGTTGAAATAACCGGTTTTGTAGTAAACAGACCCTAAAACTCGGGGAGAATCTACCTGTTTGGGCACAAATACAGTTAAAACCTTATCTAAATCGTCTTCTGGGCGCCAAATAAGTTGTAATGTGCTGGTGGGCTCATCCCATATCCAATCGAATTCATTACCTAATTTTCTTTCATACGACTCATAACAGTCATAAGTGTATTGGGTCATCGCAACAATCAAACTATCATGGAGTACGTTGCCTGAATTTAAAGTAATGTTGCGACCACAAATAGACAAATATTGCTCTCCATCAAGATCTAGTCCTACGGCTAGACTGACTTGGCCGCTTATGAGCTCTGTTTCTAAATTCTCGGCGCACCAAAACAGAGTTGGGGCCAACAATTCTTGACTGCTCCACCAGCAATCCATAGTAGCATACAAATCACCATATTCTTCTTGTCTTATATCTTCTTCAGTTAAATTATTAGAGCAAGAACATAGTAATATTAAGAGAACTAAGATCTTATACATCTATAGTAAATATAATAATATATAATATATTTGTATATGTCAACTAAATTTTATATTTTGTCCACCCATAGCGCTTGCGTGTTACAAGCCCATCTTCGAAATCATCTATCTCATAAGCTTCTTGTTCAAAGGGATTCTGACGATATGCTTTGCTACCATCTCGGTACTTTGCAAAGCCAATAAGCCAGCAAATTCCATAACATATCCATTGTCCAACAAATAGCATTTCCAGTTGCTGCTGATAATGTACTGTTTCATGGCGTCTGGTTCTATCGCTCATTTCGCCCCGGCACCAAACCCAGAATGCAAAACTAAACGCCCACACTTCAATCGGCGCAATCTTCGAGAGCCATACCGGTAATTTACTGTTTTCGAAAAACCATGGCTCCCATAATTTCATTTTTTTCATTGTATTATATCTCCTTAAAATTAAATGGTGGAGGTGCACGGAATCGAACCGTGGTCCGAGAACTACCATTGCAGGTTTTAATCCCCGTCGAAACCAGATCCACCCCCATTTAGTTGTTGACAAAGACCTGATAATAAGTTATCATTACTTTATGTCGTATTCTTCTCTTATCTTATATTTCCTCTTTAGCTTTTTAAAGGTATCATCATTAATACCTAATATTCTAGTAGCCTCTTTATTGGTTTTGGCAACGCTAATTACCGCATTATATAGTGCTTCCTTTGTAATGTCAACAATATTCGACCATAAGTTAAAGCCGTACATCTTACCTCCAGCTAATCGGCTGGAGCATTCTAGTTTAAGACCTATAATTTCTTCTAGGGTTAGTGCAGACAGCATTACTTCGAATGCTTCGTTAGATTTTCCTCGGTCTCTCAGCTTTCTTGAGAGGGATATATCATTGCAGAAACCCTTGCTATTCGGGTTTGTCATAAAGTACTATAATAATAGATTTTTAAGAATATCGTCAATGTCTAGATGGGACACGACCTCTTCCAGTTCAAAAGTAGGAGAAGCAGAGTCATCTAAATCTTCTTCCCCGCTCTCTACGTCGGCATCAAGTTCAGCTGCATCAGCTTCGGCTGGCTCAGCAACATTGGCATCGAGCTCAGTCTCATACTTATCAAAGTATAATGCCAGATTCTTAATTAAATATTCCTCAAATAATCTGATGTCTTCGGGGTTATCAAGATTATCATATGCAGTAAGGATATCTTTTTCAATATTGCCGAAATCAGTAAAGGCTCTGTTACGTCCAGTGAGGTCTTCACCGTCGAGACCAAACTCATCCTTTTCGTCAACCTCAACCTCTTCCTCATCTTCAACGTTAATGAAGTCCGGATCATCCTCCGGCTTGTCGCTCACGGAGATGTCAATCGCCTCAGAGATTTCTACATCCTCACCTGCATTTTTGCGTAAGGACTCTGGGGCTAGGGATTTTTTAACCGCCGCAAGAATATGTGAGCGGTATGAGTCCCGTTGGTTTTTATCGGTTGTGAGGGATTTATACCCGGTCTCTAATACGAAAAGTACATTGGAATTCTTAAGAAGATCCTCAAGAGCATTAATACCAGTACTGGCATGCTTGGCAACAGACGCAACGGCGGCTTGGGCTTCGTGCAGCATGTCTTTGATTACCCCCCGGAGCCGAAGCTCTTCTTTAAGAGTGCTTAACCGACCCTGCGACTTTTTATTTTTTATAACCTTAATTGCTTTTCGCACCGTTTCACGCAATTGTAGTTCGTCAGTAAATTCTTTTCGATCAATCATACTTATCCCACCGTGATTCCTATTAAATAGTCCACTACTTCGTTAACTATCTCATCTTCTTGCCCAAGAAGTTCTTCTGTTCCTTGAAGCGTGGAGTCTTTCTTTTGTCGTTTGTTAAAAGCAGCTGCATTGAATCCGTGCCATGGACCCTTTTTGCTGCCCGTCCCAATCATGCCGCCTTGAACATCCCCACCGGACATAGAGCTAATCTCACCTATAAAATCCTTCGGGTGTCGATCCTTTTCTTCCTCGGATCCCGCTACATCAGGATAGCGTCCCGCAAAGCCAGAGACACTCCCTCCTGCTCCGCTGCTGATCTCATCCAGTGAGCCGCCCAATATCGATATTATATCATTAATATCTGTAGAGCTTAAGCCCAATGGCAAACCGTCTTTGAAGCCTTGGATATCGTCACTCGCAAGTGCCTTGCGCATTTGCGTAGCACTAATGCCCCCCATCTGGGGCGGAATAGGAACTTCGGTAACTCCCACATCGGCTCTACGGCTGGCAGCAGACTTAAATCTGCCACCAGATATGTCTTTTTCGCCTAAAACTAAATGTAGATCATCACCTGCCTGAGCCTCGTCCTCGATATATTCATACACTGACCGTACGGGCGTAATATCAGCTATACGAATTTCTACCCCTTCTGGCAGTTGTTTGGCGTAATACTCCCAAATTGTGGCTGCCTGATCGGCTGTGATTCCTTCGTGAGTTCTGGGAGAAACCCAAATAATTAATTTGTCCACCTCCGGATTATCAATGATCTGTTTGGCCACATTAAAGTGCCCACCATGCGGGGGCTTAAACTTGCCCGGAAAGAGCGCTATATTTTTCCCTGACTCCTCAGTGAGGACACCCATCCCCCAGTTAACGGCTTCAGAGATAGATTCCTTAACTTTACTTCCGTCTAGTATGAGAGAGGTGATGGGAATACCAGATGCCAATTTTTTAAAAAGGGCTTCATTAGTTTTTGTTGTCTTCGGGAGTTTTTGATACCACTCCCTCAGAGACATCTTTACTGAATATCCACTACCGCCCCAGAAAACCTCAAGAATCCGTGATTCATTAACGTCTTTCTTGAACCCTTTGTCCATCATGAAATTTGCGCGACTGAACTCAAGCCTGTCCACAAACTTGACTCCGTTACCTTCGTGATCAACAGCCACATACCCCTCAGGGTTGGTAGCCACCAGATCACCCGATCCATCGTCGATAAAATGTTTAGTATTGTAGACGGCATTGTTATATTTGGCAATGAATATATTTTTAGCTTCAAAGAGCAGCCGCGATACCCTAAAGAGATTTAGCATATCTTCTTCTCTGCTTTTAAAGGTCTGAAGATCCTCTTCTCCTTTATTCAAGGCTCGCATTTTACCTTGTTCGCTCTTTAATTTATCTATTCTTTTCTCAAGTTTATCGGAGTACCATTTTAAGAATCCTTGGAGGGAGCGCTCTGGGCTTTCAAGGAATTCTCCAGACCTAATCTCGCTATTGATATAGATGTTTAGTAGATCAGAAGGTAAATCGTTATAATTTATTTTCTTATTGATTTGGTCCGCCTCCGCGACTAAATTAACTACGCGTTCTTCTTCCCCGGCAGTGAGAGTGACAGTTCCAGTATCGTCGGTAAAAAACGCATCATCGAACCAGATCCCCGGAACTCGCCTTAGCCCGCTAACATCTGCTCCGAAACTGGCACCGCCATCAAGACTGTCATAGGTTGTATGAAAAACAATACCAAATTTAGATTTGCCTATTTCTCTTCCCAAATCAGAATCAACCGGAACAGCATAAACAATCGTATTGGGTTTAAACCGATAATGGGGTTCACCGTCAATCTCGGTAACCTCAAGCATCTCGTCATCAAACATGAAGTCGCCCTGCAGGATGTTCTTGATCCCGAGAGAAGGCAAATATTCCAATGCTTTTGTTAGTTTATCAACAAGCCCCGGTGCATGCCCGTGATTATTAATAATATCCTGAGGGGTGTAATTAATCTTAGGAACCTTGTTAAAGATAGACTTGGTGCCAACAAAGAAGCTGCCATTTTCAGGATTGATTCCAGCAAATATAGCTGGGGCCCCATCCCACTTAACAGAGGTTTGAACGTGAGACCTAGAATTTCCCTTAAGGGTTTCTAACAATTCTAACAGAAAAGCCCTGGCCATATCATAGCCCTTTGGACCTTGAGTGAGAACTAGTTCTTCAAGATGTGTAAGATGTGTGTTGGCTTTGCCTTCTTCTAAAAGAGACATATTGGGGCTACTGCTCCTTAGATTCTTCTAGAACTTGAACCTGCTCCTCAAGAACAGTAACTCGTTCTTGTAACCGTCGTGTGTGACGCTTTACTTCTCTTAAATTGGCGCGTGCTGTCTCAAGGCGCATAGAGTCCCGTTTACTTCTGGGAGTGATGGAACTTAAAACCTCAGATATTGATTGAATATAGCTACCTATACTCGGTGTTTTTGTTTCGCCAAGCAGAAACTCGCGAGTCATGCGACGAAGATCCATTACCTAATCCTCAGAAACAGTTTTTTTCTTCGCCGTAGATACTTTCGTAGTCTTGGCCGCGGCTTTCTTAGAAGTTGCAGCCTTTTTAGCTTCTGCAGCCTTTTTGGCGTCTGCAGCCTTTTTAGCTTCTGCGGCCTTTTTAGCTTCTGCAGCCTCTGCCGCTGCTGCAGCGTCCGCAGCCAATTGTTGTGCCGCGGCACTCTCCGCCGCGTCGGCTGCTTTAGCCTCTGCTTCTGCCTTACGGCGCCTTTTTACCCATGGTGCTACCATTATTCATTCTCCATCTTCTCACCGTCATGACTAGGTGCGATAACCTCGACAGGTGTTGTTTTCGTTGATTCTTCTGCCACAGCTGGACTTTCGTCCGCCTCAACAGGCTCATCCGCGGTCTGTACTGGGGACGAATCCTCTGTTGCCGCGTCTTCCTCAGCCTTTAGTGCTGCAGCGCGCTCTCTACGGCGCCTTTTTAATATTGCTGACATTATGAATTTTCCTTTCTAATACGCTCGATAATGCGTCGAGTAATTTCTTTTGCTTCTTTAACAGAGATTTTCTTGTTTTCACCCATAGAAAACACATTTCTTGACCCCGCAGCAGATCCACCTGTATTGAACCTTCGCGCAGGGCGCCTAGTTCGCGTGTCTTTTGGAAGCTTATCAGCTTTCGCTTTTTGCAGCGCCCATGCCGTCGGCGGATCGACTCCCGGATCATCCTCCTGTGGTCCTCCGGCAGAAAACTCCGGACGATCAGCTAATTCTTTACGCTTTTCATCAGCGCTCTTTCCCAAACCAAAAACTTCTTCAAGTTCTTCATCCTCCTTGCCGTCCTCGGCCCGGTAACTTACATCGCCGCAACCCTCTTCGAGTTCGTCTTCGCGCTCTTTCTTGTCAAACTGATAATGTTCGTCACCAGAGCCCCCCTCGTCTTCTTTGCTTTCTTTGAGAAATCCCCATTTCTTCATCAACTTGGTGTTGATCTCGTTGTTTTTCCACTCTTTTAATGACATTTTAGGTTCTCCTGAATTCGAGAAGTCTATCTCGATGTTAATTTTTCCTGTCTTAATTAGATCCTCGAAGTCCCTAAAGATCAAATTACCTTTAGTATATGCCTCTCTCTCCATTTTACGAAGATGTGGATCCTCCTGTGCATAGCCAGCCCCGGTCTCATCTGCCGCCGTAAAATCACCCCGACAGTTTTGTGCGTGGTGTACGAGTTCATGAGATAATGACCTCATCACATCTTTCGGGTGACGACCATCAACATATAAAGCTATTTCCATAGCAGAGGGATCATAATAAGCCGTTTTGCCTAACATAACCCCGGCGTTGTCTGGGTCACTTTCAAAACGAATATCGACTGGCTGATCAAATCCGAGCTTCTCCTGCGAGTAAGGAAAGAACTCACTTACGAATTGTTCGAGATGATATACATTCCCGATTGAGTTGTTTGTACACTTATGCATTAATATTAATTAGTTGCCAGTAGAAGAAACAGCAATCCCCAAAGATGGTATACAAATATGGAGATATAAACCAGGTTTAAGCCCAAAAGGACCTTAAAAATTGTTCTGGTGAATCGTTTTCTAAAAAAATAAAGGATCCAAATCCCAACGGCGCTGAAGCCAAGTTTCGCTATTACAAATAAGAGTGGTGAGATCTTTA